>JAESFZ010000215.1_pt1 | contig 64190 bp, 58 predicted proteins | sample 9269561 | NCBI WGS metagenome assembly JAESFZ01 (sample SAMN14515552, study PRJNA621657) | algae metagenome | isolation source: Tildeniella nuda ZEHNDER 1965/U140 and co-occurring heterotrophs from wet... | place: Switzerland: Stansstaad, Zurih | collected 1965-01-01
TGAAACGTTCTACACCAAGAACATTCTGCTCAATGAGGGCATCCGTGCTTGGATGGCACCGCAAGACCAACCCCATGAACACTTTAGCTTCCCCGAAGAGGTACTCCCACGTGGTAACGCTCTCTAGGGTTTAGCGTTTCACTGAATTAACGTTCAACTTGTTTTAGTCGGGTAGCTGCCCTCGCGATCGTGCGAGGGCTTTTTATTGAGACTCGTTTCTTGTTGGGACTCACAAAATTGCGCCTCACGCTCCCCAGTTCCAATGAGCATGTGTTATCTTTACTACAGGTGGAAAACCACTTGGAGCGTGCTCCAATCTTTTGAAACTACACCGTTCAGGATTAAGGAGGTGATGCCCATGCCAGATAGTAGTAAATGCCTGGGTCATCAAGCTGAAGTTAGCCGGCTGCGTGCCGGGGCTGTGCTCTAACAGTCAACCTGGATTCTGAGTGGAATTAAGTACACGAAGATCAACTGGCTGATTCGGAGTTCCTTCCGGCAGTCTGGTTTCAGTTTGAAGACCCGCTACACCGCTCCCACCGAAGCTGTTCTACTAATTTGAACGCCGGGTGGGAGCGGATAGTTTTTTAAAGGGGTACTTTTATTGGTTGTTTAAAGCTCTTGGGCACCTTCATCTAGTTTTTTATATTTAAAGCTTCAATTAAATAGAGATTTGATTAAGTCTTGCGATTGGTTTCTATAAATATTTTTGCTCAGATTATTCTATTCACTAGACCACTTGTCAAGCACGCTCGCTCAGACAGTCTTTCGGTAATGCTGACGTTGCTTGTTGAGTTGATGTTTGTTAATTATGAGGAAGTTAGCCACCTTACTGCCTAATGGAGCAATTGCCTTGCTTCGTTAAGCTTAAAAGTGCTTAATTGAAGCAGATCGACCTGCCTTCTTGAAACACTCAGGATGAGTATCGTTTGTCCCTCTGAGGTTGGATATGACTGATAGCCGGGATCAGTCCAATGAATCGACTGAGCGCTCTGGATTAATTGAACAACTTCTGGCGATCGGTACGGCGCTTTCAAGCACACATGACCTGGGAGCGTTGCTCACTTTAATTTTGGCGAAGAGCCGTGAAATTACCTGTAGCGATGCAGGGAGTGTTTACTTGGTCGATCGCAGTGGACAGGAGCCGCTGCTATGGTTCAAAGTGGCACAAAACTTTTCGCAGCCCGCCGCATCATTTCAAGAATTTGCGATGCCCATGACCCCAAAAAGTCTGGCGGGTTATGTGGCACTGACGGGTGAGAGCTTAAATATACCAGATGCGTATAATTTGCCGGAAGGGGTGCCGTATCAGCTCGATCGCAGCTTCGATCGCAGCATTTCCTACCGAACACGTTCTGTACTTGTGCTGCCGATGCAGAATCAGGAGCGCGAGATGATTGGTGTGCTTCAGTTGATTAACCGCAAGCGTAAGCCAGATACCAAAATTACGGCTGAGAATGCTCTTGACGTAACCCAACCTTACTTGGATTGGGAAAAGCGAGTCCTGCAATCACTTGCCAGTCAAGCCGCCATCTGCATCGAGCGGAACCAGTTGCAGGAGAGCATTGAAAACCTGTTTGAGGGCTTTGTCAAAGCATCAGTGCAGATTATTGAAACCCGCGATCCTTGCACCTCTGGTCACTCAGAGCGCGTCGCAGACTTGACCGTGCGGCTGAGCCAGGAAGCAAGTGCGGTGACGATCGGTAAACTCCAGCCGATCTACTTCAACGATCGACAAACTCAAGAGATTCGTTATGCAGCGTTATTGCACGACTTCGGTAAGGTAGGTGTGCCAGAAGCCATTTTGGGCAAGCAGAAGAAGCTGTTTCCGATGCAGCTTGAGGTCGTGCGAAATCGGTTTGCCCTGGCTCAACGAACCTTAGAAATGGAGTGCGCTCAGTCAAAGTTTAGGCATTTAATTGAGCATCCGAGCCATCAGGGTAGGCATCATGGTGAAGCCGCTTGTTCTCATTGCCAGCAACTCAAACGATTGGATGAAAAATTGGCGCAGGCGATCGCCCAGCTTGATCACTACTGGACGGTGCTGCTGGAAACAAACGAACCGCGTATTCTAGCTGAAGCACCCCTGGCACAGTTGCGCGAACTGGCACAGTATACCTACCGGGACATTGACGGTACGCTGAAGCCGCTGCTGTCGGAAGCGGAAATGACGCAGCTTTCAGTCCAACGTGGCACGCTTACGCTAGCGGAACGGGAAGTGATTCAATCGCACGTCACCCATACCTATGAGTTTTTGAAGCAGATTCCCTGGACGAAACAGCTTCAGAATGTGCCCGCGATCGCCTACGGACATCACGAAAAGCTAGACGGTAGCGGTTACCCACTCGGCTTAAAGCAGGCAGATATTCCCATTCAGTCACAGATGATGGCGATCGCAGATATTTACGATGCGTTGACAGCTGGCGATCGTCCGTATAAACGCAGTCTTTCTCTGCCCATGGCGCTCAAAATCTTGAAGCAAGAAGCGGCACAATCTAAACTAAATGGCGATTTGGTGGAGTTGTTTGAGCAGCGTCAGGTTTTTGCCGTGTTAGGGCACAGCGGTTGAGGCAAGGAGAGACGGGTGAGGAGGGAGCAAACTGACTGGCATCGCCTGAACTCTACAGCAGAGGCGAATCATACATGAAGCAGGATGCAGTTATTGAGGCTGTATCTGGTAATGTTCTTTTGGGCACAGATATCTTCTAGATGACAGTACTCCGTCGATTCAGTGATCATTCCCCTTTATGGCTGATGCGTCCGTTTGTGAGTTTGACACTCTTACGGTTGATGTATATGGGCAGACCTACGAGCAACGCCGCCAGTCGGTTGAGCATCGTCTTGAAGACTTGGGACACGGGCTTACTTTAGAGTTGGTCGCCATTCCAGGCGGCACGTTTGTGATGGGAGCGCCCAAAACGGAGGAAGGGTGGCATCCGAGCCAAAGCCCGCAACATACGGTCGCGATCGCCCCCTTCTGGATGGGCAAATATCCCGTCACTCAGGCGCAATGGAGCGTGGTGGCTGCCTTGCCAAACGTCAAGCATCCTCTACCACCGAAGCCATCCTGCTTTACAGGTGCAAATCGCCCGGTGGAGCAGGTTTCCTGGCAGGATGCGATCGAGTTTTGCGCTCGTCTTTCTATCCATACACATCGCCGCTACCGACTGCCCAGCGAAGCGGAGTGGGAATACGCCTGCCGTGCCCCGATTCTGACCAGCGGAACGCTAGAGCGCGGGAAAGTGCAGAGTGCGACAACGACAACGCCGTTCTGGTGTGGTGAGACGATCACTACTGAGCTAGCGAACTATTCTGGCGTTGACTGGGAGTACGAAGGTAGAGTGTGCAGCAAAGGCTCCTATGGCAAAGGCGCAACGGGGAGCGATCGCCGCGAGACAACCGACGTGGGCAGTTTTGCGATCGCCAACGCGTTTGGACTCTATGACATGCATGGACTAGTGCGCGAATGGTGCGTCGATCGCTGGCATGACAGCTACGACGGCGCACCAGACGATGGGTCTGCCTGGATAGAAAACGGCACGACTGACCAGCGCGTGTTACGCGGCGGCTCCTGGAACGGTAGTCCAAAGGTCTGTCGCTCTGCCTTTCGCAGCAAACTCAACCCGGAAACGCATTTGTATGACATTGGGTTTCGGGTGGTGGGAGAGGGATAAAGGAGGAGGCAGAAGGCAGAAGGCAGAAGGCAGGAAGAAGGCAGGAGGCAGGAGGCAAGAGGCTAAGGGCTGACCGCTTGACTTAAAACTTAAAACCAAAACTCCCCCACTCCCTACTCCCCACTCCCCACTCCCCTTACCCGATCGTGAGAAAATGAGTTGTTCTACACTGTGGCGCATTCGTGACGACTGTTACTGTTACCGTTCCAGCGACGACAGCAAATTTAGGACCAGGATTTGATTGCTTGGGAGCGGCACTGACGCTCTCAAATCGGTTTCGCTTTTCGCGGCTGCGGTTGGGTGAGAGGGATGTGAGCATTACAGCGATCGGTGCTGAAGCGGAGCAAGTCACCACGGGTGCTGACAACCTGGTATATCAAGCGTTTGTCAAGGTTTACGAACAACTGAAGCAGGTGCCTCCGCCCGTGCAGATTGAGATTCAATTAGGTGTACCGCTGTCACGTGGGTTGGGCAGTTCGGCAACGGCGATCGTCGGTGGACTGGTGGGAGCAAATGCGTTGGCAGGGTCGCCGCTGACGATAGATGAGGTGATGCGATTGGCGATCGCGATCGAAGGACATCCCGATAATGTCGTGCCAGCACTCATCGGTGGATGTCACCTTGCTGCTAACAGTATTGACACGGGCTGGGAGATTTGCGAGATCCCCTGGGATGTGAATGTGATACCGATCGTCGCCATTCCTGCCTTTGAGCTTTCCACAAAAATCGCTCGACAAGTGCTACCTAAAACGTATAGCCGCGCCGATGCGATCTTCAACGTGGCGCATCTGGGGTTGTTGCTACGTGGATTAGAAACGGGAAGGGGTGAGTGGCTCAAGGCGGCAATGCAAGATCGTCTGCATCAACCCTATCGACAGGTATTGATTCCAGGGTATGAAACGGTACAAGCCGCCGCTATACAAGCTGGAGCGTATGGCATGGTCATTAGTGGTGCAGGACCAACACTTTTGGCATTAGCAGCGCCACAAACGGCAACGGCTGTGAAAGAGGCGATCGCCACTGCCTGGGCAAACCAGGACTTTTTAGTGCAGGTACAGGCGCTTCAGATTAATCAAAAGGGTGCGATCGCGCAGGTTGTGGTAGACGAAGCACCGTAAACATTTGCTCCTTCACCATCAGAGTAATGTGTGCAACTGTAAAGAATCGCGCTTTGGAAACTGTTAAGGCATTCGGCTACGCTCAACCCGCTATGACTGAAGGTTGAGCGCCGTCGAAACCTGGTTCATTGGTCGGTTATTAAACCGCAAAGCCCTAGGGCGTGTTTTAAAACCCTCGAAAGCCCCCAACCCCCAAACTTGGGGGCTTACAAACCAGCTTCAAAGTCCCCCAGAATTGGGGGATTGAGGGGGCAGAAGTTCTCGGTAACAAAGCAATTAGGAGTTTTAAAACACTGCCTAGCGGCTGATGATCGCATACATAGATACCTTCAAGAGCAACCATTAAAACTCCCGTCATCTTTTTAAGTAGTGGGCTGTGTACTATTGTTAGAAGGCGATCGCCGCTAGACTTTTCGTTGCAGTAGGTATGTGAAGCATGACCGCAGTTACTCCCAACCCCCCATCCGTTAGCGCTCCAGCCTTTTGTGAAGGCATCCAATATTTCAGCGATTCTGTCTCCGGTTTTGATGTCTACGGCAAAGCTCCGGTGATTGGAGAGGGAAAAACCGCGATCGCCGATGTTGCCGATCCCACTGCTGCGTATCAGACGCTGCTGTATGCGGATGCTTTACGCTACTTGATTCTACAGGTGACAGCCAGCAAGGCATCTGGGCATCCAGGCGGCTTTGCGAGTCAGGCAGAAGCCTACGCTGCACTGGTCATGCTGGGCTACAAAAACATCATTACCGAAGTGGGGCATCATGCTCCTGGCTTCTACAGCGCGATGTTTCTGGATCGCTCGTTGGAAGACATGGGCATCACTACGGTGCAGCAGTTGCGCGATCGCTTCCGCGAACAGCATGGGTTACTGGGACATCTTTCCGGCTTTATCCCCGGCATTCTTGCGCCTGCTGGACCGTTAGGGCAAGGACAGCATTTTGCGATGGCAGCGGCACTTTTGCACCCTGACAAACTGTTCCCTTTCACCGTTGGCGACGGCGGCTTGGGTGAACCGTACATTGTGAGCGCGATCGCCCACTTCCACACCGCCTACCCCAAGGCGACCAACTTTTTACCTGTTCTCGTTTGGAACGGCTTCTCTCAAGAACACCACAGCATGGTGTCGCTCAAAACCAACGAGCAGATGGAGTCATACTGGCGCGGCAACGGGTTTGAGCAGGTTGTACTCATTGATGCGAAAGACTTTGACGACCAGAATCAGCCTGGGGCATACGTAGACAACACAGCCTTTTCCTTTGAACAACGACTTGCCTTTGGTCAGGCAGTGCTAGCAAAAACTCATGAAGCAGCGCGCTCTGCACTCGCTGGCAAACTCACGGTGCTCATCATCAAGCAACTCAAGGGCGCTGGCGTTCATGCTCGTGGCGCAAAATCCCACAACCTTTACGCTCAGCACACGTTGGAGAACCCCGACATTATTGCGGCGCTACACACCCGCGCGCTTTCTCCTGCTGCCTGGTCGCTCGTGCGAACCAACTGCGAACGTGCAGGTGGTGGACCTGCCAGCAAAACAGCCGTTACGGAGTCCGTTCTCCCGCTGATGGATTTAGGTCAATTGCCGTTAGAGGAATTTACCGTTGGTGGCGATGCAAAAGTGTCTACAACCGCAATGGGTAAGCTCGTTGCTGCTGTAGGGCAAGCTGACTCTAGCTACGTCGTTACCAACGCGGACGGCAACGAAGCCTCTGGCATCGCCAACATCAATCAGGCGCTCAAAATTATTCACCCCACCGACGATCCGCTTTACTACCAAAAACCGGGCGGTCAGGTGTATGAGCCGCTGAGCGAAGATGCTTGTGCAGGCTTGGCAGCCGGGTTAGCGCTGATGGGATCTCGATCGCTCTGGTGTTCCTACGAATCCTTTGCCATTAACGGGTTACCCATCTGGCAAACCGTGACGCAAGCAATGGCAGAACTTCGCCGCCCTACACCCGCTACTGTCACACTCTTCACCGCTGGCGCGCTAGAGCAAGGACGCAACGGTTGGACGCATCAACGTCCAGAAATTGAGGCATATTTCGCCGCCATGATGCGAAACGGCAACGTCTTTCCCCTCTTTCCACCCGATGCCAACAGCATTCAGGTTTGCTACGACTGGGCACTGACTCAGAAAAATAAGGGCGTTGTGATCACAGCCAGTAAATCGCCGTTACCGATTCGGACAACGTTTGCACAGACGCAACAGGCGATCGCTAACGGAGCCATTACCCTCCATGAAGCCAGCGGTAGAAAAACCGTTGTGTTTGCTGTCATCGGCGACATGCCTCTCATCCCAGTGTTTGAAGCTGCCACACGCCTGACAGCAGAAGGAGTCGGCGTTCGTATTGTTTCTGTGATTAACCCGCGTCGCCTGTACCGCTCGTCGGACGTTGCCTGGAAACTTTGCTCTGAACCCGACGAGCGCTTCCTCAGCGACACCGAGTTTGAGCGGTACTTCAGCGGTGATGCACTCATTGGTGTTACAGGCGGTGCCAGCGGGATGTTAGAACCCATCATGCTGCGGAGTAACGCAAAACGAGATACGTTCGCCTGGAAGCGGGGCGAGACGACTGCCAGCCCTAGCGAACTCATGGCAGTGAACGGCATCACTGCCGCGACACTGGTGGAACGTGCCGTCTCGTTGATCCATTAAGTGATAACCGCTTTGAATGCACGATCGCGCTTACCGTGTTCGCCTACGTACCATTGTGGTGGTTGGAACCCTTAAGCTATGGTAATGTGCATAGGGTTTACCTACCACATGAGCAATCTTTTAAGCTTTATCCCGTTGGAGGGATGAACAACGATGAGTCAGTAGCTGTATAAGTTACAGAGATGTCAACTTGATTGTTGATTGCTCAGAAGAAGTCAACCATCACAAACTCACTGAGGAGAAGTCCGCTATGTTGAAACGATTTGCTGCCGCTGCCATTATTACGCTTTCGATGGGTCATGCTGTGGTTGCATCAGCAGCGCCATTGGCAGTCACTAACTCTCCAGATAAGGAGACCATTGTGGGTGGTCGATCGGTCGATCTGCCAACACCACCTGTTACACCTATTTACTTCACTCTACCAATTGAATTGGCGATCGTGAAAGATCCCGCAGTCTCTACAAACACGCCTATTACTGATAGCCTAACCAGTGACTACGCAGCCTGGGGCGCTAAGATCAAAGAGTGCTCGCTTCAGAAGCCAATCTTCGTCAGAAAAGTTGGCGATGAGCAGGTGCCTTTCATCGTTGGCGGCTCAGAAGGTACGATCAAGCTCAACGCAAACGACAAGCCTGTTTGTAGCCTCTAAGCCTCTAGTTCCTGATACTCTAAAGCGAGCGTAGTAAAGCAAGCAGCAGTGGCTATATTCTGGTTCAACTGGCTTTACTACGCTTATGCTTTGACACTTCAAAAACGCCTAAGGCGCGTCATCATCGCCAAACGGTTGCTTGCATTGCATCAAAGTGGAAATCATACGCCCAAATGGCAAGTTTTAATCGTTAAGTTATTGCAGTTGTTGTTGCATCGAAGAAAGTAATTGCCTGGTCTGAATAGTGCTGAATCAGTTGGGTAGCATCTTGATCGTCGGCGATCGTCGGTTGAAGGAAAGTTGCACCAGCAGCGATCGCTTGAGTGTACCGAAAGCTGATCAAGGTTCCCAACCGTACCGGAATCAGCGTTCGATGCTTCCCGGTTGGGTCTTGGGCAAAGGCTGCTGCCCATTCCGGTGCTGTAAATTCAGACTTCAAGTAGGTGTCTGATAAAACTGCGATCGTGCGTTTTGCCTCACTTGCCGCCTTTTGCCTCTCCAGCACAAAATTTTCACCCGCCCGGAAGCCCCATGCCTGAATGACCACCGTAGATCCCGCTGCTTCCAGCGTCCAGGCGATCCATTCTGCCCAAGCGCGATCGTGGCGGTTGTAGCTCACAAAAAAATCATTCATGATGCAGGGCTGCAACGCTTAAGGTCTGGGATGGAACGGGATCTGAGTCTCTGGTTGTACAACGATCACACGGTAAGCTCCGCCCTAAATCCCCCTGCCTGCGGCTTCCCCCTTCTAAAGGGGGACTGAGGGGGATCACAATCTATACCGTCTGCAAAAGTGTCTTGTCTGAGTGATCTCAACCATCAAGCGGCTGCCGCAAAATTTCGGGGTTCCGGCAAAAATCAGCAGACATGAAGGTTAGGGCAAGACCATTCACCGTTTAGACACCACCATTTTTACTTCAAATGAGAGCAATGTCATTTGAAACGGGAGTGTTTCTATTTGAGACAGGAACGATCGCACTTCAAACAGGAATGTTGCTACTTGAAACAAGACCATTGCTGTTTTGACCTGCATTGTTCTCACTTCAAACAGGAACGATCGCACTTCAAACAGGAACGATCGCACTTTAAACAAGAATGTTTCTACTTGAAACAAGACCATTGCTGTTTCGACCTGCATTGTTCCTATTTCAAACAAGAATCGTCCTACTTGAAACAGGAGTCATCCTACTTGAAACAGAAACGTTCTCATTTCACGCTAAAAGTGCCCCGTTGAAGCTTACGCTGCTGATGGCGGCGGCTTGATCGTTTTCGGTTGTGGTCAGATCGATCGCGCCCCGATTAATCACAACGTCACTCAGGCATTGCCCGATCGCTGCTAAGAATCAACCAGCCTGCTGATTAGCGTCATTTCACCTGCGTCACGCGCCAGCTTAGCTTCAAATTAATCCAGAAGTTCCAGAGCGTCACTGCGACGATCGCCAAAAAGTTCGCCAGATACGCGTTGAGATGCAGCCCGTTGAAGAGCACATTTAAGATCAGAATGTTGAGAATCAGCCCCATCAGGCAAATCAGGTTGAACTTGGCAAACCGCCTGATGACTTGATGCCGCGCTTGCTGTCGTTGCGACAGATCGCCAAACGTCCAGCGATCGTTCCACAAAAAGTTATTGATGATTGCCAGTTCTCCAGCCACGATCGCGCTACGGGTCAGCCCTAAGCCCAACGTGCCGTGCAGGAGATAGAGCAACCCCATATTCACGACCAGTCCACTTAACCCCACGAAGGCAAAGCGGACAAACCGCCCCAATAGGAAGTTAAACCGCTGGCTGATACGACCCAGCCGCCCTAACGACACTCGCAAGCGCACCAGATGATGGATGTAGTCGCGGTACTGCTTCCAGGTGACCTTGCTCTCGCCAGCCTCACGCTCCTGAAACACATAGCCCACTTCCGCAATCTGATCAATCTCGCCCCGTCCCAGCACTTCCAGCAAGATCTTGTAACCGAGTGGATGGAGTGATCGTCCCGCGATCGCACAACGGCGTACCAAAAAATAGCCGCTCATTGGATCAGACACCCGACTCACGACACCCGGCAGCAAAACAAGCCCCAGCAGTTGAGCACCCCGCGACAAAAAGCGTCGCATCGCACTCCAGGTACTGACACCACCGCCATCCGCATTACGACTGGCAACCGCTAAATCGGCACCCTGCGCGATCGCCAGAAGTAGTTGCTGCAACACTTCCGGTGGATGCTGCAAATCACCGTCAATCACTCCCAAAAGCTCGCCTCGCGCCACCTGCCAGCCGCGAATGACCGCTGTTGAAAGCCCCCGCTCCTGCTGACGGCGCATCACACGCAGGCAAGGATAGCTCGGCATCAGCGCCTGCGCCAATTGCCAGGTGCCGTCTGGACTATCGTCGTCAACCACAATAATTTCGTAGTTGTGAGGCAGCACGGCATCCAACTGCTGGCTCAAGAGCGCCACAATACGCTCAATGTTACGGCTCTCGTTGTAGGTTGGCACCACCAGAGAGAAGCGTACTGCCACAATCGAGCCTGCCTGCTCCTCTGGGGTACCGTCAAATGCCTGCACCAATGATAGCGATCGCGGCGGCACCTGCAAGAGACCTGAAAATTCAGGCAGAAGCTGATTGTAGCCAGTCGTCACCATAGACATTTGGGGTTAGGGAGTCGATGCCAGCACTAAAGCCGCGATCGTGTTAGGAACTGCCGTCATTACGAAGACAAACACAAAACAGCCGCAGCGAGCGGTTGCCCAGCAAACCATCTTGCTTAGAGAAAATTGCTGCCGTTCTTGCCTTTCATCAGGTTTACACAGAGAGACCATTGTGTAAATCGTTCCTAACGCTGGCACCGTTGTCCCTAAACGCAAAACGGTTGGGAATGTGCCTGATGGCGATCGTGTGACTGCAAAACTTGGCGGAGCTTTCAGCGTTCAGCGTTCAGCTTTTAGCGTTCAGCGTTGAGCTTTTAGCGTTCAGACCAAGGTTGGCTGCTGATGGCTGACCGCTGATGGCTGATGGCTGACCGCTGTTTAAAAGTGCTATTCAGACCCGTTTCCAGCACGATAGCGTAGGTCTAAAAACGGTTGGTGCATGTGCTAGCGTTGGCGTACTAACCCGCCTTAAACGTGCAACCTCGTGGCAATGGAGACACTCGCAATGTCCGATGCAACCGTGCCTGACGCAACTGTCATTTCTTTAGAAACTCGCATTGTCGCTGTGACGGTCTACACCGATCAGGCGCTTATTACACGGCGCGGGAACGTCACGCTGACCGGGCAAGAGCAAGCGCTAACGCTAACCCATCTGCCCCTGACACTCAAACCTGAATCGGTGCGCGCTGGTGGAGTCGGCAATGTTGCTGTGCAGCTACGGGATGTGCAGGCAGAACGGGTGTTTGCGACCGAGCCTGTCGTCGATCGTATCGCTCAACTAACCGCACAACTTGAGCAACTGACCAACGAGCAGCAAGCCATCGACGACAGCATTGCTGCCGATACAATTCAACGCAAATTTATCGAGAGCTTGAGTGAAAAAGCGGTCGATCGCTTCTCGCGCAGTCTCGCCCAACAACAGGTGAGTCTTGCCGAAACCCGCAATCTGCTGAACTTTGTGGGACAGCGCTATAGCGACTTATCAGCTGCGATCGCCCAGCATAAGCGTGAACAGACGCAGCTTCAAAAACAGATGCAGGCGCTCCGCCAACAGTTGCAGCAAGTTCAAACACCACGTCCGAAGGAGAGCTACAGTTTAACCGTTGGCATTGTGCCCGCAGGCGCTGGAAACTTTGAACTGGAGGTGTCCTATGTGTGCGATCGAGCCAGTTGGAAACCCCTCTACGATTTGCGAGTCAACAGCACGGACAACCGCGTTCATCTGACCTATCTCGCAGACGTAACCCAAACCACTGGCGAAGACTGGAGCGCTGTTGCCCTGACGCTCTCAACTGCCAAACCAGGACTGGGCACTCTACCTCCCAAACTAACTCCGTGGTACGTAGACATCTTTCATCCCTTACCCTACACACCAGCACCGATGATGGCTCGCAAGCGGTCTGCCTCAGCCGTGCCCGAAGACGATGACGATGACAACGACTCAATACTGCTAGCAGGCAGTGATGCGTTTGAGTCAACGCAGCCAATGGTAATGGCTGAAGCACCAGCCGCGCAGATCACAAATGAAGGTGGCGTTGTCACGTTTGCGATCGACGGCAACAACCACATTCCTGGCGATGGTGCCTTTCATAAAATTACGATCTTCAACGACGATTACCCATCGCACTTGGAATATCTCTCTATTCCTAAGCTCGTCAGTTTCGCTTATTTACAGGCTGTCATTACAAATCCCACAGACGGTGCAACGCTGTTACCAGGGCAGGCAAATATCTTTCGTGACAACCGCTTTGTTGGCACCACGCCCCTAGAAAACGTCGCTCCTGGTCAAGAATTCAAGCTCAACCTGGGTATTGATGAAGGCTTGAAACTGACCCGCGATTTGGTTGAACGCAAAGTGGATAAGCAACTCATTGGTGGTCAGCGACGCATCACCTACGCCTACCGCTTGAGCGTGACCAATCTGCGCGATCGGGAAGCCACACTAAACCTGACTGAACAACTGCCAGTCAGCCGCAACGAGAAAATCAAAGTGCGTCTGAACCGCACGAGTCCACAAATTCTGCCCAGCGACATGGGGCTTTTAGAATGGTCGCTCTACCTAAAACCGAAAGAGCAGCAGGACATTTCGTATCAATTCACTGTGGAACATGCGCCCACGCTGAACGTCACAGGTTTAGATATTTGAGCTTTTAGCAGTCAGCTTTCAGCGGTCAGCAGTCAGCAGTCAGCAGTCAGCTTTCAGCGGTCAGCTTTCAGCGGTCAGCAGTCAGCGGTCAGCAGTCAGCAGTCAGCAGTCAGCTCAAAATTTCTAGCTGATAGCTGATAGCTGATAGCTGATAGCTGATAGCTTCTTAGGACTGCTATATCTAGTGGTATCGTTTGAACGCGATCGCGCTTAAACATGAAGTTCATCTGGCTTGGGGGTTGGTTTTGTGCTCCTTCCTGTAGAATAGCGTCAACCTTTGCCTACTCCACATTTGTTGGGTAACACAGGCAAAGGGCAATCAGCAGACATTGGGCAATGAATCGATGCAAACACAGCGGCAGTGGTACATGAATGGGTTTGTTGGGTTGATGGTTTGCGGCAGTAGTTTGCTGCTAGCTCCAGCGATCGTCATAGCGCTACCAGCCATTCAGGTGGCTCAGGCTGCTCAAACTGCGGAAAGCGCTATCAATCAAGGGATTCAGTACATCCAGCAAGGTAAGCTAAGTGATGCGATCGCCGCCTTTCGCCGTGCCACTCAGCTCGATCCCCGTCTGCCTGCCGCTCATTACAACCTGGGTCTCGCGCTGCGTCAGCAAGGACAATTGCAGCCCGCTGCTACTGCTTTCTACCAGGCGACACAAACCGATCCCACCTTTGCCCTTGCCTACGCCAACCTCGGAGCGGCGCTACTTGAGGGAAACAACTTGCCCCAAGCAAAAGATTATCTGCAACGTGCCGTTGAACTTAATCCCAAGCTAGGGCTGGCTCACTACAACTTAGGGCTAGTGCTAGAACGGCAGGGTAGCTTTGATCCAGCGATCGGTGCTTACAGAAGGGCGATCGCACTCAGTCCCACTGCTCCCGAACCTGCTTATCATCTGGGGCTAGTTTATACTCAGCAGCGCAAAGCGAAAGAAGCCCGCACTGCCTTTGAGCAAGCGATCAAAATCGATCCCAATTATGCCGAAGCTCACTATAACCTTGGGTCGCTGCTTTTTGCTCAGGGTGATTTAACCGGAGCTTTAAATGCTTTTCGGCGATCGGCGCAGGCAAACTCCAACTACGCCAACGCCTATTATGCTGCTGGATTAGTCTTCATCCGTCAGAACAAATTTACCGACGCGCAAAAAGTCTTAACCTACGCCAAAGATTTATACGCCAAACAAGGCAATAGCCCTTGGGCAACGAAGGCAGAGCAGCAGTTGCAGAAGGCTAAGTTGGGGAGGTGAGATGTGGGGAGGGGAAGGAGTATGGGAGCGGAGGGGAAGGAAACGCAGAGGAAGTAAGGGAGAAGGTTTGCGGTTTGGGTTCATGCTGATGGCTGCAAGCTGACCGCTGAAGGCTAAAAGCGGAGGTTTTGAGTCTAGGTTTTTAGCTGCTTCCCCTGCTCCACATGCTTCCTCTGCTTCCCATTCCCCCACTCCCCACTCCCTACTCCCTCCCCCCTTTCCGACTATGCAAACTCGGCTCTGGGGTAACAGAAAAGGTCAGAACGGTTTCGTCTATCCCTCTCAGTTGCAGGGGGCTGAACTTGGTGATTTCATCCTGCTCTAGATAGTCAGCGACAGCGGCTGACACAAGGATGCAGTCAGGTTCGGCGGCTTCTTGAATGCGAGAGGCAATGTTGACGCTGGGACCGATCGCCGTGTAGTCCGATCGCTCGGCACCGCCAAACATCCCCACCACAGCCGTACCTTGATGAATGCCACAGCGAAACTGCACCTGACTGATGCCTTGCGCTTGCCAGCGTTCGTTGAGTCGGTGGAGCGATCGTTGCATCTGTCGGGCAGCGGCGATCGCGCGTCGTACCTGTTCGTTCGGTGTCATCTCTTCGGGTGAGCCAAACAGCGCCAGAATCGCATCACCCATAAATTTATCCACCGTGCCGCCATTGTCGAAAACAGCGCGGGTCATTTCTGCCAAATATTCGTTCAAAAGCTCGGCGACACGGCGCGATCGCAGCGTGTTAGACAGTTGTGTAAAGCCGATAATATCGCTAAACAACACGGTCACCAGACGTGGCTCAGGACGCAGATCGAGAATCAGATCACCGCGTGCAGCACGTTGTACCAGCGACGGGGGCAAAAAGCGTTTGAGCACCGATTCAGTTAAGTAGGTGTTGAGTTCTGCAACCCGCTGTTCGTTTGCTTTCAGTGCCAGTAGGTTGCGGACTTCTGCCAGCAGTTCGCGATCGCTAAACGGTTTGGATAGGTAGGCATCGGCTCCCCGCTCAACGCCTTCAATGCGCGTATCCTCGTCGGCTTTTGCCGTTAGAAGAATAATGGGAATGCCCTTGAGATCGTCATCCTCTCGAATCATCCGAATCATATCCAGTCCCGATACCAGCGGCATCATCAAATCGCTCACAATGAGCTGTGGACGATTCGTTTGTGCGCTCTGAAAGCCTTCAGCCCCATTACGAGCCGTCCAAATCCGATAGCCTTGTTCACGCAAAATGGTTGAGACGTAGGTGCGTAAATCAGGATTGTCATCCACGATGAGGATGCGTGCAGCACCCGACTGCGTGGGAATGCCAGCCAACAGCTCATTCTCGCCACTCTGATCTTCGTGCAGCTCCATTTCTACGTCGGCTAACTCTACAGAAGCACGACTAGGCTGGGCTTCTGCTTGCACTTCGATCAGTTGCTGAGGCGGCAAGTGCGTCATCCCCGTTTGCAGCCAAACCGTAAAGGTGGTACCTGAGCCATAGACAGACTCAACTGAAATCTGCCCACCGTGCAGATCGACCAGTTCTTTCACCAGTGCCAACCCCAGTCCACTACCCTCATAGCTCCGGTTGGCTGATCCCTCTGCCTGTCGAAACCGCTCAAACAGGTGAGGCATTTGGTCAGGACGAATGCCGATGCCTGTGTCGGTCACTTTGAGCAGGCAGTGATCGCCAGCGGGCTGAAGCGTCACGGTAATTGTGCCACCCTCCGGTGTGAACTTCATGGCGTTTGACAAGAGGTTGTATAGCACTTTGTCAAACTTTTCCAGATCCAGGTAAACCTGTGGGCAGGAGGTGAGGCGCGTAGTGAGCGCAATGCCCTTTTTCTCGCAGTAGGGGCGGAAGGAGTCAACCGTCTGACTGACAAAATCGACCAGATCGCACGGACGAAAACTGGGCTGCATCCGTCCAGCGTCCAGCCGCTGAAGGTCAAGGAGTTGGTTGACTAACCGCAGCAAGCGGCGAGAGTTTCGTAGCGCCACGGTTGCCTGATCGTGAGACAAGCCCTGATGTTGAGCGATCGCCGACTCCAGCGGACCAATCATCAGCGTGAGCGGCGTGCGAAATTCGTGCGAGATATTTTGAAAGAACTCCGTTTTTTGCTGGTCTAGCTCTAAAAGCTGCTCTGCTTGCTGACGGGTTTTCTGATACAGGCGAGACTGATGCACCGCGATCGCCGCCTGCACCGCCACTGCCTGCGCCAGCTCAATCTCTGAAGGCTGCCAGCGACGCGATTGGCGGTTCTGCCGCAGCGAAATGCTGCCAATGATCTGACCGTCTAGAATCAACGGCACCACCAGCAACGCCCGCGCTGGATTGCGAAACGGCTGTTCGGAAACCGTCATCATTGGATCTTGTTCTAAATCACTAATGACGACAGGCTGTTGGGTTAGCAGGAGTTGCTTCAGTACCGGGTTGCCCTCGATCGGCACCGTCGATTGAGGTAACGGGCGTGGTATCCCATCTCCTTCTGTCGGCGGCGTAGTGGCAGGCAAGGCTTCTGTGGCAACGTTGATGTCTCTGAGACCATGAGAGTCGTGAGACACCGTGGTTGTTGACCAGCCGCTATGAGCCGCATCATGCAATCCAACCAGCTGCACAAACTCATCTTCCTGCGTCCACAGGGACAAGGCACACCCATCGGCATGGAGTGCTTGCCCAAGCTGCTGCGTAATTGCCGCAAAAATTTCCTGGGGATCAAGGCTAGAACGAATGGCTGTGGTAATCGTGTTAATTAATGCTTCTCGTTTCGCCAGTGCACGTATCTGTTCGTAAGTACGTGCCTGAAAGAGTGCTAACGCTGCCTGATCGGCTACCAGCGTCAGCAGTTGCACTTCGTCTTCCTGCCAGAGGCGCACTTCTCCGCACTGATGGAGCGCCAGTACTGCCATCAACTCCTGCTGACACACCAGCGGCACAATGAGGCTAGAGCGAATCCCTGCGCTTGCATAGGCTTTCCATCGTTGTTGGAGTGCGGGAGTATCGTCTCGCCACCGATCGTCCGTCTCAACGTCCTGAATCATCTCAATGTGATGTGTTTCCCACACGGTTTGTGCCAGCGTTGCTTTGAGTTTGGCTAACGCACACGTATCAGTTGCTGCTGCCTGTTCGTTAACATAAACAAACCAATCATCACTCAGCCGTCCATCCTGTAAAGGGCGCACAACACAGCTACTGACTTCGAGAATGTGACCCACGGTTTCGCCGATCGTGTGCAGGATTTGCCGATAACTGAGATCGCTCCGAATCGTGCTGGTGACTGCATTGAGAAGCGACTCTTGACGCAGCGATCGCCGCAGCTCCCGCGTCCGTGTTTTGAGGACGCTATGCGTGTCTGCCGCCTGCCGTACGACCCCTTTCAGCTCATCGTCATCCCAGGGTTTGGTGACGTATTTGAAGACTTTACCGGAGTTAATGGCTTCTACCAGATCCTCAACGTCGGTATACCCCGTGAGGATGATCCGCATAATGTCGGGATACTGCGTCGCCGTCAGGCTCAGAAACTCGGTTCCGCTCATGAGCGGCATCCGCTGATCCGAAATAATCACCGCAATATCACCCTCCTTCGCCAGCAGATCGAGGGCGATCGGCCCGTTCTCGGCTCTCAGAACTTTGAACTCGCGGTGGAATGTGCGATAGAGCAGATCCAGATTGTCTGGTTCGTCATCGACAACGAGCAGTTTTGGCTTGTGATCGGAAGGAGTTTTCATACGCCGCTCTCCAAAGGCGAGGGCAGTTGGACGCACCGCCGTTGGTTAACACAAACGTTTGTCAACGTGGGCGCTGGGCACTCCTGATCAACGCGATCGTCTCGCTGTACTGTCTGCCGTCTCGCTGTTGCCTGCATGTGATTACTACATTCAAAGAGCTGCACGCAAAGCCCCTTACGTACACAGTGGTTTCCAGGGCTTAAAATTTGAGTGCCAAATTTGCTCAACCAACGTTTCAACGTGATGGAAGTATGCCGAAAACCACACAGTCTGAGGCAAAAAGCGCTCAAAATCATCCTCTGAAAACGGTAGCAGTACAAAGGCAACCAATTACTCCGATGGGATTCGAACTCAAAGTCAGCAAAATCCATTAACGAATCCTCACTCAGGTTGCCCCAGGAGACACGTTCTCTAACGTCCGATCGCAAACCTAGCCGCCAGCAACCTGCACACGCCGAAGGAACGTTGAAGAAATACTATTAGCACGAAGCAATGGCGTAAATCTTAACTCAGCACCTAAACTTAAACGGCAGTAACGCTTGCAACCCCTAAGAGCTGGGGCGTGCTGAAAGGCAACTGTCCTACCTTCCGCTGACTGCCTCTTAGAGGATGTTTTAAAAGTCCTTCTGTTAGTAGCGAAAAGCTAGATCCCCCTCAATCCCCCTTCAAAAGGGGGACGACCAAAGCTTTCCCCCCCCTTTTGAAGGGGGGCTAGGGGGGATTGCTGAGTGCTTAACGTTACAGACCATACCTTTTCAAACACCCTCTTAAGGTCATCCGTCACCCGTTGCATGGTTCAGATTAATTGAATCAATCCTGCTGTGATACAGCGAACTCCTGTTCTGACGCGTAGATGCACTTCCCACATGCTAGTTTCTCTAGCAATCTTTTTGTATGCCCTGGTAGTGATTTCTGGTTAAGCCGCCCTTGTCACCCCGTACGATTCTCATGTCTCTGTCAAATGCAGGCATAATAGTGTAGTCGCATACTCTTTAAAGTAGCCCAACTGCATCTAATACTGACTCGCCAAACACTCTGGTTAAATTTTAGCCTGTTAGATTTGTGTCATTTCAGCGGTTGGCGTTTATAACGGTATCGCATACGCTTACAGCAAAGCACTATTCTTTCCGCTTGGAGTTTCCCCTAGTCATGCGGTGTCCCTTCTGCCAATATACTGATAACCGTGTTCTTGAATCGCGCTCAGCAGAAGCGGGTCAGAGTGTGCGGCGGCGGCGGGAGTGTCTTCGCTGTGAACGTCGCTTCACGACGTATGAGCGCATCGAATATGTCCCCATCACCGTCATCAAGCGGGATGGCGATCGTGAATCCTTCGATCGCTTCAAGCTTTTGCGCGGCATCGTACGAGCGTGTGAAAAGACGGGCATCTCTTCTGTACAGCTCGAAAATTTAGTGGATGAAATCGAGGCAGAATTGCAGCAGCGGGCAGTCCGCGAAGTCAACAGCTACGAGATCGGTGAATTGGTGCTCCAAAGTTTGCGAAACCTGAATGAAGTTGCTTACATTCGGTTCGCCTCGGTCTATCGCAAATTCCAGGGTATCCGTGATTTTGTTGACACCCTTAATCATCTCCGTAGCGACACAAGTCCGATGTTGGCAGACGCGAACCCGCTTGAAAGCACTGATGATGCGTCCGTGCTCGCTTCGTCATAAACATTTACACTATGCCGCCCGATCGCTGACGACCGCAGGCTATGCCATTTCTGTTTGCTGTGGAAAGCTATGGACAGTCGGTTGAAACGTGCTTGCTGCTCATGCAACCCTTGCTCTGATTCGCTATGCTTAAGACGATTAACTAAACACTATCGACTTTTTTTAGTTGGGTTACGCTTGGCACAGTCAAGCGATGCAACGCATCTAGTCCACGACCCTATGAAGCGGATGCTGTTCGGCGCTCCATCTTTTTGCCCCGCATCTGCAGCAAGGTTGCATCAATTAGCAAAGAGTACGTGAAGTAACCTGACATGAGTTATTATGGTTCTTCTGAGCTACTAATTTGTCCAAATTTAGCTCTCCTACCATTTACTGGAGGAGACGTGGGTGTAGGCAGCACAATCCAATGTGCGTATACATCGACAGGAGGCAAAATTTTACGGAGATAACTACCAGGAAACGATTCGCATGGTCAATCAGGAAACGACAGAAATAGATGTTGGCTTTACCCACGAGGATTTTGCTGCCCTACTCGATAAGTACGACTATCACTTCAGCCCAGGTGATGTGGTCGCTGGCACGGTGTTTAGTCTTGAGCCAAGGGGCGCACTGATTGACATTGGCGCAAAAACGGCTGCCTATATCCCCATTCAGGAGATGTCAATCAATCGAATTGATGGTCCTGAAGAGGTATTACAGTCCAACGAAACGCGCGAGTTTTTCATCCTTGCTGACGAGAACGAGGATGGACAGCTTACTCTATCGATCCGACGCATTGAGTACATGCGTGCTTGGGAGCGGGTACGCCAGCTTCAGGCAGAAGATGCGACGGTTCGCTCTGGTGTCTTTGCTACCAATCGTGGTGGTGCATTGGTGCGGATTGAGGGCTTGCGTGGCTTTATTCCTGGCTCCCACATTAGCACCCGCAAACCGAAGGAAGATTTGGTTGGCGAAGATCTGCCACTGAAGTTTCTGGAAGTCGATGAAGAACGGAATCGACTGGTACTGAGCCACCGTCGAGCGCTGGTTGAGCGTAAGATGAACCGCCTGGAAGTCGGCGAAGTGGTGATTGGTACTGTTCGCGGGATCAAGCCTTATGGTGCCTTTATCGATATTGGGGGAGTCAGTGGTCTGCTTCACATCTCTGAAATTTCTCACGATCACATTGATACGCCTCACAGCGTGTTCAACGTGAATGATGAGGTAAAAGTGATGATCATTGATTTGGACGCAGAACGTGGTCGAATTTCACTGTCTACCAAGCAACTGGAACCCGAACCTGGTGACATGGTGAAGAATCCTCAGGTTGTCTATGACAAGGCAGAGGAGATGGCGGCTAAATACCGCGAGCAGGTGCTTGCAGCTCAACAGCAGCAGGCGATCGCTGTGACGATTCCAGAAGCCGAATTAGAGGAATTGCCGTCTGCTGCTGAATGATTCAGAGTGCGGCGTTCCAGGTAAATTGCAGGTGACAGGCAGCGGTGCCTGTCACTACCAGAGAGGAGGGTAACCCCCTCTTTTTTTGTACCCCTCTTCTTTGTTCTCTTACATGGAGTATTCCTTTGGCGACCATTCAGTGCGGCAAAATTCAATTCCAGTTAATTCAGGGAGTACTGTTCGACAAAGACGGTACACTGGCAGATTCTCAGGCATTCTTGCGGCACCTGGGGCAGAGACGATCGCGCTTGATTGATGCCCAAGTTCCCGGAGTGCAAGAGCCACTGCTGATGGCATTTGGGCTGGATGGGGATCAACTGAATCCAGCAGGGCTATTGGCACTGGGAACTCGGTATGAAAACGAAATCGCAGCGGCAGCGTATGTGGCAGAGACAGGGCGCGATTGGGTCACGTCGCTGAGCCTGGTGCGATCGTCCTTTGCAGAAGCAGACAAAGTGTTTCAGCGCAAAGCAGACAACACACCGTTGTTTGAGGGCGCACGCGAAGTCCTACAATCGCTTGTAGCGGCTGGCATTAAAGTGGGCATTGTGTCTGCTGATACAACCGCCAATGTCGAGGATTTTGTGGCACGCTATGAGCTTGAAGCGTGTATTCAGGTCGCCCTGGGGATCGATCGTGGACCTGGCAAACCCGACCCAACGATCTTTCAGCAGGCTTGCGTAGCCTTGGGGGTTGCACCCGAACGGGTGCTGGCGATCGGTGATTCTGTAGCTGATATTGAAATGGCAAAAGCGGCAAACGCAGCAGGCTGCGTAGCGGTTACATGGGGATGGACACAGCCTCCGCAGCTCGCTCAAGCAGATGCCTTAATCGCACACTTTGCAGAAATGCAGATCCTCGATCGCTAGGTTCAATCACGATAGAACTTGCGTAGAAGCGATCCCCAACTCCGGTTGACGCACCCCTTCTCTAAAAAAGGGAGCTTTAAACGCACTTTCACTCGTTGTTACAATTCCTACTTGACTGTGCGAGTTTTCCCCGTCAAGGACAGATGCTATAATCTGCTGAACTTACTGCAAACTTCACACGACTTAGCACAACTTCTACAAGTTGACTATCTATGGTCAGCTTATAGTCATCTTATAGTCGTTCGCCAGAGAGGATTGACGCTTGTCCCGACGCTATCTTTTTACTTCTGAGTCCGTTACCGAAGGACACCCCGACAAGATTTGCGACCAGATTTCAGACACAATCTTAGATGCTCTTTTGGCACAAGACCCTAAAAGTCGGGTTGCGGCTGAAGTCGTTGTCAATACAGGTCTCGTGTTGATTACTGGCGAAATCAGCTCTAACGCTAAGGTAAATTACATTGACTTAGCTCGGCAAAAGATCGCTGAGATTGGCTATTCTGGCACTGATAGCGGCTTCTCAGCCAATAGCTGTGCTGTCTTGATCGCACTGGATGCCCAATCGCCCGATATTGCTCAAGGTGTTGATGCTGCTCACGAAACCCGCGAACAGGCAAGCGACGAAGATCTTGACCTGATTGGCGCTGGCGATCAGGGGATCATGTTTGGGTTTGCCTGCAACGAAACACCTGAGTTGATGCCGTTGCCGATTTCTTTAGCGCACCGGGTTTCACGTCGGTTGGCAACCGTTCGCAAAACGGGGCAACTTCCTTACCTCCGTCCTGATGGTAAAACTCAGGTAACCGTTTTATACGAAGACAACCAACCGATCGGCATTGATACGATTCTTGTCTCGACTCAGCACACAGCAACGATCGGCGACCTTACAGATGAAGCAGCCGTCCAAGCGAAGATTAAAGAGGATTTGTGGTCGTTGGTCGTGCAGCCTGTCTTTAGGGATATCGACTTGAAGCCCGATAGCAGCACTCGCTTTCTTGTCAATCCAACGGGTAAATTTGTCGTTGGCGGTCCTCAGGGTGATTCGGGGCTAACAGGACGAAAGATCATCGTCGATACGTACGGTGGGTATTCCCGACACGGTGGCGGTGCTTTTTCAGGCAAAGATCCGACAAAGGTCGATCGCAGCGCTGCCTATGCTAGCCGCTATGTCGCCAAAAATGTTGTCGCCGCTGGCTTGGCTGATCGCTGTGAAGTGCAGCTTAGCTATGCGATCGGGGTCGCACGTCCAGTCAGTATCATGATTGACACCTTTGGGACAGGTAGAATCAGCGACGATCGCTTGCTAGAGCTGGTCAAAGAGCATTTTGAGCTTCGCCCCGCTGGTATCATTCAAGCCTTCAATCTGTGCCATCTTCCAGGAGAACGCAATGGTCGCTTCTACCAGGACGTTGCAGCCTATGGTCACATGGGTCGCACCGACCTGGATCTGCCCTGGGAACAGCTTGATAAAGCACCACTGTTGCAAGCCGCTCTATCAGAGTCACTGTCGCTGAAGCATTAAGCGTCATCGCTATGACGCGGTTGATTGTGAATAGGACTTTTTCTAGCGGCTGGCGGGATCAGCCGCTTTTTTGATGAACTGCCTTTGAGCTGAAGAGTGTTAGACAGAGGCATCAACTATTGGCGCATACAGTCTCGGCTGACTGAGAGCCGATCGTTGCGTCAGTAGCGGAAATACGTATACGCTTTATTTATAAGGTTTTCTTGGCACTGTGTACTACATTTGCAATGCACACCAGAGACTTTTTAAGCTGATCGGCATTCAAATCTGCATCATCCTTTTGCCTTCTGCCCTCTGCCCTCTGCCTTCTGCCTTAGAGCAATCGACTTAACTTAGAGGCTCATTAGCTTACTGCCTAATGGCTTTTCAGGTAGCCTTTCAGCACTGACCTTTTTTCTCTAACCGTTCTTATGCCGTCTGATCCGTTATCTATTGTTGTGATTGGCGGTGGGGCTGCTGGCTTTTTTGGAGCGATCGCCTGTGCCAGTCGGTATCCTGACAGTCGGGTGACGCTGCTCGAAGCTGCCCGTCAGCCCCTTGCTAAAGTGCGTGTTTCGGGGGGTGGACGCTGCAATGTTACTCATGCCTGTTTTGATCCAGCGCTTTTGGTGCAGCATTACCCTAGAGGTGGCAAGGCGTTGCGGAGCGCCTTCAGTCGGTTTCAACCACGCGATACAGTGGGGTGGTTTGAGTCTTGCGGTGTCAAGCTCAAAACCGAGGCAGACGGGCGCATGTTTCCGGTCACTGATGACTCGGCAACGATCGTTGATTGTTTGATGCAGACCGCGAAAGCTATGGGTGTCAAGCTTTGGCAGGGCGCGGCTGTGAAAGCAGTGTCCCGCAAGGAGGATCGCTTTTGTGTAGAGGTCAAAGCCTCAGATGTATTGACGTGCGATCGCCTCCTCCTTGCGACTGGCAGCAGCCCCCAGGGCTATGCGATCGCCCGCAGCTTCGGGCACACGATCGAACCACCCGTGCCGTCTCTCTTTACCTTTAACATCAGTGATGAGCGCTTGCGGGATTTGGCGGGAGTCTCTGTGACGAGCGCCCATCTGCGCCTGCAAACAGGTGAAAAAAGTTACTTAGAGCAAACAGGTCCACTTTTAGTCACGCATTGGGGCATGAGCGGTCCATCTGTCCTCAAGCTTTCTGCCTGGGGAGCCAGAGCGTTGCATGACAGCCACTATCAAGCAACATTGATGGTTAACTGGTTGCCACAGTCCAATCCAGAAGCACTCCGCCAGCAGCTTTTAGCAGTGAAGTCGCAACTGCCCAGACGAGCGATCGCTACGAGTTGTCCGGTGCTCATCCCGCGTCGCCTTTGGGAGCACCTCACACGTTACGCTGGTATCGCTGCGGAAACCCGTTGGGCAGAACTTTCCAACAAGACGCTGAACCAACTGATCCAGGAATTGACGCGTGGAGAGTACACCATCAGCGGCAAAAGTGCGTTTAAGGAAGAGTTTGTCACCTGTGGCGGGGTGAACCTCAAGGAAATAGACTTCAAAACGATGGAGAGCCGCTGCTGCACCGGACTACACCTTGCAGGCGAAATTCTGGATATCGACGGCGTGACGGGCGGCTTCAACTTCCAAAGCGCCTGGACAACGGGTTGGATCGCTGGGCAGGCGATGGGATCGCTTTAAGTGGGATCACATTAAATCCTCAGATTGAACACTTGTACTAAACCAGTCAGGATGAGGTAGATCGCCACGATAAGGTTGAGCAGACGGGGAATTGCCAGGATCAGAATGCCTGCAATGAGCGCAACGATACCACTGAGCCGAAAATTGATCTGCACATCAGCAGCTTGTTGAGCCAGAAAAAGGTGTTGATCTAAGAAGTGTTGCGCCAGAAAGAGGTAGTTGAACACGACAGTTTCCTTGCTGTAAGGGGGTTAGAGGCGAGCGTTGCACTTACAATACTGCGATGACAGCATGACAGGATGTATCCAAAGAAGGAAAGCGGTTTCAAAGAAACCATTCTCGTTCTAGTGCCTCAATGACTTGTAAACCGCGTGGGTCACCAACTTTGAGCAGAGCGGCTTTGGCATCTTCTCGCACACCCAGTTCGCCATCTTCAGCAAACACTTCTAAGAGTGCGTCGATCGTCGTGCCATACACAACATTGGACGGCAACTCACGGCAAAGTTGTCCCAGTGCCCAGGCGCAATTGCTTCGCACAGCAGCAACCGGATCTTGCCGGACTGAACCAATCAACGGCGGAATGGCTGCAACGACCGCTTCGTAGCTCACAGATGCCATTTGTGCAAGGGAACTCGCTGCCCACAGCCGCACTGCCGAAATATCCGTTTTGAGTGCCTCAATCAAGGTTGGCAAGGCACGTCGATCGCGACAATTGCCCAATGCCCACACAACGCCCTTACGAACATAGCCATTCCAGTCGTCGTTGAAGCGGGTGACTAATGGCTCGACGGCATCCCGACTCGGATTACGTCCCAGAGCGTAGGCAGCACTCACGCGCACCAGCGGACAGGGATCAGTCAAAAGTTGAATCAGGCGGGGCACCGCACGATCATCCTGAAGCTCACAAAATGCCCGTGTTGCCAGCATCCGCTGATTAGTATCGGTTGCCTCTAACAGCCGCAACATTTCGTCCGGATCAGGCTTTGGCTCTTCTGACCCAGCATCAACAGGTTCCATATGATCCAGAGGACTCTCCAGATCACCCTCAAAGTCAAGGACACTCAGGTCATCGTCATCATACATATCTGTAACTTTACCCTACCAAGCGCACCTCGCTAAGGCACGATCGCTGACTTTTCCTGTCATGCCACAGCAGCAGCCACAAGCACCCCCATGCATAGCTGTCCCACGGAACTGAGGATATTAGGTCAAAGCAAGTATGCGTATAGTACCTCTACTCCCCACTCCCCACTCCCGACTCCCTACTCCCGACTCCCTACTCTCCACTCCCTACTCTCCACTCCCCATACCCCTCTCCGCCTCCGCGATCGCCAGTATTGTCTTCAGCACCGAATCGGGATTGAGGCTAATCGAGTCGATGCCCTGCTCGACCAGAAAGCTTGCGAAGTCGGGGTAATCGCTGGGTGCTTGTCCGCAAATGCCGATTTTACGATCGCGTTTTTTGGCGATCGCAATGACATGCTCGATCATGCGTTTCACAGCGAGATTGCGTTCATCAAACAGGTGGGCAACGAGGGCAGAATCGCGGTCTAAACCGAGTGTCAGTTGGGTCAGATCATTGGAGCCGATCGAAAAGCCGTCAAACACATCACAAAACTCATCGGCGAGCCACACATTGCTGGGCAGTTCGCACATCACGTAGACCTGCAAGCCGTTTTCGCCCTGCACCAAGCCATGTTGCGCCATTTCAGCCAGCACCTTACGTCCTTCATCCGGTGTGCGGCAGAAGGGCACCATGAGAATCACGTTGGTCAAACCCATCTCATCACGGACGCGCTTCATTGCCTGACACTCAAGGGCAAACGCAGCCCGGTAGCGATCGTCGTAGTAGCGAGAGGCACCGCGCCAGCCCAGCATCGGATTGTCTTCTTTGGGTTCAAATTGACTACCACCCAAAAGATCGCTGTATTCGTTGGTCTTGAAATCTGACAGGCGAATGGTGACAGGTTTGGGATAAAAGGCAGCGGCGATCGCGCCAACACCCTGAGCCAACTGATCGACAAAATACTCTGGTTTGCTACTGTAGAGCCGAGTTAACTGCTCTAACTCTGCTTTGACGGCTGCGTCTAACGTGTCGAAATGAAGCAACGCCAGCGGATGTGCTTGAATCTGGTTAGCAATGATGAACTCTTGACGTGCCAGCCCCACTCCATCATTGGGAATTGCCGCCAGTCGGAAGGCTTCCTCTGGATTGCCCACATTCATCATGACTTGTGTGCGGGTACGAGGGAGCGTATCAAGCGCCAGTTCGTTGACTTCGTAGGGCAGCAATCCGGCATAGACACGTCCTTCTTCGCCTTCGCAGCAGGAAACCGTGATCGCCTGCCCTGGTTTCAGCACGTCGGTTGCGTTAGTACAACCCACGATCGCCGGAATGCCCAACTCTCTAGCAATGATGGCAGCGTGACAGGTACGACCACCCTGATTGGTGACGATCGCGCTGGCTCGTTTCATAATCGGCTCCCAGTCGGGATCGGTGCGGCTGGTGACAAGCACTTCGCCTGCCTGAAACTCGTTGATGTCCTCTGGTTCCCAAATGACTCTGGCGCTACCCTGCCCGATCGCCTCACCCACACTGCGACCCGTGATCAAAACCTCGCTGTGCTCTTGAAGATGATAGGTGCGAAGAATATTGCGCGTTTTCTGCGAATGAACGGTTTCAGGACGTGCCTGCACAATAAAGAGCTGATTGGTGAGACCATCCTTCGCCCACTCAATATCCATCGGTGTGTCTGTGCCGTGAAGCTGGGAGTAGTGATCTTCAATCAGGCACGCCCATTGTGCCAGTTGCAGCACCTCGGTATCCGTAATGGCAAACCGCTGGCGATCGCTGGCTTTGACGGGCACGTTTTTGGTAAGTTTCGTACCGCCTTCGTCGTAAACCATCTTGATTTCTTTTGTGCCCACTCGCTTTTTCACGATCGGGCGAAAGCCTTGCTTCAACGTGGGCTTAAACACCAGAAACTCATCAGGATTGACCGCTCCCTGCACCACCGTTTCGCCCAATCCATAAGCAGCCGTAACCAACGCCACATCTTTGAAACCTGTTTCGGTGTCGATCGAAAACATCACACCCGATGCTGCCAGATCCGATCGCACCATTTTCTGGACACCAACTGACAACGCCACTTCAAAGTGATCAAAGCCTTTGGTTTGACGGTAAGAAATCGCGCGATCGGTGAAAACAGAGGCAAAGCACTTGTGGCACGACTCAATGACACCCCGTAACCCGTGAACATTGAGATAGGTTTCTTGCTGTCCGGCAAAGCTGGCATCGGGAAGATCTTCGGCTGTAGCGCTGGAACGCACGGCAACATCGGTATCCGCACCGTATTCCTGGCAGAGGGTTGCGTAGGCTGTGGCGATCGCATCTTGAAAAGCTTGAGGAAATGGCGTTTGCAGGATCAAACGGCGAGCTTGCTTGCCCACTTTCTGCAAGCTGTCCATGTCATCTACGTCTAGCGTTGCGAACAGCGATCGTAACTGTGCTTCCAATCCTGCTGCGGCAATAAAGTGACGGTAAGCAAAAGCAGTCGTCGCAAAGCCATTCGGCACGTGAATACCCTGCCTGACAAGCTGTTGTAGCATTTCGCCCAGAGAGGCATTCTTACCACCCACTACCGACACGTCACCCATGCCCACCTGATCCAAGCGACACACGAACGCATGGTCATTTTTCGGCTGCTGACTTCTTTCGAGATGAATCGTGGTGCTCATGATAGAGATTCCCTTTAAGAATTGAGCGGTCAGCGGTCAGCGGTCAGCGGTCAGCGGTCAGCGGTGAGAGAAAAGCTGATAGCCCATACCAGGATGTTTCTCATAATGCAACGATCGTTGCCCTCTCTCTGTTGTAGACACACGATCGAGAAATGTGTGCTCAGAACAACATTTTGTAAGATTGGATACTTTTTGCCATCACCCTTCAGTTGTGACCAGGTAATGTTCTAACGCTGTTGTGTCTTCTCGTAGAAGCGTCACCTGTAGTGCTTCTACAGGTCAACTCATACCGTTAACCTCAAAGTGCCGATCGGTCAGCAGGAGCGCTTGAAGGTCAGTTGCTGACAGCGGGGCACCAAATAAAGCGCCTTGAGTAGCGTAGCAGCCACTTTGGCGCAGAAAGTTAACTTGTGCGGCTGTTGCCACACCCTCAGCCATCACTTTGAGCTGTAAGCTTTGCCCAATTGCGATAATTGTTTTTACGATCGCGGCATCGTTGGTGTCGGTGAGCATACTTTGAATCAGCGACGGGTCGATTTTGAGCAGACTGAGCGGAAAGCGCTTGAGATAGTTCAGCGATGAGAAGCCTGTGCCAAATTCAGCGATCGCAAGCTGCACCCCGATCGCTTTTAGTGCCGTTAATTTCACAACTGCCGTATCCACTGCTGCCATCGCGCACGTTTCAGTCAGCTCCAGCATGAGGATCTCTGGATCAAGCTCTGCCTGTTGCAAAATGTGCGCTACCGTTGCGACCACATTTTCCTGTTGGAACTGACGTGCAAACACGGGCACTGCCAACCGAATCGGTAGAGACGCTACAGACTGCCAGACTTTTGCTTGCTTGCAGGCAGTTTCTAACGTCCACTGATTGATCGTGCACACAAGTTCGTCGTCTGCAACGGCAATCAAAGCACGGGGATTGACCAAGCCACGATCGGCATGGTGCCAAAGCAGCACGGCTTCAGCACCAATCATTCGCCCCGTGATCAAATTAACCTGAGGCTGATACTGGATTTGCAATTCGCCGCGACTGATTGCAACGCTCAATTGACATTGCATGAGCTGACGTTCTGTTGCTAAGGCAGCCATAGCAGGCGTATAAAGCTGATACTGAGTGCCATGTGCAGCATCGTGCAGGGCAGTTTCGGTGCGGCTGAGGAGTTCTCCAGGACTGGTACCGTGATCTGGATAGAACGCTACACCCACTCTTAACGGTAGCTGAACGCTTTGTCCATCAATCAAATAAGGTGCTGCTAAAGTTGCTAGAACGCGTTGCGTAACGTCAACGATCGCCTGTTCGCTAGTAATGTCATCGAGCAACATGCCAAAATCGTTGGCAGCCAACCGTGCGATCGGATAGTTTGCAGCAGCTTGTTTGAGGCGTTCTGCTACTGCCTGTAAAAGGCGATCGTCATCGAAACCCGATGTCATACTGATTGTTCCGATCGCTTGAAAATTGAAGCGCAAAACAGCAACTAATTGCTGCGCTTGCTGTGCCTGCCTGATCGCTTTTTGGCACTGGGCATGAAACGAAATGCGATTGGGGAGATTGGTCAGGGGATCGACGTATGCCATTTGCCCCAACGTTTGGGCTGCCCGCTTCATTTCGTCGATGTAAGGCTGAGTGAGAGCGGCGCGTTTAGCTAAACGGGCAGCAATGGCAGCTAACAGTTCTGCTCGTTTCACTGGCTTCGTCAGGTAGTCGTCGGCACCCAACTCCATACCCTGGCGTAAATCTATGTGATCGGCTTTGGCACTTAAGAAAATGAACGGAATTGCTGCCGTTGCGGGATGGTTACGAAGCGCCTGCAAGACCTCGTAACCATCAAACTCAGGCATCATGATGTCGCAGATGATTAAGTCAGGTTCATAGATCTGTGCTAGCTGCACACCCGTCGAACCGTCATTGGCAATCAACACGTCAAACGCTTCCGCTCTCAGCAGCTTCAGCATCGGAGTGCAAACAACAACATCATCCTCAATCACCAATATCTGGGTCATTTTCCTTGCTCTTCGTGGACAGGCACGGTTGGGAGATCGTGGATGTTGGCTTAGATTGTGCCTCTGGCGAAACAATACTGCTGTAGAACGTTCAAACAGCAACAGGCGATCGCTGGACAAACAAAGAGCCATCGATCGAAGCAAGCCATTGGTGGCAGAACTTACGGCAATCGCTCAGCCGATAAGCGTATACAGCGGTTTGCAGCTAGATGAAGTACACCATCTCAGCCTGAAAGCCAGATGCGAGGCTCTGTTCACTGCTGACTTCTGGCTTCTGACTCCTGGGCGTTGCTGAAAAGCAGTATGAATCGAAACGAAGTTTCGAGCATACAGCACTTATTTCATACCCAAGATCAGCACCGCCGACTCCTGAATTCTGCTGTAAGTTCTTCATGAAATGGCACCGCGATGTTGAGCACGAGCTATAGCAATGCCAAACCTGAACCTTAGCGTTCCCGCATTGAAAAGTAAATTAACTTGCGGCTGACACATTGACGTGGGTTCTCTAACGTGAGTAGCGCCAAAGAAAACGGTCAGTTCTGAACTTTAGCGATATAAATGACAGATATATGCCAGCGTTTCTAGCAAGCTCCCATATCTGAGAGCAGTCATTGCAGATAAATTGCGATCGCTTGCGGCTAAAATCAGCAGCAGTTGGCTGGCTATACCGTTGGCTAACTTGCTGGAGTTAAAGACACTCTTGCTTAATCTGTCTTACTAATGATAAAACCTGACTTTAAGGTTGTTAGTGTAGAAAAGCTGTCAGACTAGATCTGTGATTTTGTTGCTGGGCTGCTCTGTTGACCCAGCATTGCCCAGGTAGTTAATTCCAGGTTGTTGAGTATGAGCCCCGACGTTAGAGAATCCGAGTTTCCCGATACAAGCGCTTCAGGCTTTGTGCCTGAGACCGATTTGCCAATCACAGATTTGCCCCCAGAGGATCCGCTCTTACTGCCGCCCGCCTCTGAATCAGAAACGAGCCAGCAATTGAAGCAAGTCGGCGATCGCATTTATGCCTTTTTGGCTGGTTTGCCCGACTACTTATCAGACTTTTTTGGCGAGTATAAGCGCCCTATTGTGACGCTTGGTCTCATTTTTGGGTCGATCGTGTCTGTGAAGCTGACGCTTGCGCTGTTGGATGCTATTAATGACATCCCGCTGCTTGCACCAACCTTTGAACTCATTGGCTTTTCCTACACTGCTTGGTTTATCTACCGCTATTTGTGGAGAGCCTCTAATCGAGAAGAGTTGTCTGGAAGCTTTAATGCTCTGAAAGATCAGGTTTTAGGCAGAGGCACACCCAAAGTCTAGGGGCTGTCATCAATGATAACTACACATGACTCGCAGCAAGGGTGCCAGCCCCCAGCCTGGTGTGTTGGGGCGGGCGCGATCAGGCTGATACCGCAAGGTTTTGGAGCTAATTGACGACGCGCCCTAGCGATCGCTTCAAGCAAGCGTTGAACGATTTGCCCTCACTCCGCCTGCACTTTTTACGCGGCTATGCAGGCTGATGGCATGAGGGTAAGGGCGTATTGTGTTGCTTTAAGTGAAGACGGATAAGTCGACGAGACTGGCACTTTGCGTAATGGCAAGTCGCCTCGGTTGCTTCAATCTTGTGTCCCCTGTGGAAACTGTTCGTCAACGAGTACGGCAACATCACGGGCAGACACACGCCTGTAGTGAGCTTTTTCAGGCATAAAAACAATGTTAGGTCCTGCTTTGCACTGCTTCATGCAGCCTGTGCCGCGAATGGTCACTTGATCGGTGAGGTCGCGATCGCTCAAAGCCGCTTCTAACGCCTGACAAACGGCTTTGCCGCCCCGCTTCATGCAGTCCGACTTTTGACAGACCAAAATGGTGGCACTCGCTGGACGCTTCGTTGCTGGCAGCATCTCTGTTTGTCCAGGTGGCGCGGTGCTGATCCTATACGCTTTCAATTTTGCTGCGTCGGCTTTATGGCTCATTTTCTTTTCGCCCCAAAGCTGAACCCAGGTGCCAGGAAGTAGGTTGGCATCAACTGAAGTGCGCAATTCTTTCGCCAGCTTGACATGGTACTCGCCATCAGCTGTCATTAGCCTCACGCGCTTAAGCTTGCCTTCTTCCAAGACAAAGCCTAAAAAACGCCCTTCAAGATGCCACGCTGATGCTTGTTGTGCTGTTTTACTCATGATGTCTTCGTCATAAATGCCACGACAGACTCTATTGATAAAAATATTCAATAAGTCTTGACTTCTAGACTACAACAAAAAGCCGCCCTTGCCAGCCGTTCCAGTAAGCTTTTCAAGCCAAAGTTTCTACTCAACCCGATCGCGCGAACCATGAATGCTAGGCTGATGGAGTGAACGCTGCTTTAACTTATGCCATCGCTCGACTCTGAAAATCTCACCCTGGACTCAGCGCAAGCTGTTCTAAAGCAGTTCATTTGTGTTGAGCGATCGACGGCGGCAGTACCCGAAGCGGCGTTAGTGCGTCAGGCGCTTCTGCTCGTCGCCGCTCATTCTGATTACCAAATCTTGGGTATCTGCGCTGATACGATCGCCGAAGCAACCGCTGCTCTCACTGCCTATTTGTTAGCGCTGGGCTACGAAGCAAAGCCGGATGTGCCAACGTTGGAGGGTTCTGTCTACGTTAAGTTCAATCCCAAGAGCGATCGCTGTCACGTTGCTCCCTACAATGGCACCCATCGCGGCGTTCTCGTTTCTTGCCAATCTGCCTATGATAGCGACGTGAACGAAACGTTTGGGCATTTGCCGCTAGAGTTATTTAGTTCTTAGTGTTCATTATTGGCGTTGCTGGGTACAACCACTTATACAGCGCATGGAAGCTGCCGTAGATGTTTGAGAGCAGAAGACGCTGGGCACATTAGGCTAACTTCACTGAAGGTTTCTATGCGCCCTCAATTTTTACAAGGACAGCTTCGTCCCCAGATCAGCACAATGCCTCGCAAAAACACTGAGGCAGCCGCTTATCTAGAAATTTACAAGCTGGTGAATGAGCGTACGCGCTTGCAAAAGGAATTGGATTCACTTGATGAGCGGCGCGATCGGCTTGAAAAGCGCCTGGAAGTAATCAATGGCGATGTGGCAAAGCTGGAAGTATCTGCTCATCAGCTACGCGTTGTTCCGTTGGACAAAGCGATCGCTCAGCCACAAGCCGCAAAAGCAAATGACTTCAATACCTTTCAGTTTGAGTACTAAAGCAATAGACTGACAGCGCTATACCACCAAAGAGACGAACCATTGCTCAAACCACTGGATGCCTCCAACCGCTAGAGTCCCTGCGATCGCAGAGGTTAGCGCTGAAGAAAAGGCAGTGATAAACAGCCACCAGGCAGCGATCGCTACTGCTTTGCGCGTGTCTTCGGCTTGCTGTTGGGTTTGTTGTTTCAGGTCTTCAAACCGACGCTGTGCCCCCTGCTGGAGAGTGTCGATTTGGGCAAGTGCTGCCAGACGTACTGTGTCGATGCGATCGGTGACTTGCTCGGTAAAAACGGTAGAAAGATCATCACGGGTATTGATGAGTGCAGCAAGCGAATCACGGTTTAACGTACTCAACTGATCACGCAGTGTGTCTCCCAGCGAAGTGCTAAGACTTTCTAGCCCGGCACGAGGATCGACGAACACCTGCTGAAGATCATCTTTAAGGCGATCGTAGTCCAGTTCCGGTAGCGGCAGCGATGTCACCACATGACGCAGTTTGTCCAAGGTGGTAGTCAGTGTCTCCTGCACTTGCTGTTGCAGCACTTGGGCTTGCGCGATCGCCTGTTGTAGAGCCGTTTCCACCTGTTCCACAATCTGGTCGATATCGGCTGTAGTCATGTCGCCCCGCTCAGAAAGTAGCGCCACCAAACTGTCTCGGCTCAGCGTTGGCATGTGCTGCAACGTCTCCAACCATTGAGCGCCTGACATTGTTTGAGCGTTGGTCAAAAGGTGTTGAACCGACTGTAGAAGCCGATCAGGGCTGAGATCGTCTCGGTCAGCATGGCGCAGATAGTCGCTCAACCGATCTTGCCATTTCTGCACCTGCCGTTTGCTGCGGAGTGCTAGACGACGTGGAAACTTGCCCAACGTGTAGAGCGATCGCTGCACGTGCTGCTGTAGCTGCTGCTGTTGCTCTGCGGTCAAATCCTGGCGTTGCTTTACCTGCTCCATAATGGGTCTCCAGTCAGTTTGAGTCAGTTCACCCAACAGATCTATACCTACATTCTGCTGCTGGAGGCGGTGGAGTAAAGCCTGCGGTAGGTCAGCCACATTAAAGGTTGCAGGATCAAGGTGCTGCACGTAGTCCGTGAGCAACGTTAAAACCTGGTTGCTGCCTGATTTGTCGGCAGTTTGCGAGTCCTTACAAAGGCTATTCCAGGCTTTTTCTAGCTGAGAGAGGATGCGCTGCCGTTGCTTCTCGGTCAAATCTTGATGTGCGCTTAACCACTGCTCAGCCGTCGCACGATCGAACGACGGTAAGTACTTGCACAAGCTATTAAGGTCAGTTTTGGCAGCTTTGGTGAGAGTTTTGAGCTGCCGTTGCATAGTACGCGCAGTCAACTTTTGGTCACGATCGCCCACATACTTACCGAACGACTGCCAGAGCGATATCGCCTCCGCTTTAGCGTCTTCTTGGCGCTGTTGCACGTCTGTCAGCAGGCGATCGCGCGCCGTTTCAAGTTGGGTCGTCACCGTTTCTACTTCTTTGTGACTCAGATCGTGTCGATCGCTCAGCATCGCTGCAAGTCTGGTGTGGTTGAGATAGTGCAAGCGATCGCTCCACTGCTCAACGCTTACGTCTTTGAGGTGAGTTTGCCACTGTTGCTGGAAGTTTTGTCGCTGCAACTCTGCTTTTGGGGCTGCTTGTAACGCAGCGGCAACCTTCTGGCTAAAGGCGTGTGAAGGTGCATCAGCAATGAGTGTATCCAACGTTTGCAGTACGTCTTGTCGCACACTTTCCAGGCGATCGGCGATTTTGTCCACTTTATCGGGTGACAGATCGCCCCGTTGCTCAAGGAGTGTGACAAATGTGTCTCGATCGAGGGGCAAAAGCTGGTTTTTTACAGCGACTGGGTTTGCATCTGGGTCATAAATCACATCGTTGAATTCTGCCTGCACCGTTTTGCGCGTCAGATTCCAGGAATAGGCGTTCAGCAAATAGGCTTCGACATCGGCTTTGATGGTGGCGTTGAGTGGATCAATGCGATCGTCCTCCGATGAATCAGATGAGGACATCAACGCCTGAAGTTGCTGCAAAATACTGCCAACATCCAGATCAGAGAGGTCTACGCGATCGCGCACTGTTTGCATCAGTTGCTTGAGCAATTGCTTTGGTTCTAGCGGTGAAACGCTTGCCTGGGTGCTTTCCTCACTCGCTGGTTGGGATCGGGCAGTCGCAAGAAGTTGCTGAAGGCGATCGTTCGCTGTGGTCGATGTGAGCGTCTCCGGGCTGGCGGTCTGGAAGAAGGTGGTGGCATCGACGATCGGGTCTGGTGTCTGTACAACCTCCTGCCATGCGCTTTCAAGCTGATCCACAATTTCAGCAACATCATGTTTGGAAAAATCTGTGCGGTGGCTGACCAGATCGACAAATGCCTGACGATCAATGTGACTCAATCTCGCCTTCGCCACGGCTGGCACTGCACTAGCCAGCACAGCCGACACTTCCTGCCGTATGCCTTGAAGATCGGGTTTTGGCGGTTGCAGTGTCTGCACGTATTCTCGGAGAGTGGCTTCAATGTTTCGATGATTCGCGTCTAGCTGCTCTTGCAGGTTAACTTCCGTCGTTGCCATACGTTTTTGTAGCGCTTCTGGCAACGCCGCATCTGTAGTGCTCTCTGATCCTTTATTGCGCCCTAATGCTGCCGTTACGGTAGTCATCAATCCCCGTGCACCAGCGTTGAAGGCACCGAGCAGCACCCCAAGCACCGATCCTGCTGCCTTCGAGCTGAGCCACGTAAGCACCAGAAAATAGCCTGACCAGATGACGATTCCTAGCACCGCGCCTAGAGTCACACTGCTGACGACGCTAAGTTTCACAGCGAGAAAGCAAGCGGTGAACAACACTGCGTTCACAGTTAGAAGTGTGCCAGCCCCGATCGCAAAGCCGATTTTGCCTGCCGTACCAGAGCTTGTGGCAGCGGATGATTCTTCTGCTGCTTGAGCACCGGGCAAATAGCCGAGAGCCGTAATGCCAGCAGCGACACCAAATGTCGTCATTAAAAGCTGCACCGCAAAAGCAATTAGCAGTCCAGTAAACAGCGTCACAAGAACAGGAGGGCTAACCACTGCGGGAAGAAGTTCAGATGGCATCGTCATTGTGGCTGCACAGCGCTAAAGCACGACAGCCTGGACAGCACTCGATCGCATACCTGGCGATCGCGAACAATTCAGGCTGTCGTAGATGCTCTCAAATTAGCAACTGCGTGCCGCTCAGCGCGCCTTTCTAAGGTGGGACATTACCCAGGCGCAGCGATAACCGCTAGAGGATGCCTGCGTTGCTCAAACCCAGGATGATACCAGCGCCGATAATGTGCCCAAAGCTGGTGGTTGCCAGCAGTTCAGGAACGCCGAACCCTTCAAACAGCCCAGGCACCTGTACGGGAAGCGCAGGACCCACTCCGCGCCGTTGAATGGCGTAGCGACCGATCGCGATCGCGACCAGGTTTGCGGCGATCATGATGATAGCAATATTGGGCGACCACTCATTGGTTCGTGCAACCGCTAGAGATGTGTAAAGCATTTTTCCGCCTCCTAAACATTGGTAAACTTATAAACAAGAAGGATTATAAAAATACATCGGGAGCGAACCTGTAAAAAGGCTGAATTTGTTTTAAGAGTTAACGAAAATCGTCATCTTTCGATACATGCAATGGAACTGCGAGTCAAAATTTGTGGGATTACAAAACCTGAGCAGGGACGCTCGATCGTCCAACTAGGCGCAACTGCACTAGGGTTTATTTGCGCTCCAGCCTCACCGCGCTATGTCTCTCCAGAACAAATTGCGACGATCGTGTCCGCTTTACCGCTTGCAGTCACCGGGGAACCAATAAGCGATCGTATCGGTGTCTTTGTCAACGCCAATTTGGAAGATATTTGCCAAACGGTCGCGATCGGTCAACTCAATGGAGTGCAACTCCACGGAGAAGAATCAACTGAATTTTGCGCTCGGTTGCGTCAAAGGCTGCCTGCGATCGAAATTATCAAAGCGCTGCGAATCCGTTCCGAATCCGATCTCAGTCAGGTTGATGCCTATACAGAATGGGTTGATGCACTGCTGTTGGATGCTTACGATCCTAAATTGGCTGGCGGAACCGGAAAGACGCTCGATTGGCGATCGCTCCAGAAGTTTCAGCCAGGTTGCCCCTGGTTTCTGGCAGGCGGACTCACGCCCGCTAATGTTCTAACCGCATTGCGTCAAACCAAGCCCCACGGTATCGACCTTTCCAGCGGAGTAGAACACGCACCTGGAGATAAGGATTTGCAGCAGGTGGCGCAACTGTTTAAGCAACTTCAAACGCGTCACATAGACAGCGGCGGTCAGCGGTCAACGGTCGGCAGTCAGCCATGAAGAAGGCTTAAACGATCGCGCGATCGCATCGCCCTCTTAACCTTCATCGATGCTACTCTCCAACACATTCTGCACCGTCTCCGGTATGGCTGATAAAAGTCACAGCCTGTCAGTGTTCGATCGCCTTCAATAGAAACGCACTCCGTGTAGCTATTGAAGGTTCATACAACGTGCGATCAGCCGCTTCAGATCCTAGCTAAAGCGCTGCAACACCTCAGCCGTCGCTTGCCCAGTCTTTGCCCAACTAAACTGGCTTGCTCTAGCAAGGCTGGCAATGCGGAGTTGAGCGCGCAAACCCGCATCTGTTGCCAGGTTGTGCATGGCATGGGCGATCGCACCCACGTCATACGGGTCAACTAACAGCGCCGCATCATCCGTTACTTCTGGCAAGGATGACAGGTTAGAAGTGATGACAGGCGTTCCACACGCCATTGCTTCCAGCGCGGGCAAGCCAAAGCCTTCCCACAAGCTAGGAAAAATTAGCCCGATCGCCTGATTGATCAGCCTTGGCAATTCATCATAACCAACGTAGTTCAAAAACTTGACCTGTTTAGTTAATTGTAAGTCTTCAATTTGCGCTTTTAAAAGTGGCAGTTGACGCGGATCGGGTGGTCCCGCCAGCCAAAATTCATAGTTTGAATGATTTGGTAAAGTAGCAAACGCAGCGATCGCACGTTGGACATTTTTATATGGTGCAAAACGACCGAGATAGAGAAAATAGTTTTGCATTGGTAAATCTAAAAACCGAAAATTTTTAGCATCATAGGCAAGGGGAATCGGCGTAATTTGACTGGCTGAAACGCCACAAAACTGCACAATATCCTGAGCCGTTGCGTTGGAGTTACAGATAATATGATTCGCCTGTTTCAATACTTGAGGAATGTAATGTTGATTGTAGAGAGTTGCTGGAGAAAAGCGCTTGGGAAAGTGGAGTGGAATGAGATCATGCACCATCACAATGAAGCGACAAGTTGACACCAATGGCGCTTCTGTCAACACTGAAAAGAGCAGCGTTGAGCCTAATTTCTGATAAAGCTTAGGAAGCTCAAACTGTGTCCAGATTAATCGCTTTAAGTGACCTTTCAAACCATGTGCAGCCGTCAAATTAGTGGGCGATCGATGCCATGTATAGCCCTCAATTTCAAACGAACTGACAACTTTGGGCTTGAGCGATCGCAACTCCTGAATAATGTTGAGACTATAAGTAGAAATGCCTGTTGGCTGAGACAAAACAGGAGATAAATTCACTAAAATTGTCATAACGGATGAACCATGCGTCACTTTACCGCTGTGTTGAGTGGTGCCGTCATCATCATCAATATACCTAACAGGCGCTCTACAGGCACGATATCGTATTCGGTCACGTCAATGGTCAGTTGCTGCGCTTGGAGTTTGACAAATTTCCACTTGCTCCCATCCGTGACACTGCCATAAACCAGTGGAATTTCAAGCTTGTGCTTTTGGTTAAACTGTTGAGCAGCAACCATACCTGCAACACACTGCCCCAAGCCATTTTCCAGGATGCCCCGTTTGGCTTCCGCCACGATCGCTACAGGTGCCTGTATGACTGACTGCACTGGACTAAGGCTCACCAGAAAGTCACAGTAACCATTCAGTTTTTGTACTGGGTTAACGTTAAATTCTTTCCCAGCAAACACACTAATTTGCTGCTGTCTCAGGGCACGAACTTCTAAGAGCACCTGGGCAATGATGCCGCTATACCGAGCAATTTCAGAACCCACAGCGATCGCCCACGGCAGTTCTCGCTCCAGGATCTGCACCAAAAGTGCGCTGGGAGTGACAGGTTGGCTCTCAATAATGGGTTGCTGTTCCTGCACGTCTAACTCAAACTGTTCAATTACTTGCTCGATTGTAAAGTCACTGTAAGCCATAGTTTTATTTCTACTGTAATGCTTAGGTTTGGTGTTGTGATATCTGATCAATTACATTAAAGAATTTTCACCCGTAGCAACGCTGGGATGTGCCCGATTCAATGTAAGGGGATAATGGTAAAGGTTTAGAAGTAAGTGGAGTATTTTAAGATTGGTTGAGTTAAACGACTTTAAAGTGGCGATCGTAAACTTAGTCAGTAGATAGAATCGGAGAATAACTTGTTCCCAAAACGGACGATGCTTTTGATAATAGTAAAGCTGACTTCGACGATACTCTAATTGCATCCGATCCGAAACTTTGTCAACGGAATAACCGCCCAGGTGAATGATTTCCACTTCTGGTGTGTAAAGGATTCGCCAACCTCGATCGCGCGATCGTTGACACAGATCAGATTCTTCAAAGTACATAAAAAAGGTTTCATCGAACCCACCTAATGTTTCAAAGAGCGATCGACGCATAAAAAAAGCAGCACCAATAACGATAGCAACTGTTTGAACCTGTGTAAATTTTTGTTCAATGGCTGCTCGCTGATTAGAAGCGGTATATCGCTTCAATTGTTTGAGCGTTTGATACTCTCCAGCGATGCTAATTTCTGCCGCGATCGAAAGCTGAAGAGTACCATCAGCATTTAATAGTTTTGTACCAATAATACCGACTTCAGGGTGAGTTTCCATCAACATCACCAAATGAGATAACACATTACTAACGAGTAATGTGTCTGTATTCAAGAAAAAAAGAAATTCTCCCTTTGCTTGTTTTGCACCAACATTATTACCAGCACCAAAGCCATAATTTTGATCTTGCTGAAGCAACTGTACGGTTGGAAACGTTTCGGCAATGAAAGCAGCGCTACCATCTGTAGAGGCATTATCAACAACGATAATTTCGTAGGGAATCGAGTGGAGAAATTGAAAGAGCGATCGCAAACAATCCAGCACAACCTCTGCACCGTTGTAGTTGACTAGAATGATTGAAACTAAAAGAGCGCGATCGTCGTTCATTTTCCTACCAGGTTTTGCCCAGTTTGCCTAAAAAGCCATGATAGGTGCCGACGACACACGCGATCGCTTTCTGAGGCTTTGAGCCATTATCAAACGCTAAAATTTTGAGTACGGTCAACAGCAAGAATTTCATGCGTCTCAAGCAACAGGTGAACCGATACCATCCTTCTGAGTGGCGTAATTCAAGGTAGGTATGATTGCGACAAATATAGTAATAGCGCAATGGCGAATAAAGCTGAAACACTTTTTTTCGACCCAAAACCTCAGCCTGAAACGGGACTCCGAAACGATGATACATGGCTGCACCAGGAACCACCAAATTGTGAAAGCCTGCCTGCCGCAACCGTAGCCCATAGTCCAAATCAATGCCATCAATGAACAGTCCCACGTCTGGAGGCTCTACGCGATCGACCGTCTTCAGCCACACCAATGCACCGGACGTAATGGGCGCATCACATTCGTAAGGTGTGATGACATTGGCTGGCTCAAAGCCACGAAACCGATCGCCCAAAAACAGACTCGGCTTCACGGTTTGCCCTGTTCGAGCATCGATCGCCGTTGGAGCCATCATGCCGATCGCATAAGTGTCCGTAGCACACTTTGTATAAGCTGCTAATAACGTCTCCAGGCAATGAGAAGCCGGAGCGCTGTCCTGATCAAACGTCCACAAAAAATCATACTCGTGCTGCACAGCCCACTGAATCGCCAGCGCTAGACCTCCGGCAATACCCATGTTTTCGGGATGATGCCAGGTGATGATGCGTTCGTCAGCACGATGCTCTTCTGTAAGGTGAAGCGATCGCGGCGAGTTGTCAACAATAAGAATTTGTTCGATGGGGTAGGACTGCGATCGTAGTGCTGTAACGCACTCATTGAGAGCGATCGCGTCTTCATAGGCAGTAATATAGGCAGCGATTTTGTAAGTCGTTTGGCGATCGCAACCCATATCGTTAGTCTCCGCTGATTTCTACTGCTCTCCCCTCTTACCCAATCGTCCCCTATTTATCCTTCATCCTTCATCCTTTCTCCCCACTCCCGTAACACCAATCGCGTCACCGAATCATCCGAGCGTTCATCCGTGCGCTGCGCTTACCGCTCTTACTGTATGACGATTCTAGAATACGTTGGGATAGGAGTTCCAGAAACAACGGCGTACAGTACATCGGGGTCAAGGTCAGTGCTATTTTGCCAAATCAGCGTGCCTATCTCTGGGTGAATCTGGACTTGGGCAAAGGCTGCCTTATTTTGCAGGGGCGCAAAGATGTCGGAAAACTCAATCAACTGGCTGATGTCAACAATCTCCTCGATGCCATCTTCAAAGGTTAACCAGAGTTGATAGTCTGTTAAGGGCTTGACTGCCACGATGTCTTTGAGCATGACGTTACTCTAGGGGTTGAACGGATGCGAGTGGCTCCTGCTGTCTGGCTAGCTCCCAGTTTTGCAGCAGTTCGGCTTCATGGAACGGTATAACATCGCTATGACACTGGTTATGATGATGTTGGGGACTGGATTAATGTTCTGGAGTGATGCGAGATGACGAAGGTCGAGGCGAACCAGGTTCAGGCGCAATTTGTAGAGTTGCTTAGTCGAGTGGAAGATCATCAAGAGCGGATTGTGATTGAGCAGGCGGGGCAAGCAGTTGCCGCTGTCATTAGCTATGCCGATTTGCAGCGGTTTGAGGCGCTAGAAGATGCATTGGATGCTGAATTTGTGCGGCGGGCTAAGGCTGAAAATCCAGAGTTTGTTAATTTGGAGACGGTTGTTAAGGGCTACAACCAGCGACATGGAACGAACCTCACGCTTGAGAGTTTGTGAATGGCTAATCGCTATGCGCTGCGGTTGACGAAGGCGGCGGAGAAGGAACTGTACGGACTACAGTTGAAGCAGTTCAGGCAGATTGTGAGAAAGATTTTTTCGCTTCAAGCTGAACCCAGACCGCAGGACTGTAAGGAATTGAAAGGTAATCCAGGCATTTATCGGGTTGATCAAGGGGAGTATCGCATTCTTTATACGATCGAGCACGATGCGGTGAACGTCTTTCGGGTGGGGAAACGAAACGATGATGAAGTCTACGAGAATCTCTAGCAATCATCATCCTTCATCCCCCACACCCCACACCCTACCCTCCACACCCCTCCTGCAACTCCCGCAACAGGTCTTGCGTCGCCGGATCATCCGAAAGTTCGTCAAGCCGCTGCGCCCGCACCACCGCTTGCAGGAACAGTCGAAAATTTTGCCCAACGGTCTTTGTGTTGGGATGGTTTGCTCCCAGTTTTTCAAACAGAATTGGCAATGCTTGCAGGTAAAACCGTTCTGCCTCCCCGTAGCGTCCCTGCTCATAGTAGAGGTTTGCCAGATTGTTGAGCCAGATTGCCACAGCCGGGTGGTCGCTGCCTAACTGCTGTGCCCCGATCGCTAGCGCTCTTTGGTACAGCGGCTCTGCCTCCCCGTAGCGTCCCTGCGCCTGGTAGAGGCTTGCCAGATTGTTGAGCCTGGTTGCCACAGCCGGGTGGTCGCTGCCTAACTGCCGTTCCCCGATTGCCAGCGCTCGTTGGTACAGCGGCTCTGCCTCCTCGTAGCGTCCCTGTGCACGGTAGAGGCTTGCCAGATTGTTGAGCCTGGTTGCCACAGCCGGGTGGTCGCTGCCTAACTGCCGTTCCCCGATTGCCAGCGCTCGTTGGTACAGCGGCTCTGCCTCCCCGTAGCGTCCCTGCGCCTGGTAGAGTAATGCCAGATTGTTGAGCCAGGTTGCCACAACTGGGTGGTCGCTGCCTAACTGCTGCTCCCCGATTACCAGCGCTCGTTGGAACAGCGGCTCTGCCTCCCCGTAGCGTCCCTGCGCACGGTAGAAGTCTGCCAGGTTGTTCAGCGTGGTTGCCACGTCCGGGTGGTCTGCGCCGAGGCGTTGGGTGGCGATCGCTCGACATTGCTTCTTCCACTCCTCCGCTTCGGCATACGCCGCCTGTCCTTCGTAGAACCAACCGATATGAGTTGAAGGCATAATCAAAGCTGCATCGGTCAACCAGGGTGCGAACGTTGTGGCTGCTTCTTTGAGGTGCGGGATGGCAGGCGTGATCTGCTCAATCAACGACAGGGTTGGCGTTTGTGGAATGTGTTCTGCCACTGCCACCATTGCCTGACAGAATGTCTGCTTCACCTCGTCCACGTCTGCCCGTTGCTCTCGCTTTGCCGCAAAAAACGATCGCAGCAGGGGATGCAGTTGATACAGTGCTTGCTCCGTGCGCTGGAGTAGATGCAAACCCAACAGGCGATCGTCCCGCACATCTTCTAAGTCTTCTTCATCCCAGTCGGGCAAGCACGCTTTGACCAACTCCCAGGGGATCGGCGCTGCCGCGAACAGGCTTAGCAGTCCCGCTAGTTGTTGCGCTGGCTCATTCAGGTCTTGCCAACTCAACTCAAAGGCAGCAGCAACGCCCAACGGTGCCGTCATACCCGGTTCAGTTTGCTGAAATGCCCTCGCCTCTAGCTGCTGTGCCTGCAACCGTTCCCACAAAACAGGCAACGAGACATCCTGCTTTTTCGCTAAATACCGCGCGACCAGTTCCAGTCCCAGGGGCAAATAGCCTAGCCACTGGCAAAGCTGCTTTTCCAGATCTCCGACTTCTTCAAGAAGTCGGGGATCTCTAGACTCTCTACCCTGATTCACGATCGACCGCAGCAGATCCAACGCCGCTGCCTCTGACAGCACCTCCAGATGCAGTTCTCGGAAGGAGCGTCCTAACCGTAAGCGCGTGGTCAGCAACACTTTAAAGCGCGATCGCCCAGGCGGCAGCGAATCTCTAATCTCGTCGTACTGCTGCACGTCATCAAAAATAATCAGCGTCTCACCCTCTCGCCAGTCTTGCCAGCATTGCCGCACCTTTGCATCCAGCTCCAGGTCGAGCGGCAGATCTAATCCCAGGCGCGATCGGGCAAACTCCACCAGTTGCGTTTTAATCTCCTGTCGTGCGCGCAGCCAGCAGATACCACCGGGATAGGTGCCCAGGTCTCGATGCTTCAGCGCATATTGCAGCGCCAGTTCCGTCTTGCCAATGCCGCCCATCCCCGACACGGCACAAATTGCCACGGGCGTTTCCTGCTGTAACAGGTCGTGCAGGCGATCGAGTGCGGCATCTCGCCCCACAAAAGCGATCGCGCCGTGCAAATCCAGGTTATTTGGGGTGCTTTGCGTTGACGGTGCCCATCCCGGCGGCTTCAGTCAGGTATCGGGCGGGTGACTGTCCTCCGACTGCACCAGGTGCCAGAGATAATCCGCCACTCGTCTGAAAATTTTATCCTGCTCGTGTTCCGTCAAACTGTTCAACGGCTTGCTGGGCGGGTTTGCTGTCTGAAAAACACTCAGCGATAGTGCCTCTGGTCCCGTTTGTGGGTCAGGATACTTGAACCGAATCGTATCAATCTGGCAGTCTCGCACGACGATCGACACAATCCGCACGCCGTCATCCTGCGCCCGCTTCAGCAGTACGGGCAGTTCAGTATTTTTGACGTATTTTGACCCCAGCAACGCCTGACTGACCAACAGCACCGCTGCTTTCACGTGATGCAGTTGATCTTTAATTTCTCGATCCCAGGTATCGCCAATCTCTAGCTGTTGATCCGACCAAAGTTGGAGTTCACCCTGTTGCTCCAGCGGTCTTAAGTAAACCAGAAGGCGATCGAGCCACCGTTTATCTGGATCAGTGCTTTCATTATCCTGATGGGCATAACAAATAAAGATTTGAGGGACGTTTGCCATTGCTCTGATGTGCCTACCGTTCCTCTTTGTTCTACACCGAGTGGCTCGCTTTCACGGAAAAATTTAATGGTTTATAGCGAAAGCCTGACCGTTCACACAAAAAGCACGATCGTTCCGATCTCAAACAGAATTATTGCTGTTCAGAACACGATCGTTCCGATCTCAAACAGAATTATTGCTGTTCAGAACACGATCGTTCCGATCTCAAACAGGATTGTTTCTATTTCAAGTGCGATCGTTCCGATCTCAAACAGGATCATTGCCGTTTCAAGTGCGATCGTTTTGATGTCAAACAGGATCATTGCCGTTTCAAGTGCGATCGTTCTAACTTGAAACAGAAAATACCTCACTTGAAACAAAACCATTGTCGTTTCAAACTACATCGACGTTGCTTTGACGATCGCTCAAATCGATGAATATGAGGGTCGCAAAGTCGTTGAAGAAAGCTATGAATCCTGGGGCTTGAGCATTCGCCAAATTTCGGCATCAATTTGAGCAAGATACTCCATCTCTAGCTCACCAAGCTTGCGGATAATGCGCTTTTTATCAATTGCTCGTAACTGAAAAACCATCGCTACTGAAGACAGGGTTAAGCCATTGGTGGCTGAGGGTTCAATCTGCACTGTAAAGGGAAATCGTAACGCTCGCAACGAAGACGTAACAGGTACAACCATCAACATAGGAGAATTAGCGACATCAGCTTGAACCGCGATCGCAGGGCGGTTTCCTTTTTCTTCCCGTTTGTCTGACTCTGGCAAGCCCACCACCAAAATGTCGCCTCTTGCCACTTAAGATTTCTCCGTTGCCAGCACAGTCTCCATTTGGAGCCAATCCTCATCACTGGCAGCTTCCCAGGCATCAATTTCGTGCTTCAGTGCATCTGCTTCGTCGGTCAACAAGGTCTTTAACAACGCAACAATTTCGTCATTCACCGAGCAGCCACGTACTCTAGCACGCTCCTTGATCGCGTGATACGTTTCTTCAGGCAGCACAATCTGCGTTCCAATTGTTTTGCTTGCATCCATTTGAATCGTTGAAGTGACTGCTAATCCTCATTGTACCGAACGTCATTTGGAGCGCGATCGCCCATTTACGAAACAACCTTCTTTTGCTGCTTCTGTCGCAGAAATTCAGCGAAGTCACGGACTTCTGCTACTAGATCGTCTGGAAGCTCATTCAGAGCAGCGGTTAATTGTCCTCGTATCCCCGTCGTTTCTTGTGCTGCTTTTACTAACTGCAACTGTTGAGGATATGCCAGTTCTACGCCCAGCGTTTCTACAAAAGCGTCTGGTTCGTCTGGGGTCGCCGGGATGAAATTTCCCTCTTCATTGCTTTTCACCCAGCCACCAAAAAGCTCTACTAAGTAGGCTTCGCCATCTTTTAGCACCTCAACAATGGCTCCTGGTGAACCTTTGGGTAAAAGCTCTCCGTCAGCCAGCGCGATCGCTTCCGTTAATTTCACGGAATCAAAGAGTTGAAACTGAGCCATCCCTACCTCCCTAATCGCTCTGGAACGGCGGTAACGAACCTTGCTACATTTTCGCCAGTAAGCACAATCCAACCTGTGCGAATACGTCGCAATACACCTGATGAGTCTGTGATTGTGACCGTCATTTGATAGCGATCGCCATATTCATTCTGTCCTTGCAACTGTAACAAGTCTACTGAAACCGCTGCCAGAATTGTGGCTCGAATCTGTTCGGGTGACTCAAACCCCATGATCGCTCGCCAGAACTTCTGTTTGTCACCGCCAGTACCTGCTTCTGTGGCATAGCTAAAAAGGTACTCGGCTTTTCGCAGCGGAAATTCTAGCTGAGTCGGTGTCATGTCAAAATCGCACCACCCATCAGGCGACGATAGCGGTAGTCTAGCTCTTGCTGCATGAGTGTCCAGCGGCTCAGGGTTTCGTCTTTTGCCATCACTTTTTCGGCTGCCTGTCGTGCCAATTCCAGCACGTCTTGATCTTCTACCAGACTTGCCAACGCAAAATCGGGTAAGCCCGACTGACGGGTACCCAGTACTGCACCAGGACCGCGAAAGCGCATATCCATCTCAGAGATAAAGAAGCCATCCTGCGACTGTTCCAGCACTTTAAGGCGCTGTCGTGCCGTCTCAGCTTTGGAGCTGCTCATCAGCAGACAGAATGATTGCGAACCACCGCGTCCAACCCGTCCTCGTAGTTGGTGGAGTTGGGAGAGTCCAAAGCGATCGGCGTGTTCAATCAGCATTACCGTTGCGTTGGGGACATCAACACCGACTTCTACTACTGTTGTCGAGACGAGAATTTGCGTTTCGTTGTCGCGGAACCGGGTGATGGCATCATCCTTCTCTGACGAGGTCATGCGTCCGTGCAGCAGCCCCACCGTAAATTCGGGGAAAACGCTTTCTTGCAGGGCGTGGTGTTCATCGATCGCCGACTTCAAATCCAGCTTTTCCGATTCTTCCACCAGCGGCAGCACCACATACACCTGCCGACCCTGAGCAATCTCGCGGCGAATCAGGTCATATGCCTGCATCCGCTCTTTGCCTGTCAGAACAGTCGTTTGAATTGCCTTGCGTCCGGGCGGTAGCTCATCAATTTGGCTGACATCTAAATCACCGTGCAGGGTCAGCGCTAGAGTGCGAGGAATGGGAGTCGCCGTCATCGTCAGCACATGAGGATGTTCGCCTTTTTGCTGGAGTTGTGCCCGTTGTTGGACACCAAAGCGGTGCTGTTCGTCGATCGCCACCAGTCCCAACCGCTGGAAGTTCACCGTACCTTGAATCAGTGCGTGAGTACCGACTAACAGCGGCAATGCTCCCGTTTCAAGCTGGGCATGAATTTCGCGCCGTTTTGCCGCTTTTGTGGAACCCGTCAGCAGTTCGACAGGCAAATGCAACAGGTTAAACCAGCCGACGAACTTGCGATAGTGTTGCTCTGCCAGCACTTCTGTAGGAGCCATCATCGCGGCTTGGTAGCCCGCTTGAATAGCTGCAAGTAGGGCAACGACAGCAACCACTGTTTTACCAGAGCCAACATCGCCCTGCACGAGACGATTCATGGGCGATGGCTTTTGCAAATCGTTGAGAATGTCGTTGATAACCCGTTGCTGAGCGTTGGTCATGGCAAACGGCAACATTTCGTAGAACTGGTCGATGAGTTGTCCGGTGGGAGCCATGATTGCGCTTGCCTGAATCTGGCGCTGTGCCTGACGACGTTTGAGCAAGCCCAGTTGCAGGTAAAAGAATTCATCAAACACCAGACGACGACGAGCGGTGTCCAAAGCCGCACCATCGGGTGGAAAGTGGATGTGGGCGATCGCGTCCTGAATCCCTACCAGTCCATACTGCTCCCGTAGATTCTCCGGTAATGCCTCTTGGATTTGCTTTACAGCCGGAAGTGCGGCAATTACGGCTCGTCTTACCAGGGCTGCATCTACGCCTTCGGTGAGTGGGTAAATGGGCACAACGCGTCCTACCGTGAGGGAGTCGATCGCATCACCAGAATGCTGTAACACCTCGATATCGGGATTATCCAGCGTCATGCCAAATTTGCTCTTTTTGACCAGACCAGAGGCAGCGATCGTGGCTCCTGGTGGATATTGGCGCTTCTGCTGCTCTTGCCAACCCCGATTGCTATAGCGACTGCCCGCAAAAAAGCGACCGAGCTTGATCTGTCCGGTACGATCGCTGACAAGCAGTTCTAAAATCGTTAGCTTGGTATTGCGTGGGCTTGAGAAGCACGTACAGCGTTTGACTGTACCCACTAACGTAACGGTTTCACCCTCCGTCAAATCACGAATTTTGACCTGACGCGCATAGTCAATGTGGTCACGCGGATAGTAAAAAAGCACATCCCGCACCGTAATCAGCCCCAACTTGGCTAACTTCTCAGCATTCTTAGGACCAATCCCTGTTAGATACGTCACCGCTTGATCAAGAGTAACGGCACGATTTGCCTCAACTAACGAAGTCGTTTTCGGAGCCTTCGCAGGCACCTTAGCGGCTTCTTCACCCCTACTCCCCACTCCCGACTCCCCACTCCCCTTCTCCTCCCACGTTTGCCGCACCTGGTGCAAAAACCGCCGTGTATCAGCCACGAGATGCTGACGCTGCGAGAACGTTAGCTCCGAGTAGGTGGTGAACTGGTTGCCAAGTTCCTGCCAGCGATGTTGATCGATCGCAGGCAAGCCAGCAGGCGGTTCACTCAATGTCTGGCTGATAAAGGCGCTGAAGCGGTGCTTTTTGCCTTCTACATCATCAAAACCACTTTGAGCTTCAAACGAAAGCGCTTTTTGTAGACGAATCCAGTCGGGGAGTGGGGTGTGGGGTGTGGGGTGTGGGGTGTGGGGTGTCGCTGGTTCTGAAGGCACTGGCTCTTGTTCTGAATGACTCATTTCCCTACTCCCTACTCCCCACTCCCTACTCCCTACTCCTACTCCCTACTCCTACTCCCTACTCCCTACTCCTCTGTCCAACTCGATCGCCATGCTGCCTGTGCCTCCGCGATCGACTGCTCATGCTGCTTTTTATGATAGTCACGTCCCAGTGCTTTAAGTTGCGCGAACAAACTGCGAAGCTTGCTGCGTGAGGCTGCGACTGTAGGGTCAGCAAATTCGATTTCAGAGCGGCGCAGGCAAATTGCAACGATCGGCATCATAGAGCGCTCATTTGATTCATCCGATGGATCGGTGCCAGTCGAGTCATCGCCTGTTTCAACCAATAGATTCAGCACGTTGGGGGTGCCTGCTCTTGGGTCTGACATTTCGGCATCGGTGGCTGCCTCTAGAACAGGCTCAGGTAGGGTTCGGGGCAGCATCTGAGCGTGTTGCAGCAGACGATTAGCCGCGTGAGAAGCCGTTCTCAGTTCAGCCACGATCGCCTGTTCCAATTCTTCGCGCCAGTGGGCAAGATCGGTTGGCGTGAGCGATCGAGGTTGCGTCTGGGTCGCCGCTACTGCAAGCGGTTCAGCGGGCGACCACGCTAAAGATGACTGCTCACTGTCAGCGGTGGGTTCTAACGCCAACCGATCGACATCGGCATTGTCCAGCAAGACGGGTTTGTGGAGTTGGGCTAAAATCTCTTCCTGCACGTGTTGTGCCAGAGTGCGCAACTGTTGCTGTAACTGCTGTCGTTGGCTGAAAGACAAACGCAAAAAAGCCCCTGGATAACCCTGCGTGCAGACGTGATAGCTGGCAAGAATCAACTGCTGGCGTACGGCTTGCCCCAGAAGCGTGAGATACGTTGAGTAAGCGTCGTAAAACTCTTCAGCGATCGCGCTGGTTGCCTTGTCTAAGGCTGCAATTTCCTGCACAATCCGCTCAACCGCTCCGACCATTGCCGTTTCACCTTACTCTAAACCTGACACTATACCCCAGCATAGCGAGTCAATTTAAACATCTGTACTCTCCAATTGAGACACGATCACCAAAGGCTTGAACTTCCAGCGCTCTCTGCCTTACTGTTTGAAAGCGGCTTTACTGTTTTAAGGCGTTCATATTTAGCGTTCAGAGCGATCGAACATGGCAACCATCAACGACAACTACCTCAAACTCAAAGCGGGCTATCTGTTCCCTGAAATTGCGCGACGGGTAACCGCCTTTGCAGAAGCGAATCCTGGCGCGAAGGTGATTCGGCTAGGCATCGGCGATGTGACGGAACCGCTACCAGAAGCCTGTCGCACTGCCATGATTCGCGCTGTAGAAGACATGGGCGATCGCGCTAATTTCAAAGGCTACGGTCCAGAGCAGGGTTATGTATGGCTGCGGGAGAAAATTGCCCAGCACGATTTTCAATCACGCGGTTGCAACATTGATGCATCCGAAATCTTTGTCTCCGATGGCTCCAAGTGCGACTGCGGCAACATTCTCGATATTTTTGGCAACAACAACAGCATTGCGGTTACCGATCCGGTCTATCCCGTCTATGTCGATACCAACGTCATGGCAGGCAATACAGGTGATGCCAATGAGAAGGGCGAATACGGTGGCTTAGTCTATCTGCCAATTACCGCCGATAATCAGTTCACTGCTGCCATTCCGACTCAAAAAGTCGATTTAATTTATTTGTGCTTCCCTAACAATCCTACAGGCGCAACTGCCAGTAAAGAACATCTGCAAGCCTGGGTGGATTACGCCCGATCGCACGGCTCCATCATTTTCTTTGATGCTGCCTACGAAGCATTCATCACCGATCCAGCGATTCCCCATTCGATCTATGAAATTGAAGGGGCGAGGGAGTGCGCGATCGAATTCCGCTCCTTTTCCAAAAACGCAGGCTTTACGGGCACCCGTTGCGCGTTAACAGTCGTGCCCAAAACCCTCACTGCCAAAGCCGCTGACGGCTCTAATGTCGAGCTTTGGAAACTGTGGAATCGTCGTCAATCCACCAAATTTAATGGCGTTTCGTACATCGTGCAGCGCGGAGCCGAAGCGGTGTATACACCAGAAGGACAGGCGCAAATCAAAGCGCTGGTCAGCTTCTACATGGAGAATGCCAAAATTATTCGTGAACAATTGACCGCTGCTGGAATCGCTGTCTACGGCGGTGTGAACGCACCCTATGTGTGGGTACAAACGCCCAACGGACTCTCCAGTTGGGATTTCTTCGATAAGCTGCTGCAAACTTGCAATGTCGTCGGCACACCCGGTTCTGGTTTTGGCGCAGCGGGTGAAGGCTACTTCCGCATTTCAGCATTCAACAGCCGTGCCAATGTGGAAGAGGCAATGAAGCGAATTACGGAGACGTTTAAGATGTAAGTAGTCATAATGATTAGAGGTGTTGATTACCTTTCAACGCTTCTAATTATTATCTAAATGAACATTTTGTGGAGAAGATTATGCTAAGTAGCACTTTGAATATAATTGAAGCAAAAAAAGTCACCACAACTTTTGGTGATATACCTGTTCATACTTTTCAAATTAAAGTTAAAGATGCTGTTTTTATTCAGTATGTTGCAGCAAGAGGTCGGGATGATGAGGAAGGTGCTGTTCAAAGATTATTGAGTAAGAGGAGAATCTCTTCAATAAGAGATTATATTTTAGAGGGAAATAATTTTTTCAATACGTTTATCCTAAACTGGACGGACAAAAACCATACACCTAGAATAGGAGATGATCTAATTGAGCTACCGATCATCTCTGCTGCTGCTCAAGTTATAGACGGTCAACATAGACTTGCAGGGTTTGAGGCGGCTATGCGTGATGATTCATCTGTAGGTGAACGGCACATACTGGCATCGCTTTGCATGAAGTTGACAACTAAAGAAGCCGCTAGAATATTTTTAAACATAAATTCTGAGCAGAAGCCTGCTCCCAAGAGCTTAATCTATGATCTCTTTGGCGAAGTTATCGAAGATAAGCAGTATGCGATTAATAGAGCGAATGATATTGCAGAAAGCTTAAACACAAATCCTGACTCACCATACTATAGCTCAATCAGATATCCCGGAAAACCAATCAATAGAGGGAGCCTTGAATTATCGACTATTGTATCAGCCCTAAAGCCACATTTAGAAGCTGAGGGAGTATTCAACAAGCTAAATCTAAAACACTTAGACTACCAGAAAAGTACTGTCACCAATTATTTTGCAGCAATAAAGTATTTCTATGATCGGGAAAAGCTCTGGACGGTTAAGACTAAAAATCCTTTCTTAAAGAGTTCGGGATTTAATGGAGCGATTGACCACTTAACAGAAAAACTCTTGTATAAGTGTGCCGAAAGAAGATCGTTCAGTGTTGACACAATGATACAGTTTCTTGCCTTGGATAAAGATCAGCTGTTAATTCTAGATATGATAAAATCTCTTGATGGTAAAACTGCAAGGAAGAAAGTAAAAGAATATTTTGATAATCACCTGATGGGTGAACTGCCAGGACAAGACGATTATGAGTTTTAACCGTTCACAAGCTCAAATAGCATGTGAGTTAATATTTTCTTGCTCAAACAATGAGCAATTCATCTCTAAAAAAGACACATTTGAAGCCCACGTCTTTAGCGAAAAAGAGATCGAAAATATTTTGAGCGGTCTGAAGATTGATGTATTCCATTTGTATGTAAAAGGCATACATAGCCTTTTTGAAGCAATTTTGTCTATTAAAAACAAGTATTATTCGTGGGCAGTAATAAAGCTTTACTATTCTAACTATTATTTTCTAAAGAGTAGTTTGGGAATCAACGGACACACTGTTTTAAGGTGCAAAACTCTATATCTACTGAAGATCTTGAAAGGAGAATCTGCTGTAAAGAAGAGTGGGCAAAGATACAAGGGCGATCATAAATTTGTAATTAGTATTTACGAAGATATTTTCAGTCAGACAGATATTTTGCAATCTAACCAAATTGATGAACGGAATCCATCCACCTGGTTGATGGACAAAAGAGAGCAAATAAATTACAAAGAGCTTGAATTTCACGACCCAGTATGCACTGAGATTATGCAAGTAGTGGACGACTATGTAAATAGAAAAAAATTACATGAATTGCTTAGACTGTATTTTGATGACGAGAGCTATCTATACTGTTTTCAGCCTGATCACGCCTGTTTAGCGTTACCTCTCAAGAGAGCATCTTTAACATATGAAGAACTAAGCCGTGCTGGACTCGGCACGGAATTAGCAAAAGAAAAACGAGATTTATTGCTCAGCATAGTTCGGAGAATTGATAAATCAAAATATCTCTTTACACAGCTATTAGCGTAGCGGGAAAGCTTCCATTGACTTATAGGGAAGAGGTTATGTATTAAGCTACCAGCGATTACGTTCAGAACAACTTTTGTGAAATTCTTGATCGCGCTAAATAGGCGCTATAAGTGAGTTATTTGTTTCGCAATTGACGTTGAGCGAGAAGACGATCGCGTAATCCTTTAGACGGAAACCGACGCTCATTTTCAGCACGAACTTCTTGAGCCAATTCTTGACGCTGCTGTAAATAAACCTCGACATCACTTTGGTGCCGTAAGTAATAGCTAATAACAGCATAGACATCCGCCAAATCAAGTGAGGAATATTGTTCTACAATACCCTCGGCTGTCGCTCCTTGCTTAAATTCAAACACAATTGTATCCAGAGGTACCCGCGTACCACGGACAAGGATGACGTTATCGGGGTTGACTATAAGCGGTGTTGGTTCGGTAGTGATTGTTAAATTCATAGTCCTAGATGGTGCTCTTTAAAGCTTAGTTTATGTTCGCCAATCAGCAAGGAGCTTTGTGCGGTGCCCGTTAAATTTCTGATTGACGAAAACTTTAAGAGCGCTATTGTGCGAGGGTTGCTTCAGCAACCAGGACTTGATCTTATCCGGGTGCAAGATGTCGGTTTGCTTGGAGCGAGCGATGCAATTATTCTAGAGTGGGCAGCAAAAGAAGGACGAGTTCTACTTACTCACGACGTTAACACGATTACCAAATATGCGTATGAGCGCTTGGTTGGAGGGCTAGTGATGCCCGGTGTGATTGAGGTTAAACAAGATGCATCAGTTGGTCGAATAATCCACGACATCTTACTCTTAGCGGAATTTGAAGAAGACTGTCAAGGGCAGGTTCTTTACTTACCGTTATGATCCAGCAGTTGATCCCAATCGGTGGAGCAGACACTCTTAATTGCAGGAACGTGAGTTAACGTTCAATTTATTGGTATGGCACATTCGGGATGATGGCTTAAGCGGTACAGCAAAGTGTTAAGACAATTTAGAAACCGCAGCGCTTGAGCGCACCGTCGAGCGACACGTCAAAATTGTAGCCGCGTTCGACCGTGGGAAAATGCCCTGGCGGTGGATCGGCAAAATTGGGTGATTTTCCAGGCTTGTAGTCCATACGTTTGGTCTGGGGATTGTACGTCCATTCGATCAACCATTCGCCAGACAGCTTTTGCCATCCTACCTGGTCATACAGTTTGCGATAATCGCCCAACGCTCTCAAGATGCCCTGCTGAGCCGCGAAGCCAAACTTGCCGTCGCTTGCCACGCTCCAAAGTGCATCCACTGTTTTTAGATCGGTACAGGGGAAGTTATTCATCTCGTCTTGTGGCGTAAAGCCTAGTGCTTGTGCTTTCGGTCCGGCAGCATCCAGGAGGCGAAGGTAAGTTTCTCGATCGGCGGCTTTCCAGTCCTTCTTCTGGAGGTCAGCCTTCAACTGGCTGTAGTTTACGTTGCGATCGCTGGCAAGAGCAGGTTGCTTGCTCCCCTCCAGCGTCACAGACGCTGGAGGGGAGGTGGAAGGGTTCCCTGGTGTACCAGAGCTGGTTGGCTTTGCATCACTGAGTTGGCTGCCCGTTCCATTTTGGCGGAACCACCAAACGCCACTACCGATTAAACCTGCCGTAATTAAAAAGGTGATGACGAGAGCCGGAGTTTCACTTTTTTGAGGCATACGATCGACTGATCTGTGACATGACTACCATCAAAAGTTTTGCTATCGAGTGCAGAATGCATCTATTCATAAAAAACTGTCTCATTCAATTAAGACAGTCTTTGAGTTGTTTAGATGACATTTATATATTGAGATATAGATGTCTTCAAATGAACTAAACACTTCTAGTCATACAGAGATAAGGCAAGAAGCATAGAGGCTCAAAGGACATAAAATATACTTGTAGTTTTTTGAAAGATCTTCGATGATTGAGATCGAAACTTTCTCCAGGCACCTATTTGTGGTCAGTAGAAACCGCCTATGCAGTCACAGATTTCAAGCAACTGAGGAAGCCTTGGCAGACTCAAGGGCAAGACTCAGAGTTTCTGACGTTGTTCTCTGCTGAAATGACTGAGTACCAGTGGATGAGATTTCAGCTACTTGATGCCGTTGGTCTTTAGATTTTTTTCTCACACAGACCGACCTTCAGGAGCTGGTATGTCTCTATACACACCACTAAATTAGCGATCGAACCTTGGTTAAAAGTTTACATTCAACGTTCAATTGGAGTTCAGCGAACCCATGCTTCAAGGGTGGATTCAAATTGCCTTAACGCTACTCATTATTGTGGCGATCACTCCCTTCTTTGGGAGGTATATTGCTCGTGTCTTTCAGGAGCAGCGCACTCTGCTCGACCCCCTTCTCAACCCGGTAGAGCGGTTGCTCTATGGCTTAGTGGGTGTGCGAGGCAAAGAAGACATGACAGGCTGGCAATATGCGCGATCGATCCTGTACAGCAACATCGTAATGGGGCTGTTGATTTTTGGTATCATTGCGAGTCAGGGTTGGCTACCGCTAAATCCCACAGGCGTAGCGGCTCCCACCTGGGATACAACGCTGCATACGACAATTTCATTTATTACTAACACCAACCAGCAGCACTATTCGGGTGAAACCTACTTGAGCTATGCCAGTCAGATGCTGGGGTTAGGCTACCACATGTTTACCTCAGCTGCGACCGGATTGGCGGTAGGCATTGTGTTTATCCGAGGCTTGACGGGGCGACCGCTCGGTAATTTTTATGTCGATTTGATTCGAGGGATTACGCGCATTCTGCTACCGATTACTATTGTGGGCGCGATCGTTCTGCTGGCGGCAGGCGTGCCAGAAACGCTAGCAGGTCCAGTTGTCGTTCCCACTCTAGAAGATCCAGCTATCAGTCAGGCGATCGCGCGTGGTCCGGTGGCTCATTTCGAGATCATTAAAGAGTTGGGTGAGAACGGTGGTGGCTTCTTTGCCATCAACTCGGCGCATCCGTTTGAAAACCCGAATGCGTTTGTGAATCTGCTTCAGCTTGTGGCAATTCTGAGTATTCCGTCCTCGCTGATTTATACCTATGGTATTTACGCCAACAACCTCAAGCAGGCGTGGTTGGTGTACTTGATTCCGTTCTCAATTCTGGTCGGTTTTATCGTTATTACAGCGATCGGAGAATATAACGGTAATCCGGCTGTGAATGGGCTGTTAGGAGTTGATCAGGCTCCGAATCTGGAAGGGAAAGAAGTCCGGTTTGGCTGGGCGCAATCTGCCCTGTATGCCGTGATTACAACTGCCAGTATGTGTGGTGCCGTCAATAGCTTTCACGACTCCTTCATGCCCAACGGTGGCTTCTCTACCCTGTCCAATATGTTTTTGCAAATTGTGTTTGGTGGACAGGGAACTGGCACTGCGTATCTGTTTGCCTACCTGCTGCTGACGGTGTTTGTCACCGGGTTGATGGTCGGGCGCACGCCAGAATTTTTGGGGCGCAAGATTGAAAAGCGTGAAGTGGTGCTGGCTAGCTTTTTGATTTTGCTGGTACATCCGATCGCCATTCTGATTCCGGGCGCGATTACCCTTGCCTTCCCCGATCAGCTCGCTGGGATCAGTAACCCTGAGTATCACGGCTTGTCTCAGGTGCTTTACGAGTATGCCTCGGCGGCTGCCAATAATGGCTCTGGCTTTGAGGGCTTAGGCGATTCCCAACCGTCTCCCTTTGCCATCGCGGGTGGCGCGACCACTACGACCAACGCCTTGTGGTGGAACCTGAGTACCTGCTTCAGCCTGCTAGCAGGGCGATACGTGCCGATCGTCGCGCTGCTGCTGCTAGCAGATAGTATGGCGCGGAAGCAACCTGTCCCAGAAACGACAGGCACATTGCGAACGGATACGGGCTTATTTACCGGAGTCACCCTTGGTGTGATCTTGATTATGGGCGCGCTGTCGTTCTTCCCAGTATTGGCACTGGGTCCGATCGCCGAAGCCTTCCAGATTGCTAAAGGCATTGGGTAGCTGCATTCGTTTTGAGTTTTAAGTTCATTCTGACTTCTGACTCCTGACTTCTGACTCCTCCCTCTCCCTCTTCACTCCTCACTCCTTACCTTTCACTTCCGACATCTATGCAAACCCCACAGGATTCTCTTGGTTCCCCTCGTCCTCCTCGTGTTCCTGGTAGTACGCGTGACTCTCGCAAACACACTCCGAAAGTGAATATGAGTGGGTTGTATCAACGGGCTGTACGCGAATCCTTTACCAAGCTCGATCCGCGCATTCAGGTGCGAAACCCAGTGATGTTCGTGGTCTGGGTCAGCACGATTATCACTTTACTGGTGACGATCGACCCGAATCTGTTTGGCACGGTGCAGGCAGATGCAGGGCAACAACGTGTGCTCAATGGATTGATTACAGCCATTTTGTTTTTCACCATCGTATTTGCCAACTTTGCCGAAGCTGTTGCCGAAGGACGCGGTAAGGCGCAGGCAGACGCATTGCGATCAACGCGCTCGGATACAGTCGCGCGTAAGTTGATGGCGGATGGTTCTATTCAAGAGGTCAGTTCAACGGCACTACGGCGGGGCGATCGGGTCAAGGTCATTGCTGGTGACATGATTCCGGCGGATGGCGAAGTCATGGAAGGAGTCGCCTCGGTCGATGAAGCGGCGATTACGGGTGAATCGGCTCCGGTGCTGAAGCAACCTAACAGCGACATTGCGAGTTCTGTCACAGGTGGTACGCGTATCCTTTCGGATGAATTGATCATCAGCGTCACGTCTGATCCTGGTCAGGGCTTTATCGATCGCATGATTGCCCTGGTCGAAGGTGCAGAACGTACCAAAACGCCCAACGAAATCGCTCTAACGGTACTGCTAGCAGTGCTAACGCTAGTGTTTCTGATTGTGGTTTCGACGATTCCACCATTGGCAAACTATGTGCAATCACCGACTACGATCGCCATTCTGATTTCGCTCCTCGTGGCGCTGATTCCCACCACGATCGGCGGTTTGTTGAGCGCGATCGGGATTGCTGGGATGGATCGGGTCGCTCAATTCAACGTTATTGCTACCTCTGGTCGTGCAGTTGAAGCGTGTGGCGATATCAACACACTGGTATTGGACAAAACAGGCACAATCACACTTGGCAATCGGCTGGCGGATGAGTTTATTCCTATCAACGGTCACACGGTTGAAGAAGTCGCTCAGATTGCTTTAGCCGCGAGTGTTTTTGATGAAACGCCAGAAGGTCGATCGATCATCAGCCTTGCAGAAAAGTATCGAGCTACCACCGACTTTAACCCGAAGGATGCAACGGGTGTTGAATTTTCTGCTCGTACCCGCATGAGTGGCACCGACTTGCCGAATGGAAAAGAAGTGCGAAAAGGGGCAGTCGATGCGATTAAAGGTTTCGTGCGTTCACGAAGTGGCTCCGCAGGAGCTTCGCGCAGTGGTTCCGTCCCAACTGACCTGGATGATGCTTATGAACGTGTGTCGCGTCTGGGAGGCACTCCGCTTGCCGTCTGCCAGGATAGCGAAATCTACGGCGTAATTTACCTCAAAGATGTCGTCAAGGCGGGTTTGCGAGAACGGTTTGACCAACTTCGCCGCATGGGTGTCAAAACGATCATGCTCACAGGCGATAACCAGATCACCGCGTCTGTCATTGCTAAAGAAGCAGGCGTAGACGACTTCATCGCCGAAGCCACACCCGAAGACAAGATTGATGTCATTCGCAGAGAGCAATCGGAAGGCAAGCTGGTTGCTATGACCGGAGACGGCACTAACGATGCACCCGCACTGGCTCAAGCAAACGTGGGTGTAGCGATGAACTCTGGCACTCAAGCCGCAAAGGAAGCCGCCAATATGGTGGATTTGGACTCTGATCCCACCAAGCTCATTGACCTGGTGACGATCGGCAAACAGCTTCTCATCACTCGTGGTGCGCTGACGACCTTCTCGATCGCCAACGATATCGCCAAATACTTTGCCATCATTCCCACGATCTTTGCCGCGGCAGGCATCGGCGCACTCAATGTGATGGGCTTAAAAAGTCCCCAATCGGCAATTATTTCAGCGCTCATTTACAATGCACTGATCATTCCTGCCTTGATTCCGCTGGCACTTAAAGGCGTACAGTTTCGTCCCCTGACGGCTGATCAACTCCTGCGCCGCAACATCCTGCTCTACGGTGTGGGCGGTGTGATTGCACCCTTCATCGCCATCAAAATCATCGACGTACTCATTCCCTTTTCGTAGCTCTCCTGCTAGCGGTCAGCGGTCAGCTTTTTTAGCCTTTAGCCTACTGCTTTGCAGAAGCAAGCTACATCGTTCAGCTTTTATCCTTAGCCTCCTGACTCCTAACTATGAAACATCTCCCCGATCGACCCTCCCTTCTGTCCACTCAAAGTATCGCCCCAGCCGCCGAGACCCTGACCGAACTTTGGGCTGAGTGGCGCAGACAGAAACTGCCGCTCTATCTCTTTCTAGGACTGTGCTTCAATCTGGTGCTGGCACCTGCCGTGTTTGCTGCCACGGGTGGCGATTTGTCTCGCACTCAGTCGTACTGGCTAGGGGCACTTGGCTTAGTGACGATCGCCCTGGCGATTTACCTCTTTTTCGTCATGTTCGTACCGGAGAGATTCTAATGAGTTTTGCGCGTGAGGCAGGTAGAGCCGTTCGATCTACCCTGGTGCTATGGGTTCTAACCGCGATCATTTATCCGTTGATCATGATCGGGATTGGGCAGGTGATCTTTCCAGTGCAAGCAAATGGGAGCTTAGTTACCAGGACTGGAGCTTACACCAGTAATCCAAGTGAGGCAGTTGGCTCTGCCCTGATTGGGCAACCGTTTACCTCCGATCGCTACTTCAATAGTCGCCCCAGCACGACGAGCTACAGTACGGCTGATTCAAAAGCCGATGAAGCGGGCGTATTGAAAACAGGTGTTTCTGGTGCTAGTAACTTAGCGCCCAGTAATCCAGCACTGCTCGATCGCATGAAAGGCAAAGCTGATCCTGACCCCGAAAAGGCGATCGAAGGCGACATTCCCCGACTGCAAAAAGCGGGTATCAAGCCAACGGCGGATCTGGTCTATACCTCTGGTTCCAGCCTTGACCCGCACATCACGCCAGGTGGTGCTGCTGCCCAAATTGCACGGGTTGCCAAAACACGAGGACTCCAACCCAATCAGTTGGAAGACTTGATCAAACAAAATACCGATGGTCGCTTCCTGGGCATTTTTGGCGAACCGGGTGTAAACGTGCTGAAGCTCAATCTGGCTTTGGATGCCTTGAAGCCTGCGAGTTAGTGAAGAACCGACCCCCCGACTTTTTCAAGTCGGGGAGCTAACCCCCAGATGTCTTGATATGTATAGCTTTCTTTCGAGCCGCGCCCATTTACCGCGTTCTCTAGCGAATGCTTTGTCCTCTGAGAGTCTGCATCCTCGCCCTTTCAGCCTGTGTGATGGGGTCTTTCACGATCGCTACCGCATTCTCAAACCACTGACGGAGAGGGGGAATTCCTCCACGATCGCCAAAGCATTCATCCTGACATCAAACCCACTAATATCATTCGTCGTAGAAGCAGCGGCTCTCAACCTCAAATGCATCAGTTAATGTTGGTTGATTTTGGTGCGGCAACGCAAGTTGTCTGTGCCAGGACATCGACAGAAACCATGATTGGAAGTGCTGAGTATGCTGCACCAGAGCAGATTCGCGATCGAGCCGTCTTTGCCATTCCTGACTCTCGCTATGCCTTCACAGTCGAATGCTATTCCTTCAAACGTCAACTTCACAGGAGCGATTCGGTAAATTTCAACCGTGAGGATAACTGTTTAAATGATTTTCCACAAAGCTGAAAACCAGATTAACTTGATTCAGAAATTGCGGACTTATTTTCCAGACCTGTTCAAAACTGAGGCGAGAGAAGCGGCTGATGTTGTTTTTAGCGTGATGTTGATTTTCATGCTGACCTGCATTGGCTCAATGCTCCTCATTTGCTTTTTCTTTGAGATGGATCGGCGATCGCCCCCACCACAGCCAGCTATGCAGCAGTCACTGCTGTCCACTGCTAATACACCCATCCAATAAATAGAACTTACGTAAACCTCGGAGGTTTAACCTAGAATCAAGTATTGCAACCAAGTAACTTAAACCTCCGAGGTTTTAGTCAGAATGCGTAAGTTCTGATAGCCAGATGATGGAAAAGATCACCAAATGATGGAAACATGGTCATTCCATCTCATCGATCGCTTTAGGTCGCGTGTTGCCGATACCATGCGATCGTCTGTTCTAACCCTTGCCGAAACTCCACAGCGGCAGTGAAGCCAAACGCTGTTTTAGCACGCTCTGTATCTAAGCAGCGACGCGGTTGACCGTTGGGTTTGTCGGCTTCCCAGACAATTTCGCCCTCGAAATCCATGAGTTCGCAAATAAGTTCAATCAACGTCCGAATGGAAATTTCGTACCCTGTACCCAAATTCACGGGTTCGTGGCTGCTATAGTGCTGTGTTGCCATGACAATGCCCCGTGCAGCATCATCCGAGTAGAGAAACTCGCGGGTCGGACTGCCATCGCCCCACACAGGCAGTTGCATCTCACCACGCAGTTGCGCTTCATGCACTTTGCGAATGAGCGCTGGAATCACATGTGAACTACGCGGATCAAAGTTATCTTCAGGACCGTACAAATTCACGGGCAGTAAGTAAATGCCATCAAAGTTGTACTGCTGCCGATAAGCTTCTAGCTGCACCAGCAGCGCTTTTTTGGCAATGCCATACGGGGCGTTGGTTTCCTCTGGATAACCATTCCACAGGTCATCTTCTTTAAAGGGAACGGGTGTAAATTTGGGATACGCGCAAATGGTGCCGACGCAGGTAAACTTCTCAATGCCTGCTTCATATGCCGCGTGGATGAGTTGGGTACCCATCATCAGATTATCGTAGAAGAGTTCAGCGGGTTTTTCCCGATTCAAGCCGATGCCGCCCACGTGTGCTGCAAGGTGAATCACCAGATCCTGCTGATCCACGATGCGTTTGCAGTGTTCCATTTGGCGCAGGTCACAGTCGTGCGATCGGGGCACCGTAATTTTCTGTGCATCGGCTCCGGCTTGGCACAATTGAGCGATCACCTGCCGTCCCAAGAAACCCGCGCCACCTGTAACAACAATGCGCTTATCTGTCAGATCCAATGCCGTTGTCATGGTTCACCTCATTCCTGTCCAAGCTGTTCATCATGGTATGAAACTCTCGCCTCTAGACTGAGCAGAGTGTTGCGAGCCGATTAGACCATACACTGAGCGAAACTCAAGCGTTGTTCCTTCCGGTCAGCGTGATTATGGCACAGCTAATGCTTTCACCTGCTAGTCTAGAAGCAAAATATCTACAGTCTTGATCCCTCAAGCGATCGCTCTATCGCACTGTCGCCACATCTCGCACGTGGTGAGGCACACTGCCATTGAGCGGCACCAAGCCCAAGGCTTTCAAGTCAGCTTCTACCATCAGGTTAACCAACTGCTCAAACGTCACTGATGGTTCCCAACCGAGCTTAGCCTTCGCTTTAGTCGGGTCGCCAATCAGCAGTTCCACCTCAGCGGGACGCAAGTAACGTTCATCAAAGACCACATAGTCTTGC
>JAESFZ010000216.1_pt1 | contig 63786 bp, 66 predicted proteins | sample 9269561 | NCBI WGS metagenome assembly JAESFZ01 (sample SAMN14515552, study PRJNA621657) | algae metagenome | isolation source: Tildeniella nuda ZEHNDER 1965/U140 and co-occurring heterotrophs from wet... | place: Switzerland: Stansstaad, Zurih | collected 1965-01-01
GAGACACGCGAAGGCACGCGCTCCCCATGGGTGTCTCGACTTCGCTCGACACGAACGGAGAATAGGGGACCGTCTGGAAACCACCCCAAAGCCGACGCGCCACCTTTTCGCACCGTCCCCGAATGGCTAAGCCCCACCCATGCCCATCGCCATCGACGCCATCCTCACCGGCAAGGCCCGCCGCTTCCGCGGCGACGAAGCCAGCGCCATCGCCAAGACCCCCGTCGCCGGGCCGCAGCGCGTCGGTTTCCTCGGCATCGCGGGCGACGAGCAGGCCGACCTCAGCGTCCATGGCGGCAGCGACAAGGCGATCCACCATTATCCGCGCGACCATTATGGCTGGTGGGCCGAGACGCTCGGCGGGCACGATCTGCTGGATAGCCCCGGCGCGTTCGGGGAGAATGTGTCGACCGAAGGGCTGATCGAGAGCGAAGCGTGCATCGGCGACCGCTACCGGCTCGGGAGCGCGCTGGTCGAGATCAGCCAGGGGCGCCAGCCGTGCTGGAAGCTGGGGCACCGCTTCGGCGTCGCAACCGTGCCCGCGACGGTCGTCACGACGCGGCGCAGCGGCTGGTATTATCGCGTGGTCGAGGAAGGCGCGGTCGAAGCGGGCGATGCCCTCGAACTGGTCGAGCGGCCCTTGCCCGAATGGAGCGTCGAGCGCGTGTTCGGCCTGCTGATCGGCGGCGCGGGCAAGCGCGAGCCCGCCGCGCTGCGCGATCTCGCGAAGATGGATGCGCTCGCCGCGACCTGGCGCGTGCGCGCGGAGAAGCTCGCGAGCTAGTCCGCGCCCGGCAATTCTTCCTCGACCAGCGGCGCCAGCGCCTCGGCCATGACCGTCACCCCCTTGGCATTGGGATGGACATTGTCGCCGAGCATCAGCGCCTTGTCGGTTACGACATTGTCGAGGATGAAGGGATAGAGGCTCGCGTCATATTTCGCGGCCAGTTCGGGATAGATGGGGTTGAACTTCGCAGCATAGTCGGCGCCCATATTAGGAGCGGCGACCATGCCGGTGAGCACCACCGGAATGTCGCGCTTCTTCAGTTCGCCGAGCATCGCGTCGAGGTTGGCGCGCGTCTGCGCCGCGTCGATCCCGCGCAGCATATCGTTGCCGCCGAGCCCGAGCAGCACGACCGCGGGCTTCATCGTCGCATTGTCGAGCACGAAGCTGAGCCGCTGGCGCCCCGCCGCCGTGGTGTCGCCCGAGACGCCCGCATTCTGGACGCGTGCGACGACACCGTCGGCGGCGAGCGCGGCCTGCAATTGCGGCGCCAAGCCTTCCTTGGGGCCGAGCTGGTAACCCGCATAGAGGCTGTCGCCGAATGCGATGACCAGCGGCGCGTCGGCGGGGACCGCAGCGACCTTGGTCGAAGCCGGCCCCTCCTTCGTCGAAGCAGCGCTATTTTCCGCCGATCCGCAGGCGGCGAGCGGTTGGCAAAGCGCGATCACGCAACCATATACCAAAAACGAGCGCCATCCGGCCTTGATCATTCCAAAGGGTCCCTTCTTGACCATGCTCTCCCGACCGCCGGCCGACGCCGCGATCGCCGCCCATAATGTGACGCTCACGCTCGGCACCGACAAGGCCCCCGTCGAAATTTTGCGCGGCATCGACCTCAGCGTCGCCGCGGGGGAATCGGTCGCCTTGCTCGGGCCCTCGGGGTCGGGCAAAAGCTCGCTGATGGCGGTCCTCGCTGGACTCGAACGCGCGAGCGGCGGGACGATCCATGTCGCGGGGACCGACTTCACCACATTGGACGAGGACGGCCTGGCGCGGGCGCGGCGCGGGCGGATCGGGATCGTGTTACAGGCGTTCCACCTGCTGCCGACGATGACCGCGCTCGAGAATGTCGCGGTGCCGCTGGAGCTCGCGGGCCATGCCGATCCTTTTACGCGCGCCGCCGCCGAATTGGAAGCGGTCGGCCTTGGCCATCGCCTCACCCATTATCCCGCGCAGCTGTCGGGCGGCGAGCAGCAGCGCGTCGCCATCGCGCGCGCGATGGCGGGCGAGCCCGCGATCCTGTTCGCCGACGAGCCGACGGGCAACCTCGACACCGTGACCGGCCATGCGATCGTCGACCTGCTGTTTTCGCGCGGCAAGGCGCTGGGCGCGACCTTGCTGGTGATCACGCATGATCCCGAGCTCGCCGAGCATTGCGACCGGGTGCTGGTGATGCACGACGGGCGGATCGACGAGGAACGCCCCGGCAGGACGCCGCGCTGATGCTCCCCCTCGCCGCCCTCTGGCGCATCGCAAGGCGCGACCTCGCGACGCGCATCCGCGGGCTGAGATTGCTCGCCGTCTGCCTGTTCCTCGGCGTCGCGACGCTCGCCGCGATCGGCAGCCTGACGCGCGGGATCACGTCGGAACTCGAGGTGCGCGGGCAGACGATCCTGGGCGGCGATATCGAGTTCGGATTGCCGCAGCGGCGGGCGACCGACGCGGAGATGGCGGCATTTCGCGATGTCGGTCAGGCGTCGGCCACGGTGCGCATGCGTGCGATGGCGAACGACCCTGATGGCGAAGCGTTGCTGTCCGAGCTGAAGGCGGTCGACGACGCCTATCCGCTCTACGGCACGATGCGGCTCGAAAGCGGCGTGCGGCGCGGGCCGCCGCCCGCGGGCGCGATCTGGATCGGCGCCGACCTGGCATCGCGGCTTCAGCTCAAGGTCGGCGAGCAGGTCAAGTTCGGCGACAAGAGCTTCCTTATCGATGGCATCATCGCCGAAGAACCCGACCGGCTGGGCGAAGGCTTCACGCTGGGGCCGGTGGCGATCATCGGACTGGGCGATCTGCAGGCGACCAAGCTGATCCAGCCCGGCAGCCTCTATGAGAGCAAATATCGCGTCCGCCTGCAGGGCAGCGCCAATCCCGAAGCGGTGGGCAAGGACCTCACCGAGAAGTTCCCCGAAGCGGGGTGGGAAATCACCGACCGCAGCAACGGCGCCCCGGGCACGCGGCGCTTCATCGAGCGCATGGGGCAATTCCTGTCGCTCGTCGGGCTCGCGGCGCTGGTGATCGCGGGGATCGGCGTGGGCAACGGCGTCGCTTCCTATCTCGCGGGCAAGCGGCCGGGGCTGGCGACGCTCAAGGTGCTCGGTGCCGACAGCGCCACGGTGATGCGTATCTATGGCTTGCAGATCCTCGCGGTCGCGGCGGTGTCGATCTTTGCCGGGCTCGTCGTCGGCGCGCTCGCGCCCGCGGCGATTTCGGCGATCGCGGGCGATGTGCTGCCGGTGAAGCCGGGCATCGCCATCTACCCGCTGCCGCTGGCGATCAGCGCGGCCTACGGCCTGCTCATCGCCATCGCCTTCGCGCTGCCCCCGCTCGCTGCGACGCGGCGCGTGCCCGCGGCGGGGCTGTTCCGCGCCACGATCGACGGCACCGCGCGGCCCGAGACGCGGACGATCCTCGCGGTCGGCGCGGCGCTGGCGGCGATCGTAGCGCTCGCGGTGGGCACCGCGCGCGAGCCCCTGTTCGCGCTCGGCTTCGTCGGCGCGGCCGCCGGCCTGCTGCTGCTGCTCGTCGGCATCGGCTGGCTGGTGCGCATCGGCGCGAGCCTCGTGCCGCGGCCGAAACAACCTTTGCTGCGCCTCGCGGTCGCGAACCTCCACCGGCCCGGCGCGGCGACGGGCGCGCTCGTGGTGGCGCTGGGGCTCGGCCTGACCTTGTTCGTGACGCTCGCCGCGATCCAGACGAGTATCACCGCCGAAATCTCGCGCACCGTGCCGCAGCGCGCGCCGAGCTTCTTCGTGCTCGACATCCCGCGCGACGGGGCCGGGCAATTCCGCTCGATGATCGTCAAGGCGGCACCCGATGCCGATATCAACCTGATCCCGGCGCTGCGCGGCAGCGTCACCGAATTCGCCGGTCAGCGCGTCGACGAACTCGCCGAGCTTCCCGAGGGCGCGTGGGTGCTGCGCGGCGACCGCGGGCTGACCTACAGCCCCACGCTGCCCAATGGCAGCGAACTCACCGCGGGCAGCTGGTGGGCGGCCGACTACAAGGGCCCGCCCTTGGTCAGCGTCGAGCAGGAGGTCGCGACCTCGCTGGGGCTCAAGATCGGCGACACGCTCTCGGTAAACGTCCTCGGCGTCGAGGTGCAGGGCAAGGTCGCCTCCTTCCGCACCGTCGAATGGGACAATTTCGGCCTCAACTATGTGCTCGTCTTCTCCCCCGGCAGCTTCGACGCCGCGCCCCACAACATGGTCGCGACGGTCGCGGTGCCGCCGGCGGCCGAGGCGGAGCTCGCCCGCAGCATCCCGCGCGCCTTCCCCTCGGCGTCGCTGATCGCGGTCCGCGACGTGATCGGGCAGGTCACAACCTTGCTCACCCAGATGAGCCAGGCGATCGCCGCGGCGGCGAGCATTGCGATCCTCGCCGGCATCGCGGTGCTGATCGGCGCGATCGCGGCGAGCCGCGAGCGGCGCGTCTATGACAGCGTCATCCTGAAGCTGCTTGGCGCCACGCGCGGTCAGATCCTCGGCGCGCAGGGGCTGGAATATGCGGTGCTCGCGCTGATCCTCGCCGCACTCGCGCTGGGGCTAGGGCTCGGCGCCGGCTGGTATGTCGTGACGCAGATCTTCGACTTCGGCTTCGCGCCCGATCCGTTCATCGTCGGCATGACGCTGCTCGGCGGCGCGGGACTGGCATTCCTGATCGGGATCGCGGGGAGCTGGCCCTTGCTGTCGGTGCGCCCGGCGAGCGCGCTGCGCAGCCTCTAGTTGAGCAGCCGCACCACCGCCGATATCGCCGCCAGCCCCAGCACGGCGGCGACCATCGCCTGCCACACATGCGCCGGAACGCGGCCGAAGTGGCGCGCACCGACGCGGTTGCCGAGCCACATCGGCGGGAAAAGGATCAGCGCGATCAGAAACAATTTCCACGTCGCGATACCGACCCACAGCGCCGCGAGCGTGCCCGCGATGGCGGTGCCGAAGAAGATCAGCAGCATCGATGCGCGCGCGACCTTGGGATCGAGCGCGCGGCGCAGGTAAAAGGGCACCACCGGCGGCCCGGGCATTGCCGCGAAACCGGTGAGGATGCCCGAAGCGAAACCCGTCCCCGCCACCGCCGCGCGCGTCGGCCGGTGCCCGTCGGGGTGCTTGGGGAGCAGCACCGCGATGAAGGCCACCACCGCCGCCAATGTGATCAACAGCCGTGCGACGTCGGCTGGCGTCGCATCGAGCGCGACCATGCCGAGCGGGGTGGTCACCATGGCGAGCAGGGCGATCGGGATCGCGGTCGACCGGTCGGCGTCGGCCATGATGATGCGGATTCCCACCGGGCCGATCAGCAGCTGGAGCAGGATGCCGAGCACCACCGCTTCCTCGGGGCTGATGATCAGCCCGAGTAAGGGCACGAGGATGATCGCCATGCCGAAGCCGGTCAGCCCGCGCACATAGGCGGCGGCGAAAGTCATCGCGGCGGCACCGGTAACATACTGCAGAGACAGACCAAGGACCTGATTTGCAGCGCTCATGCTCTACTTCCGTTAAGGGGAAAAATTCGACCGCCCCTTAGACGGCTGGCTTATCAAGTCAAAATCCTTTGGTAACCCGGTGCCGTTATTTACGCTCGTCCGAAATGAAACGAGGCGAATATGAGCGGGCGCACGGTACTGATCCTGTTGGCGTTATTGGCGAGCACCGCGTGCGCGTCCGGTAAGGGGACGGTGCAGGCCGAAACCAACGACGAATTCGCCGAGCAGAACGCAATAGAGGCGACAATCAAGGACCTCGTCGTTCGCAAGGACTTTGCCGCGCTGAATGCCATGGAAGACGATTTCCGCAGCCAACGCTGGCGTACGCCGAGCGGGACCTGGAAACTGTCGGTTTTTTATACCGTATTGGTCAAGGTATCGCCAGGCGCGGCCACATTTGGCGGATGTGAAACCAAGGACCAAAAATTCTTCGACGCCTGGATTGCAGCCGCCCCCAAAAAACCGGCCGCCTATATTTCAAAAGCCGACAATTTGATCCATTACGCTTACTGCCTGCGTGGAAAGAAAATGGCGCCGCAAACAAGTCCCGAGGCGATGCGCGCATTCGCCGAACAGATCGACAAAGCTCGCGAACTGTTGGACCGTCATCGCGACGCCGCCTCGGTCGATCCACAATATTACACCGAAATGATGGAAATATATCGCGCCACGGGCGTCGATCGCGACGCATTCGAAGCCTTGCTGGACGAGGCGACCGCTTCCGAACCCTATTATTATAATCACTATTTCGCTGCGGCGGATTATTATCTGCCACAGTGGATGGGTGTGCCGGGCGATCAGGATCGCATTGCCCGCTACGCCGCAGAAAGAACGTCCAGCGACGGGATGGGAGGCTATGCCCGCGTTATCCGTTATTTCGACGCATGCAATTGCCTGAACAGGGCCGAAGTCGACTGGCCCACCCTCAAGCAGGGCATGTACGATGTCGCGGAACAATATCCGAGCGACTGGAACCTCGGAAATTATGCGATGCTCGCCTGCAAATTCAACGACGGCGAAACGACCGCGGCGCTCTTCGACAAAATGGAACGCAAGGGCGGATCCCCTTGGGAAGCCATGGACGGCTGGCCATATTGCAACGGCTTGGCACAGGTTCACAAAAGAGGCCGATAGCGCGCATGGCGCCAGGGTCGTCAACGATCCTATGAAGAGCCTTTCAGCGTCACCAGCCACACATCGGGCGGTACGCCGTAGCGCAGCGGCAGGATGCTGGTGCCGAGCCCCGCGCCGACAAACAGCCGCTGCGTCCCGTCGATCATGTCGCCGCAGGCAAAGCGGTCGCCGTAAGCCGAAGCATAGCTGAGCGCGCCCACGACGGGTAGCGCGATCTGGCCGCAATGGGTGTGGCCCGCGAAGACGACATCGACCGGTGCGGGGAGGTCGGGCACGATGTCGGGGCTGTGCGTCGTCAGGATACGCGGTCCGGCGCCGAGCGCGTCCATCGCGGCATAGGTGCGTTTGAGATTGTCGTGGTTTGTGACCTCGTCGTCGACCCCGCCGATGATCAAAGGCCCGCGCCGCACCGCCTGGTTGCGCAGCACGGTCACGCCCGCGGCCTTCATGCCCTTCGCGATCGGTTCGGGCTGGAACCAATAGTCGTGATTGCCCAGCACCGCGATCACGCCATATCTCGCCTTGGCTTCGGCAAAGGGCGCGGTCAGTTCGGCGGCGGAATAATGGCGCGTCGCCAGCGTCTTGCCGCTGTGGAAATCGCCCGCGAGCAGGATCAGGTCGGGCTTCAGCTTGTTGAAGCGGCGCATGATCGCGGCGAGCCGCTCGGGCGGCATATCGGGGCCCGCGACATGCGTGTCGGAGACGAGCAGCACGCGCATCGGCGGGGTGCCTTCCGGCCAGTCGGCGAGTTCGACCGTGGCGGTGCGGACGATCGGATCGGCGCTCGCGTTCCACAGCCCGCGGCCGATGAGCAGCAGCCCGAGCAGCGCCGCCAGCAGCAGCCAGCGCCGCCACCGGCGGCGCGGCTTTGCTTCGGCCGCGCTCAACCGCGCAGGTCGGGCGGGGTCGCCTCGCCCTTGAGCATCGCGATCGCTTCGGCGAGCTTCATGATGCGCTGGCCGTCCTGGCCGAGGGTGCGGATCGCGACCGTACCTTCCTCGGCCTCGCGCTTGCCGACGACGAGCAGGTACGGGACCTTCTGCAGGCTGTGCTCGCGGACCTTGTAGTTGATCTTTTCGTTGCGCAGGTCGCTTTCGGCGCGGATGCCCGCCGCGGTGAGCTGCGCGAGCGCGTCTTTCGCATAATCGTCGGCGTCGCTGACGATCGTCGCGACCACCGCCTGCACCGGCGCGAGCCAGGTCGGGAAGCGGCCGGCGAAATGTTCGATCAGGATGCCGATGAAGCGTTCGTAAGTGCCGAGGATCGCGCGGTGGAGCATCACCGGGCGGTGGCGCTCGCCATCCTCGCCGATATAGCTCGCATCGAGGCGTTCGGGCATCACGCGGTCGGACTGGATCGTCCCGCACTGCCAGGTGCGACCGATCGCGTCGGTCAGGTGGAATTCGAGCTTGGGCGCATAAAAGGCGCCCTCGCCCGGCAATTCTTCCCAGCCATAATCGTCATTCGCCATGCCCGCGCGCTCGACCGCTTCGCGCAGTTCCGCCTCGGCCTTGTCCCACATCTCTTCGGTGCCGAAGCGCATCTCGGGGCGCAGCGCGAGCTTCACCGCATATTTCTCGAACCCGAGCTGCTTGTACACGCGGTCGAGGAGTTCGCAGAAAGACCGCACTTCCTCGACGATCTGGTCCTCGCGGCAGAAGATATGGCCATCATCCTGCGTGAACTGGCGCACGCGCATGATGCCGTGCAGCGCGCCGTGCGGCTCGTTGCGGTGGCAGCAGCCCATCTCGGCCATGCGCAGCGGCAGGTCGCGGTACGACTTCATGCCCTGACGGAAGATCAGAACATGCGCGGGGCAGTTCATCGGCTTCAGCGCCATCCACTCGGCGTCGTCGGAGACCAGCGGGCCCTCATCCTCGATGTTCGGCACCTCGTCGGGGATGACGAACATATTCTCGCGATATTTGCCCCAGTGGCCGGACTGCTCCCACTGTTTCGCATCCATGACTTGCGGGGTTTTGACCTCCTGATAGGCGGCGCCGTCGATCGCGCGGCGCATATAGGCCTCGAGCTCGCGGTAGATGCGGTACCCCTTGGGGTGCCAGAAGACGCTGCCATGCGCCTCTTCCTGCAGGTGGAACAGGTCCATCTCGCGGCCGATCTTGCGATGGTCGCGCTTGGCGGCTTCCTCGAGCCGGACGAGATGCTCGGCGAGCTGCTTCTTGTTGAGCCAGCCGGTGCCGTAGATGCGGCTGAGCTGCGCATTCTTCTGGTCGCCGCGCCAATAGGCGCCCGAGACGCGCGTCAGCTTGAACGCGGCAGGGTCGAGCTTGCCCGTCGAGGCCAGATGCGGCCCGCGGCACATGTCCATCCAGCCGTCGCCGCTGCGATAGACGGTGAGTTCCTCGCCCGCGGGCAGTTCGTGCGCCCATTCGGCCTTGAAGCTCTCGCCATCGGCTTCCCATTTGGCGATCAGCGCGTCGCGCTGCCACACTTCGCGCGTGAGGGGGAGGTCCGCGGCGATGATCTTGCGCATCTCTTCCTCGATCAGCGGCAGTTCCTCGTCGCGAAACGGGCCATGGTCGGCGGTCGGCGCGAAGTCGTAATAGAAGCCGTCGTTCGTCGAGGGACCGAAGGTGATCTGCGTCCCCGGGAACAGTTTCTGCACCGCCTCGGCGAGCACATGCGCAAAGTCGTGGCGGACGAGCTCGAGCGCGTCGGCCTCGTCGCGGCTCGTCACCAGCGCGAGGTTGGTGTCCGCCTCCAGCGGGCGCATGATGTCGCGCAGCTCGCCGTCGATCTTGGCGGCGAGCGCGGCCTTGGCCAGGCCGGGTCCGATGGCCGCGGCGATATCGGCCGGAGTAGTCCCGCGCGCGACTTCACGGGCAGAGCCATCGGGAAGGGTGACGCGGATCATCTGGGACATCGGAAAAATCGGCCTTTCTGGCGGGCTAAAACTGCGCCCCTTTGCCAGCATGCGATATGGGCGGCAAGGGGCGGATTCGCAACGGCAGCGGCATTCGGGCTTGCAATGATACACTGTATCATTATCTGGGCAGGCCATAGCCCCCGCGAAAGTCCGTCCATGCCCCTTCCCGCCGCGCGCCCGCGCCGCGCCGACCTTGCCGGCTTGGCGCTGTCGGCGACCTGCCTGATCCACTGCCTCGCGCTGCCGATGCTGCTGCTGCTCGCGCCCGCGCTCGGCCACTGGATCGCGCTGCCCGAATGGACGCATGCCGCGATCCTGACGCTGGCGCTGCCCGCAGCGTTCATGGCGATGCGCGGCGGCTGGGCACGGCATCGGCGTCCGGCGCCGGGGCTGGTCGCGGCGACGGGGCTGGCCCTGCTCGCGTCGGGGCTGGCGACGCATGAGGGGTGGATATCGACCGCGAACGCGTCCGCCGCCGACACATTGCTGACCACGCTCGGTGCGCTCGCCCTTGCGGCGGCGCATCTTGCCAACTGGCGTTTGGGGCATAAGGGCTAAGCGACGTTCCCGATAGTATCCTTGTCATTATGTCAATGTCCCTTGACTCTTCGCTCAATGGCGATGTAAAGCTCCCTTGTCTATCAGATAAGGAAGTTTGACATGGCCGAAGAGGCTGCAAAAATCGAAACCGGCTTTGCGGGCCGCCAGCCCGGCCTGTGGGCGGCCGCCTTTGCACTGGCGCTGTGTGCCATCGCCTATTTCGAGCATCGCGGCTTGCTGGGCGGCTGGCGCTCGCTGCCGTTCGTCGCGGCGGCAGCGCTGCTGCTCGTTCCGATGACCAAGGCGGCGAGCAACCGGCAGGCCGCAGCCGGCGCGCTGTCGCCCGCGACGTTGCGCTACAACCGGCGCATGCTCATCTGGTCGGTCGCTTATGTCCTGTGCCTGAGCACGGCGATGACGGTTCGCAATTACCTCGATCCGCAGGGCGTGCTGCTGTGGGCCATCGCGGTCCTGCCGTCGGTGCCGATGGTCTATTTCGTGTGGACGCTGGCGCGTTATGCGATCGAGGAAGAGGATGAATATCTGCGCTACCGCCAGACCAGCGCCGCGCTGGTCGGTCTTGCGCTCGTGCTGCTGGTCGGAACCTTGTGGGGCTTCCTCGAAACCTTCGGCGTCGCGCCGCATGTGCCCGCCTGGTGGGTGGTGCCGGTCTGGGCGATCGGGCTGGGACTGGGCCAGGCGATCATGGCTTCGGCCGAGCGGCGCGCGGACCGGGCATGAAGAACCGCCTCAAGGTGCTGCGCGCCGAACGCGACTGGAGCCAGCAGGACCTCGCCGAGCGGCTCGAGGTGTCGCGCCAGTCGGTCAACGCGATCGAGACGGGAAAATACGACCCGTCGCTCCCCCTCGCCTTTCGCATCGCCGACCTGTTCGGGATGCGCATCGAAGAGATTTTCCTGCGCGACTGAACCCGCGCTCCTTGCCCCGCGGTGCGGCGCCCGCTAGGGCGACGGCAGCCGGAAAGGAGCGTCCCCCATGTTCAAGCGCCTGTTCGTCGACCACCCCAAGAGCGTCGACGAAAATTACATCGAGCATTTCGGCGTCGCGTCGAAATTCGGTGTGACGATGATCTGGGGCGGGATGTGCGCACTGGTGCATGCGGTGGTCCCCGGCTGGTGCATCACCACCGGCAGCGACACCATCTCGCGGCTCAACAAGATCATGGTTGAGCAGCGCCGCGCCAAGGGGCAGGCCGTCATGCAGATGAGCACCATCGACTGGGTGATCTGAGCGGCGTGACCGACGCGCCCGGCTATCTCGCCCGCACGGCGCGCCCGCGCCTCGCCTACCGCCACATCGCGGGTAGCGGCCCGGCGATCGTCTTCCTGCCCGGTTACATGTCCGACATGGCGGGCGGCAAGGCGACCGCGCTGTTCGACTGGGCCGCGAGCGAGGGCCGCGCGTGCCTGCTGCTCGACTATGCCGGTTGCGGGATGTCGGACGGATTGTTCGCCGAGCAGACCCTGCTCGACTGGCGCGGCGACGTCCTCGACCTGATCGATGCGCGCATCGAGGGCCCGGTCGTCATCGTCGGATCGTCGATGGGCGGTTGGCTGATGCTGCTGACCGCGCTGGAGCTCACCGCACGCGACGGACCTACCCGCGTCGCGGGGCTCGTCGGCATCGCCGCGGCGCCCGACTTCACCGACTGGGGTTTCACGCCGGAGGAAAAGGCGATCATCCTCGCCGAGGGCGAACTCCGCGAAGAGACGCCGTACAGCGACCAGCCCTATGTCACGACGCGCGCCTTCTGGCAGTCGGGCGAGGCGAACCGCCTGCTCGATGCGCCGATCGCGCTCGCCTGCCCGGTGCGGCTGCTCCACGGGCAGGCGGATGGCGACGTCCCGCCCGACATCAGCCTGCGCCTCGCCGCCGCGCTCACCAGCGACGATGTCCAGGTCACGCTCGTCAAGGGCGGCGACCACCGGCTGTCGCGCGATACCGACATCGCACTGCTGATCGACAGCGTCGCGCGGCTCACCGACTAGAAGGATCATCATGGCGCGCAGCGACTTCAAATTCCACGTCACCAAGCGCGTCCGCTATGCCGAGATCGATGCGCAGGCGGTCGTGTTCAACAGCCGCTACCTCGAATATTTCGACATCGGGATCACCGAATATTGGCGCGCTGCGGGGGTCTACGACCGCTGGCCAGAGCGCGAGAGCCCCGAATTCCACGTCGCGCGCGCCGAGGTCGACTACAAGGTACCGATCCTGCTCGACGAGGAGATCGACATCTGCGTGCGCTGCTCGCGCGTGGGCCGCAGCTCGATGACCTTCCTGTTCGAACTGCACGGCAAGGGCGCCGAAGACCTGCGCGCGACGGGGCTGGAGGTCAGCGTCCATGTCGCCGAAGCGCGCGGTGCGCCGGCGCCGGTGCCGGAAGCGTTCGTGGAATTGTTCGAGGCCTATGAGGGCAAGAGTCTGCGGAGCTGAGGCGAAGAGCGGATTGAGGCTAGGGTCGGGAGCCGTCCGGCGATCCATAACCCGTTCGTGTCGAGCGAAGTCGACACACGTGAGGGCCCGCCGTCCCGACGGGGGTCTCGACTCCGCTCGACACGAACGGAATAGGGGACGGTTTGGAACCTAACCCAAGCCCTGGTGCACCATTTGGTCCGGCATCGGTGGTTACAATCGCCCGGCCCTTCGCTTATGTTGGTGCCATGACCAAATATCTCCACACGATGATCCGCGTGACGGATCCCGACGCCACCGTCGATTTCTTCAAGCTCATCGGGCTCGAGGAGGTGCGCCGCTTCGACAATGAGGGCGGGCGCTTCACCCTGATCTTCCTCGCGCCGCCGGGACAGGCCGGGGTCGCCGAGGTCGAGCTGACCTACAATTGGCCGCCCGAAGATGGCAGCGCCGCCGAGACCTACGGCGGCGGACGCAATTTCGGACACCTCGCCTATCGCGTCGACGATATCTACGCGACCTGCCAGCGCTTGATGGACGCCGGGGTGACGATCAATCGTCCGCCGCGCGACGGGCATATGGCTTTCGTGCGCTCGCCCGACGGCATTTCGATCGAGCTCTTGCAGGACGGCCATCTGCCGCCGCAGGAACCCTGGGCGTCGATGCCGAACACCGGCGTCTGGTAAGGTCGGCGTGCCGGGTCTGTTGATCAATATCGACGTGCCCGACCTTGCCGCCGGCGAGGCTTTCTATGCCGAGGGGCTCGGCCTCACGCCCGCACGGCGCTTCGACGAGGATATCGTCGAACTGCTGGGCGCAGGCGTGCCCATCTATCTGATCGTCAAGCCCGGCGGGTCGACGATCGGCCCTGTCGGTGACGACAAGCGCCACTACGGCCGGCACTGGACCCCGGTGCATCCCGATTTCACCGTCGACGACCTCGACGCGGCGGTCGAACGCGCAGTGGCGGCGGGCGCGGTGCTCGAGGACGGGCCGCTCGACCTGCCCTATGGGCGGCAGGCGATGTTTGCCGACCCCTTCGGCAACGGCTTCTGCCTGATCGAGTTCAACGCGCGCGGCTATGACGCGTTGATCGAAAGCTAGGCCGCGGCGCCTACCTTGCCCGCGGCCGGGGGCTCGGGTTGCTGCCAGCGGTCGGTCACCATGCAGTCGCGCCCGCTGTGCTTGGCGGCGTAGAGCAAGCGGTCGGTCTCGGCGAAGAGCCGGTCGAAATCGAGCGCCGCGCCCTCGGTGCGCGCCTCGAAGATCAGCAGCCCGCCGCTGGCACTCACCGGATGCGGGATCTGCGGCACGTCGGCGGCGATGCGCCGTGCGATCGCCTGGCGGCAGCGCTCGGCGGTGCCCGCGGCGTCGGGGCGGTCGATCAGCAGGAAAAATTCTTCGCCGCCGATGCGCGCAACGATGCCGCCATGGCCTTCGCGGAGGCCCGCCGCGGCGGCGCACAGCACCGCGTCGCCGACCTGATGGCCGTAGCGGTCGTTGACCGACTTGAAATGGTCGATGTCGATCAGCGCCGCGGCGGTGAAGCGCCGCGCGTCGGTGGCGAGCAGATTTTCGAGCCCGCGACGGTTGCTGAGCAGCGTCAGCGGATCGGTCTGCGCCGCATCCTCCATCGCGCCCGCCAGCGCCTGCGCGCGGTCGCGCTCGCGGCGCATGATCATGAAGCGGTCGGCGACGCCGAGCGCGGTGATCACGAGTTCGAGCGCGATCGCGAGATAGAGCAGTTGGTCGAGCCAAGGCGGCCCGACATAGAGGCCGACGCCGCGCGCGACGCGCTCGAACCCGCAGGCGATGATCGGCGCCCAGGCCGCGGTCTGGTACATGGCGGCGCGGCTGCCGCGGCGGCAGGTGCGGGTGAGCACGACGACATAAGTGAGCAGCACCGGCAGATAGGCCGCGAAATAGAGCTGGCCGCCCCATGGCCTTATCGCCTCGACCGGCGCCATCGCGACCGCGCCGAACAGCGGGATCCACAGCACGCAGGCGAAGAGCGCGCGCCGCTCGCCGCGGGTGATCTTGTCGGGCTCGACGAAGTTCAGGCAGAACATCGTCGCCGCGACGATCCCCAGGCTGAAGCTGATCTGCGACAGATAGCCATAAGCGAGCGCGCTGATCCCCGGCACCACGGCAAAGGCGAGCCCCGACGACAGGCTGGTGTGCAGGATGATGCAGGTCGCGAGCGCCATGTGCCACAGCAGGAAGCGCTCGCGCAGCACGCGAAAGAAGGCGATGTTGAACACGATCGGGGCGAGCGCGAGCCCGGTGAAGAGCGCGATCAGCAGCATCGTCCCCGTCGACCAGCCGCCCTCGCCCGCGGGCGCGAGCCGCGCGGTCCGGAGCGTCGTGAGATAGCTCAGCCGGTCGAAGGCGACCGCGATCTCGACGGGGGGCGATGCGCGCTGCGGCACGGCGAGGTAGAAGTCGGGCCCCGCGAGGCGATAGGGCATCGCCTGCCGCCCGCTCCGCACCACGCTGGCGACGCTGCCGTCGGCGTAGCGGACGAACAGCGCGATCCGGTGGAAGCGGCTCGTGCGCGCGTTGAACTCGATCGGCCCCGGCCCGGCCGCGGCGATCGTGTCGGCGTCGAAGAAAAGCCAGCTTCGCGGCCCTTCGAGCGACCAGCGCTCGGTATCGCAATCGCGCCGGGCGCGGACCTGCGACACCGCGTCATAGCCGGTGGCGAGGTCCGTTTGCAGCGTGCACGGCGCCGATCGCGGCGCCGCCTCGGCGGGGGTCCAGCCCGCGAACAGGGCCATCGCCAACAGGATCACCAGCAGACGCTGCAACGACTCTTCCCCATCTCTCCGCGCGCGACGTTAATCCGAAGGCTTTTCAACATGGTTAACTTGGCGGTCGACGGCGGCGCCTCTGCGGGTTATTCTTCGCCATGCTCGAAATCGTCCGCATCCCCGTCCTCAGCGACAATTATGTCTGGCTGGTCCACGAACCCCAAAGCGGCGCGACGATGGTCGTCGACCCCGCGGTCGCCGACCCCGTACTCGAGGCCGCGGCGGCGCGCTGCTGGACGATCAGCGACATCTGGAACACCCACTGGCACCCCGACCACACCGGCGGCAACGCCGCGATCAAGGAGGCGACGGGCTGCACGATCACCGGCCCGGCCGCCGAATTTGCGCGCATCCCGACGCTCGACCGGCAGGTGAAGGGCGGCGATACGGTGCGGCTCGGCGCGATCGAGGCCGCGGTCTGGGACGTGCCCGCACACACGGCGGGACATATCGCCTATCATTTCGCCGACGACGCCGCGATCTTCGTCGGCGACACGATGTTCGCGATGGGCTGCGGCCGGCTGTTCGAGGGCACCGCCGAGCAGATGTTCGCCAATATGCAACAGCTCGGCACGCTCGACGACAAAACGCGCGTCTATTGCGCGCACGAATATACGCTGTCGAACGCGCGCTTCGCGGTGACCGTCGAGCCCGACAACGAAGCGCTCGCCGCACGGCTCGCCGCGGTCGAGTCGGCGCGCGCCGCGGGCGAGGCGACGGTGCCGACGACGATCGGCGCCGAGCGCGCGACCAACCCTTTCCTGCGCGCGACGAGCGCCGCCGAACTCGGCCGCATCCGCGCGCTCAAGGATGCCGCCTGAAGAGGCTTCAGCAACCATTCATCGCGCTGTCCGTACACGGTAACAGTCGCAGGAGCCTGTCATGGCGAAATTGATCATCCTCCCATTCGCGTTGGCGCCCTTGCTCGCAAGCTGCGCCGCGAGCGACAGCGGCGCGCCGCGCGCCGAGGCGCTGACGCCCAAGCAGGCCGAGCAGCTCGACAAACAGCTCGCGGGCAAGATCGCGGGCGAGCCCGTGCGCTGCCTCCCCACCAGCTTCAGCACCGACACCATCCGCATCTCGGACGATATCCTGCTCTACCGCCAGTCGGGCCGCGTCGTGTACCGCAACGATCTCAAGAGCAGCTGCCCGGGACTCGGCCGCGACAGCGACATCATGGTCGTGCGCCAGTTCGGCAGCTCGACGTGCAGCGGCGATTTTTTCCACCTGGTCGACCGGTCGAGCGGCATCCGCGGCCCGACCTGCGTGCTCGGCGACTTCGTCCCCTATCGCAAACCGGAAGGGGACAAGGGCTGAACCTTCGGGTTCGGCGACAGGCGGGGTCCGGTTTGCGCCGAGCTCTTCGGGTCGCACCCCCGCCTGTCATTGCTGCCCCTTCCCCCTCGATGGGGGAAGGATACGCAGCCTTATCGCGGAGCGATTAGGCGAAGTTGGATGGGGTGATCGTGCGTCCTTGCGCCGCTCGTGCCAGGCCGAGAACACACCCCCACCGCTGCGACTAGGTAGTGAGCTGCCAAGTCTCGCTGCCTCCCCCATCGAGGGGGAAGGTGTTCCTACCCCTTGTACATCGCCGCGATCTTGTCGGCGTAGACGTCGCGCAGCACATGGCGGCGGATCTTCATCGACGGGGTCATCTGCTCATTCTCGATCGTGAAGGCCTCGTCGGCGAGGTCGAACTTGCGGACCTTCTCGATCACCGACAGCTGGCCGTTCACCCGGTCGACCGCCTCGCGCAGCGCCGAGCGGAACTTGTCGTGCTCGCGCAGCAGCTTGATATCCTTGGGCAATCCCTCGGCCTCGGCCCATTCATTCGCCCATTCGGGGTCTGGCACGAGGATGCCGACGAGATGCGGGCGCTTGTCGCCATAGACCATCGCCTGCAGGATTTCGGGCTGGAGCGTCAGCATGCCCTCGACGCGCTGCGGCGAGACATTGTCGCCCTTGTCGTTGACGATCAGGTCCTTCTTGCGGTCGGTGATGACGATGCGGCCTTGCCCATCGATATGGCCGATGTCGCCGGTGTGCAGCCACGGCCCGGCGTCGGGCTCGGCGGGGTCGGCGACGAGCACGCGCTCGGTCTCCGACGGATTGCGCCAATAGCCTTTCATGACGAGTTCGCCGCGTACCAATATCTCGCCGTCGTCGGCAATCTTCACGTCGGTGTTCATCAGCGGCGGGCCGACGGTGTCCATCTTGATCCCCGCGCTCGGGCGGTTGCAGCTGATCACCGGCCCCGCCTCGGTCTGACCATAGCCCTGCAGCAAGGTCAGCCCGATCGAGTGGAAGAAGACCCCGATCTCGGGATTGAGCGGCGCGCCGCCCGACACCAGCGCCTTCATCCGGCCGCCGAAGCGCTTGCCGATATTGGGCCGGAACAATTTGTCGAGCAGCAGGTCGACCGGCCGGTCGAGCAACCCCATGCGGCGCTCATAATCCTTCTCGCCGACGCGCAGCGCCTGCCCCAGCATCCAGTTGGCTAGCTTGCCCTGCTTCTCGACCGACTTGATCATCCGCGCACGGATCACCTCGAACAGGCGCGGTACGACGACCATGATCGTCGGCTTGGTTTCCTCGATGTTCGAGACGAGCTTTTCGAGCCCCTCGCTGTAATAGATTTGCGCGCCAACCATGATCGGCAGGAACTGCCCGCCCGAATGCTCGTAAGCGTGGCTGAGCGGCAGGAAGGACAGGAAGACCTCCTCGTCGCCGATGCCGAAATCATTGACCAGCACCTCGGCCGCGCCGGCGGCATTGTGGAGGATCGCGCCATGATGCTGCATCACCCCGCGCGGCGCGCCGCCGGTGCCGCTGGTGTAGATGAGGCACGCGGTATCCTCGCGCTTGACCCCCAGCCCCCGCGCCTTGGTCTCCTCGACATAGGTGGCGCCCTCGGCGACCAGCGGTGCCCAGTCATGGACGCGCACATCGCCCTGCTGCCCGACGCGCAGGCTTTCCATCGTCACCACGAGGTTGGCGTCCGAGCGCATCACCGCGGGCATCAGCGTGCGCGCGAGCTTCGCGGTCGAGACGATCACCGCCTTCGCGCCGCTGTTGTCGAGGATATGCTGGTGATCGCGCTCGGTGTTGGTGGTGTAGGTCGGCACGGTGATGCAGCCCGCGGCCATGATGCCGAGGTCGGCGATGCACCATTCGGGGCGGTTCTCGCTGACCAGCACGACGCGGTCGCCTTCCTTCAGCCCCAGCTTGCGCAGGTTGTGCGCGAGCGCCGAGACCTGCTGCGCGACCTCGCGCCAGCTCAGCGACTGCCACGCGCGGTCGGCCTTGCGCCACAGGAAGGAATCATCGCCGCCCTTTTCGGCGCGGTCGAAGAACATCGCGACCAGGCTCGGGAAATGGTCGAGATGGGGGTTTTCCAGCTTCATGCCTCTTGCTCTCCCGGGGAGGGTTTCGTTCTTTTGCCCGTTCTTAGGGTCAAATCATGCCCGATTGAAGTCAATAAGCCCCGAGAGCGCGGCAGGACAGCTTCACCCCTGCGGCGGCGCGCCGTCGACCGACGAGCTGCCCGGGCCGCGCGGGTCGGCGGCGCCGTGCCAGACCTCGCCGACGCGCTGCGCGGCGTTGAGCTTCGAGCCGAGGCTGGTCGGGACGAAGGGATAACCGAAGGGCTTCATCTTGTCGGCGATCGCCTTGCCCGCAGCATCGTCCTCGATCAGCACGCCCTGCTGGCCGTAATAGAGGTTGGGCAGCGCGATCGCATCCTCGGCCGACAGCCCCCAGTCGAGCACGCCGACCAGCGTCTTGGTCACATGCATGATGATCCGTTTGCCGCCCGCCGAGCCGACCGCGAGCACGACCTTGCCGTCGGGGCCGTAGACGATCGTCGGCGACATCGACGACAGCGGGCGCTTGCCCGCCTGCACGCGGTTCGCGCCGGGCGCGTTGCCCTGCACCGGATTGAGGTCGAAGTCGGTGAGCTCGTTGTTGAGGAAAAAGCCGTTGGCGTTGAGGTTGCTGCCGAAAATGCTCTCGATCGTCGAGGTCATCGACGCGACATTGCCTTCCTTGTCGACCGCGACGAAATGCGTCGTGCCCGCTTCGGGGACCGGACCCGACGGGGTGCGCGGCTGCGCGCCCGGCGGGTTGCCCGCGGGGTAAGCCGCGGCGCGGCCGAAGGGCGAGATCAGCTGGCGGCGCTCGGAAAGATATTTCTTGTCGAGCAGCCCGGCGACCGGAACGTCGACGAAATCGCCGTCGCCGAGATATTTTTCGCGATCGGCGTAGCTGAGCTGCATCGCCTCGGAGAGCAGGTGCCAGCTCATCGGATTGTCCTTGCCCATCGCCTTCATGTCCCAGCCTTCGAGCAGGCCGAGGATGCCGAAGACGGTGGTCGCGCCCGACGAGGGCGGGCCCATGCCGCACACCTTGTAGACGCGGTAGGTGGTGCAGACCGCGGGCTTGTCCTGCGCCTTGTAGGCGGCGATGTCCTTCGTCGTCAGCACCGCAGGGTTGCGCGCCGACTTCGCCACCGCGTCACTGATCGCCTTGGCATTGGCGCCGGTGTAGAAGGCATCGGGGCCGCGCGCGGCGATGTCGCGCAGCAATTTGGCAAAGGCGGGATTCTTGATCACCGTGCCGACCGGCGCGGGCTTGCCATCGACATAATAGAGCGCGCGCGCCGCCGGGAAATCCTTCCAGGTATCCTGGAAGCGGTCGAGCCATCCATAGAGCACCGGCGTCACCTTGAACCCCTCGTCGGCGAGCTTGATCGCGGGCTGGAACAGCGCCTTCCATTCGAGCCGGCCCCATTTCCTGTGCGCCATTTCCATCAGCCGGACATTGCCCGGTACACCGACCGACAGGCCGCCGGGAATGACGTCGCTGTAACCGCGTGGCTTGCCGTCGGGCCCCATGAAACGGTCGGGCTTCGCCGAGGCGGGCGCCATCTCACGGCCGTTGATCGTGCCGATCGTGTCGGTCTTCGCATCGTGATAGACTAGGAAACCGCCGCCGCCGACGCCGCTCGACTGCGGCTCGACCAAGGTCAGCACCAGCATCATCGCCATCGCGGCATCGGCGGCCGAGCCGCCGTCGTGCAATATCTGCCGCCCCGCCTCGGTCGCGCGCGGATCGGCGGTCGAGGTCACCCCCTGCGCCGTAGCGAGCGAGGGAATGGCGGTGAGGAAAAGGGCGAAGGCGGCGAGGAGTTTTTTGTTCATGCGCCGACATTGGCGCGGGGGGAAGCATGGCGCAACCCCATCGCCTATTCCTCGCGGTCGCAAAGCGATGCGCCACGGCTATGGCGCCGGCGTGGCCAGCCGGCTTCGCGGAGCTTCAGTCGCCCACCCCGACCGCATCGGCGATGCGCGTGAAGCCGTCGCGCACCGCGAGATCCTCGAGCCCGCGCGCGATGCGCTGCGCGAGGCCGGGGCCGGCGAAGACCATCGCCGAATAGATTTGCACCAGGCTGGCGCCCGCGCGGATGCGCGTCCACGCCTGTTCGGCATTGGCGATGCCGCCGACGCCGATCAGCGGCAGCGTGCCCCCGCTCGCGGCACGGAAATCCCGGAGCCGCTGGAGCGCGAGATCGTGGAGCGGCGCGCCCGACAACCCACCCGCCTCCTGCGCGTGGATCGACTTCAACGCCGGCCGCCCGATCGTGGTATTCGACACGATCAGCGCCGCGAGCCCCTTGTCGATCGCCACCGCGACGAGGTCGTCGATATCGGCGGGTTCGAGATCGGGCGCGACCTTCAGGAACACCGGCTTCGCCGCGCCCGCGGGCTGCGCCGCCGCGACCGCATCGAGCAGCCCTTCGAGCGCGCCCTTGTCCTGCAGCGCGCGCAGCCCCGGGGTGTTGGGCGAGCTGATGTTGACCGTGAGATAATCGGCGAGCGGCGCCATCGCGGCGACGCCCTTGGCATAGTCGGCGATGCGGTCGTCGCTGTCCTTGTTCGCGCCGATGTTGATGCCCAGCGGCACCGCCATGCCGCATGCGCGCAGCTTCGCGATCCGCTCGGCCGCCGCGCCTTGCCCGCCGTTGTTGAAGCCCATGCGGTTGATCACCGCGCCGTCCTCGACCAGCCGGAACAGCCGCGGGCGCGGATTGCCCTCCTGCGGCAGCGGGGTCAGCGTGCCGACCTCGACGAAGCCGAAACCGAAGCGCGGCATCACCGCGGCAGCGCGCGCATCCTTGTCGAAACCGGGGGCAAGCCCGACCGGGTTGGGGAAATGCAGGCCGGCGACTTCGGTTGCGAGGATCGGGCTGGTCAGCGCGGTGCGCGCGCGCGGCAGCGGTTCGAGCGCGGCGATGGTCAGATTATGCGCCGCCTCGCCGTCGCTTGCATGGACGATCGGGCGGACGAGCGCATAGGCGGCATCGGTGAGCGAGGCGAAGAGCGACATGGCCCGCCATTGCGCGCCGCCAGCCCCTATGGCAAGCCCCCCAACAGCGAGCCTTGGCCGGCCAGCAAAGTCCAACGATAAAGCCGGAGAAGAATGTGTCGCACCCCCGCCTCGCCGCCAGCCTGTCCACCTGCCTGATCGCGCTCGCCGTCGCGGGCTGCGCGCCCACCGCGACCGAGCAGGCCCCCGCGACCGTCGCGGCACCGCCCGCCGCCGAGGTAGCGCCTGCGGGTGCCAACTTTGCCGAAGTCTTCGACAAATATGACGCGGCGCAGCTCTCGCTCTCGCCCGAGACCAAGGCGCGGCGCGGGGTGCGTGACGGCGATTACGGGAAGTGGGACGATGTGTCGGACGAGGCCGCGGTCGCGCGCTTCAAACTGCAGACCGCGACCGCAGAGGCGATGCGCGGGAGCTTCGATCCCAAGGCGCTGATCGCCGACGAGGCTTTGTCGTTCGAGCTCTTCAACGCGCAGGCGGCGCGTGCGGAACGGCTCTTCCCCTTCCGCGACCATGGCTATGTCTTCGACCAGATGAACGGCGCGCAGAGCCAGATGCCCGCCTTCCTGATCAACATCCACCGCGTCGCCAACGTCGCCGAGGCCGAGGCCTATGTGTCGCGCATCCGCGAACTCGGCCCGATCCTCGACGCGCTGTCGGCGCAGTCTGCCGAGCGCGCCGCGAAGGGCTTTGCGCCGCCGAAATGGGTCTATCCCTATGTCATCTCGGACATCGGCAACCTCACCAAGCCCGACAATGCGGTGGTCGAGGACATTAGCGCCAAGGTGAACAAGCTGGCGATCGATGCCGCCGAGAAGACGCGGCTGATCGCCGCCGCCAAGGCCGCCTGGGCGGAAAGCGCGGGCCCCGCCTATACGCGGCTTGCCGCCGAAATGAAGCGCCAGCAGGCAAGCGCCCCGACGCAGGATGGCGTGTGGCGCATGCCCGAGGGCAAGGCCTATTATGAGGCGCTGCTCGCCAACTACACGACGACGAACATGACCGCGACGCAGATCCACGACCTCGGTCTGTCCGAAGTCGCGCGCATACACGGCGAAATGAAGACGATCATGGCGAAGGTCGGCTTCGAGGGCACGCTGAACCAGTTCTTCGAGCATCTGCGTACCAGCCCGCAATATTATCACACGACGCGCGAGGCCTATCTCGCCGACGTCGACGCGCATGTGAAAGCGATGGAGGCGCGCCTCCCCGCCTTCTTCAACACCATCCCCAAATCGGCGCTGCAGGTGAAGGCGGTCGAGGCGTTCCGCGAAAAGTCCGCGGGCAAGGCGTTCTACTCTTCGCCCGCTCCCGACGGCTCGCGCCCGGGTATCTATTACGTCAACCTCTACGACCTGCGCGACATGCCCAAGACCGAGCTCGAAGCGCTCGCCTATCATGAGGGCGTTCCGGGCCATCACCTCCAGCGCGCGGTCCAGACCGAGCTGACCGGCCTGCCACCCTTCCGCCGCTTCGGCGGCTTCACCGCCTATACCGAGGGCTGGGGCCTCTATTCGGAGGAGCTTGCCAAGGACATGGGTTTCTACACCGATCCCTATGCCGATTTCGGGCGGCTCGGCATGGAGCTTTGGCGCGCGACGCGCCTCGTCGTCGACACCGGCATCCACGACAAGCGCTGGAGCCGCGAGCAGGCGATCCAGTATCTCAAGGACAATACGCCGAACCCGCAGGGCGACATCGAAAAGGCGATCGAGCGCTATGTCGTCTATCCGGGGCAGGCGACCGCCTACCTCATCGGCAAGCTCAAGATCATGGAATTGCGGACCCGCGCGCAGACGGCGATGGGCGACAAATTCGATTATCGCGCCTTCCACGACGTCGTGCTCGAATCGGGTCCGGTGCCGCTCGACGTGCTCGAACGCCGCGTCGATGCGTGGATCGCTACCCAAAAGAGTTAACGGTCCGCCGATTGCGGCTTGACGTGCGCCCACGAAAGGCAAATGATTTGGCCTAGTTAAACAGGCGGCGTCCAGCCGCCGGGGGTCGGGTCTCGTCATGACGGAAGCTTCATCCACGCCAGCGGGCGCGGACGGCGACGCGCCGTTCGAGCTGCAATATTTCCCGCCCGATCCCGACCTCGCGGAAATGGTGTCGAGCTTCTATTTCGTGCGCGTCGACATGCCCTTGTTCGACGAGAGCGAGCGCGCCGACCGCCCGCAATTCCGCATCATGGACGTGCCCAAGGGCGAATATGTCTTCCCCGACGGCTATCGTTTTCCCGCGGGGCGCGCGACGATCATCGGCCCGACCAGCGGCAGCGTCCGCGCGATCGCGCCGGGGCCGCTGCGCATGTACGGTTTCGGGCTGATGCCCGCGGGCTGGGCAACGCTGATGGGCGCGCACGCCGACAAGCTGACCGACCGCGCGATCGACGCCGCCGACCTGTTCGGCGACTGGATCGAGGAGGTCGTCGACGCGATCGGCAACGCCGCCGACACCGCCGAGCGGCTGGTGATCGGCAATAATTTCGTGCGCGAGATCCTGAAGAAGAACGAGCCCGCGCCGGTGTGGTTCACGCGCACCGTCGACCAGTGGCTCACCGGATCGGCCAATCCGCACGTCCCCGAACTGGTCGAGGCAACGGGCATGTCGATCCGCTCGGTCGAGCGGATGACCAAACATTATTACGGCCTGTCGCCGCGCATGCTGGCGCGCAAATATCGTGCGGTGCGCGCGGCCTCGGCGCTGGCGCGCGGAGAAAAGCTCGACGACGCCGAGCTCGGCGACGCCTTTTACGACCAGTCGCACCTGATTCGCGAGATCAAGCGCTTCGCGGGCGCGACTCCGGGCCAGCTCGCCAAACCGTCGAGCTATGTCGAGGCGACCGCCAAGGGCCGCAAGCAGCTCGCGGGCAAGGTCAGCCCGATGGTGTCCGAAACCTGATGATTTCCCCTCCCCCTTGATGGGGGAGGCGGCGAGACTTGGCGACGCAGTCGCCTAGCCGCAGCGGTGGGGGTTGCGCTCTCGGCCTGAACCGACGGCGCAAGGACACGCCGTCACCCCCATCCAACTTCGCCTAGCCGCTGCGCGGCAAGGCTCCGTATCCTTCCCCCATCGAGGGGGAAGGGATTTTCCCAAATCCCCGATTAACCTTCAAAAATTTTACCCGCCGTCGTTTTGGCGTTTTCATCCAATCGCGAATCGCCGCCCCGGCATAATCGGGGGCTGCGACCCAGAAGAGCTCGCCCCTTTCAGGGGACCGAGACCTTCATCTTGGCACTCATTTGGCTTCGGCCAGATGGGTGCCTTTTTTTCTTGGGCCTCCCCAAAACCGCCTTGCTTGCACCGCGCGGACCCCTCGCCTATATAAGTGGAGTAATTTACTCCAGTTAAGAATCGTTCGCAATTTCCGCGAGAAGGAACGCATGCGCCTGTCCAACCTTGCCGATTATGCCGTGGTGCTGATGAGCGCCGCCGCCCGCCAGTGCGGGTCGGTCGCGCTCAGCGCCGGCATGCTCGCCGAGCAGACGGGCATCCCGGGCCCGACCGCGCAGAAACTGGTGAGCCAACTCGCGCGCGCCGGCCTGCTCGTCGCCTCGCGCGGCAGCGGCGGGGGCATCCGCCTCGCGCGCCCCGCCGCGGCGATCAACGTCGCCGACATCATCGAAGCCGTCGAGGGCCCGATCGCGCTCACCGCCTGCGTCGCCGAAGGCCGCCACGATTGTTCGCTCGAGGGCAGTTGCAAGGTGCAGCCGCATTGGGGCGTGGTGAACGGCGCCGTGCGCGGGGCGCTGGCGGAGATCAGTTTGGCTAGTCTAGCCGTCGTCCCCGCGAAGGCGGGGACCGCTGGAGAATCGACACCAACGATGCTGCGTACACCGACAACGGCCCCCGCCTTCGCGGGAGCGACGAGTTAAGATATGACCGACAACACCGAAACCCGCATCAAGGACCAGGCCGCGCACGACGCCGCGGCGAAGGTCGCCGATTATGAGCATGGCTGGTCCTCGGCCATCGAGACCGACTTCGCGCCCAAGGGGCTGACCGAGGATACGGTCCGCTTCATCTCGGCCAAGAAGAAGGAGCCCGAATGGATGCTCGACTGGCGGCTGAAGGCGTTCCGCCATTGGCAGACGATGGAGACGCCCGACTGGGCGAAGCTCAACGTGCCGCCGATCGATTACCAGGACGCGTACTATTATGCGGCGCCCAAGGCGAAGCCGAAGCTGTCGTCGCTGGACGAGGTCGATCCCGAAATCCTCGAGGTCTACAAGAAGCTCGGCATCCCGATCGAGGAGCAGAAGGTGCTCGCGGGGGTCGAGGGCGCGCGCAAGGTCGCGGTCGACGCGGTGTTCGACAGCGTCAGCGTCGCGACGACCTTCCGCGAGGAATTGAAGCGCGCGGGCGTGATCTTCCTCTCGATCTCGGAAGCGATCCGCGAATATCCCGAGCTGGTGAAGAAGTGGCTCGGCAAGGTCGTGCCGATGCACGACAATTATTTCGCCACGCTCAATTGCGCGGTCTTCTCCGACGGCACCTTCGTATATGTGCCCGAAGGCGTCCGCTGCCCGATGGAGCTCAGCACCTATTTCCGCATCAATGCCGAGAATACCGGGCAGTTCGAGCGGACGCTGATCGTCGCCGACAAGGGCGCGTACGTCTCCTATCTCGAAGGCTGCACCGCGCCGATGCGCGACGAGAACCAGCTCCACGCCGCGGTGGTCGAGCTGGTCGCATTGGACGATGCCGAGATCAAATATTCGACCGTCCAGAACTGGTATCCGGGCAATGCCGAGGGCCAGGGCGGCATCTATAATTTCGTGACCAAGCGCGCGCTCTGCCAGGGCAAGCGCAGCAAGGTGTCGTGGACGCAGGTCGAGACCGGCTCGGCGATCACTTGGAAATATCCGAGCTGCGTGCTCAACGGCGACGACAGCGTCGGCGAATTCTATTCGGTCGCGGTCACCAACAATTACCAGCAGGCCGACACCGGCACCAAGATGATCCACAATGGCAAGCGCACGCGCTCGACCATCGTCAGCAAGGGGATCAGCGCGGGCAAGTCGAACAACACCTATCGCGGCATCGTCCGCGTCGCGCCGAATGCCGAGGGCGTACGCAACTTCACCCAGTGCGACAGCCTGCTTCTGGGCAGCAGCTGCGGCGCGCACACCGTGCCGTACATCGAGGTCCGCAACCCGACCGCAACCGTCGAGCATGAAGCGACGACGAGCAAGATCAGCGACGACCAGCTCTTCTATGCCATGCAGCGCGGGCTGGGGCAGGAAGAGGCGGTAGCGCTGATCGTCAACGGCTTTGCCAAGGAAGTGCTGCAGCAACTGCCGATGGAGTTCGCGGTCGAAGCGCAGAAATTGCTGGGGATCAGTCTCGAGGGGAGCGTGGGGTGAGTACCTTTGAAATTCTGGTCGAAACCGAATGCGGCCAGGTATCCGGGCACTATCTTTTCAGCTCTGTTCCGAGTTCCGGCGACATCGTGTTCATTTCCGATGACAAGCACGCCGAAATCAAGCTCCGTGTTCGGCTAGTTGAACATTACCCGGTTTCCCGCGGAGATGTCGGTTCCGACATTTATATTACATTGCAATGCGAAGTTGTTGATTGATCATGCTCAAAATTGAAAACCTCCACGCCACCGTCGCCGACAAGCCGATCCTGAAAGGCCTGTCGCTCGCCATCAATGGGGGCGAGATCCATGCGATCATGGGCCCCAATGGCGCGGGCAAGTCGACGCTGTCCTATGTCCTCGGCGGGCGTCCCGGCTACGAAGTTACCGAAGGGTCGGCGACGTTCGACGGGCAGGATTTGCTCGACATGGACCCGCACGAGCGCGCTGCGGCGGGCCTGTTCCTCGGCTTCCAATATCCGGTCGAAATCCCCGGCGTGTCGAACGTCCAGTTCCTGCGCGAAAGCCTCAACGCGCAGCGCAAGGCGCGCGGCGACGAGCCTTTGTCGGGCGGCGATTTCCTGAAGCTCGCGCGCGAGAAGGCGGGGCTGCTCAAGCTCGACATGGACATGCTCAAGCGTCCGGTGAATGTCGGCTTTTCGGGCGGCGAGAAGAAGCGCAACGAGATGGTGCAGATGGGCATCCTCGACCCCAAGCTCGCGATCCTCGACGAGACCGACTCGGGCCTCGACATCGACGCGCTGCGCGTCGTCGGCGACGGGATCAATGCGATCATGCGGCGCCCCGACAAGGCGGTGCTGCTGATCACCCATTATCAGCGCCTGCTCGACTATGTGCAGCCCGACTTCGTCCACGTCCTCGCCGCCGGCCGCATCGTCAAGTCGGGCGGCCCCGAACTCGCGCGCGAGCTCGAGGAACATGGCTATGCCGAGATCGCGGCTTGATGGCGATGCTGGCCCTGATGACCATGACGCCCGCCGCGGGGCTTCCTTCCGCTCCGCCGTCCGATGCGGTCGAACAGGAAATTGTCGTGATTGCGAACAAGCTCAAGGGCTGGCGCGCCTCGCTCGTCGAATCGCGCGGCGACCTGCGCTGCTACACGCAGCGCTCGACCGGCGACGCCGCGATCGATCGCATCGGCTGCCAGTCGATGCTGCAATGCCACACGCGCTTCAAGGCCGAGTTCGCGAGCTTCAAGGATCGCCGGATTCCGTCGAGCAAGCGGAGCGAGATGCGCCGGACATTCCTGCGGAACGAATTTTCGTCCTGCGTTTTCGAGATACGCGACGCGATGATCGCCGACCTCGCCGACAAGCGGGCGGCGGCACGATGACCGCGCACGCCCTCCCCTCGCGGCGCGACGAAGCCTGGCGCTACAGCGACATCGACGCCGTGAGTGCGGCGTGGCCGCTGCCTGCGCCCGAGAGCATCGTCGTGCCCGCGGGCGGCGACTTCAAGCGCGCGATCGTGCAGGATGCAGGCGCGATCCGTCAGATCGCGCTCGTGCTCGGCAAGGGGGCGACCGCATCGCTGCACATCCTCAACATCGGCGGCGCCTATGGCCGCATCGAACTCGCGGTGACGCTCCATGAAGGCGCCGACTTCCATCTCGGCGCGGCGCAGATCGGCGGGGGCGAGCAGAATCTCGAGATCGTCACGACGATCACCCACGCCGAACCCGGCGCGACGTCGCGGCAAATGGTGCGGTCGGTCCTCGGCGGCACCGCCACCGGCACCTATCTCGGCAAGGTCGCCGTCGCGCGCGATGCGCAGCAGACCGACAGCGAACAGGATGTGAAGGCGATGCTGCTCGAGCGCAGCGCGACCGCCAACGCCAAGCCCGAGCTCGAAATCTTCGCCGACGACGTCAAATGCGCGCACGGCTGCGCGATCGGCGAACTCGACGCGATGAGCCTCTATTATCTCCAGTCGCGGGGCCTGCCGCCCGCCGAGGCGAAGAAGATCCTGCTGCAAGCCTTTGTCGCGGGCGTATTCGACGGCGCCGAAGATGAAGAGCAATTGCAGGCGCTCGCGCTTGCCAAGCTGGGAGAGCTGGTGTGAGCACCGCGACCGCGCTCCGCACCTGGACTGACGTCCGTGCCGACTTTCCGGGCCTCACCCCCGGCTGGCACTATCTCGACACCGCCGCGACCGCGCAGAAGCCGCAGGCGGTGATCGAAGCAACGGTGAACGCGATGGGCCGCGACTATGCGACCGTGCATCGCGGCGTCTATGCGCGCTCGGCCGACATGACGCTCGCCTATGAAGCGGCGCGGCGGCGGATCGCGGCCTTCATCGGCGCGCGCGAGAATGATGTGACCTTCGTTCGCGGCGCGACCGAGGCGATCAACCTCGTCGCCTACTCGCACCCGAAGAAGGGCCGCGTGCTGCTGTCGGTGCTGGAACATCACAGCAATATCGTGCCCTGGCAGCTCGCGGGCTGGCAGGTCGATGTCTGCCCGCTGACCGCCGACGGCTGCATCGACCTCGACGCCGCCGAAAAGCTGCTCACGACCGAACATAAGATGGTGGCCTTCGCGCATGTCTCAAACGTGCTCGGCAGCCCGCTCGACGTCGCGCGCGCGGCCGATCTCGCGCACCGCGTCGGCGCCGAGCTGCTGATCGACGGCTGCCAGGCCGTGCCGCGGCTGTCCGTCGACGTCGCGGCATTGGGCTGCGACTATTACGCCTTCTCGGGCCACAAGCTCTACGGCCCCACCGGCGTCGGTGTGCTGTGGAGCGACAAGCTCAGCGCGCTGCCACCCTGGCAGGGCGGCGGGTCGATGATCGATCGCGTGACCTTCGAAAAGACGACCTACGCCCCCGCCCCCACCCGCTTCGAAGCGGGCACCCCCGCGATCATCGAAGCGATCGGGCTCGCCGCGGCGGTCGATTATGTCGAGGGCATCGGCATCGGCGCGATCCATGCGCATGAATGCGCGCTCGTCGGCAGCCTGCGCGAACAACTCGCGCGCAAGAACAGCATCACGCTCTATGGCCCTGAAAACAGTGCCGGAATCGTGAGTTTTTCGATGGCGGGGGTTCATCCGCACGACATCGGCACTATCTTGGACGAAAGCGGGGTCGCGATCCGCGCCGGGCATCATTGCGCACAGCCGCTGATGGAGCATCTGGGTGTGCCCGCGACCGCGCGCGCAAGTTTTGGCGTTTACAGCAATGACGACGATGTGGCGGCGCTGATCGATGGCCTGTCACGCGTCGAGAGGATTTTCGGATGAGCGAGGATCGGATGATCAAGGTGGAAGAAGTGGCAAGCGTCGAAGCGCCGCCCAAGGCGCGCGTCGACGATGCCGAAAGCGCACCCGAAAAGCTCGAGCGCAAGCGCGACTATCTCGAAGGCTTCCTCGCGGCCAAGCCCGCCGAGGTCGCGCCCGGCGCGGTCGGCGGCGACCTCTATGAATCGGTGATCGACGCGCTCAAGGAGATTTTCGACCCCGAAATCCCCGTAAACATCTACGATCTCGGCCTGATCTACAATGTCGAGATCGACGAGGGCCATGTGATGGTCACGATGACGCTGACGACGCCGCATTGCCCCGTCGCCGAATCGATGCCCGCCGAGGTCGAACTGCGCGTCGGCGCAGTGCCGGGCGTCGGCGACGCCGAGGTCAACCTCGTCTGGGATCCGCCGTGGTCGCCGCAGAATATGAGCGACGAAGCGCGCCTCGAACTGGGAATGCTGTGATGACCGAGACCAAGACTCGCACCCGCCCCGCCGCCGTCACGCTTACCGCCGGCGCCGAGGAACGCATCGCCAAGCTGATGGCCTCTGCCCCAGAGGGCTCGATCGGCGTCCGCCTGTCGACCCCCCGCCGCGGCTGTTCGGGCCTCGCTTATTCGGTCGACTATGTCACCGAAGAGGCGAAGTTCGACGAGAAGATCGAGACCCCCGGCGGGGTATTTTACATCGACGGCGCGTCGGTGCTCTACCTCATCGGCAGCACGATGGACTGGGTCGAAGACGACTTTGCCGCGGGCTTCGTCTTCGAGAATCCGAACGCCAAGGGCGCGTGCGGCTGCGGCGAGAGCTTCACCGTCTGACATGCAGGTCCGCGACGCTGTAGCCGCCGACATCCCCGCCTGGGCGGCGATGCGCGCGGCGCTGTGGCCCAACGCCGACGCCGCCGAGCTGGCCGAAGACCTGCCCGCGGCGCTCGACGATCCGACGCTCTGGAACTTCATCCTGATCGACGATGCCGGGAAAGCGGTGGGCTTTGCCGAAGTCCAGCTCCGCACGATGTTCGACGGCTGCCCGGTCGCGCCCTATCCGCATATCGAGGGCATCTGGATCGACGCCGCGCTTCGCCGCACCGGCGCCGGACGCCGGCTGCTCGCCGCCATCGAGAACCGCGCGCGCGAACGCGGCCACGACCGCATCGGCTCCGACGTCGAACTGCATAATCTGGGCAGCCAGGCGTGGCACGAAGCGAATGGCTTCGTCGAAGACGTCCGCATCATTCTCTATTCGAAACCGCTTTAGCGGCACACCGTCCAGCCCGCCGTCCGCTGCGCCATGTCGAAGTGGAAATGGTCGGCATGCGCTTCATTATACTCGGGCGACAGCACGGTGCTGAACAGGCCGCACGATCCGTCGCGCACGTCGTGCAGGAAGGTGCTGCGCCGGTCGCCGTCGTCCCAGTCGTTGATCAGCGAAATGCGCGTCCCGTCGGCGAGCACGAAGGCCGAGATGTCGATCGCATTGGCGGTCGAATGCTGGCTCTGCGCCTGTTTGCCCGCGATCTTGCGGCAATTATAGCTGCCGAGATTCTCCAGCTCGACCACCGTTTGCCCGAAATGCTTCCGCGCTAGCGGCTGGACGACGTCGCGGTTCCACAGCGCCATCGCCGCGGTGACCGCGCAGCCCGGCGCAGCGCCCGCGGGGCGCATCGTCGGCACCAGCTTGTTCGCGGTGAGCAGCATCCGCTGGCTCGCGCGGCACACCCCCTCGCCCACCACCGGCCGCCGCAGATAGCCCGCGCCCGCGCGGTCGAAGGCGGCGAAACAGGCGGCATCGTCGGAGCTCAGCGCGACCAGCTTGCGGTGCGTCGCCCAGCCCTGCGGGTGCTTGAGCTCGAAGCGCGCACTGGGGTTGTGCTCGGGATGGTCGCGCACCCACTGCATCGCGCGAATCGCGGCGATGGTCAGCAGCAGCGCGATGCCGAACCAGATCAGATAGGGGCGCAGGCTCTTCATCATCTCCATTTCTGCGTGGAGCAAAATAGCGCTTGTTGAAAGCGCCTTGCGGCTCGATAGCGTTCCCAATGGCGAAGCGCTCGATCCTGATCGTCGGCGGCGGCACCGCGGGCTGGCTGACCGCGGCCTATCTCGCGCGCTTTTTCGACCTGCCGCGCAATCCGCGGCTGGCGATCACGCTGATCGCGTCGGACGAGATCGGCAGCATCGGGGTCGGCGAAGGCGCCTTTCCGACGATCCGCAGCACGCTGCAATTCATCGGCATCGACGAGAGCCAGTTCGTCCGCTCCACCACCGCGACCTTCAAGCAGGGCATCCGCTTCGACGACTGGGTGCGCACCCCCGCGCCGGGGACGTCGAGCCATTTCCTGCATCCCTTCGAGCCGCCCTATCATGGCGACGGGCACAGCCTCGTCTCCTACTGGCTGCTCCAGGATCCCGCGACGCGCCCCGCCTTTGCCGAGGCGATGACGATCCAGAACCGCGTCGCCGAGGCGCGCCGCGCGCCCAAGCGCTCCGGCGAGGGTGCGTTCGACGGACCGCTGAACTATGCCTATCATTTCGACGCGGCGCGGCTCGCCGAAGTGCTGTCGACGCAGGCGCGCGCGCTGGGCGTTACGCATCTGCAGGGGACGCTGACCGACGTTGCGCTCGACGGCACGACCGGCGCGATCGACCATATCGTCACGGCCGAGCATGGCACGCTGTCGGCCGATCTCTATATCGACTGCTCGGGTTTCCGCGCCGAGCTGATCGGCGCGCTCGCGGCCCCGTTCAAGAGCGTCGGCGACCAATTGTTCACCGACCGCGCGCTCGCGTGCAAGATTCCCTACGACGATCCGGCGGCCCCGCTCGAAAGCTATACCATCGCGGCGGCGCACGAGGGCGGCTGGACGTGGGACATCGGCCTCGCCGGCGCGCGCGGCGTCGGCTGCGTCTATTCGAGCGCGCATGTGAGCGACGACCGCGCGGCGGAGATTTTGGCGGGCTACACTGGCGGGCGCAGCCATGACGTCATGGTGCGCAGCATTCCGTTCGAGGCGGGCTATCGCGCCACGCCGTGGGTCAAGAATTGCGTCGCGGTGGGGCTGTCGGGCGGCTTCCTCGAACCGCTCGAATCGACCGGGCTCGTGATGATCGAGACCGCGGCGGCGATGATCGCCGAGATGTTCCCGCTCGGCGGGCCGGCGGGTGCCCCCGCACGGCGCTTCAACGAGCTGATGGCGGCGCGCTACGCGAACATCGTCAATTTCCTGAAGCTCCATTATTGCCTCAGCCGCCGCGACGAGCCCTTCTGGCGCGACAATGGCGACCCCGCGTCGATCCCCGACCGGCTGAAGGAATTGATCGAGGAGTGGCGCTATCGCCCGCCGGGGCGTTTCGACTTCATCCTCGACCTCGAAAGCTTCGCCTTCTTCAACTACCAGTACATCCTCTACGGCATGGAATATCGGACCGACCTGTCGCCGGTGCGCGAGGAGTTTCCCGACGTCGCCGAGGCCGAGCGCATCTTCGCGCGCATCCGCAACTTCGGCGACCGCGCCGCGAGCGAACTCCCCGCCCACCGCGCGCTGATCGACCAGATCAACGCCGACGCGGCCTAAAGCAAAAGGTCGAGCGTCAGCCAGAGCCGGTCGGTGTCGGTCGCAAAATCGTCGGCGCGGTAGCGCGCATAGCGGATCGAGCCGCCTGTCCGCCCGCGCTTCGCCGTCAGCGCGAGGCCCAGTTCGTCGCCATAATGCTGGTCCAGCCGGTCGCTGTCGAAGCGGTGCCAGATCGCGTTGAGCCCGATGCTGTCGAGCCCCGCCACCTTCTTCCAGCCATAGCCCGCGCCGGCATAGAGGTCGCGGAGGCCATTGGGCGGCGTCGTCACGAATTTGCCCGCCCAGCCGTTGAAGCGGAAATGCGAGGCGAGCGGGGTCTGGACGCTGGTCAGCGGCACGCCGTCGTTCGCGCCGAGGATTTCGTAGCCCGCGGTCGCACTGAAGCCGCCGGCGTTTATGCCCGCTTCGGCAAGCCAATAGTCGGCGGCATAGTCGTTGGGATTGCGTCGCCAGTCGCTTTGCCGCGCCCAGCTGGCGGCATAGTTCAGCTTCACATCCTTCGCGACCGCCTGGCTGCCCGCGAAGCGCAGCCCCCAGGTCTGGCTCGACAGCCGATAGCCCTGCACCGCCGCCTCGTCCTGGTCGACCAGATAGGCAAAGCCGCTGAGCGTGCCGATATCGGTGCCATAGCCGACGACCGCGAAAAGATTGTCGCCGCCCATCGCCTGCGGCCGCGCGCCGGTGCCGTTGCGGCCGTTCACCGTGCGCACGCTCCAGCTATAGACGAAGTCGGCGCTGATCCCCTTGGGCGTGCCCCATTGCAGGCGCACCGCGTCAAAGGTCTGCTCGTTTTGGCGAAACCCCGCCGAGCCGACAAAGCGCTGGTCGGCCATCTCGATGCGCTGACGGCCCGCAGTCAGCGCCAGCCCGTTCGCCCCCGCATAGCGAAGCTGCGCACGGTTGAGCTCGAGGTTCGGCGGGTCGACGATCAGCGGCAGTGCCGCCTTGCCGTTGGTGCCGTCATTATAGTCATAGGCGATCGCAAGGTTCGCCTCGCCCTCGACCAGCACGCTCCACGCGCCCTTCTTCGCCTCCAGCCCCGGCCGTACGCGCAGCGTCAGCGCGTCGGCCTTTTCGGGCAGGCCGTCCTGCTCGGTCGCTTCGTAACGCAGCCGTGCATCGAGCAGCGGCTTCACCGTCACCTCTTCGGCGCACGCGGGTCCGCCGAGCAGCGCCAGCGGCGCCGCGAGCCAATATGGTTTCATCTGGAAAGGTCCCTGAAAAGACCTGCCCGCCCCGGCCGCGGCCGAAGCGGGGGAGGCAGGACGGATATCAGGCGGGCTTTGGCGCCAGCGGCGTCTCGCCCCGCGGTTCGTCGGGCCTTTCGGTGCCGAGCGCCCCGAGTTCGCCGGTCTCGCGCGCCTTGCGGCCATAGACCATCTCGAACAATGGCCCCGCCATCACCGTGGTGACGATCGCCATCAGCACCATGATCGCAAAGAGCGTCGGGCCGATGATGCCCTTTTGCAGGCCGATGTTGATGATGATCAGCTCCATCAGCCCGCGCGCGTTCATCAGCGCGCCAATGCCCATCGCAGTGCGATTATCCTCGCCCGCGAGCCGCGCCGCGAGCCAGCAGGCGCCGAACTTCGCCGCGATCGAGACGAGCAGGATGCCGAGCGCGATCGCGAGCAGCGACAGGCTGTTCACCGTCGTCAGCTGGGTGTTGAGTCCCGAGTAGGTGAAGAACATCGGCAGCAGGAAGACCACCGTCATCGGCTCGATCTTCTTCTTGATCTCCTCGGTCAGCAGCCCGCGCGGCATGCAGGCGCCGAGCAGGAAGCCGCCGAACACCGCGTGGATGCCGACCGCATCCATGAAGAAGGCCGACATCGCATAGAGCATGAGCACCACCGCGAGCAGCGCATGCGTCAGCTCGCCCTTCGCCTCGACCGCGCGGCCGAGCGGAATGAGCAGCTTGCGGCCGATGAAATACATGAAGAGCGCGAAGCTGAGGCCGCCGACGATCGCGAGCAAAGCGATCCCCGGACCGCCGCCGAAGGTCGCGAGCACGATCGCCAGCACGCACCACGATACCGCATCGTCGAACGCGCCCGCGGTGAGCGACAGCGTGCCGAGCGAGGTATTGGCGAGGCCGCGCTCGTTGATGATCCGCGCGAGCATCGGGAAGGCGGTGAGTGCGATGCAGGCGCCCATGAACAAAGTCGCGCTGCCCTGCCCGAGCCCCTCGGTGAACAGGCCGGGGACATCGATCAGGAAGGGGGTAATCAGCGCGGCGAACAGGAAGGGCGCGGCGATGCCCGCCGCCGACACGCCGATCGCGCTCTTCGCCTTCGACTGGAAATGGTCGAGGCGCAGCGTCGTACCGACGAGGAACATGTAGAGCCCGACGCCGAACTGCGCGCCGACGTAAAGGACATTGCGCATCTCCTTGGGGAAGAGCGCCGCCTGGAATTCGGGAAAGAGCAAGCCGAACAGCGAGGGACCGAGCACGACGCCGGCGATCATCTCGCCCACCACCTGCGGCTGGCCGAGGAACTTCTTCGCCATCCAGCCGACGACGCGGCAGACGACCAGGATCACCGCGATCTGCAGGAAAAAATGGATGCTGTAGTCCGAAGGCGTGTAGCTTTGTGCCGCCTCGACCGCGGGGCCATGCGCGCCCATGACGTCGCCGATCGCGCGCGCCAGTTCACCGAACATATTGGATATCAATTGCCGTCTCCCACCCGGCGGCCGGGGGCTCTTTTGGCCCCGGTATCCGCCCCTTCCGAAGGCGAGGAGACACGAAAGCACGCGCCGCGCAATCCAAAGCCGCCAATCGGGCGCGCCCGCCGCGTCGATTTCCGGAGCCATGCGCTATTTTGTTGCGGGGTCGCCACAGTGTAGTAACATACCTACATGTGAACGATCCCGATAGCGCTACCATCAGAGGCGATTGGAAGCATAAATGAAACGCGTAACGAGCCGCGAATTCAACCAGGACGTCAGCCGCGCGAAGCGATTCGCGATGATCGAGCCCGTCTATGTCACCGACCGCGGGCGGCCCACGCATGTGCTGATCAGCATCGACGCATGGCGCCAGCTGAGCGGCGAGCGCGAGAATATGGTGCAGTTGCTCGCCGCCGCGCCCGGCGAGGCGGCGCTCGACGCCAAGCTGCTGGGCAAGGCGCTCGGCGGGCGGGGGCGCGGCTGATGTATCTGCTCGATGCCGAGATACTGCTCGACCTCCGCCACGCGCCCGACGGCGCCCCGCTGACGGTATGGGCGCAGCGCGTGTCGCGCCAGGCGATGTTCGTCTCGGTCCTGTCGCTGGTCGAGCTCGAGAATGCGGCGGCGCTCGCCCTAAAGCAGGGCAAGGCCGCGGGCGCGGAGTGGCGCGCGTGGATCGACGAGCGGCTGGTCCCCGCGTTCGAGGGCCGGATCGTGCCGGTCGATCAGGCGGTCGCGCGGCGGCGCGCGGCGCTGGCGATCGAGGGAGACCGCGATGCGCTGCTCGCCGCGACCGCGCTCGAACATGGGCTGACGCTCGTCACCTATCACCCCGCGGCGTTCCGCACCGCGCGGCTGAAGCTGCTCGATCCCAGCCGCGCCGCGCCCGAGGCCGCCGACGACGGCGACTGGCGCGAAGCGACCCGCGGCCGCGCGCCCTGGCTGAAGAACCTGTTTATCCGGGGGTGATCAGCCGAGCGGCTCGAACGTCACCATCAGCCCGTCCTTGGGACGCGGGATCGGCCACATATACCAGTCGGGATCATAACCCTCCGCCACCTTGATCCGGTGCGTCGTGATCACATGGTGGAAAAAGATCTTCGCCTGCATGTAAGCGAAGTGCAGCCCCAGGCACATATGCGCGCCGCCGCCGAAGGGGACCCAGGCATATTTGTGCCGCCCTTTCGCGCCCTCGGGCGAGAAGCGCATCGGGTCGAACTTGTCGGGCTCGGGCCAATATTCGGGCATCATATGCGTATAACCGGGGTTCACCCCGACACTGGTGCCCGCGGGGATGGTGTAACCGCCGAATTCGAAGTCGCGCAGCGCGCGCCGCGGGATGCTCGGCACCGGCGGGATCATCCGCAGCGCTTCCTTGAACGCCCATTCGGTGAGCTCGAGGTCGTTGAGGCTGTTGTGCCCCACCCCCTCGCCCGCGGGCGCGACGGACAGCATTTCCTCGCGCAATTTGTCCTGCCATTCGGGGTTCTTCGCGAGCAGCCACACCATCGAGCTGATCGAACTGGTGATGGTGTCGTGCGCCGCCATCATCAGGAAGTTCATATGGTCGACGATCGCCTCGACGCTCAGATACGCGCCATTCTCGTCGCGCGCCTGGCAGATCTGGGTGAACATGTCCTCGCCGGTCGAGGCGCGGCGCTCGGGGACCATCTTGCCGAAATAATCGACTAGATATTTGCGCCCCGCGACGCCGCGGCCCATCGCGGTGAAGGGCAAGGGCCGCCGCACGATGCCGATCGACGCCTGCACCATGTCGACGAAGCTCTTGTTGATCTTCTCGGCTTCGGGACCCCAAGGGATGCCGAGGAAGCTGGTCGCGGCAAGGTCGAGCGTCAGCTGCTTGATCGCGGGGTAGAATTTGAAGCTCTTCCCGCTCCAGCTGGCGACGCGGTCCTTGATGCCGGCGTTGAGGCTGTCGGCGTAGAGCCGCATCGGTTCGGGCTTGAACGCGACCGACAGGGTCTTGCGGTCGGCACGGTGCTTTTCGAAGTCCATCAGCATCAGCCCGCGCGGGAAGAGCAGGTTGAGCACCGGCCCCCATCCCTGTTCGGAGGAGAAATTCTTCTCGCGGTCGAACATCGCGAGCTCGTTCGCCTCGGGCCCGTGGATCGCGACGCTGCGCCCGCCGAAGCTCTTGGTGCGATAGACCTTGCCATATTTGCCGACCATGCGCCGCGTGAAACCCATCGGATCCTTGAGCTGGTCGAGCGTCGTGCCCAGCAGCGGCATGCCGTCCTCGCCCGGGATATGGTCGAGCACGCGCTCGTCATTGCGCGGCAGCCAGTGCGCGGTGTCGGCGCCGAAGCGCGCTTCGGACCACTGGACTTTGGCGGGGGCGTTCATGCGAAAATCCTCGTCGACGGGGGAGAGCCGAAGCAGGCGTAACGCACTACTGACATCGTTGCAAGTAACGTCTCGTCGTCGCCGCGACTCCATTCACCGCAAATTCAACTCGACTCGCGCAGATTCGCATCCATGATGCCGGCCCGTTCGTTCGGGCCGTAACCAAGGATAAAGTCATGGCAAATTTCCTTCGCCGCCCCCTCGGCATCGCGCTCGGAGCCCTCGCCACCGCCAGCCTCGGCGGCTGCTATTATGGCGACGTCAACGGCTATGGGTCGAGCTACGCCGGCAACGACTGCGTGTCGCGCTACGGCGACGCCTATTACGACTATGACCCCTATGCCTATGACGACGGCTATGGCTACGACTGCTACGACAGCGGCGACTATGGCGCGGGCTTCGTCAACATCGGCTTCGGCGGCGGCTGGTACGACAATTATTATTACCCCGGTTACGGGCTGTGGCTCTTCGACAACTACAACAACCGCTATCCGCTGCGCGGCCAATATCTGAACTATTGGGGCGGGCGGCGTGCCTGGTGGAAGCATCATGGCGGGCGCGGCGACGGCCACTGGAACGGCGACGGACGCCCCGGCCGCGGCGACGGAAACTGGAATGGCGGACGCCCGGGTCGCGGCGACGGGCAGTGGAACGGCCGGCCGGGCCGTGGCGACGGCCCGCGCGGCGACCGCGACCGCGACAACGATCAGGACGGTCCGCGCGGCACCCGACCGCCGCGTCCCGACGCAGGCGGGCCGTCGACCGGCACCACGCCGATCGATCCCGGCCGCGGCGACGGCCGCCCCGGCGGCTGGACGCGCCCCGGCGGCAACAACGGCGATGGCCGCCCCGGCAACTGGACGCGCCCCGGCGGCAATGATCGCGACGGCCCGCGCGGTACGCGTCCGCCGCGTCCCGGCGCGGGCAGCGGCAGCGCCCCCGGCACGCCGGTGATCACGCCCGTCCGCCCCGGCCGCCCCGATCGCGGGCCCGGCGCCGGACGTGTGCCGCGCCAAGAATGGCAGGGCAATCGTGGCGGCTCGGTGGGCGGCACGCCGCGCCCCTACCGTCCGCAGGCGGCCCCTCCGGTCCGCAGCGCCCCGCAGGCCGCACCGCCGGTGCGCAGCGCGCCGCCCGCGGCGAGCGCCCCGCGCCCGTCGCCCGCGACGCGCAGCAGCCCCGCCGACCGGCCGAACCGCGTCCGCGAGGACTGAGCTCCTATGGATCAGGGCCTGACCGGGATCCCGGTCAGGCCTTGGTGCTGCGTTCGTCGGTGACCATGTCCTCGGCAAGATCGAGCCCGCGCGTCCCGTGATGCGACGTGTGCGCGGGCGCGTGCGGCATCTCCATCTCGGCGGGCTCGGGCACCTGCAGCATACCTTCCCATTTGGTGATGACCGACGTCGCCACCGCATTGCCGACGACGTTGGTCGCGGTGCGCCCCATGTCGAGGAACTGGTCGATCGCGAGGATGATCGCGACGCCCTCGACCGGCAGCCCGAATTGCGCGAGCGTCCCGGTGATGACGACCAGGCTGGCGCGCGGCACCGCGGCAATGCCCTTCGAACTGACCATCAACGTCAGCAGGATCAGCACCTGCGTCGTGATCGACAGGTCGAGGCCATAAGCCTGCGCGATGAAGATCGTCGCGAAGCTCATATACATCATCGAACCGTCGAGGTTGAAGCTGTAGCCGAGCGGCAGCATGAAACCCGAGATACGCCGCGGGATGCCGAAGCGGTCGAGCTGCTCGAACATCTTGGGCAGCGCCGCCTCCGACGAGGCGGTCGAGAAGGCGATCAGCAAGGGCTCGCGGATATAGCGGATCAGCTGCCAGATGCGCTGGCGCAGGAAGATCCAGCCCGCGGTGAGCAGGATGATCCACAGCAGCACGAGCGACGCGTAAAATTCGACGAGCAGTTCCAGATAAGTCCCGAGGATCGCGAGCCCGCTCTTCGCCACGACATTGGCGATCGCGCCGAACACCGCGAAGGGCGCGAAGCGCATCACATAGCCGGTGATCTGGAGCATCATTTCGGCGAGCGCGTCGGCGCCGCGCACGAGCACCGCGCCCTTTTCGCCGATCGCCGACAAAGCGACGCCCGCAAAGATCGAGAAGACGAGAATCTGCAGGATATTGTTGGTCGCGAGCGCCTCAAGCGCATTCTTGGGGAAGATCGACAGCGTGAACTCCCACGCGTCGAGCTTCTTGACCTCGCCCACCATCTTCGCCGCCTCGGCGGCGTCGGGGATCGGCGCGCCGACCCCGGGCTGGAACAGGTTCACCATCAGCAGGCCGAGCGCGATCGAGATGAAGCTCGCCGTGATGAACCAGATGATCGCGCGCACCCCGATACGGCCGAGCGCGCTGCTGTCGCCCATATGCGCGATGCCGACGACGATCGTCGAGAGCACCAGCGGCGCGACGAGCAGCTTGATCAGGTTGAGGAAGATGTCCGAAAGCAGCTTGAACGACTTGGACAGATATTCGAACCAGACATGGTCCGACGGCAGGCCCACATGCACGGCATAACCGACGATGACGCCGAGTATCATGCCGGCGAGAATATACCAGGTAAGCTTACGGTCCATGCGGCCGTCCCCCTCAAAAATCTTCGTGTATCGGGGCACAGTCGCGGCCCGACATTATGGCCCCCTTTGAGCGGGCGCGGCGCGCAGCGTCAAGGGCGGCGCGCTCAACCGATCAGGTCATGAAGGCGGTGATCGCGAGACAGGTCGAAACACCGGTGATGATGTTGAGCGGCACCCCGATCTTGACGAAATCGACGAAGCGATAGTCGCCCGCGGCATAGACGATCGTGTTGGTCTGATAGCCGATCGGGGTCGCGAAACAGGCCGAGGCGCCGATCATCAGCGCGATCACCAGCGGCCGCGGATCGACCCCGAGTTCGGACGCGATCGCCAGCGTCACCGGGGTCATCAGCGCCGCGACCGCATTGTTGCTGAGCAGTTCGGAGAGGAGCAGCGCAAAAAAATAGATGCCGAAGACGAGCACCCACATCGGCTGCCCCGCGAGCGAAGGTTCGACCCAGCCGACCATCATCGCGACCGCGCCGCTTTCCTCGAGCGCGAGCCCGACCGCGAGCATCGCGAAGATCAGGATCAGCACGTCGCCGTCGATCGTCCCCCACGCCTCCTCGCTGTCGATGCAGCGCGTGACGAGGATGACGCCGATCGCGATGATCGCCGCGACGCCGATCGACATCACGTCGAAGGCAGCGAGCGTCACCACCGAGAGCATGCACAGCACCGCGATCCACGCCTTACGGCGGCGGAAAGCGCGGACCTTGGCGAGGTCGGCGCCAATCAGGTGCGGATTGTCGCGCAGCGCCTCGACCTCGCGCGGGCCGCCCGCGACGAGCAGCCGGTCGGCGGGGCGGATGCGCACGCTGGCGAGATCAGGGCCGGGCTCGTGCGCTGGCCGGTCGAGCCCGACGATGCGCGCGCGGACCTTCTGCAGGAAGGGGATGTCGATCAGCCGCTGGCCGATCGCGGGGTGGTTCGATGCGATCATCGTTTCGACGACCATGTCGCCCGCGTCGGGCTCGCCGCTGCCGATGCCGAGGCGGAAGCGACCCTGCTCGCGCCAGGTCATCAGCGTTGCGCCGTCGACGCGCACGACGATCCGGTCGCCCGCGGCGAGAATCCAGTTTTCGAGCTCGGCGCCGTGCACCACGACGCTCGCGCGGCGGATGCCGACGATGCGCCCGGTGCGCGGCAGGTCGTCGAACGCCTCCATCGTCATGCCGACGAGGTCGTCGTCATCGCCGAGCACGAGTTCGGTGAGATAGAGGTGCGCGTCATGCGTGCCCGCAGGCCCCATCACGGGCTTGTCCGACGGCAGCAGCCACCACATCAGCGCGAGCCCGACCATGCCCGACGCCGCGGTGACGAGACCGATCGGCGTGATCTCGAAAATGCCGAAGCGCTCCATCCCAGCCTCGCGCACGATGCCGTCGACGACGAGGTTGGTCGAGGTGCCGATCAGCGTCAGCGTGCCGCCGAGCACCGCGGCGATCGACAGCGGCATCAGCAATTTCTTGGCGCTGACGCCGGTCACCTCGGCGAGCTTCATCATGATCGGCAGCAGCACGACGACGACGGGGGTGTTGTTGAGGAAGGCAGAGGCGCAGACCGCGCCGAGCAGCACCTCGACGATGGCGAGGCGCGGATGTTTCTCGGCGCGCGCCATGATCAGGTCGGCGACGCGCTGGATCACCCCGGTGCGGATCAGCGCGCCCGACAATATGAACATCGCGCCGATGACGATCGGCGCCGAGTTCGAGAAGACCGAATAGAGTCCCTTGTCGTCGAGGATGCCGAGCGCGAGATAGGTGCAGGCGCCGAGGATCGCGATCACCGTCGCGGGCAGCCGCTCCATCAGGAACCCGACGAACATGACGCCGAGGATGACGAGCGAGATGACCGCCTGATGCGCGTCGACGAAAGCCCGGACGGTCTCGATCACGCCGGCATCAGCCGTTCTGCGCCCGGTGCAGCAATTTGTGGTCGGCAAGGACGAGCGCCATCATCGCCTCCACCACCGGCGCGCCGCGGATGCCGACGCAGGGATCGTGGCGGCCCTTGGTGACGATGTCGGCGGCCTCGCCCGCCTTGTTGATCGTCGGCACCGGGGTGAGGATCGAGCTCGTCGGCTTGAACGCGACGCGCACGACCACCGGCTGCCCGGTCGATATGCCGCCCGCGATGCCGCCGGCGTTGTTCGACAGGAAATCCGGCCGGTTGCTGCCGTCGCTTGCCGGACGCATCGGGTCGGCATTTTCCTCGCCGCGAAGCCGCGCCGCTTGAAAACCCGCGCCGATCTCGACGCCTTTCACCGCGTTGATCCCCATCATCGCGGCAGCAAGGTCGCTATCGAGCTTGGCGTAGATCGGCGCGCCCCAACCGGCGGGCACGCCGCTCGCGGCGCATTCGATCACCGCGCCGAGCGACGATCCAGCCTTGCGGGCAGCGTCCATCAGCCCTTCCCAGCGCTGCGCCGCGGCGGGGTCGGGGCAGAAGAAGGGATTGCGATCGATCTCTTCGAGGTCGAAGTTCGCGGGGTCGATCTTATCGCCGCCGATCTCGGCGACCCAGGCGTGGATCTGCACCTCGGGAATGATCAGCCGCGCGACCCCGCCCGCGGCGACGCGCGCCGCGGTCTCGCGCGCGCTCGACCGCCCGCCGCCGCGATAGTCGCGAATGCCATATTTGGCGTCGTAGCTGTAATCGGCGTGGCCGGGGCGATAGGCCTGCGCGATCTCGCCATAATCCTTCGAGCGCTGGTCGACATTCTCGATCATCAGGCTGATCGGCGTGCCGGTGGTCTTGCCCTCGAACACGCCCGAGAGGATGCGCACCTGGTCGGGCTCCTGCCGCTGCGTCGTGTGGCGCGACTGGCCGGGGCGGCGCTTGTCGAGATAGGGCTGGATATCGCCCTCGGAGAGCGACAGCCGCGGCGGGCAGCCGTCGACCACGGCGCCGAGCGCGGGCCCGTGACTCTCCCCCCAAGTGGTGAAGCGAAGAACGCGTCCGAAGCTGTTGAAACTCATGCTCCCCTCTCCCCTTGGGGGAGAGGGAGGGGCCCGCGCGGCGCAGCCGCGTGGGAGGGTGAGGGATTGCCGGAAAGCGCCGCCGCAATCACCCGGCAAACACCCTCGACATTCTCCATCACGTCCCAGTTCGTGAAACGCAGCACCCGATACCCCTCTCGCGCCAGAAATTCCGTTCGCCGCGCGTCATAGTCGATTTGCGCCGCATGGCTATCGCCATCGACCTCTATCACCAGCCGCGCCGATTGACAGGCGAAGTCGGCAACAAAAGGACCAAGCCGTTGTTGTCGGCGGAATTTATGCCCGCCGAGCGCTGAGCCGCGAAGCATGGTCCAAAGTGCCTTTTCGGCTGGGGTCGAGTCGCGGCGCAAACGGCGCGCGCGGTCCAGCGTGCCATCTTCCGAGGTGAAGCGGCTCTTCGTCACACCCTCACCCTCCCATCGCTTCGCGACGGGCCCCTCCCTCTCCCCCAGGGGGAGAGGGTTCGCGCTGTCCCCCTCCCCTTGGGGGAGAGGGAGGGGCCCGCGCGGCGCAGCCGCGTGGGAGGGTGAGGGATTGTCACGCCTACCCTACGCCAAAGCGATGTCCGGCGCGTCTTCCTGTTTCATGCCGATCGTGTGGTAGCCCGCGTCGACATGGTGCGTTTCACCCGTCACGCCGCTCGACAGATCGCTTAGCAGATAGAGCGCCGAACCGCCGACATCGTCGATGGTGACGTTGCGGCGCAGCGGGGCGTTGAACTCGTTCCACTTCAGGATCAGGCGGAAATCGCCGATGCCCGATGCCGCCAGCGTCTTGATCGGGCCGGCCGAGATCGCGTTCACGCGCACCCCCTGCGGGCCGTAATCGTTGGCGAGATATTTGACGCTGGTCTCGAGCGCCGACTTGGCGACGCCCATGACGTTGTAATGCGGGATCACCTTCTCGGCGCCGTAGTAGCTCAGCGTCAGCAGCGAGCCGCCGCCCTGGCCGGTCTCGGGATCATAGGCCGTCATCATCTTCGACGCGCGCTGCGCCACCGCGGTGAAGCTGTAGACGCTGATGTTCATCGTCATCAGGAAGTCTTCGAGGCCGACGTCGGCATAGTGGCCGCGCAGCGCTTCCTTGTTAGTATAGCCGATCGCGTGCACGACGAAGTCGATCGTCGGCCAGCGCGCGCTCAGCGTCGCAAAGGTCGCGTCGAGGTTCGCCATGTCGGAGACGTCGCAGTCGATCAGGAAATCGCAGCCGAGTTCCTCGGCGAGCGGCTTGACCCGCTTGAGCATCACGTCGCCCTGGTACGAGATCGCGAGCTCGGCACCCGCGCCGTGCAGCGCCTTGGCGATGCCCCACGCCAGCGACTTGTCGTTCGCGAGGCCCATGATCAATCCGCGCTTGCCAGTCATCAGACCCGTCATTTTGTGTCTCCGGTCTTTTCAATAATCACGTCGTCGACGCGCCCAATAGCGTCGTGGCCCAAATCCTCAACCTCGACGAGCGCGGCGTTGAGTTCGGCGCCCATCACCATACCCAATCCGACGAGGTAGAAAAAGAAAAGCGCGACCATCACACCCGCCAGGCTGCCATAGGTTGCGTCGTAGCTGAGCAGGCTGGCGAGCAAGGGCGGCAGCGCGAGCGTGACGCCGATCCACCACAGGGTCGTGAACAGCGCGCCCGGCCATTTGGGGAATTGCTTGCGGCGGTATTTCGACGGGGTGAGGCTGTAGAAGAGCATGTAGATCGCGAGGAACAGCCCAAAGCCCGACACCCCGCGAGACAGCAAAACGATGCCGAACGACTGGATTTCCTCGGGCAGGAAGCGCGTCACGAACTCCTCGATCCCGACGATCAGCACCTGCATGCTGAACGACAGCAGCATCAGCACGACCGCGCCGGTGATGATCCCGATCGACAGCAAGCGGTAGTGGAAGAAGCCCTTCGAGAAATGCGTGCCATAGGCGCGGCGGAGGATGTCGCGCACCGTCTCGATCAGGCTGCCCACGGTCCACAGCGCGACGAGCGCCCCGAGCCACAGGAAGATGCCGGTGCGCGCGGACATCACCTCGCGGATCGGGCCCGACAGCGCTTTGGCGACGGTCGGCGGCATCGTCGAGAAGACCGCCTCGATCGCCGCCTCGCCGCCGGTGCTGCCGCCGAAGATCGACAGCGCCGCAGCGAGCAGGATGAAGAAGGGAAAGAGCGCGATCAGCGCGAGATAGGCAAGATTGCCCGCATGGATGAAGCCGTCGGTATAGGTGCCGACGAGAACGCGGCGGACGATCTTGAACGCGCGCGTGCCGGGGCCGAGCGACTCGCGGCCGCGGTGTATCAGCCCCTCGGCGCGCGCGCGCAGCTTGACGCGCTTGGCGCGTTCGGCGCGTGCTTCGGGCGAATGCGGCGAATGGCCTTCGGCGGCGAATTGCTGGGTAACCTCTTCGGCGACCTCGCGCTCGATCGCGGCGACCGCCGCCTTGTCGGACGGCTCAGTCATGCATCACACGCCGAGATCGGCCCGCACCGACCGCGAATCGCTCCATTCGCCGACCAGCTTCTCGAGCCCCGCATCACCCGCGGGCAGGTCGACCATCAGCCGCACCAACTGGTCGCCGCGCTCGCCGCTCTTCTGGGTGAAGCCCCTGCCCTTGAGCCGCATCACCTTGCCCGAGGTCGATCCGGCGGGGATCGACAGCATCACCGGGCCGTCGACCGTCGGCACCTTGATCTTCGCGCCTTGTACCGCTTCGTTCAGCGTCACTGGCAGGTCGAGGCGGATATTCGCGCCCTCGCGGACATAGAAGGGGTGGTCCTTGACGCTGATAGTCACGATGCCGTCGCCATGGCCGCCGGGCCCCGGCTGGCCCTTGCCCGCGAGGCGCATCTGCGTGCCGGTCTCGACCCCGGCGGGCAGCTTGAGGTCGATCGTGCCGCCGTCGGCCAGCGTGATCCGCTGCGGCGCCTGGGTCGCGGCGTCGACGAAGGATACCGCGAGGCGATAGGCGACATTGGCGCCCTTGGCCGGCGGCGCGCCGCGTCCGCCGAAACCGCCGAAGGGCCCGCCGCCCGCGTTGCCCCCGCCGCCGCGTCCGCCGAACAGCCCTTCGAAGATGTCGCCGAAGTCGCTGCTTTCGTTGCCGAAACCGCCGAAGCCCCCCTGCCCGCGCGGATCGCCGCGGAAACCGCCGCCGCCATAGCCGAAGGGCATCGCCGGATTGCCCTCGCCGTCGATCTCGCCACGGTCGAACTGGCCGCGCTTCGTCTTGTCGGAGAGCAGGTCATAGGCCTTGGTGACGTCGGAGAATTTCTCCGACGCCTTCGGATTGTCCTTGTTCTTGTCGGGGTGCAATTCCTTGGCGAGCTTGCGGTACGCGGATTTGATCTCCGCTTCGCTCGCGCTCTTCGCGACGCCAAGGGTGGAATAGGGATCTGCCATTTTGCTCCTGTAGCCCGATAAGCCGTTGGCCGGAAAGGCCCATATGCGCGCGCGATGTGGGAATGGCGTAAAGGACGGTCAAGTTCCGCGGCGACGATGAAACTCGACCGCCGCCCCGCACCGCATTAGAAGCGCGCGCATGACGACCGATCCCTTCGCGCTGTTCGACGCCTGGTTCGCCGAGGCGCGCGCCAGCGAGCCCAATGACGCCAACGCCATGGCGCTCGCCACGACCACCCCCGACGGCCATCCGTCGCTGCGCATGGTGCTGCTCAAGGGCCACGGCCCCGACGGCTTTATCTTCTACACCAACCTCGACAGCCGCAAGGGCGGCGAGCTCGCGGCCAACCCGCATGTCGCCCTGCTCTTCCACTGGAAGTCGCTCCGCCGCCAGATCCGCATCGAGGGGCCGGTGAGCCCGGTGGACGACGCGACCGCCGATGCCTATTTCGCGACGCGCAGCCGCGACAGCCAGCTCGGCGCCTGGGCGAGCGACCAGTCGCGCCCGCTGGACAGCCGCGCGACCTTCGAGGCGCGCTTCGCCGAAATGCAGGCGCGCTTCGAGCGGCAGGACGTGCCGCGTCCGCCGCGCTGGTCGGGCTGGCGCGTCGCGCCTCAGCGCATCGAGTTTTGGCAGGACCGCGAACATCGCCTGCACGAGCGTAACCTCTTCGTCCGCGCGGGCGAAAACTGGTCGAAAGGTCTCCTCTATCCATGAGCTGGCGCCGCTTCCCGATCACCCAGGTCGATGCCTTTGCCGACCGCCCCTTCGCGGGCAATCCCGCCGCGGTGATGCCGCTCGACGAGTGGCTCGCCGACGATGTGCTGCAGGCGATCGCCGCCGAGAACAACCTCGCCGAGACCGCTTTCCTGATCCCCGACGAGAGCGGCGAGGCCGACTACGAGCTGCGCTGGTTCACCCCGGGGGTCGAGGTCGCGCTCTGCGGCCATGCGACGCTCGCGAGCGGGCATGTGCTGCTCAGCGCCGCGCCATGGCGCGACGACATGCGCTTCCGCACGCGCAAGGCGGGCATCCTCCGCGTCGCGCGCGACGGCGACGAGGGCTACAAGATGGCGCTCCCCGCCTACCCCGCCGCGCCCAAACCGCTGCCCGATTTCGTCAAGGCGATGGGCGGCAAACCGGTCGAAACCTTGTGGCACGACGGCGGCTATGCGCTGATCGTCTATCCCGACGCCGCGAGCGTGCGCGCGCTCGATCCCGACCTTCGCGCGCTGTCGGTCGGCGGCGACATCCTCTACATCGCGACCGCGCCGGGCGACGGCGATCCCTCGGGCGCCGACGTCGTCAGCCGCTGCTTCGCCCCCGGCGCCGGGATCGACGAGGATCCGGTGACCGGATCGGCGCACAGCGTGCTCACCCCCTATTGGTCGACGCGCCTCGGCCGCGACCGCTTCGCCGCCTTCCAGGCGAGCCGGCGCGGCGGCCATGTCGGCTGCCGCAGCGACGGCGCGATGGTCGAACTCAGCGGGACGTGCGTGACGACGCTGGTGGGCGAGTTTTTGCTCTAAAACCCTCCCCCTCGATGGGGGAGGCAGCGAGACTTACGAACTTGTTCGTTAGTCGCAGCGGTGGGGGTGCGGTCTCGGCCTGACACGGGCGGTGCATGGACGCGCCATCACCCTCATCCAACTGCGCCTAGCCGCTAGGCGGCAAGGCTTCGTATCCTTCTCCCATCAAGGGAGAAGGAAACTCAAAGCGCCGCTGTCAGCTCCGCCAGATGCCGACGCAGCTCCGGAAACTGATCGTCGTCGGTCACCCCCAGCCGCACGATCGTCAGCCGCTGCGACGGCGAGACGATGATATATTGCCCCTGGTGGCCGATGCAGGCGAAGAGGTCGTTCGGTCCGCGGTCGGGCCAGAGGCTCGGCGTCACGCCGCGCGGCCGCGTGCGGTTGAGCCAGATATGCCCGCCATAGCCCGCATCCTTCGCCGACGGCTTCAGCATGAAGTCCATCCAACTCTCGGGCAGCAGCCGCTGGCCGTTGACGACGCCATGATTGCGCAGGAATTCACCGAACTTCGCATAGTCGCGCGCGGTCGCGTGCATGATCGATCCGCCGATCATCGTCCCCGCCGCATCGAATTCGGGGGTCAGGCTGGTCATGCCGAGCGGCTCCGCCAGCCGCCCCGAAATAAACTCGCGCATCGCCTCGCGCCGCGCCTCGGGGCTTTTCGACGGGGTGAGCGTATCGGCGAGAATGTCCGCCAGGATCACGCTGGTCGCCGAGCTGTAGTTGAACACCTCGCCCGGCTGCGCCGCCGCGGGCTTGGCCTCGGCGAAAGCTGCCATGTCGGGCGCGCCGCCGCCGAACAGCATCGCGACCGTGTCGCCCTCCCAGATGGGATCGCCATTCTCGACATGCTCGAGCCCCGACGACATGTGGAGCAGGTCGGCGAGCGTGATCGCGCCGCGGGGATCGCCGCTGCGCTGCCACGCCGCGACCGGCGCGGGGCTGTCGAGCGACAATTGGCCGTCGGAGACCATGATTCCGGTCAGCACCGCGGTGATGCTCTTCGCCATCGACCAGCTGATCATCTTGGTCTCGGGCCCGAACCCCTCGCCATAACGTTCGTAGACCGGTTCGCCGTCCTTCAGCACATAGAGCGCGCGCGTCTCGCCCACCGCATCGGCGTCGGCGAAGAGCGCGTCGGCCTTGGCCTTGATCGCGGGGGCGAGCGCCGGGAGCGGCGGCAGCGTATCGGCCGCCTCCTGGGACATCGACGCGCCCATCGCCGGCCCCGGCGTCGCGGGCGCGATGCTGCCCTGCCCCGCCGCCTGGCCCAGCGACCAGACCCCGACGAGCGCGAGCGCGCCACTTGCCAGCAGGAGTTTTTTGGTGATCATGGCCGTGTGACTAACACCGATCCGCCCGTCCCGGCAACGCCCGAGCCGACGCCGCAGGCCACACCCGCGCCGCTGCCGACCAGCCCCGCGCCGGAGGTCCCCGAGCGGCTGCGCGGCAAGAAGCGGCCAAGCCGCTGGGGCGGCTGCCTGCCGTGGCTGCTGATCGCGCTGGTGATCGGCGGCGGGTACCTGATCTGGAAATTCCCCTCCTACCGCGCGCAGGCCGAGCTTGGTTCGGCCTATGCGGCGCGCGTCGGCTGTTCGTGCCGCTACGTCCAAGGACGCAGCCTCGAAAGCTGCACGACCGACTTTCCGCCGGGCATGGAACTGGTGTCGCTGAGCGAGGATCCGGCGACGAAGACGGTCACCGGCAGCGTCCCGCTGCTCGCCTCGCGCAGTGCGCGCTACGCGGGCGCGAGCGGCTGCCTGCTCAGGCCCGAGGACTAAGGGTCCCTAGGACCAGGGATGAAGAGCGCAGCGCCCACCGAAACCGCCGCGGGCGCGCCGAAGACGAGGATCCAGATCGCCGCCTCCTCGCCCCAGCCGTATCCGGCATAGAGCACGCCGACGAGCAGGTTGCCGACCGAAACGAGCAGCCACAGCAAGATGAACAAGCGCGTCGCACGGCGGACGTCGCGGATCGTGAGCCGCAGCACGACCAGCAACAAGACCCCCGCGATCAGCATGATGACGGTGTGCGACATGATCATGTCTCCCCGTTGGTTCGTTCGAGAAATTCATCCATCGCGGCATTGACCGCATCGGGCGCTTCCCAGGTCACGAAATGGCCGCAGCCCGGCACCTTCACGATCGTCGAATTGGGGACAAGCTCCTCCATGCCTACGAGGTTGCTGGGCGGCAATGCGACATCGTCGAGCGCCCAGATCACCAAGGTCGGGATTTCGAGCTTCGGGAAGGGCATGGCGGGCGGCGCGGCGAAGGGCGCGTCCATCGGCGGCACGTCCATCGGCGAGGCGCGGTACCAGTTCAGCATCCCGAAACAGGCGTCGCGGTCCTCCCACCAGGCGAGCGACCGCGCGACTTCCTCGGGCGGGGTCGGCATGCCCTCGAGCCGCCCTTCGAACGCCTTGGCGAGCACGCCGGCGAGGCCCTGTTCGCGCACCAGCGCGTCGGTCGCGGGGTCGCGGAACATCCGGATATACTGGCTTGCGGCGCGCTGCGCGGGATCGGCGTGGAGCAGGCGGCCGAAGATGCCGGGATGCGGGGCATTGGCGATCACCGCGCGCGTCACGCGTCCCGCCCATGCCGGCGCCATCCCGCCGGGCTGGCCCGCGAGCGCGATGCCCCAGCTGATCGCCCCGCCCCAGTCGTGCCCGACGATGGTGAAGGTTTCGACCCCCAGCGCATCGGCGAGCGCGAAGATGTCGGCGAACAATTTGTCCGGCGTATAGTCGGCGACGTCCTGCGGCTTCGACGATCCGCAATAGCCGCGCTGGTCGGGCGCGATGCAGCGGAAGCGCGTCGCGAAATGCGGCAGCTGGTGCCGCCAGGTGCGGTGCGATTCGGGAAAGCCGTGGAGGAAGATCAGCGCCGGCGCATCGCGCGGCCCGATATCGACGACGTCGAGCTCGACCCCGGTCGAAAGCTTCACGCGCTGCTGCTCGAAATCGCCGGTCATTTTCTGCTCCATAGGTTGCTTTTCGCAACCTGATGGCGGGGATCGCGGCGGCTGGCAAGGGGCGCGATCGAGGGGCCGGTTTGGCGGCGGAAGTTGACTAAGTTGACGCCCCATCGCGCGCGGGAACAGGGGGTTAGCGGCGATCGTGGTCGGCGCGCGGCGCTGCGGATCGAATAATGCCTCATCCGGCAGGGAGATCATGGCGGGATTTATTAGGAAAGCGGTTTTTGCGGGGGCGGGCTTGGGGGGGGGGGCTGCCGTTCGCAATGTTATGCTCTCTCCCCTCGAGGGGAGAGATACGCAGGCTTGGCAGCTTGCTGCCTAGCCGGAGTTGAGAGGGGTTTCCGAACCTTGAAGGGCTAGGCCCCTCTCCAAGCTTCGCTAGCTCCTGACGGAGCAAGCTGCGCTATCCTCTCCCCTGAAGGGGAGAGGGCTAAACGTCCGCTCCCCGCCCCAAAGCCGCCGCCACAAAACAAGCGCGCCTCAAAACTCCGGCGTCAGATTATCTTCATCCACCGGCAGCGTCTTGAAGATCGGCCATTCGCGCATGTCGCCACCTTCGCCGTTGCAGCGGCGCGACGTCACTTGTTCGCCGTTCTTCAGCACGATCAGCCCGCCATAGGCGCTCTCGGGCGTGCTGCCTTCCTCGGTCATGCCCATGCCCGGCGCCGACCAATGCGCGTAGACGACATAGCTGTAATCGCCGTTGACGAAGCGCAGGGTCTGGTCCTCGCCGCGCGGATAGAGGGTGCGGTGGTAATGGACGCGCCCGCTCGCGGCGTCGGCGACCATGCGCAGTTCGGCGCGCTGCTTCGTCCCGTAGCGATAGACGAGCGCCCCGCCCTCCTGCGTCACCGTCAGCCTTTTCTTGCCGATCGCGCAGTCGAACACCGGCCCGGGATCGTTGGCTTGCGCCGCCGCCAGCGCCAGCGCGAGCAGCACGCTCACGGATAGCTTACTGTCTTCGGCACTTCGGGGATCGGGATGAACTCCTCGCTGTCGCCGGGGACGAGCGGGAAGTTGCGCTCCTTCCAGTCGTGCTTGGCCTCGTTGATCCGCTCGCGCGACGAGCTCACGAAATTCCACCATACGTGGCGCGGGGTGGTGAAGGCCTCGCCGCCGAGCAGCATCACGCGCGCGTCGCTGTCGGCACGCAGCGTCATCGCCTCGCCCGGTTTCAATATATAGAGGCTGTGACGCTCGAGCCTTTCGCCGTCGAGGCTCGCGTCGCCGATCGCCACCAGCACCGCGCGCTCGTCGGCCTCGGCGTCGATCGGGATCGTCGCGCCGGCGTTCATCAATATGTCGGCGTAGATGGTCGCGCTATGCTGGGTAATCGGCGCGGTCTTGCCCCACAGGCTGCCCATGATGATCCGCGCCGAGACATGGCCGTCCTCGATCAGCGGCAGATCGTCCTTCGCGACATGCTCGAACGCCGGGTCGATCTCTTCCTTGCCGTCGGGCAGCGCGAGCCAGGTCTGCATGCCCGAGATCGCCGAGCCCGTAGCGCGCTCGGCCGCGGGGGTACGCTCCGAATGGACGATGCCGCGCCCCGCGGTCATCAGGTTGCACGCCCCCGGGCGGATCGTCGCAAAGGTGCCGAGGCTGTCGCGATGGTCGATCGCACCCTCGAACAAATAGGTCACCGTCGCGAGGTTGATGTGCGGGTGCGGGCGCACGTCCATGCCCGCGCCGATATCGAAATGCGCCGGGCCGAACTGGTCGACGAAGATGAAGGGCCCGACCATCGTCCGCGCCTTGTTCGGCAGCGTCCGCCGCACGTCGAAGGCGCCGATATCGTGGGTCGAGGGAGTGATGATAGTGAACATCAGCCGAGCCTTTCCAGCGTCCGGCGGGTCTTTTCGGTTTCGACATTGCCGGTGTTGCGCGTCGAATTGGGTTCGAGCAGCAGCACCGAACATTCGCCATCGAGCGCCTCGGGGCAATGTTCGGTCCCGTGCGGCACGATGATGAACTCGCCGGGTTCGACGATGACGTCGCGGTCGCGGAACGCCATCTTCATCCGTCCGGCAACGACGAGGAACAATTCGTCTTCGACATCATGATGATGCCAGTCGAACTTGCAGTCGAGCTTGACCAGCTTGACCTGGAAATCGTTGATGTCCCCCGCGACGCGCGGGTTCCAGGGATCGTCGAAGCTCGCAAAAGCCTCAGCCAGATTAACCTTGTCGATCATCGGCCCTCTCCCGGCGCCGTCGCGCGGATCGCGAGCGCGTGGACGCGCTGCCCGGGAAGGTCGCCCAGCGCCTTGTTCACCGCGCGCTGGCGCGCGACGCGGTTCAGGCCCGCGAAGCCCGCCCATTCGATGCTCAGGCTGAAATGCGACTCGCCGCTGCCGTCGTCGCCGCTATGACCGTGATGGCTGGCGCTGTCGTTGCTCAGCGCGAAATTGGCGTCGGGAAAGGCCGCGCGCAGCAGGCTTTCCATCTCTTTTTCTACGGGTCCGGGGGTGCTCATGGGGTTGACCATAAGCGCTTCGTCGCCAAATGATAAGGGCTGCCCAAGGTCAGCCTCCCCTATCCCGAAAGCCACTCTTGCCGTCCCCGACCCGCCCGACCCGTTTCCATGGCCGCGTTCCGCGCGAAGAGCGCTGCGCCGCGCCCGGCTGCCGCGAGGCGGGCGAGTTTCGCGCGCCGATCTCAGGCACCCGCTCGCCCGACGGGCCGCCGCAATATCGCTGGCTGTGCCTCGACCATGTCCGCGAGTTCAATAGCGGTTACAATTATTTCGAGGGGATGAGCGCCGACCAGATCATGGCGGCGCAGACGCCGACCGCGGGTTGGGAGACCGAAAGCCGCACCTTCCGCCCCGCGGGCAGCGCCGACCTGCCGCCGCGCTGGGCCGATTTCAAGGACCCGATCGACGCGCTCGGCGCGCGTTTCCGCCAGCGGATGGACGAAGCGCGCCGGCAGGCCGCGAACCCCGGGCTGTCGCGCGAGGAACATGCCGCGATGCAGTTGCTCGCGCTGCCCGCCGACGCCGACCGCGCCGCGCTCCGCCGCCGCTACAGCGAGCTGGTGCGCAAATATCACCCCGACCGCAACGGCGGCGACCGCAGCCATGAAGCGAGACTCGGCGAGGTTGTTGCGGCATATCAGCTGCTCAGAAAGGCCAAAGCCTTCGCCTAGGGGCCTTCGCCTGACGGGAGAGCTGCGATGAACGAACTCGACGAAAAGCGCATCGACGTGGTCCGCCGCCACATGGCGCTGGAGATCACCCACGAATGGGATGCGGTGATCGAAACCTTCGAGCATCCGCGGTACGAACTCCACGGCCCCGGCACCATTTTCGACGGCGAGGCCGCGGTGCGCAGCTATTTCACCCAGTCGCGCATCCCCTTTCCCGACCAAGGCAATGAGGTGATAGCGATCGCCGCCGACGCCGCGACCAACACGGTGCTCGTCGAATTCTGGCTGACCGGCACCCACCTCGGCCCGCTCAACCTCGGCCTCCGCACGATCGAGCCCACCGGCAAGGCCTTCCGCGTGCGCATGGCTGCGAGCTTCCAGTTCGCGCCGGGCAGCGACAAGATCGTCTGCGAACGCCCCTATTACGATCAGTCGTCGGTGCTGAAGGCGCTGGGCATCCTCTGAATAAGGCGTTGCATGGCGCAACCCATATCGATACCGCGCTAACGCAACTCCCCCTCTACCCTTGGGGGAGAGGGTTGCGAAGACTTGGCGGCTTGCCGCCTAGTCGAAGCTGGGTGAGGGGTTGCGAGCCTTTGGCTCGCGCGCCGAAAGCGCCGCTCACCCTCATCCAACTGCGCCTAGCCGCTTCGCGGCAAGGCTCCGTACCCTTCTCCCCTCAAGGGAGAAGGGAATTAGAAATTTGAAGGCCGCGACATGACCGATATCCCCAACAGCCTCCCCGATCACCATGGCTCGACGCTGCTCGCGGCGCCCGATACCGAGGTGAATGCGCGCGAGATGTTCGGGGTCGATATCGACATGATGGTCCCGGCGTTCAGCGAGGCCGACGCGCGTGTGCCCGACCTCGATCCGGCCTATGTCTTCGACGGCGACACCACGCTCGCGATCCTCGCCGGGTTCAAATACAACCGCCGCGTGATGGTGCAGGGCTATCACGGCACCGGCAAGTCGACACATATCGAACAGGTCGCCGCCCGCCTCAAATGGCCGTGCATCCGCGTCAACCTCGACGCGCATATCAGCCGCATCGACCTCGTCGGGCGCGATGCGATCGTATTGAAGGACGGCCAGCAGGTCACCGAATTCCGCGAAGGCCTGCTCCCCTGGGCGCTGCAGACCCCGACCGCGCTGGTCTTCGACGAATATGACGCGGGGCGTCCCGACGTGATGTTCGTGATCCAGCGCGTGCTCGAGACCGAGGGCAAGCTGACCCTGCTCGACCAGAACCGCGTGATTCGCCCGAACCCGCATTTCCGCCTCTTCTCGACCGCGAACACCGTCGGGCTCGGCGACACGAGCGGGCTCTATCATGGCACGCAGCAGATCAACCAGGGCCAGATGGACCGCTGGAACATCGTCGTCACGCTGAACTACCTCCCCGCCGCGACCGAGGCGGCGATCATCCTCGCCAAGGTGCCCGACACCGACGACACGACGATCGCCAACATGGTCAAGGTCGCGGACCTGACGCGCCAGGGCTTCATCAACGGCGACATCTCGACCGTGATGAGCCCGCGTACCGTGATCAGCTGGGCGCAGAATGCCGCTATTTTCAACAACCTCGGCTTCGCTTTCCGCCTGTCGTTCCTCAACAAATGCGACGAGGCCGAACGGATGATCGTCGCCGAATATTATCAGCGCGTGTTCGGCGAAGACCTGCCCGAGGGGATCGTCGGCGGCAAATAGTCGGCGCCGGCGATGACCGCGGGGGGCGGGTCCGGATCGACGGCCTATCACGGCCATATCGACGGGCTGCGCGCGGTCGCGATCGCGCTGGTGCTGCTCTATCATTTCGATTTCGGGAGCGCGGTCCAGGGCTTCCTCGGCGTCGATATCTTCTTCGTCATCTCGGGCTTTCTGATCGGCGGCATCGTGCGGACCGACCTGACCGGCGGGCGCTTCGGCTTTATCGATTTCTACCGCCGACGGATTGCGCGGATCGCGCCCGCGCTGCTGGTCGTCGCCGCGCTGACGCTGGCCGCGGGCTATGCGCTGCTCATCCCGACCGACCTCAGCCGCCTCGCGCTCGAGGTCCGCGCGGCGGCGCTCAATGTCGCCAACTGGCATTTCGAGCCGCAGGGCTCCTATTTCATCCGCGACCGCATCGAGCGCTTTTTCCTGCACAGCTGGTCGCTGTCGGTCGAGGCGCAATTCTACCTCGTCTTCCCGCTGCTCGCGCTGCTGCTCCACCGCTTCGGCTGGTACACCCGCCGCGGGATCGCCGCGCTGCTGTTCCTCGGCCTCGCCGCCTATCTGCTCGTCGGCCTTCGCGAGCCCCGCGCTTCCTTCTATTTTTCGTCGCTGCGCGCATGGGAGTTTCTGGCGGGGGTGCTGATCGCCGCGGGGCCGGTCGCAGCGATGCCGGCGCGGCGCGCGGGCCTGCTCGCGCTGCTCGGCGCAGCAGCGACGCTCGGCGCGGCCTTTGCCCCGGCGCCCGGGCATTTCGCGGCGAACAGCCTGTGGCAGATCCTGTGCGTCGCGGGCGCGATGCTCCTCCTCCACGCCAACCTCGCCGCGCCGACCAACCCGGCGGCGCGCGTGCTGGCGCTGCCGCCGGTGCGCGCGCTCGGGCTGGTGTCCTATTCGGTGTATCTGATCCACTGGCCGCTGCTCATGCTCGCCGAGAATTGGCATATCGTGCCGCTGTCGCCGGGCGGACGCCTGCTCGTGCTGCTCGCGACGCTGCCGCTGGCGGGGCTCTGCTGGTTCCTCGTCGAGCGGCCCGCGCGGCGCTGGGCCAACCGGGCGGGCACGTCCGCGCTCCACGTCTATGGCGCGGCGCTGCTCGCTACCGCGCTGGTCGCCGGCGCGGCGAGCTGGGTCATCGACCGGAAGGGCGCCCCCGAGCGCTTCTCCGCCGACGAGCGCGCGCTGCTCGCGGTGTTCAAGCACCGCACGCGCTGCACCCCGGCGTCGCGCAGCGCGACCTTTGCCCCCGAAGGATCGTGCCTGCTCGGCGACACGGCGGTGCGGCCCGACGTCGCCGTCTGGGGCGACAGCCACAGCCGCGAGCTGGCGCATGCGCTGGGGCGCGAGTTCGTTCCCACGGGGCGCTCGCTCGCGCAATTTACCTCGTCGGGCTGCCCGCCCTTCCTCGGCACCGCGATCCGCCGCCAGCCCGACTGCGCCGCCGACAACGACCGCATCGCCGCGCGCATCGCCGCGACGCCGTCGATCGAGACGGTGGTGCTCGTCGCTTATTACGGCCGCCACGCCTATCTGGGCGAGGCGCGCATCGCCGCCGCGCTCGAACGCAGCGCCGCGCTGCTGCGCCGCGCGGGCAAGCGCGTGATCGTCATGGGCCCGCTGCCCAAGCCGCCCTATGACGTGCCGAGCGGCCTCGCGCGCCGCGACCGCAACGGGCGAGGCGACCTGCCGACGGCGCAGAGCGAGGCCGCGTATCGCCGGACCAGCGCCCCGATGCGCGCCGCGCTGGCGCGCCTCGCCGACGGCGACCGCGTCATCGTCGCCGACCCCGGCGCGGCGATGTGCGCGGGCGGTCGCTGCCCCTATGTCGTCGGCGCCACGCCGCTCTATATGGACGACAACCACCCCTCGGTCGCGGGGGCGGAGCGGATCGCGCGCAGCCTGCTGCCGCTGCTGGCGCCGCGCTGACGCGGCTTCCCCCCGGCGGCAAAGCCGATTATCCCCGCGCCATGATCTCGCTTCCCCGCCTCGCCCCACTCCTCGCCTGCGCGCTGCTCGCAGGCTGCATCAAGCCCGTCGATTATGGCAAGATCCGCCACGCCGACTATGTCGCCGACGCGCGCTGCACCGCCCAGCCCGGCGCCGCGATCGACGAGGCCGCGCTGCCGCTCTTCTTCGCGACCAGCCGCCTGCCCGATTGCCGCAGCGCCGACATCCGTATGCTGGTCTATCGCGGCGACCATGTCCGCTACGGCCGCTTCGCCGCGCCCACCGAAACCAAGAAGGAATTGCGCACGCCGATGGCGTTCCAGGAATCGGGCGACTGGTGGCGCGCGCTGCAGGCCGAGACCGACCGGCGGCAGGGGCGCGTGCTGCTCTATGTCCACGGCTATCGCGAGAGTTTCGAGACGACGACCAAGGACACGGCGCAGATCGCGCGCATGACCGCCTTCGACGGGCCGGTCGTCGCGTACAGCTGGCCGTCGCAGCACGAAGTGCTCGGTTACGTCGTCGATGAAACCAATATGTATCACGACATTCGCAATTTCCGCGACTTCCTGCGCACGCTCGCCGAGCGCGAATGGGTGAAGGAGATCGTGATCGTCTCGCACTCGCTCGGCGCGCGGCTGGTGATCCCGGCGGTGGGCGCCGCCGACCGCCTCGCGCGCCGCGCCGACCGCCGCGACAAGATTTCGAACATCGTCCTTGCCTCGCCCGACATCGACCGCGAGACCTTCGAGCGCGACGTCGTCGAGGATGTGCTGTCGCCCGAGCGCGTCGCGCAGGGGCGCCATATCACCGTCTATGTCTCGTCGAAGGACAAGGCGCTCGCCGCCTCGCGCGCGATCCACGGCTATCCGCGGCTCGGCTCGCCCTTTTGCTTCGATCCGTTCGAGGCGGCCGAACTCAAGGCCAGGGGAGAGCCCGAGCGCTGCTATGCCGCGCCTGCGCCGGGGCTGACGATCATCGACACGACCGAGGTGTCGCGCGGGTCGACGGGGCACAGCAATTTCCTGCGCAGCACGGTCGCGTGCCGCGATTTCGTCGATGTCGTCGCCGACAAGAGGTCGCGGCCCGAGCGGGTCGCGACGCGGCTGGCGCATGTGTTCCTGCTGCTGCCCGATCCGGTGACCGCGCCCAAGGAACTCGACGAGGCCAATTGCCGCTGGCTGCCCGACAAGACGCCCTAGATAAAGCCGCACATCACGGCAAAATCGCTGAGCCAGACGACGGGCCCCTCGCCGGTCCACAGCCACAGCCCGCCGACCGCAACGACGGCAAAAAGCGCGAGCGCGACCCAGTCCTGCCGCGAGAGCTTCATGCCGGCGCGGCGCGCTTGAGCGGCGCGTCGGCGATCGGCAGGTGGACGAGCCCGGCGAAGATCCCGAGCGCGATCGCGAAGCCCCAGGCGATGTCGTAGCTGCCCGTGGCGTCGAAGATGAGCCCCGCCATCCACGCGCCGAAGAAGCTGCCGACCTGGTGGCTCAGGAACACGATGCCATAGAGCATCGAGAGATAGCGGATGCCGAAGATCCGCCCGACGATCCCGCTGGTGAGCGGCACGGTACCGAGCCACAGGAAACCCATCGCGCCGGCGAACACCAGCGCGCTGACATGGGTCAGCGGCAGGAAGAGGAAGAGCGCGATCACCGCCGAACGCGCGGTGTAGAGCGCCGACAGCACATATTTCTGGCGCAGCACGTCGCCCGCGCGGCCGAACACGTAGGAGCCGAGGATGTTGAACAGCCCGACGAGCGCGAGCACCTGCGCCCCGATCTCGATCCCAAGCCCCTTGTCGTCGAGATAGGCGGGCAGGTGCGTCGCGATGAAGGCGATGTGGAAACCGCAGACGAAGAAACCCGCGTTGAGCAGCCAGTAGCCGCGGTGGACCGCCGCCTCGCGCAGCGCCTCGCGCACGCTCTGCTCGACCTCCTGCGCCACGCCGGCGCTGGCGTCGGTGCGCCCCGCGACGCCGATCGCGAGCAGCCCGCACAAGGCGACCAGCCCCGCCATGATCCACAAGGTCTCGTGATAGCCGATGTCGCGGAGCAGCATCGACGCGAGCGGCACGACGAGGAACTGCCCGAGCGAGCCGCCCGCGGTGACGATGCCGAAGGCCCCGCTGCGCTTCTCGGGCGGCACGACGCGCCCGACCGCGCCGAGCACGACGACGAAGGTCGTCGCCGACTGCGCCATGCCGATGAGCAGGCCGAAGCTGATATGCAGCCCGATCGCGTCGCTCGCAAACGCCGCGCCGATCAGCCCGAGCGCGTAGAGCAGCGCGCCCGCGAGCACCACGCGCCCCGCGCCATGCTTGTCGGCGAGCGCGCCGACGAAGGGCTGGACGAGGCCGAAGAGCAGATTCTGCAGCGCCATCGCCAGCCCGAAGTCCGAGCGGCTGATCCCGATATCGACGCTCATCTGAGGCAGGAACAGCCCGAAGCTCTGCCGCACGCCCATCGCGAGCGTGACGATGAAGGCGGCGCAGAGGATGACGATCCACGGCTGTTTCATGGGGGAGGATGCGGGGGACGACATGGGGCTGCGGATGCGCCCGGCTCACGGTTGCGTCAAGCGAGCTTAGCTATTCGCGCCCCTACGCCCACTTCCCCCCCGCGACAAAGCTGGTTAGAGCCGACTCGCCATGACCGCCTCCTCTCCCCTCGACGATTTCAAGGCCGCGCTGTCGAGCGTCGCGCGCGCCGTCACGCGCGATGCCGAGGTCGAGGTCGGCTTCACCGCCGACGCCCCCGCGCAGATCGGCAAGACGATCAAGGTGCCCACCCCGTCGCGTACGCTGCCCGCCGAGCAGGTCGCCGAGGCGCGCGGTTTCGCCGACGCCTATGCGCTGCGCATGAAGCACCATAGCGAGAAATTGCACGCCGCGGCGCGCCCCGGCGAGCCGCTCGCCGCCGCGGCCTTCGACGCGATGGAGCGCGCGCGGATCGAGGCGCTCGGTGCGCGCCACATGGACGGCATGCGCAGCAATCTGTCGGCGAGCCTCGCGATGCGGATGCGGTCGGATCCGATCGCGCGCGCGCAGAGCCGCGACGACGTGCCCGTTTCCTCGGCGCTCGAACTGATGCTGCGCGAGGCGCTGACCGGCGAGGCGCCGCCGCCGGGGACCGAGGCCGGGCTCGGGCTGATCAGCGACTGGATCGCCAAGCAGGCGGGCGGCGACATCGAGGCGCTGGCGATGCAGATCGACGATCAGGCGGCGTTCGCCGAGACCGCGAAGCTCGCGCTCCGCCACCTCGACCTCATCTATGGCGACGAGCCGATGGACGACGGCGCCGAGGACACGGGCGAGGAGGACGAGAGCGAGGCCGAGGAGTCGCAGGACGAGCAGGAAAGCGAGGACGGCGGCACCGGCGAGAGCCAGGTCGACGCGCGCGCCGAGACCGCGGGCGACCAGGCCGACGACGGCGACAGCGACCCCGACGCGCAGGAAATGGAGGCCGACGGCGAACCCGAAATGGGCGGCGAAGGCGACGAGGGCATGCTGCCCGTGCGCCCCAACCGCCTGCCGACCGACGTCCCCGACTTCAACTATGTCCGCTTCACCGAAAAGCACGACGAGATCATCGCCGCGACCGAGCTTTGCGATGCCGACGAACTGACGCGGCTGCGCGCCTATCTCGACCAGCAGATGCAGCATCTGCAGGGCGCGGTGACCAAGCTCGCGAACCGGCTCCAGCGCCGGTTGATGGCGCAGCAGAACCGCGCCTGGGATTTCGACCAGGAGGAAGGCCAGCTCGACGCCGCGCGGCTCGCGCGCGTCATCGTCTCGCCCGGCCAGTCCTTGAGCTACAAGATCGAGCGCGACACCGACTTCCGCGACACCGTCGTCACGCTGCTGATCGACAATAGCGGGTCGATGCGCGGCCGCCCGATCAGCATCGCGGCGATCAGCGCCGACATCCTCGCGCGCACGCTCGAACGCTGCGGCGTGAAGACCGAGATCCTGGGCTTCACCACGCGGACGTGGAAGGGCGGGCAGAGCCGCGAGGATTGGCTCGCCGCGGGCCGCCCCGCGCACCCCGGCCGCCTCAACGACCTTCGCCACATCATCTACAAGCCCGCCGACGAACCCTATCGCCGCGCGCGCAAGTCGCTCGGGCTGATGATGCGCGAGGGGCTGCTGAAAGAGAATATCGACGGCGAGGCGCTGATCTGGGCGCACAGCCGCATCGTCAATCGTCCCGAGGAACGCCGCATCCTGATGGTCATCAGCGACGGCGCGCCGGTCGACGACAGCACGCTGTCGGTCAACCATGGCGCCTATCTCGACCAGCATCTGCGGCAGGTGATCGAATGGATCGAGAACCGCTCGCCGGTCGAGCTCTGCGCGATCGGCATCGGGCACGACGTCACGCGCTACTACAGCCGCGCGGTGACGATCATGGATGCCGAGCAATTGGGCGGTACGATGGTCGAGCAGCTCGCAGGGCTGTTCGACATAGATTGAGTGGCGGCGGGGTCCGGGCGGTTGCTGCCAAGCCGCCCTATAAATCCCGTTCGTGTCGAGCGAAGTCGAGACACCCATCGGAGGCGCGTGC
>JAESFZ010000149.1_pt1 | contig 63376 bp, 57 predicted proteins | sample 9269561 | NCBI WGS metagenome assembly JAESFZ01 (sample SAMN14515552, study PRJNA621657) | algae metagenome | isolation source: Tildeniella nuda ZEHNDER 1965/U140 and co-occurring heterotrophs from wet... | place: Switzerland: Stansstaad, Zurih | collected 1965-01-01
CGCGCCTATTGAGCCGTACCGTTAACTGCGTGACACGCCCAACCCTGCACCTCCGACCCTCTGCCGCAGGGAAAGCGGGGATTCGAGACATAAATGAATGCCATCCGAATGGCATTCATCATTTGCGCAAACCCCGGATTGGGAAGCGGCATTTTAGCGGAATCAGGACAGCGCTTCAAATAAAATCAGACTGTTGGCATAGTATGTCTCTGGAAGGAATATGCCGATTCGCCCCATCCTCTTGCTGGCCTTGTGCCTGCCCGCCCTGTTGCAGGCCGCGCCCTCCGCAACCCGGGACGACATGGTGGTCATAGCCGCCGGCCCGTTCATCATGGGCAACGACAGCGGGCCGGATGATGAACGGCCGTCGCACGAAATCATGCTGGCCGCTTTTGCCATCGACCGCTTCCCCGTCACCAATGCGGCATTCGCAGAATTCCTGAATGCAGCCGGCGACATCAGCGCCGCGGGCGAACGTGTTTTTGATGCCGGCGATCCCGATGCGCGCATCCGCCAGGCCGGCGGCAGGTGGACAGCCGACAAGGGCTATGAAAACCACCCCGTGGTCGAGGTATCGTGGGCCGGTGCGCGCAATTACTGCGCGTGGCGCGGCAAGCGGCTGCCGACCGAGGCGGAATGGGAAAAAGCCGCGCGCGGCGCCGACGCGCGGCGCTATCCCTGGGGCAATGCCCTGCCCGACCACAGGCGCGCGCGTTTCGCTGCCGGCTGGAACCAAACTGCGCCGGTCGACGGCCACCCTGCCGGGGCGAGTCCCCATGGCGTCCATGACATGTCGGGCAATGCCTGGGAATGGGTGGCGAGCGCCTATCGCCCCTACCCTTACCGCAGTGACGACGGACGTGAAAATCCGGCCGCGGGACCGGTGCGGGCAACGCGCGGCGGCGGACATGATTCGCCCGCCTCCGAAATCACCACCACCCAGCGCGGCAAGGGCCTGTCCCGCAATCCGCGGTCTGGACACCATAATATCGGCTTCAGATGCGCCGGAGGATGAGCACATGCGCGAACAAGGATGGGCGGTCAAACTGCTGGAAGCGCTGGACCGCGGCAAGCTGGTCCAGCCTGCCGCGCAAGCAGGCGCCGGCAACGACTGGGACGCGGGCTACGAAGTCGCTGCCGAAATCCTGCGGCTGCGCCGTGCGCGCGGCGAAAAGACCGTAGGGCGCAAGATCGGCTTTACCAACCGCAATATCTGGGCGCAGTACGGTGCCACCTCGCCGATCTGGGCGCATGTCTACGACGGCACGCTGATCCATGCCAGCGACAACACCGCCACCGTGTCGCTGGCAGGCAGCGCGCAACCCAGGATAGAGCCGGAAATCGCCTTCAGGCTGCGCGCGCCGCTGCCGGCTGGCTGCGAAGATCCGGTGCTCATGCTCGAATCCCTGGAGTGGCTGGCGCCCAGTTTCGAAATCGTGGATTGCCATTTTGCCGACTGGAAGTTCAATCCGGCGGACGCAGCGGCAGATTTTGCGTTGCACTGGCGGCTCATCATCGGCACGCCCCATGTCATCCGCCAGGCTGAAATACCCTCCCTCGCAGCGCAACTGCACGACTGCAGGGTGACGCTTGCAAAAAACGGCAGCGTCATGGATCGCGGCAGCGGGGCCAATGCGCTCGGCCATCCGGTGCTGGCGCTGACCTTCCTCGCCGACATTCTGGCACGCCAGCCGCAGTTCGATCCGCTTGCCCCCGGCGAGATCGTCACCACCGGCACGCTTACCGCCGCGCTGCCCGTGCAGACCGGCGAGACCTGGACTTCGTGCTACGACGGCCTGCCCGTGGATGGACTCAGGCTGCACTTCCGCGACTAGACGCCGCTTGCAAATTCACGCGGCATTGCCGCAACCCTGCGCCCGTGACCGCATGCCGCCTCGCCTGCGCCGCGCACGCGGGGATTGATGAAACAGGTTCCAGGCCGGTCAGCGCCGCGCCGCGCGCATTACGCCGCGCACTTCGCGTATCAGCTGCAGCGCGCGCTGCAGCTGCTCCAGGTTGGCAACTTCCAGGGTGAAGCGCATGCGCGCGGAGAGATCGCGGCTCGCCGTATTGGTCGCCGTGACATTGATGCGCTCGCGCGACAACACCTCGGAAATGTCGCGCAGCAGGCCGGTGCGGTCCATCGCCTCGACCTCGATGTCCACCGGGAAAGTTGCGCCCGTGGCATCACCCCACTCGGCGGTCACCCGCCGCTCGGGATCAAGGCGCCTGACGCTGGCGCAGTCGGCGCGATGCACCGAGATGCCGCGCCCGCGCGTGACGAACCCGATGATGGGCTCGGGCGGCGCCGGTTTGCAGCACTTGGCCGGCACCGTGAGCAGCTTGTCGATGCCGACCACCAGCACGCTGCCCCGGCTTGCGGCGCGCGGCCTGCGCGCCACCGGCGAAGCCTCCGCGGGCTCCGCCGGCTGCGCGTCACCGCGCAGCGCATCCTGCATCATCTTGGGGCCGATTTCGCCACGCCCCAGCGCCGCCAGAAAATCATTGAGCCTGGGATGCCCGAGATCGGCCGCCAGCTTGTCGAGATTGATCCCGGTCATGCCGTGGCGCTGCAGTTCCTTGTCGAGCACCGTGCGGCCCTGCGCCACATCCGCTTCATGATTCTGGCGGTTGAACCATTGCCGCACCTTGGTGCGCGCGCCCTGGCTCTTGAGATAGCCGAGCTGCGGGTTGAGCCAGTCACGGCTCGGCCCGCCCTGCTTGGCGGCGATGATTTCAACCTGCTGGCCGTTGTGCAGGGGCGTGTTCAGCGGCACCATCGCGCCGTCGACCCTGGCACCACGGCAACGGTGGCCCAGCTCTGTATGCACATGGTAGGCAAAGTCCACGGGCGTGGCGCCCTTGGGCAGGTCAATGACCCGGCCCTGCGGCGTCAGCACATAGACGGTGTCCTCGAACAGCCCGGTCTTGAACTGCTCGGCCAGTTCGTTGGCGTCGGCAACCTCGTCCTTCCAGTCGAGAATTTGCCGCAGCCAGGCGATTTTCTCGTCGTAGCTCTTGTCGTGGCGCGCACCTTCCTTGTAGCGCCAGTGCGCGGCCACGCCAAGTTCGGAGTGCTGGTGCATTTCATGAGTGCGGATCTGCACCTCCACGGCCTTGCCCTCCGGCCCCGTGACCGCGGTATGCAACGACCGGTAATTGTTGCTTTTGGGCTTGGCGATGTAGTCGTCGAACTCCTTGGGAATGGGCGACCACAGGTTATGCACCAGGCCCAGCGCGGCGTAGCAATCCTTGATGTCGCCAACCAGAATACGCACGGCACGGACATCATAAAGTGCTTCAAAATCAATAGATTTAAACATCATCTTTTTGTAAATACTGAAGATGTGCTTGGGTCGCCCCGTCACTTCCGCAGCGATGCCTGCCCGCGCCAGCTCGGCTTTCAGCAACGCGATCACGTTCTCGATATAGCGCTCGCGGTCCACGCGCTTCTCGTCCAGCAGTCGGGCAATGCGCTTGTACGTCTCGGGCTCCAGAATCCGCAGCGCTAGGTCTTCCAGTTCCCACTTGAGCTGCCACACGCCCAGGCGATTGGCGAGCGGGGCAAAAATGTCGCGGGTCAGTTCCGCCGCTTCGCGCCGCTGGCCGGGGTCGCCGTTTTTGGCGAGATAGCGCAATTCCTGCAGATGATCGGCGAGCTTGATCAGCACTACGCGCACATCCTGCACCATCGCCAGCAGCATCTTGCGCAGAGCCTCCAGCTGCGCCGCCTGCTGCTCGGGCTTGGGCATCGCCGGGCGGCGGCTGGACAGGGCGCCGATTTGCGCCATGCGCACCACCCCCTCGGCAAGATCGGTGACAGCGGCGCCGAACTGCTCCTGCAACTCGCGCACAGCTTCCGGCTGCGCCTCGATGCAGGGGTACAGCAGCGCTGCGGCCAGCGACTCATGATCCAGCCTGAGTTCGCCCAGAATCGCCGCCGTTTCCTGGGCGTGCGCCAGCGCCGGCTCACCGCTGGCGAGGCGGCGTCCTGCCTGATGCGGGGCCGCATATTGTTGCGCGCGCAGCAGCGTCTCCGCTTCCGCCGGCGGATAACGGTCCCTGACGACGGCCTGCCACGCGGCAATCCCGGCGTCCTGGGACTCAACCAGCCTGAGATGTGCTTTAACCATTTGCGTGTTTTACCGCACCCGATCCGGCACTGGCAACAGCGCAGGCACGCGACATTTCCGTGGGCCGATGCGTTTCTGGTGATGACAACGCACCATTTTCGGGCGTATGGTAGGGACATACACCAATGCGGTGCACTCCGGAATACGGGCGGTGCATTGCATATTAACCCCGGCGACCAGGCAGCCAATACTGCATGCCAAATAACCTTGGCGATGCCCTGCGCAACCCGTGCACGTACGCTGGCGGCGAGGCGATGATGGCATATCCGTTGCTTTAAGGACTGCATGAACAACACGGCTGAAAAACCGGATGGCACGACGATTCCCAGTGCCTTCTACAATGAAATGCACGAGGCCGCCGGGACCGTTCGTCCCCATTACCGTGTCTATGCCGATTGGCTGGACGGCAAGCCACCGGATTTCATGCAGCAAAAACAGCGCGAAGCCGACACGCTCTACACCCGGCTCGGCATCACCTTCGCGGTCTACGGCGACGAAGACGGCGCGGAACGCTCGATTCCCTTCGACATCATCCCGCGCATCCTGCGCCCGGATGCCTGGAGAATAATCAACGACGGCGCCTGCCAGCGGGTGCGCGCCCTCAACGCCTTTCTCAAGGACATCTACCACGGCCAGGAAATCATCAGGGCGGGCATCATCCCCGAGCAGCAGATCCTGGGCAACAAGCTCTACCGTCCCGAAATGCGCGGCTTCGACGTGCCAGGCGACGTCTATGTGCACATCGCGGGCATAGACATCATCAAGACCGCGCACGAAAAATTCTACGTGCTGGAAGACAATCTGCGCACCCCGTCCGGGGTGTCGTACATGCTGGAAAACCGCAAGATGATGATGCGGCTGTTCCCCGAACTGTTCTCACGCATGCCGGTGGCGCCGATTGACCACTACGCCGACCTGCTGCTCGACAATCTGCGCGCGGTGGCGCCCGCCGGCGTCACCAATCCCACGGTGACCGTGCTTACGCCGGGCGCGCACAACAGCGCCTATTTCGAACACGCGTTTCTTGCGCAGCAGATGGGCGTGGAGCTGGTCGAAGGTCAGGACCTGTTTGCCGCCGACAACGCCGTCTACATGCGCACCACGCGCGGGCCGCAGCGCGTGGACGTGATCTACCGCCGCATCGACGACGATTACCTCGATCCGCTCGCGTTCCGCCCCGATTCGGCGCTGGGCGTGCCCGGACTGTTCGCCGCCTACCGCGCGGGCCGCGTCACCCTTGCCAACGCCATCGGCACCGGCGTTGCCGACGACAAATCGACCTATATTTACGTGCCGGACATGATCCGCTTCTACCTGGGCGAGGAACCCATCATCGCCAACGTTCCGACCTACCGGCTCGACAGGGCGGATGATTTCAAGTACGTCATGGATCACCTGCCGGAACTGGTGGTCAAGGAAGTCCAGGGTTCAGGCGGCTACGGCATGCTGGTCGGCCCGGCCTCCACCCGGCAGCAAATCGCCGACTTTCGCGCGCGCATCCAGCACAACCCCGGCAATTACATCGCCCAGCCCACGCTGGCGCTGTCGACCTGCCCCACGTTTTGCGACATGGGCATCGCGCCGCGTCATGTCGACCTGCGCCCCTATGTCCTGAGCGGTAAAACCGTGACCCTGGTGCCGGGCGGGCTGACACGCGTCGCGCTGCGCGAGGGTTCGCTGGTCGTCAACTCCTCCCAGGGAGGCGGCACCAAGGACACCTGGGTATTGGAGCAATGAGGAATGCAGAACGATAAATGCAAAATGCGCACCAAGCCGCTTCGCCCAATCCCGGCTGAAGCCTCATACATCCTTCATCATTCCGCACTCATAACTGCATGCTGAGCCGCGCCGCCAGCAACCTGTACTGGATGTCGCGCTATATCGAGCGCGCCGAGAATACCGCGCGCCTGCTCGATGTCACCTACCGCATGTCGCTGCTGCCCTACCGCATTCTCGAACCCGGCCAGCAGTGGGCCGAACCGTGGGCGCTGCCGCTGGTGATCAACGGACTCGCCACGGCCTACTACGAGCGTTATCCGGGCCCGGTCTCCGCGGACAGCGTGCTGCGCTTCATGGTGTTCGACTCGTGCAATCCCTCCAGCATCTATTCCTGCATACAGGCGGCGCGGGAAAATGCGCGCAGCATGCGCGGCGAACTGACCACCGAAATGTACGAGGATCTCAACGCCTTCTGGCTGGAAATGCGCAACAAGCAGTTCCAGACCATGCACAGCGACGGGCTCGGCGATTTTTTCGACTGGGTCAAGATGTGTTCTCACCAGTTCCGCGGCGTCACATTCGGCACCATGCTGCGCGACGAAGGCTACAGCTTCATCCGGCTCGGCACCTTCACCGAGCGCGCCGACAACACCGCGCGCCTGCTCGACGTCAAATACCACACGCTGCTGCCGAGCGCGGCGGACGTCGGCGGCGCGGTCGATTACTACCAGTGGAGCGCCCTGCTGCGCTCGGTCAGCGCGCTGAGCTCCTATCGCAAGATATACCGCGACATGATCACGCCGATGAAGGTGGCCGAGCTGCTTATCCTGCGCGACGACGTGCCGCGCTCGCTGCACGCCTGCATGAACGAGATTTACGAAATCCTGCGCGACCTGTGCAACGAATCCTCGCTCGAGCCCGAACGCCTCGCCGGCGAGCTGCACGCCCAGCTCCACTACGGCCGCACCGAGCAGATCATCAAGCTCGGCCTGCACGAGTACCTGATGGGTTTTCTCGAGAAACTTCACCTGCTCAACAACGAAATCAACCGCCATTTCCTTTCGCCGGTCTATACCCAGCAGCAGGTTGCCGCCGCGCCCGCGCGGCGCTAGCTTGTCATGCACGGGGTATTAAACTAAGCTTCGCGCCTTACCACTCAACTGCTCCCCCTGCACGCATGACCTATTGTGTCGCCGTAATGCTGGATGCCGGCATCGTTTTTGCCTCCGACTCGCGCACCAATGCCGGTGTCGATCAGATCGCCATATTCCGCAAAATGCACGTGATCAACCGGGAGGGCGACCGCCTCATCACCATCCTGAGTTCCGGCAACCTCTCGATCACCCAGAGCGCGATCAACCACCTCGAGCACCTGATGGGAGACGACTCGAACAAGACGGTGCTGCACGCAAAGTCAATGTACGAAATTGCAGACATGGTCGGCAATGCACTGCGCGAAGTACGGCGCCGCGACGGACCTTACCTGCAGCAGAACAGCATTGACGCCAGCGCATCCTTCCTGGTCGGCGGCCAGATTCGCGGCGAGCCGCAGCGGCTGTTCCATGTCTACAGCGAAGGCAATTTCATCGAGGCGACGCCGGAAACGCCGTACTTCCAGATCGGCGAGAGCAAATACGGCAAGCCGGTCATCGACCGCGTCATCACCCGTCACACCAGCCTGCTCGATGCCGCCAAGTGCGTGCTGGTGTCGTTCGATTCAACCATGCGCAGCAACATATCCGTGGGCCTGCCGATCGATCTGCTGGTGTATCACAGCGGCAGTCTGCGTCCCGGCATACGTCGCCGCATCGATGAAAACGACACCTACTTCAACATGATTCATGCAGAATGGGGCGAGGGCCTGAAGCGCGTGTTCGCGCAGATTCCCAACCCGCAATGGGATGATGCCGGATAACGCGCAGCATGCTCCGCCGCGTTCCCGGCCCGCAGGCGGCGCATGAGCATACGCGTCGCCCTGCATCACCGCACGCACTACCGTTACGACCGCCCGGTCGCAATGTCGCCGCATGAAATCAGGCTGCGTCCGGCTCCGCACTGCCGCACCCCCATCCTGAGCTACTCGCTCAACATCAGGCCCGAGCAGCATTTCATCAACTGGCAGCAGGATATTTTCGGCAACTACATCGCGCGCTTCGTGTTTCCGGAAAAGTCGCGCGAACTCGAGGTCACCGTCGATCTCGTGGCCGACATGACGGTGATCAATCCCTTCGATTTTTTCACGGAAAGCTACGCCGAGCATTACCCGTTCGTCTACCCGGACCATCTGGCGCGCGATCTCGTGCCCTACCTCGCGCTCGAGGAAAATGGCCCGTTGCTCATGCAGTGGCTGGCCGGGTTCCGCACGCGGCAAACACCTGCGGGCAGCAGCACGATAGATTTCCTGATTGCACTCAATCAAAATTTATTCAAAACAATCAAATACTTGGTTAGAATGGAGCCAGGCGTGCAGAGCTGCGAGCAGACGCTGCAGGCCGGCAGCGGCTCGTGCCGCGACAGCGGCTGGCTGCTGGTGCAGATCCTGCGTCACTGCGGGATTGCGGCGCGCTTCGTGTCCGGTTACCTGATTCAGCTCACCGCAGACGTGAAGCCGCTCGACGGTCCGGCGGGACCGGAGCGTGATTTCACCGATTTGCACGCCTGGGCCGAGGCCTATATTCCGGGTGCAGGCTGGATCGGCCTCGATCCCACCTCGGGGCTGCTCGCCGGCGAAGGCCATATCCCGCTTGCCTGCACCCCCTCGCCCGCCAGCGCAGCGCCGGTCATCGGCGCGGTTGATCCCTGCGAAACGCAATTCGAATTCGCCATGTCGGTCACGCGCATCCACGAAGACCCGCGCGTCACCAGGCCCTACACGGCGGCGCAATGGCAGGACATCGACCGCCTCGGACGGCAGATTGACGACGAACTGCGGGCTGGCGACGTACGCCTGACCCAGGGCGGTGAACCGACATTCGTGTCCGTCGACGACATGGACGGGCTGGAATGGAGCATCACCGCGCTGTCGCCTGAAAAATGGGCGCTGGCGGAACAGCTGGCATGGCGGCTCAAGCAGCGTTTTGCGCCCGGCGGCCTGGTGTTTTACGGTCAGGGCAAATGGTATCCGGGCGAACCGCTGCCGCGCTGGGCAATCGGCATTTTCTGGCGCAAGGACGGCATGCCGCTGTGGCGCAACCCATCGTTCATCGCCGCCGAGTCCACGCCGGCCGATGCAGGGATTGCCGACGCGCGCCGCATGACGCTCGGCCTCGCCGAAGAGCTCGGCCTGCATCGCGATCACGTCATGGACGCCTTTGAAGATCCGCTGCTGCTGCTGCAAATGGAAGCCCGGCTGCCGGTGAACCTGGACCCGCTGCAAACGCCGCTCAAGGACGCCGACGAGCGCGCGCGGCTCAGGCGCGCGCTGGAGCGCGGCGCCGATCAGCCGGCGGGTTTCGTGCTGCCGCTCAAGGCGCGCGACACCGCGCCAAAAGCGGATTCTGCGACCGAGTGGCAAAGCTCGCCCTGGCCGCTCAGGCGCGACAGGCTGTATCTGCTGTCCGGCGATTCAGCGCTGGGCAACCGCCTGCCGCTTTCCTCGCTGCCCGAACTGCTGCCGGAAGAAGTCGAACCGGACTTCGCGCGCGACCCGTTCGACGAACGTGGTGACCTGCATGACGCGCACGGCACCGCAGCGAAGAAAAATCCCGCCCATGGCAAGCCGCAGCCGCCGGCTGCGCGCGAAGTCGTGCGCACCGCGCTGTGCGTGGAAGTTCGCGAAAAGCGCCTGTACGTTTTTCTGCCGCCCATGAAGCGCGCCGAGGATTTTCTGAATCTGGTTGCCGCCCTGGAGCGGGTTGCGGAAAAACTTGCGCTGCGTCTGCGGCTGGAAGGCTACGGGCCGGTTTCCGATCCGCGCCTGAGCGCGCTCCACGTCACGCCCGACCCCGGGGTGATCGAAGTCAACATTCATCCCGCGGCCAGCTGGGAAGATCTCAGCAGCAATACCTTTGCGCTATACGAGGAAGCGCGCCAGACGCGGCTGGGCACCGAAAAGTTCATGCTGGACGGCCGTCATACCGGCACTGGCGGTGGCAACCACGTCACGCTGGGCGGCGCAACGCCAGCCGACAGTCCGCTGCTGCGCCGTCCCGATCTGCTGCAGAGCCTGATCACCTACTGGCAGAACCACCCGGCGCTGTCGTACCTTTTTTCGGGACAGTTCATCGGGCCGACCAGCCAGGCACCGCGCGTGGACGAGGCACGCGACGACAACCTGTACGAACTGGAAATCGCCTTCCAGCAGCTGAAGCGCAGGCACAAGGGCGTGCAAGACTCGCAGACGCCGTGGCTGGTCGATCGCCTGCTGCGCAATCTTCTGGTCGACCTTACCGGCAACACCCATCGCGCCGAATTCTGCATCGACAAGCTGTACTCGCCCGACAGCCCTACCGGGCGCCTTGGGCTGGTCGAGTTCCGCGCCTTCGAAATGCCGCCGCATGCGCAGATGAGCCTCGCTCAGATGCTGCTGCTGCGCGCGCTGGTCGCACGCTTCTGGAAAATGCCCTACGCCGGCCGTCTGATGCGCTGGGGTACGCAGTTGCACGACCGCTTCATGCTGCCGCATTTCGTCGCCGCCGACATGCACGACGTGGTGCGCGACCTGCGGCGCGCCGGCTATGCTTTCGACTTCAGCTGGTTCGCGCCCTTCATCGAGTTTCGTTTCCCGCGCTATGGCACGGCAACCTATGAGAACATCCAGCTCGAGCTGCGCCAGGCGATAGAACCGTGGAACGTGCTCGGCGAGGAAGTCAGCGCCGGCACCACCGCACGCTACGTGGATTCCTCGGTGGAACGCCTGCAGATCAAGATCAACGGCCTCACCGAGTCGCGTCATGTGGTGGCGTGCAACGGCCGCGCAATGCCGCTGCATCCTACCGGCGTGCCGGGAGAGTATGTCGCCGGCGTGCGCTACCGCGCCTGGAATCCGCCTTCCGCCTTGCATCCGACCATAGGCGTGCACGCGCCGCTGGTGTTCGACATCGTCGACACCTGGAGCGAGCGCTCGATCGGCGGCTGCACCTACCACGTGTCGCATCCCGGCGGGCGCAATTACGAGACTTTCCCGGTAAACGCCAACGAAGCCGAGGCGCGGCGCATCGCGCGCTTCTGGAACCACGGCCATACCCCGGGACCGATGCGCATCGCTACCGAACCGCTCAACCCCGCGTTTCCATACACCCTCGATCTGCGCTGGCAAGAGTAGATAAAGCAGCGCAAAGCGGCAGGCAGGATTTGCAGGACCATCTCACCCCCTGCTTTAATTCGATAAAGTCCGCAAATTCCGGGTAGTTCAATGATGAAAGAGAAGCGCCGCTGTCCCTGGGCCGAGGCCAACGCACTTGAAGCCGCATACCACGATAGCGAGTGGGGCGTGCCGGTCCACGACGACCGCAGGTTTTTCGAGTTCCTGATTCTTGAAGGCGCCCAGGCCGGCCTGTCCTGGGACACCATACTCCGCAAGCGCGACAATTACCGGCGCGCATTCTCCGGATTCGATCCGGCCAGGGTCGCTCGCTTCGGCAAACGCGATATTGCCTGCCTCATGCAGGACGCCGGCATCGTGCGCAATCGCCTCAAGATCGAATCCGCGATCAGCAACGCGCAGGCTTTTCTCGCCGTGCAGCAAGAATTCGGCAGCTTCGATGCCTACATCTGGGGCTTTGTCGGCGGCAAGCCAAAATGCAACCGCTGGAAAAGCGCAAGACAAGTACCCGCCTCCACGCCCGAGTCGGATGCCATGAGCAAGGCCCTGAAGAAGCGCGGTTTCCGCTTCGTCGGCAGCACCATCTGTTACGCCTTCATGCAGGCCACCGGCCTGGTCAACGATCACCTGACGTTTTGCCACCGTCACCGCAAATGAAAGGGGCACGGCGGGCGCAGTGGATTACGGGAATCAAAAGATAATTTAACCATTTGATTTAATTATATTTTTTATTTTCCGCGAAATCGCCGGAAAACGATGTCTGCCAGTAGCGGCGGTAAACCGCGCGCTGGGGCACGACGTGCATGGCACCGGCGGCATCGAGGCGCAATATCAGCGCCCCATCGCGATCGGTGCGATAAATCCTGCTGCCCAGTTCGCGATAACGCTGCAGCACTTCTGCATGTGGATGACCAAAACGGTTGCGGTAACCCACCGGGAAAATCACCGCCGCGGGATTCACCGCCTGCACAAACGCCGGCGTCGAGGAAGTCCTGCTGCCCTGGTGCGGCGCGACCAGTACGTCGGCGGCGAGTGCCTGCGCCTGCGCAGACAACAGCAGGCTCTCCGCGCGACGCTCGATGTCCGCCGGCAGCAGCACTCGCCGTCCGGCGCGCGTGCTGATCTTCAGCACGCAACTGCGGTCATTGTCCTTCCACGCGGACTCGTCATAGCTCGTGCGTGCGGGGTGAAGCATTTCGAAATGCACGCCGTCCCACTCCCACGCCTGGCCGGCATAACAGCGCAGCGCACCTTCCGTCTCCAGCACCAGCGGATCCATGTCGGGCAGCGATGTGAACAAGCGCTCCACCGGCAGCGCCTGCAGCACCGAGACTGCGCCTCCGGTGTGGTCGATATCGTCATGACTGATCACCATGCCGTGCAGCCTGCGCACGCCGGCGGCGCGCAGATACGGCACGATGATGCGGTTGCCGCTGTCAACGCCGGGACCGAAACCCGGGCCGGTGTCGTAGAGCAGCGCATGATTGCGGGTGCGCGCCACCACCGACAGCCCATGACCGACATCGAGAACCGTCAATTCCAGTTCCCCTTCGCGCGGCGCCGGCGGCATCACCAGCAGCAGCGGCAGAAAACCGCTCAGCCCCAGCCAGCGCGCCGGAAAACCGCGCGGCAGCAACAGCCAGGCCGCGCCCGCTGCCGCCGTCACCACCGTCCACGCTGGCGGCGCGTGCTGCTGCCACACCGCGTCGGGCAGCATGCTCATCCAGTCGAGCACCGCCATGCACCACGCCATGATTGCGTGTGCGGACAGCAACACGAAATCGAAAGGCAGCAGCATGCCGCCCAAGGTCAGCGGCACCACCACCAGGCTCACCACGGGAATCGCCAGCGCATTGGCAAGGGGCGAAATGATCGACGCCTGCTGGAACAGCACGAGCAGCAACGGGATCAGACCCAGGGTCACGGCCCATTGCACCCGCGCCCATGCCGCAAGCCAGTGCGGCTGCGCGACCCGGCCGACCGTCACAAACATGATCACCGCGACGGCGCCGAACGACAGCCAGAAACCCGGCGCCAGCACCGCCCACGGATCCAGCAGCGTCACCGCAAGCAGCGCCAGCGCCAGAACCGTGGAAGCCGGGCCCATGCGACCCGACCACAGCGCCAGCGCCATCACTGCCAGCATGTACAGCGTGCGCTGTGCCGGCACCGCAAACCCGGCAAGCAGCGTGTACAGCAGTGCAGCCACCAGCCCGCACAATACCGCCGCCTTGCGTGCCGGCAGCCACAGCGTGAGCCGCTCGCTTCTGCGCCACAGCCAGCCGGCCAGCGCGAAAACCAGGCCCGACACCATGGTCACATGCAGGCCGGATATGCTCATCAGGTGGTTGACGCCGGTACGGGTGAAGGTCTGCCACTGCTCCGGCGGGATGGCGCGCTGATCGCCCACCGCAAGCGCGGCGAGCACGCCCGCATACGGCCGCTCCGCCAGGGCATTGCGGATTTTCGCGCGCAACACATCGCGCACGATGTCGGCGAAATAGCGCGGATGATGCACCACTGCATCCAGCCTGCGATTGCCGTCCTTGCCCCGCACATGGCCGACTGCGCGCACGCCGCGCTCCAGCAGCCAGGCCTCGTAATCGAAGCCATGCGGGTTGACGGTGCCGTGCGGGCGCCGCAACCGCGCCGTGAGCTGCCAGCGCTCGCCTGGATGCAGCGCCGGCAGCGCGCTTCGCGGCGGCGTGACGCTCCTGGCGGCTTCGTATTCGTCTGCACGCCCCGCGCTCCCCCACCATGACAGGACGATGCGCCGCGGCACCGTTGCGCCGGCGGTCAGCACGTGCTCGACTTCAAACTCGAAGCGCACGCTGCGCTCATGAGTCTGCGGGAGGCTCGCGATCACCCCGATCAATTGCAGGTCGCGCCCCTCCAGTGCCGGCGGCAGTGCATCGCTCAAGCGCAGCTGCGCACAGGTAGCCGCCCACAGGAAGCCGCAGCCCAGGCATAAGGTCTTGAGCAGGACTTCGCGCGCAACGCGCGCACAAACACCGCGAATGCCCCCCAGCGCCGGCACGCCGCCGCCGGCAAGCAGCAGCCACGCCCATGCCAGGTCGGGCAGCACCGCCTGCTGCTGCAGAAGCCACGCGCCGAGCACGAAAAAAATGATATTGAGCCGCATGCGTCCGCCGTAGCGGGATTTAACGTGCCAGACGCGGCATCGATATACGAGTTGGGTAGAATAGACGGGTGTATTTCATCCAGCATGAGCCATGCCCCGTAAATTTTTCCGCAGATTCCTGCCCAGCCACGACAGCATCCGGCAGAACCGCTATGTCGCCTGGTGCGGCCCGTGGCTGCAGCACCACAATTTGTGGCATTTGCACCGCCGTTCGGCCGCGGGCGGTGTCGCCGCGGGCCTGTTCGCCGGGCTGGTGCCGGGCAGCAATCCGGTGCAGTTCGCGGTCGCCGCGCTGCTGGCGATCGTATTCCGCGTCAACCTGCCGGTCGCCGCGATCGTCACGCTTTACTCCAACCCCTTTACCATCGTGCCGCTGTATTTCACGGCGTTCAAACTGGGGCAGCTGGTCATGCTGCAAGGCGGCGAGCAACTGCCGCCGCTTGCCTTCGAGCTTGAAGGCAAGGGCTTCAGGGAATGGATTCCTGCGGCGCTCGCATGGCTGACCAGTGTCGGCAAACCCCTGATCGTCGGCCTGCCTCTGCTCGCGCTGCTGCTCGCCGCCATCGGTTATTTCGCCGTCGACCGGCTGTGGCAGCTGCACGTGCGCTGCGAGTGGAGCCGCCGGCGCCACCGCAATGCGAAAACCACCACCGGGAACACGCCCTGAACAGATGATCGCGACAGCAACATGACGCCGGATTACTGGATGCAGGCCACGCGCGAACTGGCCGCGCGGGATGCCGTGCTGAAAAGCCTGATCGGGCAATTCAAGGGCCTGGCGCTGGGCAGCCGCGGCGACGCGTTCCAGACCCTGGCGCGCGCCATAGTGGGACAGCAGATCTCGGTCAAGGCCGCTCAGAGCGTATGGAACCGTCTCGCCGCAGAAGTGAAAACGGTAGCTCCCGCCACGCTGCGCAAAACCGATACCGCCCGCCTGCGCGCCTGCGGGCTGTCAGGCCAGAAGGCGGGTTATCTGCTGGATCTCGCCGGGCATTTTCATTCGGGTGCGCTGAACACCGAAAGCTGGCCGGGACTCGATGACGAAGCGCTGATTTCAGAACTCACCCAGGTCAGGGGCATAGGACGCTGGACTGCGGAAATGTTCCTGATCTTCCACATGGCGCGCCCCGACGTGCTGCCGCTGGCCGATATCGGCCTGCAGCGGGCGATGAGCCTGCACTATAACCGCGGCCGCGCCGTGACGGCGCAAAGAATGCGCAAGATCGGCAGCGCCTGGGCGCCCTGGCGCTCGGTCGCCACCTGGTACCTGTGGCGAAGCCTGGATCCCATCCCTGTCGAGTATTAGAAATGAAGCGGAAACTTTTCAGTTACGCCGGTCTCTGACATGTAGCTAGCGGAACAGTCCATTGGATCAGATCAATCAACTCGTGCTCGTCGGCGCGGCGCTGGTCGCGGCGAGTATCCTCGCCAGCGTGTTCGCGTCGCGCTCGGGCACGCCCCTGCTGTTCGTGTTCCTGATCCTCGGCATGCTCGCCGGCGAGGACGGGCCGGGGGGCATCATATTCGACGACACGCGCACCGCCTATCTCATCGGCACCATCGCGCTCGGCATCATCCTGTTCGACGGCGGCATGCGCACCAAGCGCGACAATGTGCGCGTCGTACTGTGGCCGGGACTGGTGCTCGCCACGCTGGGTGTCATCATCACCGCAGGAACGGTGGCGGCTTTTGCGGTATGGCTGTTCGATTTCCGCTGGCTGGAAGGGCTGCTGCTCGGTTCCATTGTCGGCTCCACCGATGCCGCCGCGGTATTTTTCCTGCTCGGCTCCAGTGGACTGGCGCTGAAGCGCCGCGTCGGCGCCGCGCTCGAACTGGAATCCGGCAGCAACGATCCAATGGCAATCTTCCTCACCATCATCCTGCTCGAAGCCCTGCTGGCAGGAAAAACCGCGCTCGACTGGCCGGTGCTGTGGGCATTTGTCCAGCAGTTCAGCATCGGCGCCGCGGGCGGAATCCTCGGCGGCGCGCTGATGGTGTGGCTGATCAACCGCCTCGACCTGGCGACCTCGCTGTACCCCCTGCTCGCTTCGGCGCTTGCCCTGCTCACCTTCGCCACCACTACCGAGCTGGGCGGCAGCGGTTTTCTGGCGATCTACATTGCCGGCCTGATCATGGGCAACCGCCAGGTGCAGTCGGCGCAGAACATTCTGCGTATGCACGACGGCCTGGCATGGCTGGCACAGATCGGCATGTTCCTGATTCTCGGGCTGCTGGTCACGCCCTCGGAACTGCCCGCCATTGCCGGCATGGCCATCATGATGTCGCTGGTGCTGATTCTCGTGGCGCGGCCGCTTGCCGTTTTCACCTGCCTGCTGCCCTTCCACTTCCCGTGGCGCGAGCAGCTGTACATCGCATGGATAGGTCTCCGCGGAGCGGTGCCCATCATTCTCGCCATTTTCCCGCTGCTGGCCGGACTGGACAACGCCAGGCTGTTCTTCAATATCGCTTTTTTTATCGTTTTGGTATCGCTGCTGGTACAGGGCTGGACCGTCGCACCGGCGGCCCGCCTGCTGCAGCTTGAAGTGCCGCCCGCCTCCGCGCCGGTGCACCGCTTCGATCTCGACATCCAGGGACACTGGGATTTCGAACTCTTGCGCTACGACCTCTCCGCCAGCAGTCCCGCGCTCAAGCATGACCTGGGCAGGCTGCCTCTTCCCGAACAGACCTCGGTCGCTGCCGTGGTACGCGATGGCCGGCTGGAAAATCCGCATGAACTGCAGATGCTCAGGCCCGGTGATCACATCTACCTGATCGCCTCGACCGCACACGTCGATCTGCTCAATCGCCTGTTCATCGCGCCCGACAGTCCGGACCGCCTTGAAGAGCACCGTTTTTTCGGCGACCTGGTGCTCGACGGGAACGCCGGCCTGCAGGATGTCGCGGCATTCTACAGCGTGGAATTGCCTCCGGAATTGCCGGAATCGACAATTGCCGATTATCTGCACGGTGTTTTTCGTGCGCGGCCGGTGGTGGGCGACCGCCTCAAGCTGGGACGCGTTGAACTGGTGGTGCGCGAAGTACGCAACAATCGCGTATTCAAGGTAGGCTTGAAATTCCGCTGAACCGCAAGCCTTTTACGACAGATGACCCATACCGAATTCATCCATGCCTACGGCGCCCGCCGCGTCAGGGTGGAAATCGACCCCGCGGCAGCGGCGCGTTACCTCAGCGCGCGGCTGCTGCTGCCCCTGTTCATGCTGCCCGTGCTCGGCTGCGGCGTGGCGCTGGCGCTGACAGGCTGGATCTGGAGCGGGCTTGCGGTCATCGCAGTCGGCATCATCGCGCCGCGCATGATCAAGCGCTCGGCACCGCATTTCGTGCTCACCCAGGCGCTGCAGGACGATAAAATCTACCAGGAAGTCATCGCTGCGAATATTCTGCGCGTGGCGCCCCTGCCCTAGCCGCAAAACAGGCGTGCGGCGTGGTGCCGGCTAAGCGGCCGGACGCAACACGCCGTCGACAAGCTCCAGAATGCGGTTGGCGCGCGCGGCTATCCTGCTGTCGTGTGTCACGAGGACGAAGCTCGTGCGCATGCTCTGGTTGAGCTGCAGCATGAGTTCGAAAACCGCCTCGGCATTGCGGCGGTCGAGGTTGCCGGTCGGCTCGTCGGCCAGCACGCATGCCGGGCGCGTCACCAGCGCTCGCGCCAGTGCCGCGCGCTGGCGCTCTCCGCCAGACAGTTCCCCCGGAGTATGGGCAAGACGATGGGTGAGACCGACCTCTTCCAGCATTTTCGCCGCCGCCGCATAGGCCTCATCCTTGGGCGCTCGCCGCACCAGCAGCGGCATCGCGACATTCTCGAGCGCGGTGAACTCGGGCAGCAGATGGTGAAACTGGTAGACAAAACCGAGGGCGCGGTTGCGGGTCGAGCCGCGTTCCGCCTCGCTCTGGCCGCGGATGTTCTTTCCCAGGATCAGGATTTCGCCGGCGGTCGCCTCGTCCAGTCCGCCGAGCAGATGCAGCAGCGTGCTCTTGCCTGACCCCGAAGCGCCGATGATGGCGACGCGTTCCCCCGCCGCGATGTCGAAATCGATGCCCGTCAGCACCGGCACCTCGACCTTGCCCTGGTAATAGGTCTTGCACAAGCCGCGGCACGACAATACCGGGGCCTGGTTCTGCCCGGGCTGCGGGGCCTCACTCATACCTGAGCGCCTCGGCAGGGTTGACCTTGGCGGCACGGTAGCTGGGATAAATCGTCGCCAGCAGGCTCAGCACCAGCGAAACCACCCCGGTAATCACCACGTCCGGCATCTGCAGATCCGAAGGCAGATCGCTGATGTAATAGACATCCTTGGCCAGGAATTTGATGCCGAACAGGTTTTCTATGAACGGCACCACGACATCGACATTGAGCGCCAGGGACACGCCGCCGACCAACCCCAGGACGGTGCCGACGACACCAATCACCGCGCCCTGTACCATGAAAATCTTGGTGATGCTGCGGGGCGCCGCGCCCAGCGTGCGCAATATGGCAATGTCGGACTGCTTGTCCTTCACCGCCATCACCAGGCTGGAGATGATATTGAATGCGGCCACCGCAATGATCAAGAATATGATCAGGAACATCATGCGCTTCTCGATCTGCACCGCGCGGAAGAAATTGGCGTGCTGCATGGTCCAGTCGCTGAGATAAACACTGGGCCCGAGCTGCTGCGCCAGTTCGCGCGATACCGTGATCGACTGGAACAGGTCCTTGAGCTTGAGCCGGACGCCTGAAACCGCATCGTCGAAGCGGAACAGTTTCTGCGCATCTTCAAGGTGGACGAGGGCGAGTCCCGAATCGTATTCGTAGTGGTCGACGCCGAAAATACCGACCACCGTGAACTGCTTCAGGCGCGGCAGGATGCCGGCCGGCGTCACCTGCCCCTGCGGCGCGACCAGCACCACTTTCTCACCGGGAACGACACCCAGCGCACGCGCCAGCTCCAGGCCGAGCACGATGCCGAACTCCCCTGGCTTGAGGGCGTCCAAGCTGCCGCGCTTCATGTGCGCACCGACATCCGACACCCCGGCCTCGAGCTCCGGCGTGATGCCGCGGACAAAGGCCCCGCGCACCGCCGAGCCGTTGGTCAGCAGCCCCTGCGCGCTGACGTAGGGCGCCACCGCCAGCACCTGCGGATGCCGCGCCGCCTGCTGCGCCACCGGCTGCCAGTTGGCAAGCTGATTGTCCGGACCGCTCACCTGCACGTGCGAGGCCACGCCGAGAATGCGCGTGCGTATCTCGCGCTGAAAGCCGTTCATCACCGACAGCACCGTGATGAGCACCGTCATGCCAAGCGCGATGCCGATGGTCGATATCAGCGATATCACCGAAATGAAGCGGGTACGCTGGCGTGCGCGCGTGTAGCGCATGCCGATGAAAAATTCGTAGGAACGCAATGCGATGCCGGGTGTGAATTAAAGGCGCAGTTTGCCACAATGCGCCGCCCAAAGCACGCAGCCGGCGCGGCATCGCGTGTTAAAATTCTCGGGCGATCCGTCTTATGCAGTGCACGCTACTCATCCCCCATCTGTTCCCGCCCGACGGCCTCGGCGACGACATCTGCCGCGGCTTGGCGCCTGTCAACCTGCAGCGCCTTCTCGCGCGCTCGCGTCATCTGTCTTTTGAAGCGATCGACGCGACGGCCTGGCTGTGCCAGGCGTTCGAGGTGGAAAGACAGCTCGACTGGCCGGTGGCGCCGCTCACGCTGGCGATCGATGGCGGCGAACCGGGCGATGGGTACTGGCTGCGCGCCGATCCGGTACACCTGCAGGCGCGACGCGACCAGCTGCGGCTTGCGGAAAGCGGCATGCTCAGCATATCGCAGCAGGAAGCCGACGAACTTGCCGCAACCCTGAACCGCCATTTCGCGGATGACAGCATGACGTTTATGGCAGCGCGCCCCGAACGCTGGTACCTGCGTCTGGCACGGCGGCCTGAAATCAGCACTTGCGCTCCCGGCATGGCGGCCGGCAGCAATATCGATTCCTTCCTGCCTGCCGGGAAGGATGCGCTGCGCTGGCATGGCATTGCCAACGAAATCCAGATGCTGCTGCACGAGCATCCGGTGAACGAAGCACGCGAAGCCAGGAACGAATTGACCATCAACAGCATATGGCTGTGGGGCGGCGGCGTCAAAACCGCCGTCCCGGGGCGTCATTTTTCTGCGGTGTGGAGCGACAATGTGCTGGCCGCCGCGCTCGCCGCGGGCGCCGACATTCACGCTGCCGCACTACCCAACCATGGCGCGACCTGGCTGGACACAGCACGCAAGCATGTCGCCTCCGGGGATGCCCATCACCTGATCGTGCTCGAGCAGCTTGATGCAGCGGCAAAATACGGCAATGCCGGCCTGTGGCGGGAGAGCCTCGTTGCACTCGAGCGCGACTGGATCGCGCCACTGCTGCTGGCGCTGCGCCAGCGCCGCATCTCGCATATCGCGCTGGTTGCCACCTGCGCGCGCCGCTGCGAGCGTTTTGAGGCGGGCCTGCTCGATCTGCTCAAGTTCTGGCGCAAACCCGCCAGCCTGCGCGCATATTCCGCGTAACGCGCGCACCGCAACACATCATGCCGGTCATTGCTCAGCGTCCCGCCCCGCCCGACATCACCGCCCGCCTGATTTCAGCTGGCATGCACCCGCTGCTCGCGCGCATCTGCGCCGCACGCGGCATCACCAGCCCGCGGCAGATGGAACCGGATTTCGACCAGCTGCTGCCGCCCGCTCGCATGCTCAACGTCGAGCACATGGCGCAACTGCTTGCAGATGCCATCGCCGCCGGAAAGAGGCTGCTGATCATCGCCGACTACGACGCGGATGGCGCTACCGCCTGCGCCGTGGGCCTGCGCGCGCTGCGTGGCCTGGGCGCTGACGTCGATTACCTGGTCCCCAACCGCTTCGAGTATGGCTACGGCCTCACACCCGAAATCGTGCGCCTCGCCCACCAGGTCAAGAGGCCCGATATCCTGATTACCGTCGATAACGGCATCGCCAGCGTTGACGGCGTTGCCGAAGCCAACGCATTGGGCATCAAGGTGCTGGTCACCGACCATCATCTGCCCGGGGAACGTCTGCCGGATGCCTGGTGCATCATCAACCCCAACCAGCCGGACTGCACCTTCCCGAGCAAGAACCTTGCCGGGGTGGGCGTCATGTTCTACCTGATGCTCGCCCTGCGCGCGGAACTGCGCAACCGCGGGACTTTCGCTTTGCCGCAAAGCGGTGGCCCCAACCTTGCCGACCTGCTCGACCTGGTCGCGCTGGGCACGGTCGCCGACGTGGTCAGACTGGACGACAACAACCGCATACTGGTGCAGCAGGGCCTCAGGCGCATGCGCGCCGGACGCATGCAGCCGGGGATTGCCGCGCTGTTCCAGGCCGCCGCCAGAGACCCGCACAGGGCCGGCGTGCACGATCTGGGATTTGCCCTGGCGCCGCGCCTCAACGCCGCCGGCCGCATGAGCGACATGTCGCTCGGCATCGAGTGCCTGGCCACCGAAGACACGCGCAAAGCCATGGAAATCGCCGCCCAGCTCGACCAGTTCAACCGCGAGCGGCGGGCGGTCGAAGCGGACATGCAGGAGGCCGCACTGGCCAGCATAGAACGCCTGGAATTCGGCGAGGACCATACCCTGAGCCTGTTCGATCCGTCATGGCACCAGGGTGTTGTCGGCATCGTTGCCTCGCGCATCAAGGACCGCTTCCACCGCCCCACAATCGCCTTCGCGCGCGGCAACGACGGTGAAATCAAGGGTTCTGGCCGCTCCATCGCCGGCATGCACCTGCGCGACGCCCTGGACCTGGTATCCAAGCGCCACCCGCAGCTCCTGGTGAAATTCGGCGGGCACGCCGCCGCTGCCGGCCTCACCCTGCGCGAGGCTGACTTCGAGCGCTTCCGCGCAGCGTTCGAAGAGGTTGCGCGCATGATGCTGACGCCAGCTGACCTGGAACGGCAGATCGAAACCGATGGCCCGCTCGCCGCCGCCGAAGCCACGCTCGACAACGCGCTGCTGCTCGGCGCGCAGCCGTGGGGGCATGGTTTTCCCGCTCCCCGCTTTCATGATGCATTCGAAGTCGTCAGCAGGCGGGTGGTCGGCGAAAAGCATCTCAGATTGCGGCTCGCCCGCGGGCAGCGCACGTTTGAGGCCATGCTGTTCGGCTCCACGCCGGAGATGCCGCAGCTGATAGAGGCGGTGTACCGGCTGGACGTCAACGATTACAATGGCACTCGCAGCCTGCAACTCATTCTTGAGCACTGGACCGCAACCGGGGCATGAAAACCGACTGGCTCGACATGGCAGGACTGGGATTACTGCCGGTATTTGCCACCAGCCTTGCAATCGGCCTGCTGATCGGCTTGGAGCGCGAGCGCGCGCCCAATGCCAAAGCCGGATTGCGCACGACAGCGCTGGTCTGCCTGTTTGGCACCCTGTGCGCGCTGACCGGTGAAATTCTGCACAGCCCGTGGATACCTGCGGCAGGCCTGGCGATTGTCGGACTGATGATGGTCTCCGCCTACCACAGGGACAGCTCCGACACCGCAGACCCCGGCACCACCACGATCGTCGTCGTGGTGTTGTCCTTCATGCTCGGCGTGCTCACCTATCTGGGCCAGGGCAACCTGGCGGTCGCCCTGGCCCTTGCCGTCACCACGCTGCTCTACTTCAAGCCGGAATTGCGCGGCATACTGCAGCGCTTCAACCGCCGCGACCTGCTTTCTTTGCTGCAATTCGGCGCTGTCACTTTCGTTGTGCTGCCGATTCTGCCGGACCAGGGCTACGGGCCATACGGCGCGCTCAACCCCCACAGGATCTGGCTGATGGTGGTGCTGGTTTCCGGGATTGGGCTGGCCGGCTATATCGCGCTGCGCCTTACCAGCCAGCGCAAAAGCGCAACAATGCTGGGGGTGTTCGGCGGACTGGTATCGACCACGGCCACAACCGTGCTGTTTTCGCGTCACGGCCGCAGCCCGGAGATGCTACCGCTCGCAGTGCGGGTAATCCTCATCGCAAACCTGGTACTGCTGATCAGACTGTCGTTGCTCGCGGCCGTCGTCGCCGGCGGATTTCTTCCAGTGCTGCTGCCTGTCCTCGGCGCCGCGCTGGCCACGGGCACGCTGGCCACGCTCGCAGCCAGCAAAAACATGATGCCGCGCGACGTGCCCGTAGCGGAAATGGCCAATCCGACGGAGCTGCGCACCGCGCTTGGGTTTGGAGCCGCATTCGGCAGCATTCTGTTTCTTTCCGCCTGGCTTACCGACATCGCCGGAAACAGCGGGCTTTACCTGGTCGCCGCAGCCTCCGGCCTCGCCGATGTTGACGCCATCGCACTCTCCGCGCTGCAGCTGTTCGAGCTCGACAATATCAGCAAAGAAACCGCGCTGGTTGCAATAATGCTGGCGCTGCTCGTCAACCAGGCGACAAAACTCATGCTTGTGCTGTCGATCGGCGGGACGGTCCTGTTCAGGCGGTGCGCCATCCCGATGGCCGTCACCAGCATCACCGCAGCCGTCGCCACTTACGTGATGGCCGCGCAATAGCGCAGGGGCAGGACACGCAGCGTATTGTATAATCGCGGTTTTCTGCGAGACGATCATGGAAGCCGAACGCATCAACGCCATTGCCAAGCAACTGCAGGACATCGACAACCGCGTTGCGGAGTTGCGGAGGTATCTTTGACTTCGATGCCAAGCAAAGACGTCTGACCGAAGTCGTAGGGCTGGTCGAGGATCCCGCAGTCTGGAGCGACAACAAGCGCGCCCAGGAACTGGGGAAGGAGCGCAAGTCCCTGGAAACGGTGGTGTTCACGCTTGCCCGCCTCGATGGCGACATACGGGATGCCCGGGAATTGTTTGACATCGCCAGGGCCGAGCAGGACGACGCCACGCTGGACAGCATCAGCGGCGACGCGCAGTCCCTCGAAAAAACGGTGGCGGACATGGAGTTCCGCCGCATGTTTGCCGATCCCATGGACCCCAACAACTGCTTCGTCGACATCCAGGCCGGTTCGGGCGGCACCGAGGCGCAGGACTGGGCGGCGATACTGCAGCGCATGTATCTGCGCTACTGCGAACGCAAGGGCTTCAGGGTGGAACTGCTCGAGGAGTCGCCGGGCGAAGTCGCCGGCATCAAGAGTGCCGCGCTGAAAGTCAGCGGCGACTATGCCTACGGCCACCTGCGCACCGAATCGGGCGTGCACCGCCTGGTGCGCAAATCTCCCTTTGACGCCAACAACCGGCGCCACACTTCGTTCGCCAGCGTATTCGTTTACCCCGAAATCGACGAAACCATCGAAGTCGCCATCAATCCCGCAGACTTGCGCGTCGACACTTTCCGCGCATCGGGCGCCGGCGGCCAGCACATCAACAAAACCGACTCCGCGATCCGTATCACCCACCTGCCGACCGGTATCGTGGTGCAGTGCCAGAGCGATCGCTCGCAGCACCGCAACCGCGCTGAGGCCATGGCGATGCTCAAGTCACGCCTTTACGAGCTCGAGGTGCGCAAGCGCAACGAAGAAAAACAGGCGCTGGAAGATGCCAAAACCGACATTGGCTGGGGCCACCAGATCCGCTCCTACGTGCTCGACCAGTCGCGCATCAAGGATCTGCGCACCAATGTCGAAATCGGCAACACCCAGGCCGTACTGGACGGCGACCTTGACGATTTCATCGATGCCAGCCTGAAACAGGGCCTCTAAGAGAACGCCCCCACATACAGTTCACAATGCAAGGAACCGCGATGGAAGACCAACAGACACCCGCCCCGCTGGACACCAACAAGATCATCGAGGAACGCCGCGCCAAACTCAAGGCGCTGCGCGACAAGGGTGTCGCCTACCCCAATGACTTCTTCCGCAAGCACCTGGCCGGCGAGCTCACGGAGCAGCATGAAAACACCGATCGTGACACGCTTGACCTGAATCCCGTGGTGGTGAGGATTGCGGGCCGCATCATGCTCAAGCGGCTGATGGGCAAGGCCAGTTTCGCGACCCTCCAGGACATGAGCGGCCAGATACAGCTGTATATCACCGACAGCTATCCCGGCAAGGACGAGCATGAAGCGTTCAAGCATTACGACATCGGCGACATCGTCGGCGTGAGCGGCGTGCTGTTCAAGACCAAAAAAGGCGAACTGACCGTCCGCGTGAAGTCCCTGCACCTGCTGACCAAATCGCTGCGGCCGTTGCCGGAAAAGTTTCACGGCCTGACCGACCAGGAACTCAAGTACAGGCAGCGCTATGTCGACCTCATCGTAAATGAGGAAACACGGCTGGTGTTCGTGCAGCGCTCGCGCATCATCCAGGCTTTTCGAAACTACCTGTTGTCCCGGCGCTTCCTGGAGGTCGAAACTCCGATGATGCATCCGATACCCGGCGGCGCGGCAGCACGCCCGTTCGCGACGCACCACAATGCGCTCGACATGGATCTTTACCTGCGCATCGCGCCGGAGCTCTATCTCAAGCGGCTGGTGGTGGGCGGCTTCGAGAAGGTGTTCGAAGTCAACCGCAACTTCCGCAACGAAGGCATCTCGACACGGCACAACCCCGAGTTCACCATGCTCGAGTTCTACGTGGCCTATACCGATTACCGCTACCTGATGGAACTCATCCCGATAATGATCAATCACGTCGCGCAAAACGCCATCGGCAGGTCGAAAATCACCTATCAGGGCCGGGAAATCGACCTGGAAAAGCCCTATGAAAGGCTGACGATCACAGGCGCCATCAAGAAGTACCACCCCGAATTCACCGACGCGGTTCTCAACGACCGCGACGCCCTGATCGGCGCGCTCAAGCAGCGCAACATTTCCTACAAGCCCGGGGACGGCCTGGGCGGGCTGCAGCTCACGCTTTTCGACCACACCACGGAAGCGCTGCTGTTCGAGCCCACTTTCATCATCGACTATCCGGCGGAAGTGTCGCCGCTCGCACGCAGCAATGACAAGAATCCGGCAATCACCGAACGCTTCGAGCTGTACATCGCTGGCCGTGAAATCGCCAATGGATTTTCCGAGCTCAACGATCCCGATGATCAGGCCGCACGCTTCACCGAACAGGTCAAACAGAAGGATGCGGGAGACGCCGAAGCAATGCACTATGATGCCGACTACATCCGCGCACTGGAATATGGCCTGCCGCCGACGTCGGGCGCCGGCATCGGGATCGATCGCCTGGTCATGCTGCTGACCGACAGCCCGAGCATACGCGACGTCATCCTGTTCCCCCATATGCGCCCCGAATCATAAGCGGGTTTCGCGACACATGAGCCAGCCGCTATGGCGACCGTCTGCCGCGCGTATCGCGTCAGCCAACCTGACCGCGTTCATGCGCCATGTGCATGAGCACTACGGGGCCAAACTTGCGGACTATGCAGAGATCTACGCCTGGTCGATAGCAGACCCGGAGCGCTTCTGGCATGCGGTATGGGCTTTCTGCGACGTGATTGCCGCCACCCGGGGAGACGTGGTGCTTGCCGACGGGGATGCCATGCCCGGTGCGCGCTGGTTTCCGCAGGCGCGCCTCAATTTCGCCGAAAACCTGCTGCGCCGCCGTGACAACGCCACGGCCATCGTGTTCTGGGGAGAAGACCGGATCAAGAGCCGCATCACCTACGCTGAACTGCATGCGGAAGTCTCGCGCCTTGCGCAGGCATTGCGTGCGGCAGGCGTGGGCCGCGGCGACCGCGTCGCCGGCTACATGCCCAACATCCCCGGCACTGTAATCGCCATGCTCGCCACCACCAGCATAGGTGCCATCTGGTCTTCCTGCTCGCCCGATTTCGGGGTGCAGGGCGTGTTGGACCGCTTCGGCCAGATCGCACCCAGGGTGCTGTTCAGCGCCGACGGCTATTTCTACAACGGCAAAACCATAGATGTGCTGCCGCGCCTGCGCGAGATCGCCGCACAGCTGCCGTCATTAGAGAAAATCGTCGTCGTTCCCTACACCCGGGCCAGGCCGCCGCTTGCGGGCATCCCACATGCCATCGACGTGCATGCATTCATGGCGCCGCACCTGCCGCGCAGCATCCGCTTCGAACGGCTGCCGTTCGATCACCCGCTTTACATCATGTACTCTTCCGGCACCACCGGCGTGCCGAAGTGCATCGTGCATGGGGCCGGCGGCACGCTGCTGCAGCATCTGAAGGAGCACGTGCTGCACACGGACATCAAGCCCGACGACCGCCTGTTCTACTTCACCACCTGCGGCTGGATGATGTGGAACTGGCTGGTGTCCGGACTCGCTGCGCAGGCCACACTGCTGCTCTACGACGGCTCCCCGTTTGCCGCAGGTGGCAGCATTCTCTTCGATTACGCCGCGGCTGAAAAAATGACGGTCTTCGGCACTTCCGCCAAGTTTATCGATGCTGCCGCCAAGCTCGGTCTGGAACCGCGCAAAACCCACAGGCTCGGCGCGCTCAAGAGCATGCTCTCCACCGGCTCGCCGCTGGTGCCGGAAAGCTTTGACTATGTTTACCGCAGCGTCAAAAGCGATATCCAGCTGGCATCGATTTCAGGCGGCACCGACATCATTTCCTGTTTTGCCCTTGGCAACCCGCTGCAGCCGGTATGGCGCGGCGAACTGCAGTGCCGCGGACTGGGCATGAAGGTCGAGGTCTTCAACGAATCGGGGCAGCCGGTGCGCGGCGAGAAAGGCGAACTGGTCTGCACCGCTCCCTTCCCCTCCATGCCCATCGGCTTCTGGAACGACCCGGCTGGCGCCAAGTACCGCGCCGCCTATTTCGAGAAGTTTCCCGGTGCGTGGTGCCACGGTGATTATGTCGAGCTGACCGACCACGGTGGTCTGATCATCTACGGCAGGTCGGATGCCGTGCTCAATCCCGGCGGCGTGCGCATAGGCACCGCCGAAATCTACCGCCAGGTCGAGCAGTTGGACGAGGTCGTTGAAAGCATAGTCATCGGGCAGGACTGGGAACGCGATGTGCGCGTGGTGCTGTTCGTGCGCCTGCGCGAGGGTCTGGTGCTGGACCAGGCGCTTGCCGAGAGGATCAAAAAGCGCATACGCGACAACACCACTCCGCGTCACGTGCCGGCGAGGATCATCCAGGTCGCGGACATTCCACGTACCAAGAGCGGAAAAATCGTCGAACTTGCCGTGCGCAACGTGGTGCATGGCCATGCCGTCAGAAATATCGAGGCCCTCGCCAACCCCGAGGCGCTCGAGCATTACAGGAACCTGCCCGAACTGCAGCACTGAGCACGCCGGTCGCCCGCGCCGTTTCCAGGGCAGTTCTGTCGCCGCCCGGCGACAGCGCCAACTGCCTAATTTGTAATAAATTGTTTCTCTGCGCATTTTTTTACGAATACGCCATTCGCATAGGAGTAATATTCCTGCTGCAGTATCAGTCTGCTTTCAACGTAAGAACAGGAGGTTTGCCATGTCCGAAACACAAAGTCGAATCAGCCCGGTAGTCGCGATCGCGGCCGTATCGGTGATCATCTTCAGTGCGGTGGGCGTAGGCGTCATGACCGGCGTGATACCCAGTTCGCTTTCCAAGAACAGCGAGCAGGCCGCCACGGCTGAAGCGTCCAAAACAGCCACTGCCGCTGCGACGGCAGAAAAGAAAACCACGAATGCTGCGCCCAAGCGCGCGCCGGCAAGCGAAGCGCCCAAGCGCACCGCCGCCAGCGAGCCGGCGCGTGAACCGGTTCGCGTCGCCTCCGCGCCCAGCGTCTGCACCAACTGCGGCACGGTGGAATCGGTCAACGCAGTTGAACAGAAGGGCGAAGGCAGCGGCCTGGGTGCGATTGCCGGCGGTGTGGCGGGAGCCGTGCTCGGCAACCAGGTCGGCGGCGGCAGCGGGCGCACGATTGCCACCGTGGCTGGCGCGGCGGGTGGCGCATATGCCGGGCACCAGGTCGAGAAACACGTCAAGTCCTCCAAGCGCTACGACGTGGCGGTGCGTATGCAAGATGGCACCAGCCGCACCTTCTCCTATGACAGTCAGCCGTCGTACCGTATCGGCGACAAGGTCAAGGTGGTCGACGGCGCGCTGGTCGCCAATTAAATGTAGCGCATCACCCTCTGCACTGCTCCAAGCCGCGCGCTGCGCGGCTTTTTTTCGCCCGCTTTCCCGTCGCGCACGGCATGGACCGCGCCGGGGCTCAGGCCACCAGTTTGACATATACCCCATAGGGGTATATGATTTTATACATGGACCAAACCACCACTCCGCTGGCGACAACACTTGAACTGCCGATCACCGGGATGACCTGCGCCGCCTGTGCGGCGCGCATCGAAAAAACCCTCAACAAACTGCCCGCGGTGCATGCCGCGGTAAACTTCGCGACCGAACGCGCGCGCATAGACTACGATCCGCTGCGGGCGCAGCCTGCAGAACTCGTCGCCACCATACGCAAAGCCGGCTACGACGTGCCCGGGCAGGTGCTCGAGTTGTCGATTGAAGGCATGACCTGCACGGCATGCGCTGCGCGCATCGAAAAAATGCTGAACAGCATTCCCGGCGTTACTGCCACCGTCAATTTCGCCAACGAAAAAGCGCGCATCCATTACCCGCCGGCCGAAGTGGATGCGACGCGCCTGATTGCCGCGGTGCGCAAGGCGGGCTACGACGCACATGAAGTTGCCGAAGCCGGTCGTGAAGCGGAAAAAGCACGGCATGCCGCGACATACCGAAGGGAACTCGTGCTGTTCTGGATTTCGGCCTTGCTCACCCTGCCCTTCATGGTGCAGATGGTAGCGATGTTTTCCGGCAGGGAACACGAACTGCTGCCGCACTGGCTGCAGTTCGTGCTTGCCACACCCATACAGTTCTGGATCGGCTGGCGCTTCTACGTCGGGGCCTGGCATGCCCTGCGCGGCGGCGGCGCCAACATGGATGTGCTGATTGCTCTGGGTACCAGCATGGCCTACCTCTACAGCACGGTCGTATTTGTGCTGGGCCTGCACCACCATGTTTATTACGAGGCAAGCGCAGCCATTATCACTTTGATTTTAATGGGTAAATTGCTGGAAGCGCGGGCCAAGTCCAAGACCTCCGCCGCGATCGAAGCGCTCATCCGGCTGCAGCCCAGGACTGCCCGCGTCGAGCGTGGCGATGCCGTTGTCGAGATCGACATCACCGAAGTGCAGCTTGGCGACACCTTCATTGTGCGCCCGGGAGAAAGCCTGCCGGTCGATGGCCTCGTGGTCGGCGGCGCATCCAGCGTCAATGAAGCCATGCTCACCGGAGAAAGCCTGCCCGTAGCCAAGGAAATCGGCGACAAGGTGTTTGCCGCTACGCTCAATCAGAACGGCCTGCTGAAATGCCGGGCCACTGGCGTGGGCAAAAACACCGCGCTCGCCGCCATCATCCGCATGGTTGAGGAAGCGCAAGGCTCGAAAGCTCCCATACAACGATTGGCGGATGTGATATCCGGCATTTTCGTGCCCGTGGTTGTCGCCATCGCGCTGGCCACGCTGGCCGGCTGGTGGTGGGCCTCGGGTGATTTCACTGCCGCGCTGGTCAATGCCGTCGCCGTGCTGGTCATCGCCTGCCCCTGCGCGCTGGGTCTGGCCACGCCCACCGCCATCATGGTGGGCAGCGGTGCCGGCGCCGGCGCCGGCATACTGATCAGGAATGCCTCCGCCCTCGAGCATGCCGGCCGCATCGACACGCTGGTGATCGACAAAACCGGCACGCTCACGGAAGGCCGGCCTGCGGTTACGGATGTCATCGCATTCGGCAATGCCAGCATGCAGGAACTGCTGCGCATCGCGTCGGGACTGGAATCGGGTTCGGAGCATCCCCTCGCCCGCGCCATCCTGGAACGCGCCTCCGCCATGGACATCGCGCCGGCGAAAGTGGACGCATTCAGCGCCATTCCCGGCAAGGGCGTGCAGGCACAGATAAATGGTGCGCCGGTTGCGCTCGGTTCGCCGCGATTCATCAGCGGCCTGAACATTGCCTATGATGCGGAGCGCGTGTCTGCGCTGCAAGGCCAGGGCAAAACCGTCGTCGTGGTGGCGCTGCGCGATGCCGCCATCGGCTGCATTGCCATCGCGGACCCGCTGCGCCCGACTTCGCGCGAGGCCATGACGCGATTGCAGGAGCTGGGCATCGACGTCATCATGCTCACCGGCGACAACCGCCTCACCGCGCAAAGCATTGCCGATCAAACCGGCATCGCAAGATTCGAGGCCGAAGTCCTGCCCCAGGACAAATCGGCACACGTCAATGCACTCAAGAAAGCCGGCCACAAGGTCGGCATGGTGGGCGATGGCGTGAATGATGCGCCTGCGCTGGCCGCGGCCGACGTCAGTTTCGCCATAGGCGCGGGCTCCGATGTCGCCATCCATGCGGCCGATATCACGCTCATGCGCAGTGATCCCATCAGCGTAGTGGACGCCATCAGCCTGTCACGGCGCACCCTGGGCAAGATCAAGCAGAACCTGTTCTTCGCTTTCATTTACAACGTGCTGGGCATTCCCCTGGCTGCCATCGGCATGCTCAATCCGGTAATCGCCGGCGCGGCGATGGCGCTGTCCTCGGTCTCGGTGGTCAGCAATTCGCTGCTGCTCAGGCGCTGGAAACCGGCTCATTCCCGCTGACAAGGAGAACCATATGGAAACGGCAATCGTGAACATCAAGGGCATGACCTGCATGGGCTGTGTGAACAGCGTCAAGCGCGTGCTGCAGGCGGTGAACGGCGTGGACAAGGTCGACGTCACGCTCGATCCGGGCCAGGCCCGGGTGGAATACGACCCGGCTGCCGCCGGCCCGGCGCAGTTCAGGGCGGCAATCGAGGACGCAGGCTATGAAGTCGCCTGACCGGCCGCACCGCAAATCGCCCCCATCAGGCGTGGAGTGCCACCCGCAGCAGGTGGTGCAGCCGCACAAGGCGGCGCTGCTCAAGCGGATCAACCGAGTCGAAGGGCAGGTGCGCGGCATTGCCGGAATGGTCGCGCAGGACCGCTATTGCATTGACATCCTGACGCAGATATCGGCGATTCAGTCCGCGCTCGACGCCGTCTCTCTGCAACTGCTCAAGGACCACACCCGGGGTTGCGTGCAGTCCGCAATCAAGTCCGGCCACGGCGAGGACGCGATCGGCGAACTGATGCAGGTCGTCGGCAAATTCGTGCGCTGAAAGCCATGCCGGTATGATGGCGGCATGAGCATATCCCCTGCCCCGCCTTGAGCACGCTTGCGCTCGCGCTGGTTCTGTCCGCTGCGGTCGTCCACGCCACCTGGAACTTCCTGCTGAAGCGCTCCGGCGGCGGGATCGCCTTCGTATGGTGGTTCGCGACCCTGTCGGTAGTGATCTACGCGCCGCTGACCCTGGCGGTGCTGTGGTGGCAACGGCCGGCGCTGGGATGGATGCACCTGGGCCTGATGCTCGCCAGCGCGGCCCTGCATACTGCCTACTACATGCTGCTTGACCGCGGCTACCGCTCCGGCGACCTCTCTCTGGTATATCCGCTGGCACGCGGCAGCGGGCCCCTGATCACGGTACTGTGCGCAGTACTGCTGCTGCAGGAGCAGCCCTCCGCACTCGCTGTCGGCGGCGCGCTGCTCATCGGCTGCGGCGCCGTAATGCTGACGGGCGCCAACCTGCACAAACTGAGGCAGGCCGGCAGCCTGCCCGCCATCGGCTTCGCGCTGCTCACCGGCTGCATGATCGCGAGCTACACGCTGGTCGATAAAATCGCGGTGGCCGCGTACCTCATCCCGCCCATCCTGCAGGACTGGGCGGCGAATGTGGGCCGCGTTCTCCTGATGACCCCGATGGCCATGCAGGCGCGTTCGGAACTGTTGCCGACCTGGCGACGCGCAAAAAAAGAAATCATCGCAGTCGCCATCCTGTGCCCGCTGTCCTACATTCTGGTGCTGACGGCGATGGTGTTCACCCCGGTGAGCTATGTCGCGCCGGCACGCGAAATCAGCATCCTGGTGGCGGCAATCATGGGCACCCAGCTGCTGGCGGAGGGAGACGCGGCGCGGCGCCTCACGGCATCCGCGGCGATGGTGGCGGGCATCGCGTGCCTGGCGCTGGGTTGAGGCGAAACCGGCGGCGGGTAGCCTGCCTTCCCTGCTCAACGCCAGCCGGCGCGCGCCTGCTTCAGTTCCAGAGCTGCCACCAGGGAACATCCTTCCTGGGGCCGCCTTTGAGATACACGCTGTTGGGAAAGTTCTTGAGCATCACGCGCTCTGCATCGTCGCGCAGGTCTTTCATGCCCAGTGCGTCGTACGCCTTCACCATGATCAGCAGCCCCTCTTCGTTGGCCGGCGCCTGCGGGTAGGTTTTCAGCGCGTACTGGGTGCGGTTCGCCGCCGCGACGTAAGCTCCGCGTTTCATGTAATAGCGCGCAACATGCACCTCATGCGACGCCAGAGCATTGACCAGATAATTCATGCGCGCCACCGCATCGGGCGTGTATTTGCTGTTGGGAAAACGCTGCACCAGTTCCTTGAACGCATCGAAGGCATCGCGCGCCGCCTTGGGATCGCGCTCGGTCATGTCCTGGTTGCTGATGAACCCCAGCAGGCCGAGATCGTCGTTGAAGTTGGCAAGCCCCTTCAGGTAATAGACGTAGTCGACGCTCGGGTGGTTGGGATGAAGCTTGATGAAGCGATCGGCGGCGGCGATGGCGGAAGCCGGCTCGTTGTCCTTGTAGTATGCGTAGGCTATCTCGATCTGCGCCTGCTGGGCGAAACGGCCGTAAGGATAGCGCGCCTCCAGCTTTTCATAGTACTGGATGGCCTTGGTGTAATTACGGTCGCTGAGTTCCGACTTGGCTTCGGCGTACAGCTTGGCGGCAGACCAGCCCTTGGTCTCGTCCTGCTGTTCGCCAAGAATACCGCAAGCGCCGAGCAGCACGCCGAGGCTGAAAACCAGAATTGCGGCTAAACTATGTCTAATCATGGGCATCACGGGAAAACCGGAAGAAAATTATACTGCAAACCCTGCAGCACCTGTTACGGTTGATGCAATAGAACTGACGGTGCCGGGCGAATGCGCCGGCTTGCGGTTGGACCAGGCTCTGGCCCGTTTGTTGCCGGATTTTTCGCGCAGCCGCCTCAGCCTGTGGGTGCGCCGCAACCAGGTTTCGCTCGACGGCGGGCCCGCCCTGCCGCGGCACAAGGTGTGGGGCGGCGAAAAAATCAGCGTGCTGCCCGAGCCCGACCCCCGGCAGACCGCCTTCCGTGCCCAGGATATTCCGATCAGCATCGTCTACGAGGACGAGACCCTGCTGGTCGTCGACAAGCCGGCCGGGCTGGTGGTGCACCCCGGCAGCGGCAACTGGCAGGGCACCCTGCTCAATGCGCTGCTGCAGCACGCGCCCGCCCTGCAGCACCTGCCGCGCGCCGGCATCGTTCACCGGCTTGACAAGGAAACCAGCGGGCTGCTGGTGGTTGCCAAAACCCTGTCCGCGCAGACCGCGCTGGTGCGCCAGCTGCAGGCGCGCAGCGTCACCCGCGAATATTGCGCGGTGGTGCACGGGATCGTCGCGCGCGACGGAAGGGTTGATGCCCCGATCGGCCGCCATCCGGTGCAGCGCACGCGCATGGCGGTCATCGCCCGCGGCAAACCTGCCGTCACCCACTACCACGTGGTCGAACGCTTTGCGGCGGCGACTCTGCTGCGCTGCCGGCTTGAAACCGGCCGCACACACCAGATCCGGGTGCATCTGCACTCCATTGGCCATCCGCTCGTCGGCGATCCCGCATACGGGAAAAAATCCGGCGGCGCCATTGCGCAGGCCCTGCGCTTCCCGCGCCAGGCGCTGCACGCCGAGAAGCTCGCGCTGCTTCATCCGCAATCCGGGAAACCGATGACTTGGCATGCCGGGTTGCCGCAGGACATGCGGGACCTCATCCGGACGCTGAGGACGCAGCCATGAGCAAGGTCGCCGGCTGGATCGCGCCGGACTGGCCTGTGCCGCCAAATGTCAAAGCGCTCATCACCACGCGCCACGGCGGCGTCAGCAGCGGCGCATTTTCCAGCTTCAATCTGGGCTTGCTGGCAGGCGACGATCCGCACTCCGTCGCGGAAAACCGCGCCCGCCTGCGGCGCCTGCTGCCGCAGGCGCCGCAATGGCTGAGGCAGGTTCACGGTACCAGGGTTGTCGATGCGGATGATTTGAACGAAACGCCCGAGGCCGACGCCGCCATCGCGCGTCGCCCCGGCACCGTGTGCGCCGTGATGATCGCAGACTGCCTGCCCGTGCTGCTGAGCGACCGCGCCGGCACCGTCGTTGCCGTCGCGCATGCCGGCTGGCGCGGACTGTCCGGCGGCGTGGTCGAAAACACCATCGCCGCCATGCGCCGCGCCGGGGCCGGCGAAATGCTTGCCTACCTTGGCCCCGCCATCGGCCCGCAGGCGTTCGAGGTCGGCGCGGATGTGCGCGATGCCTTTCTGCGCCGCAGCCCCGACGCCGCGCAGGCCTTCGCTCCCCATGGCGGGGAGAAATGGCTGGCCGACCTGTTCATGCTGGCGCGCCAGGCGCTGGCGCGCGCCGGCGTCACCGCAGTCCACGGCGGCGGTCTGTGCACCTACTCCGACCCTGCACGCTTTTTCTCCTATCGCCGCGACAAGACCACGGGACGCATGGCAGCGCTCATCTGGCGGGAAAGCTGAGTCGTGACACCCGGCCCGCGGGGACCAAATCACGTATAATCGCGCGTTTCACGCAGTCCGGCCGCGCGCCAGGGCGCCCCGGCCCGCACATTTTTTCCTGGCAAACAAACACCACCATGAGCGTACTGGCCTGGATCGTTGCCGCAACCGTGCTGGGCGGCGTGCTTTCCGTCGTTGCCGCGGCGGCATTCGCGCTCAATGCAAAGATAAACCAGGTGCCGGTGCTGATCAGCTATGCGGTCGGCACCCTGCTCGGCGCAGTATTCATCGAGCTGCTGCCGCACGCCTTCGGCATGGCCGACAGCCTCGAAGAAATGGCAGCGACCATACTGTTCGGCATACTGCTGTTCTTCATACTCGAGAAGCTGGTGCTGTGGCGCCATTGCCACCAGGAAGAATGCGAGGCGCACGACCCGCATCAGACCACGCACGATCATGGCCGCAGCGGCATGATGATCATGATCGGCGACACTTTCCACAATTTTGTCGACGGCGTGCTGATTGCCGCGGCCTTTCTTGCCAACACCGAACTCGGCATCGTGACCTCGCTCGCCATTATCGCCCACGAGGTGCCGCAGGAGGTCGGCGATTTCCTGATCCTGCTGCACTCCGGCTACAGCAAGACCAAGGCGCTGCTGCTGAACATGCTTTCCAGCGCGGCCATGGTGCTGGGCGGCGTGCTGGCCTACTATGCACTGCAGACCATGCAGCAATGGATACCGACCCTGCTCGGACTGGCCGCGGCGAGCATGCTTTACGTTTCGGTGGCCGATCTCATTCCCGGCCTGCACCGGCGTCCGCAGATCCGCGACAGCGTGCAGCAGGTGGTGCTGATTGCATTGGGTATCGCCACCATCTGGCTGGCGGGAGCGCTGGCGCACTCCCACTGAGGCGCCGCAGTTCCAGCACCGGCGGCGGCGTGCTATCGTTGTCGTGAGCCGCCGCGCCGCCTGAAAATCTGCAACATGGCGGGGCCACAATTCCGGCTAGTGTTCAACCCGGTATTCGACCTCTCATGGACCAGAACATCAACGCCGCCGCCGAAGCCCTGGCTGCTCTCAACCGCAAGCTGATCGAACAGATCGCCAAGCCCCTCGTGCGCGACGGCGGCTTCGAAGCTGCCGAAATGCTCAAGTCGCTCACCGCCGGGCTTGCCCAGGACACCACGCGCTGGTTCGACATTCAGAACCGCTATTACCGCAGGCAGCTTGAACTATGGTCCGGTCTTGCGGCCTCGGCTGAAAAACCGCCTGCCGCGACAGACACGCCGGCGCCCCGCGGCATAAACGACCGCCGTTTCCGCGCCCAGGAATGGCAGGAACCCTATTTCAACTATCTGGCACAGTCCTATCTGCTCAACGCGGAATGGCTGAACGAACTCGTCGGCAGCGCAAAGCTCGAGCCGCACACCAAGAAAAAGATTTCGTTCTTCACGAGGCAGCTGATCGACGCCATGTCGCCAGCGAACTTCGCCTGGAGCAATCCGGAAGCGCTGAAGCTCGCGGCCGAAACCCAGGGCGAAAGCCTTGCCCGCGGGCTGCAGAACCTCACGGCGGATCTCGACAAGGGCCTGGTGTCGATGACCGACGAGCGCGCATTCGAAGTCGGCCGCAACCTGGCCGTGACCCCGGGTGCCGTGGTTTTCGAAAACGACTTCATGCAGCTCATCCAGTACCATGCCGCCGGCGAGACCGTGTACGAGCGCCCCCTGCTGATGGTGCCGCCGTGCATCAACAAGTACTACATTCTCGACCTGCAGCCGCACAATTCCTTCGTGCGCTATGCGGTGGAACTGGGGCATACCGTGTTCATGGTGTCATGGCGCAACATGCCCGAGTCCATGGGCCGCGCAACCTGGGACGACTATCTCGAACACGGCGTGATTCGCGCACTGGATGCCGTCGCCGAAGCGTGCAACACCGAAAAAATCAACGCGCTCGGTTTCTGCGTCGGCGGCACGCTGCTCGCCTCCGCGCTTGCCGTGCTGCGCGCCGCGAAACGCGATCCGGTCGCCAGCCTGACCTTGCTCGCCACCATGCTCGATTTTCACGACACGGGCGAACTCAGCGTGTTCATTGACGAAGCCTACGTGCAGAAACGCGAGCAGGATTTCGCGGAAGGCGGCGTGCTCCACGGCAAGGAGCTCGCCATCACTTTCGCCAGCCTGCGCGCCAACGACCTGATCTGGCAGTATGTGGTCAACAACTACCTCAAGGGCAAGACGCCGGATCCCTTCGACCTGCTGTACTGGAACGGCGACAGCACCAACCTGCCGGGCGCGATGTACGCCTATTACATACGCAATATGTACCTGGAGAACCGGCTGTGCCAGCCCGGCGCGCTGACAATGTGCGGCACGCCGGTTGACCTGGACAAAATCGACATGCCGGCGTACCTGCTGGCCACCCGCGAAGACCATATCGTGCCGTGGCAGACCGCCTATGCCAGCACGCGCCTGCTGGGCGGCGAGGTCGAGTTCGTACTGGCGGCAAGCGGCCATATTGCGGGGGTCATCAATCCGGCCGCGAAGAACCGGCGCAATTACTGGCGCAATGACCGGCCAGCGGACGATCCCGAAAAGTGGCTGGCACAGGCCGGCGAGCACCCCGGCAGCTGGTGGACGCACTGGGGTGCCTGGCTGGCGCGCCATGGCGGCGCGCAGATTGCGGCGCGCGCCATCCCCGGCAACGGCCGCTATGCGCAAATCGAAGCCGCGCCGGGCCGTTACGTGAAGGAAAAATGCAGTTAAACTGGGCTGGCGTTTCAGAATCATCATCAAAGGAGAAAACAAATGGCACAACGCGTGGCGGTGGTGACGGGCGGCATGGGCGGGCTGGGCGAGGCGATCTGCATGAAGCTCGCGAAAATGGGCTACCGCGTGGTCACCACCTACTCTTCCGGCAACACCAAGGCCGAGCAGTGGCTGAAGGACATGAAGGCCCAGGGCTACGATATCTACGCGGTGCAGGCCGACGTGGCCGATTACGATTCCTGCCAGAAAGCGGTCGCCAAAATACAGGCTGATGTCGGGCCTGTCGATGTGCTGGTCAACAACGCCGGCATCACCCGCGACATGACCTTCAAGAAAATGGACAAGGCAAACTGGGACGCCGTGATGAAGACCAACCTGGACAGCGTGTTCAACATGACCAAGCCGGTATGCGACGGCATGGTCGACCGCGGCTGGGGCCGCATCATAAACGTGTCGTCGGTCAATGGCCAGAAAGGCGCGTTCGGCCAGACCAACTACTCGGCGGCCAAGGCCGGCATGCACGGCTTTACCAAGGCGCTTGCGCTGGAAGTGGCGCGCAAGGGCGTCACGGTCAACACCATCTCCCCCGGTTATATCGGTACCAAGATGGTGATGGCCATTCCCAAGGAAATCCTCGACTCCAAGATCATTCCGCAAATTCCGGTTGGCCGTCTGGGCAAGCCCGAGGAAGTGGCCGGCCTGGTGGCCTACCTGTGCTCCGACGAGGCGGCTTTCGTCACCGGCGCCAATATCGCCATCAACGGTGGCCAGCACATGTCCTGAACGCGGATAAAAAAAGCCCGCCGGGATTCCCGGCGGGCTAACCTTTATTCATAGGAGAGGGTCCTAAGCAATAAAGGAGGAGGTCTTTACATGCGCTTTTTCGCGCCGCCCCTTGCGGCATGAGTGGCGGCAGCGGCTGCAGATTTGATGTTGGAGTCGGCCGCTTCCGTAAACTGCTTGGCAGCCTTGGTCATGGTGTCGATCATGGCATTGGTGGCCGCCAGCGTCTGCTTCATCGCGGCAATGGCTGGCTCGGAGCCGGCGGGGGCCGACTTGGCGGCATCGTCCACCAGTTGCGCCACTTCGCGGTTGAACGCCGCAATGCGGCCCTCCATGATCCTGCCGAACTCGACTTGCGTTTGGGCGGCGAGATCGTAAATGCCGCGCGAATACGCGGTCATCTGCTCGACGCCGGATTCCAGTGCTTTGGCGCGCAGCGCCGCAAGCTGCTGCGGATCCTTGGCTTCGGCCAGCGCCTTGGCACTTTGAAGATTGTCTTCGAGCATGCTCTTGGCCGTCTCAAGCTGCAGACGCACCAGGCGTTCGGCATTCTCCATCGAGATTTGTGCCAGTTTCATGGCGGTGTCCACCGCCGCCTTGTTGGCTTCGGAAATCTGTGCCGGTGTTTTGACCACGATCGTTCTCCTTCGACAGGTAAGGCGCACCACAAGAGTGCCGGATTGTCCGAAACCTCTAATGGTGCGATGCACAATTAAAATATAAGACCTGAAAAGAACCGTGTCAAGGCTTTTTTATTGCGTCGCAACACGTTTCGTGCAAAAACGCTACCCCATTGATTTAGCAATATTTTTCAGACTTTCAAATTGCATTGCAGCAGCTATTCTGGAATAATACGCCCTCTACTCATAGCTGGGACCCATCATGACGCAGCCGCCCAGAATTATTAAAAAGTATCCGAATCGCAGACTTTACGACACAGAAACAAGCAGTTACATCACGCTCGCCGATGTCAAAAAGCTGGTCACCGATAACATCGGATTCCGGGTGGAAGACGCCAAAACCAAGGAAGACCTGACGCGCAGCATCCTGCTGCAGATCATCCTCGAAGAAGAGAGCGCCGGCGCGCCGATGTTCTCCAGTGACATGCTGTCGCAGATCATCCGCTTCTACGGCAATGCCATGCAGGGCATGATGGGCAACTATCTTGAGAAGAATATCCATACCTTCATCGAGATCCAGAAAAGACTGCAGGACCAGTCGCGCCAGATGTACGGCCAGAACCCCATGCTCAACTCCGAAGCCTGGAGCGATTTCGTGAAGATGCAGGGCCCGGCGATTCAGGGGCTGATGGGCAGCTATCTCGAGCAAAGCGCCAACGCTTTCATGGAAATGCAGCAACAGCTGCAAAAGCAGACGCGCAATCTGTTCAGCACTTTTCCGTTCACCGGTTTTCCCGGCGCGGCCGGGCAAAACAACCCGGAGGCGCCGCCCAAGGAACCGGGCAATGGCGGCGAAGGCAAGAACTGACCCGCCTGCCCCGCATTCCCCCGCATTCTCCCACCCGCAGTGCCTGATATACCACCCAAGGTTGGCTTCGTTTCGCTCGGCTGCCCCAAGGCGCTGGTCGATTCGGAACGCATACTCACCCAGCTGCGCGCCGAAGGCTACGTCATCTCGCCTTCCTACGAAGACGCCAATCTCGTGGTCGTCAACACCTGCGGCTTCATCGACTCCGCAGTCGAAGAATCGCTCGACGCCATCGGCGAGGCACTCGCCGAAAACGGCAAGGTGATCGTCACCGGCTGCCTCGGCGCTAAGGGTGACATCGTCAGGGAAACGCATCCGCAGGTGCTCGCCGTCACCGGACCGCATGCCACCGAAGAAGTCATGCAGGCAGTGCACGCCCACCTGCCGCAGCCCCACGATCCCTTTACCAGCCTGATTCCGCCGCAGGGCGTCAGGCTGACGCCGGCGCATTACGCCTACCTGAAGATCGCCGAAGGCTGCAATCACCACTGCACCTTCTGCATCATCCCCTCGATGCGCGGCGACTTGGTGAGCCGCCCGGTCGGCGAAGTCATGCAGGAGGCGCAAAACCTGGTCAAGGCCGGCGTGAAGGAGCTGCTGGTGATCTCGCAGGACACCAGCGCCTACGGCGTGGATATCAAGTACCGCACCGGCTTCTGGGGCGGCAAGCCGCTCAAAACGCGCATGACGGAACTCGCGCGCGCGCTGGGCGAATTCGGCGTGTGGGTGCGGCTGCATTATGTCTACCCCTACCCTCACGTCGACGAAGTCATTCCGCTGATGGCGGACAACAAGGTGCTGCCTTACCTCGACGTGCCGTTCCAGCACGCCAGCCCGCGCATCCTCAGGGCAATGAAGCGCCCGGCCAGCGCCGAGAACAATCTCGAGCGCATCCGCCGCTGGCGCGAAATCTGCCCGGATCTCACGCTGCGCAGCACTTTCATCGTCGGTTTTCCCGGCGAAACCGAGGCCGAGTTCGCGGAACTGCTCGCCTTCCTTGAAGAAGCGCAACTCGACCGCGTCGGCTGCTTCGCCTATTCGCCAGTTGAAGGCGCCACTGCCAACAAGCTCGCCGATCCCGTGCCCGATGAAGTCAAGGAAGAGCGCCGCGCACGCTTCATGCAGCTGCAGGAAAAAATCAGCGCTGCGCGCCTCAAGAACAAGATCGGCAAAACCCTTGCCGTGCTGGTCGATGAAATCACGCCCAAGGGCGCCATTGCGCGCAGCAGCGCGGATGCGCCGGAAATCGATGGCCAGGTGTTCATCCGCAAACCCGGGAGGCTCAGGCCCGGCGACTTCGCGCAGGTGCGCGTGACCCGGTCCGACGCCCACGACCTGTGGGCCGAGACCGTCTGACCGCGGCGCGCACCGCACGACTGCGCCCGCCATGCTGAACCGGCTGCGGCGCTGGGCGCGCATGCTCAAGGGTGACATCCTCACCCTGTGGTTCTGCTGCCGTCACCCCGGCATGCCGCGCGGCGCCAAGCTGCTGGCCATCCTGCTTGTCGCCTACGCCTTCAGCCCGATCGACCTCATCCCCGATTTCATTCCGGTGCTGGGCTATCTCGATGACGTGATCATCCTGCCAATCGGCATATGGCTGGTGCTGAAGATGGTGCCGAAGCCGGTGATAGACGACTGCCGCGCGCAGGCCGCGGCGAAACTCGACGATAAAACGCCCAGGCCGCGCAATTACCTCATGATGGTGGCCATCATCGTGCTATGGGGGCTGCTGCTGTGGCTGGCGTGGCGCTGGTTTGCGGCATAATGCTCCTGCGACCATGAAACTGCACTTCGACAAGGTCAAGTTTCGCGAGTGGCTGATCGTCATCACGCCGGCCGCGCTGCTGGTGCTGATCGCATTTGCCATCGCCACGCGCTTCATCGAGCCCGCGCCGCCGCGCGTGATCGTGATGAGCGTGGGTGCTGCCGGCGGCGCCTACGACAAGTTCGCGCGCATGTACGCGGACATCCTGGCGCGCGACGACATCACCCTCGACATCCGCCCCAGTTCCGGCGCCGGCCAGAACCTCGAACGGCTGCAGGATCCCGACTCAGAATTCAGCGTGGGATTCGTGCAAAGCGGCGTGGGATCGTCCGATGCCGACGGTCACCTGCTTTCTCTGGGACGCATGTTCCATGAGCCGCTGTGGGTGTTCCATCGGTTGCCGGGCAATCCTGACCGCCTGCTGCAGCTCAGGGGCAAGCGCCTCGCCATCGGCACGCCAGGCAGCGGCACGCGCAGCCTGGTGCTGCAGCTGCTGGCGGCGAACGGCATGGGCGGCGGCGCAGCCGCCCTGCTCGAACTGGGCAGCGCGGATGCCGCGGCAGCGCTGCTCGCCGGCAAGGCGGACGCCGCGTTCATGGTGGCCTCGCCCGAGTCCGCCGTGGTGCAGAAGCTGCTGCGCACCCCTGGCGTAAAGCTCATGAGCTTCGCCCACGCCGAGGCCTACGCGCGGCGTTTCCCTCATCTGTCCAGGATCGTTCTGCCGCAGGGGGTGATCGATTTCGCCGCCAACATCCCGGCGCAGGACGTGGCGCTGGTTTCGCCCACCGCCAACCTGGTGGTCAAGGATGACCTGCACCCGGCGCTGATCTTCGCGCTGACCCAGGCCGCCAGCGCCGTGCACGGCAAGGCCGGGGTTTTCCAGAACGAAGGCGAATTTCCGGTGGGCAAGGACGCAGCGTTTCCGATGAGCGCGGACGCGGCGCGCTTTTACAAATCCGGGCCGCCCTTCCTGCAGCGCTATCTGCCGTTCTGGATTGCCGTGCTGGTCGACCGCCTGCTGGTGCTGCTGCTGCCGCTGATCACCGTGCTGCTGCCGTTGTTCAAGATCGCGCCGCTGGTCTATGGCTGGCGCATACGCCGCAGGATGCTGCACTGGTACGCCGAACTGAAGGCGCTGGAACGGCGCATGGACAATACGCCCGCTGACAAGGACGCGCATCTTGCCGACCTCCAGCGCATCGAGCAGGCGGTGGCGCACCTGCCGATTCCGGTCGGATTTTCCGACCAGCACTACGAGCTGCGCGCGAACATCGATTTCGTGCGGCGCAGGCTCGCCGGCTAATCCGCCGCCGCCACCGCCGCGCCGCTGAAAAACGCCAGCACTTCGTCGAGATCGCGGGTGCGCTTCATCGGCGGCAGGCTGGCGACGATGCGCTTGCCATAGGGTTTGGTGACCAGTCGCGGATCGCAGATCATCAGCACGCCGCGGTCGGTCTCGTCACGGATCAGCCGACCCGCGCCCTGCTTCAGGGTGATCACTGCCTGCGGCAGCTGGTACTCCATGAAGGCATTGCGGCCCTCGCGGTTCATCTTGTCGATGCGCGCCGCAAGCACCGGATCGTCGGGTGCGGCGAACGGCAGGCGGTCGATCACCACCAGCGACAGCGCTTCGCCGCGCACATCCACGCCTTCCCAGAACGACTGGCTGCCCACCAGCACCGCGTTGCCCAGCCTGCGGAAGCGCTCCAGCAATTCGGTGCGCGAACCTTCGCCCTGCAGCAGCAACGGGAATTCCCAGCCATGCGCCTTGAACGCCTCGGCCAGCAGTTCGTGGCCCTCGCGCATCGCGCGCAGGCTGGTGAACAGCATGAAGGCGCGCCCGCCGCTGGCCTCGATTACCGGCAGCGCGGCATCTATGACCACCCGCGTGTAATCGCGGGTGTTGGGATCGGGCAGGCCGCGCGGCGCATAAAGCAGCGCCTGGCGCTGGAAATCGAATGGGCTGTCCCAGCTTGCGGTCTGCGCAATATCCAGTCCCATCTCGCTGCTGTAATGGCTGAAGTTCCCGCCCACCGACAGCGTGGCCGAGGTGAAAATCCACGCCCGCACGCGCTCCGTCACCTGCTTGCTGAAGATTTCAGAGATGGACAATGGCGTGGCGTTGAGCTGCAGCGAGTGGCTGAATACCTCGATCCAGCGCACCGCGTTGGGATCTGCGCCCGCGCGCCAGCGTGCGATCTGCTGCTGCAATGCTTCAGCGCGCTGCGCGCATTTTTCCAGGCCTTCGGCGCGCTCTGCCTGTGTTTTAAGTAAATTATTGATTTCATTCAGTTTTTTAACTACCTCTGCAAGCGCCTCATCGAACGCGCCAGCGTCGCGCAAGGCGCTCACCGGCAAGCGCGCGCTGTCCTCGCGGCGCGTCAGCCGCAGATCGCGCGCTGCCTTGTCCAGCGCCTGCGCCGCCGCTGGCAAGGGCGCGAAATCCTTGGCGTGCACCGCCGCTTCCATGCGCGCATCGCGCGCGAGCTCGATCAGCTGCGAGGTCGACACCCTCTCGCCGAAAAACAGGCTGGCGGTTTCCGGCAGCTGGTGGGCCTCGTCGAAAATCACCGTGTTGCACGCCGGCAGCAGTTCCGCTACGCCTTCGTCGCGCAGCACCACGTCGGCGAAGAACAGGTGGTGGTTGACCACCACCACGTCGGCGGCGAGCGCCTGCTTGCGTGCCTCCATCACGAAGCACTTGTCGAAATGCTCGCACGACGAGCCCAGGCAGTTCTCGCGCGTGGAAGTCACGTATGACCACACCGCGGCGTTCTCCGGCACGTCGGCGAGATCGCTCTTGTCGCCCGAGCGGGTGACGCGGGCATGGCTGGCGATGCGCTGCAGGTAAGCCGCGTCCTCGCGCGAAGGCAGGCGGCCGCCGGCGAGCGTCTGCGCGAGGTGGTAATGGCAGATGTAATTGGCGCGGCCCTTGAGCACGGCCACCGACACCGGCGCCTTCAACGCGGCGCGCACCATGGGAATGTCACGGTCGAACAGCTGGTCCTGCAGCGTCTTGGTGCCGGTGGAAATGATGACCTTGCCGCCCGACAGCAGCGCCGGCACCAGGTAGGCGAAAGTCTTGCCGGTGCCGGTTCCTGCCTCCACGATCAGCGCGCGGTTGGCGCGTATCGCATCCGACACCGCACGTGCCATCTCCAGCTGGAAAGGCCGCGCGCGGAAATCCTGGACCGCCTGCGCCAGCGCGCCGCCGTCGGAAAAAATGTCATCTAAAAGCACGTATCAGAATCAGATATTCCCTCGCCACGCTTGCGGGGGGAGGGTTGGGGTGAGGGGCCTCGGGATGGTCATTTCGTTACGCGCTTCAAATCGGACATGTAGCATTGTAGCGCAGCGTCCGCACACCGGACCGTCGCGATTCAATGGCAACAGCACAACGGATACGTCATTACCAGATCGCCGAGAGATGCGGTGACTTCCGGCGCGCTTGGCGTGGGATGCCGATTGTCGATGAATTAATGAACCGCTTGATCCAATAGATATACGCTTCCTCAGTGTGCCGGCCGTAGTGCTTGCGGCGGATCGTCTTGCGTACCTGGTCGGGCAGCCGCAGGCGCGGCGTCCCGTCCGGGGTGGAATTTGACGGCGTTGATTGATAAGACATTCTTTCCTTCACACGCAGCCTATTCTGGGTGTTGGTTCAACACACGATGCAGTAAACGTCCGATTTTCGGGGGAGGATGACAGCGGCAAGTAAGGAATGGTCTAATTAAATAACAATTCGGAAGTTCAACGCGAAGGCAGAGGTCACGTGACCGGGCTGCGCGTTAACACTGAAAGACGTGCAGCGATGTCATTTAGTGTAGGCGGAACACTGATCGATGCAAATGGCCCCTAACTTGTAGCTGCTGCGGACGGTCCAGAAGCACCGTGCCATCAACAACCGCTGTGCTGGCCCGCCACGCTGGGATAACTGGGCCTGGCGGTGTTCGTCGACAATCTCTCACAAAAAACCGGGAATGCGCGACGCAGTCTTAAGGAAGGCCAAGCCCGGCTTGTCAGAGGCGTCTTCCGGGCAAAATGAGCAGCCACGCGTTCGAAACCGGACCTTAGATCGCAATCAAATCGAAGCCGAGGCAAACACCATGAGCAATCCCGATAGCGACAAGGTTTTCAGCAACTCGATTTCCAGGCTTTACGAAACCCATCTGGTTCCGCTGATTTTCGAGCCCTACGCCAGGGATCTGGTGAATCGACTCGCCTCAAGAACGCTGACTCGCGTGCTAGAGATTGCAGCCGGCACCGGCGTCGTGACGCGCGCGCTGGCGTCCGCACTGCCCGAGCGTGTTTCCATCATCGCCACGGACCTGAACCAGGCGATGCTCGACCAGGCTGCGGCGGTCGGCACCGCGCGCGCCGTGGAGTGGCGGCAGGCCAATGCCATGCAGCTGCCTTTCGCAGACGGCATGTTCGATGCCGTCTTATGCCAGTTCGGCGTCATGTTCTTCCCTGACAAATCCCGTGCGTTTTCGGAAGCACGCCGGGTGCTCAGGCCGGGAGGCATGTTCATTTTCAACGTGTGGGATCATATCGGGGAGAACGAGTTCGCCGACACCGTGACGACCGCCCTGGAATCGCTGTTCCCGCAGGACCCGCCGCGCTTTCTGGCCCGCACGCCCCACGGCTATTATGACCACCCGACCATAGCGCGGGATCTCGCACAGGGCGGGTTCACGAAATCGGCGCAGATCGTTACGATTGCGGCGCGCAGCCGGGCGCAATCTCCCCAAGTGCCGGCAATCGCTTATTGTCAGGGAACGCCCTTGAGGAACGAGATCGAGGCACGCGACGCTGCGCGTCTCGGCGAAGCGACCGAGATTGCAGCGCAGGCAATCGCCCGACGGTTCGGACAGGGGCCCGTGGACGGCAAGATCCAGGCGCACATCGTCAGCATCGAAAACTGATCGTTGCGGATTCTGCGTGTTGCGTTTCTGCTTCAGGTCAACAAGCAAGCGTAGGGCGGGCAAAGCGTAGCGTGCCCACGCGAATCACCGCATCCGAATAAAACAGGGTCGGCGTAACTTTACCGTGCTTACCGTCTTGCCGAAAACATTCCTTCAGTGCAGACTCAAACTGCACCTTGAGGGATTCGCAAGCCGGCAATCACGGCCAACCGGCTGATGCGCACACGCACCGCTTACCAATCTGCCCTCGCTCTGGCGCTCTCGGGCGCGTTCCTTCTCGTATGGCTGAGTCTCGGCGTGGGCATCATCGGCAGGGACGGCGATCCCGCCAATCTGATGTACTTCGGGGTGCTGGCCGTCGGAGTCGCCGGCGCCATCCTCGCCCGCCTCCGGCCCCGCGGGATGGCGCGTGCGCTGTGCGCAGTGGTGCTCGCCCAGGCGCTGGTCGCCGGATTCGCTCTGGCGGCGGGATTGGGCCTACCCTACAGCCCGCCGGCAGAGATCGTGCTGCTCAATGGGTTCTTCATCGCGATATTCGCCGCATCGGCCTGGCTCTTTCGGCGCGCCGCGTGCCAACCGACAGAATGAATTGCCGCTACTGCCATGCCTCGCTGGCCGATACAGCCAAGAACCCGTTCGAAAAGTTACACTGGCTCCATTTACGATTTATGATTTGAAAACTCACACTTCAGGGGAGATCGGCGGGCATGGCTAGGAGAATTTTCCGATTTTCGAGCGGCTGCTTACTTGCGCTGTGCCTGCACGGCGCCCACGCCCAGCAGGACGGCGCAAGCATGCATTTCGACGGCAGGCTGCAGTATGCCTCGCCCTGTCCTTCCGATGGCGGCGATCCGCCCTTCGCCGGCACGGTCACGCGCGAGCGCATCAGCGGCAAGGCGGCCCGCGGCAAGACCTTCGACTGGCCGCTCAAGCCCGACGGCAGCTTTGCCGGCGCCATGGAGCTGCGCTCCCACCAGCTGGGCACCAAGATGCAAATCTACGAAGGCAAGGTGGAAAACGGCCGCATCACCGTAAAAGCGGTATTCATCGTGCCTGGGCATCCGAGAACGTCATGCGAAGCCGCCGCCACGCTGCCGCTGCAGCCCACCAAGCCGTCCGCTTCCTGAACGGAACAGGCCTGCGGAGCTAGGTGAAATGACGATGACGGGCAGCTGCCTGTGCGGCACGGTGCGTTACGCAATCACGGGCGCTTTCGAAACCGTGGGACACTGCCATTGCTCGATGTGCAGGAAAGCCCACGGCGCCGCATTCGCGACCTGGGGTATCCTCGGCAGCCCGCAGCAGTTCCGCTGGACCGCCGGGGCACAATCCGTCGGGCGCTATCCGTCTTCCCCCGGCAGGGAAAGATGCTTTTGCCAAAAGTGCGGGTCTCCGCTTGCCGGCACCCACGACGGCAAAGTTTCGGAAGTGGTGCTGGCCACCCTGGACGGCGACCCGGGCATGCGTCCGCAGGCGCATATTTTCGTCGGCTCCAGGGCGCCGTGGCATGACATCACCGACACGCTGCCGCAGTTCGAAGCATGGCCGCCCGGGACGCGAGGCTGAAAAGCCCGAGCTTCCCGCAGGGGCATCGAATTATTTACAGGACTCATGGCATCGCCTGCAATCACCACCCGGAGTGCACCGCGCCTGCGCGCCGGGCCTGCCATAAAGACAAAGCGGGTCTTTCGGCGCAGATTCCCGGGGTATGGATGTGCCGCCGGCTGTAGCCGGTGCTGGTGCAGGCTTCCGGCAAGGCGACACCATCACACTTCTATCTGATGCGGCTCAGGAGCCCTTGATGTCTCTGGATATTTGCCATCTCACGCCTGATGACGTCGCGCTGATGGAAGCCCTGCTCACTACCTTCGGCGAGGCTTTCGATGACAAGGATACGTACGCCGGGAACCGGCCGGGCGCAGACTACCTGCGGCGGCTGCTCGGCGGCGACTCTTTCATTGCGCTGGCCGCCCTCAAGGATGGCGTGGTTGTCGGCGGCATCGCGGCCTATGAACTCAGAAAGTTCGAGCAGGAACGCAGCGAAATCTATATCTACGATCTGGCCGTCGTCGCGGCGCACCGGCGCCGGGGCATCGCGACCGCCCTGATCGAGACACTGAAGAAGATCGCGGCCGGGCGCGACGCTCATGTGATGTTCGTGCAGGCCGATACCGGCATTGAAGATGAGCCCGCCATTGCCTTGCACACCAAGCTGGGAATCCGTGAAGATGTCCTGCACTTCGACATCGCGGTCAAGGGTGATGATGCTGCCGCATGATGATGGCGGCAGCAACGGAAAACTGCGACCCGGTCACTGAACCCCCGGTCGAGTTTCCAGGGGCAAGAATTATATAAGTATATGATTTTTAATGATATTTATAATTCGTTTGCCAGCCCAGCCACTCGCAGATGCCGCGCCCCATCACCCACTCCTTGTCCGCTTCCTTAAGCCACGGCGCGTCCTTCAGCCACATGTCGATGTGCTGGCGGTACGGCACCGGCGAGCGCGACAGGTCGCTGCCCCAGAAGGTGCGCCTGCCGCCGAACGCCTCGTAGGCCTTGCGCGCATAGCTCTGCAGCCTGCTGAAGGGATAGGGCTCGGCGAGGTAGCACGGCAGCGCGCTCGCCTTCACCGCCACGTTGGGACGTTTTGCAATCGGCAGCAGCTTGTCGAAGTCGCGGAAGGTTTCCTCCTCGGACTTGCCGCTGCTCAAGGCCATGTGGTCCATGATGATCCTGAGAGCGGGATGGCGCTCGGCCACGCGGTCGATATGCTCAACAAAAGCCTGCGGCGCCAGGATCATGAGATTGATGCCGCGCTCCTGCGCTTCCGCCCACACCCAGTCGAACTTGCCGTCGAGCAGCGGCTGCTGCAGCACCGGGATATGGAAGGAAAAACGCATGCCCAGCATGCCGGGCTGCTGGCGCCAGGTCTTGATCGCGGTGCGCGCATCGGGTGCTTCGGGATTGAAGCGGCCCATGATCGCGAAGCGCTGCGGGTGCGCCTCAACCGCGGCGATGGCAAGGTCGTTGCGGTCGCCCTCCCACGACGGTGGCACGATCACCACGCGGTCCACGCCCGCCGCGTCCATCTCGCGCAGCAGTTCCTCGTGGCCCAGCGGGGTTTCGCGCTGCGCGTGGGCACGCGCCGGCCACGGCCGCTGGGGCGTGTTGGCGCCCCAGATGTGGACCTGCGAATCGACGATCAGCATTGCTCCTCCTGTGATTTTGCAAACGTGGAGCCGCGATTCAATGACGATTTGCAAACACCGTCAAGACTTCGACAATGTGGACCCCGGCGCTGCTACAATGATTTGCACCCTCGCGCACGCACGCCAGGATCTCGCCAATGAGAAATTACCTGTTGCCCGGCCTCTCGCTGCTGCTGTTCGCCTGCGGGCTGCTGCTGTTCTTCGAAGTGGTCCGCCCGTTCCGCGATCCGGATATCGACATGCCGATTGCGCTTGGATGCTGGGTGCTGGGGCTCGCGCTGGCCGCTGCCGGCCTGTGGCTGCGCCAAGGCATGTTCGCTCTCAACATCGCCGCGCTTGCGCTCAACTTGCTTGTAATGGCAGCGCTTGGCGTGCTGTTCTGGCTGATCTCCAGCTCGTGGCGAATGTTTTGAGCGTGGCTGCGTGCCAGATGAAGGCAGTCGGCATTTCACCTTTACCCTTCTGATTTTGTTATACGCTTGCGCTTGATTTAAGGCTGATTTTACAGCACCGCAGGATAATTTACCGGACACTGGTGCACGTAAACGCCACGATTCGCGTTCGCACGAAAGGAATCAATCGATGCAGACCACAGGCAACATTTCAAACAACATGCCCGATGCAGAGTTCGCTTATACGAACAACTGGTTTGACAGTGTCGCAAAAAAAGTATGGGAGTCACTCATCCCACAGATCAAGCCGAAGCACATTCTGGAAGTCGGCTCCTATGAGGGCGCGAGCGCCTGTTACCTGATCAATAAACTGGCGCAAGAGTCACCGATTGAGATCCACTGCATTGACACCTGGGAAGGTGGTATAGAGCACCAGGCGGGCGGCATGGACATGGCGTCCGTAGAACGCAGATTTCACCATAATACAAAAATCGCGATCAGCAGGGCGGCCCACAAAGTCGAGCTAACCGTGCACAAAGGACCTTCAGACTTTTGTCTGGCAAAGCTCATAAGTCAGAATCGCGGGAATTATTTTGATTTTATTTACATTGACGGATCGCACCAGGCGCCCGATGTTCTCAGCGATGCAGTGCTGGGATTTCGGCTGCTCAAGGTTGGCGGGATCGTGGCTTTCGACGACTACCTGTGGGCGGAGAGTTTGCCGTACGGCAAAGATCCGCTGCGCTGCCCGAAAACGGGAATAGATGCATTCATCAACTGCAATTTTCGCAAAGTGCAAATTATTTCAGCACCTCTTTACCAGCTTTATGTTCAGAAAATAGCAGACTAATTCTGCCTGCGTTCATCATGAAAGCTTCGGTTTCAAAGGGCTGGAAATTCATCCCGCGCGCCGGCACGGTACCGCCCGGTCGCATGGCGCGGCCGCCCGCCGCCTCGTCGGCAGAACGGTGCGCGGATCCTTGAGCATTTCCAAGCGCTCCTTGGCGCGGCGGTGCACGAAGAAAGTGGTGTCGGCTTCGTATAAAATCCGTCCTTTCATCCCATCGCAGCAAGCGGCACCACGGCATCATGGAAAAAGTGCGCATTTCCAAACTCATGTCCGAACAGGGCATCTGCTCGCGGCGCGAGGCGGACAGCTATATCGAGCGCGGCTGGGTGTTCGTCGACGGCGAGCGCGTCACCGAGCTCGGCAGCCGCGCCTACCCCAATCAGCGCATCACCCTCAACAAGGCGGCACAGGCGCAGCAGTCGGCGCGGGTGACCATCCTGCTCAACAAGCCCATAGGCTATGTCTCGGCACAGGCCGAAAAGGGATACAAGCCGGCGGTGACGCTGATCAGCCACGAGTCGCACCACCGCGATGATCCCGCGCAGCAGCGTTACAGTCCGGCACACCTGCGCGGACTGGCCCCGGCCGGCCGCCTCGACATCGATTCGCAGGGCCTGCTGGTGCTGACCCAGGACGGCCGCATCGCCAAGCAGCTCATCGGCGAGGACTCGAAAATCGAGAAGGAGTACCTGGTGCGGGTACAGGGCAGGCTTGCGGACAGCGACCTCGCCCTGCTCAATCACGGCCTGAGTCTCGATGGCGAAGCGCTCAAGCCGGCCAAGGTCAGCTGGCAGAACGAGGACCAGTTACGCTTCGTGCTGCAGGAAGGCAAGAAACGCCAGATTCGCCGCATGTGCGAACTGGTCGGACTCAAAGTCACCGGGCTCAAGCGCATACGCATCGGCAGGGTAAAGCTGGGCGACCTGCCCGTCGGCAAATGGCGTTATCTGCGTGACGATGAGCATTTCTAGCCCGCCTCCGCGCCTTGCCGCCATGAAGCGGCTGCGCGCCGCCCTCGCCTGCTGCTGCGTGCTGGCTGTCTGCGTGCTACCGGCGCACGCCCAGGACACCCGCGTGGTGGATGTGCCGACGCGGCCGGGCGTGACCCAGCGTTTCATTTTGGTATCGCCGCCGCAACCCCGGGCCGCGGTGATTCTGTTCGCGGGCGGCCACGGCGGCCTGCAGATCGATGAAACGGGCAAGATAGGCTGGGGCGGAGGCAATTTCCTGGTGCGCAGCCGGCAGTTGTTCGCGGCACAGGGACTGCTGGTGGCCGTCATCGATGCGCCCTCGGACCGCCAGGGACCGCCCTACCTCCGCGGCCACCGGCAGACGCCGGCGCATGCGGCGGATGTGAAAGCCGTGATCGCCTGGCTGAAGGAACACGCCAAGCTGCCGGTGTGGCTGGTGGGCACCAGCCGCGGCACGCAGTCGGCAGCTTATCTGGCCACCGTGCTCTCCGGGCAGGACGCGCCGGACGGAGTCGTGCTGACTGCCACCATACTCACCGACCCGCGCGGTCGCCCCGTGCCCGACATGAAACTGGAAGCGCTCAAGATGCCGGTGCTGGTGGTACATCACGAGCAGGACGGCTGCCGGCTGTGCCTGTTCAGCGACATGCCGCGCCTCATGGAAAAACTTGCGGCGCTGCCGCGCAAGCAGCTGCTGACTTTCACCGGCGGCAACAATGTCGGCGACCCCTGCGAGGCGCGGGCCTACCACGGCTTCAACGGCCTGGAAGCGGAAGTCGTGGCGCGCATCGCCGAGTGGATGCTGGCCAAGTAACCCGGGTTCGGCCGGACGCGCCGCGCCCTGTTATTCGCCCCGCAGCTCTTCGACCTTCACCAGCACGCGACGCGATTCGACAACGCTGCCCGAACCACGTCCCAGCAGCGTCGCCTGCTCGCCGCTGCGCTGTTGGTTCACGCCGCCGATTTCCATCCATTCGCCCAACCGTCCCGACACCGTGGTCGCCATGCCCTGCACGTTGACCGCGCCGGGAATCTGGCGGCTTGGAGTTTCGCGCTGCGGGTTGATGTCGAGCGTGACGCGGTCACCGTTCAGGCGCGGCAGCACATGGAATCCGCTGCCGAGGTCGCGATATTCGGTGCTGTCCACGACCTGCTCCACCACGCGCCCGTTAACCACGGTACGCACCACCTGGCGGCTGGGCACTGGCAGCGACTGCCCGGTGCGGATGAAGGCAGTGCTGCCTTCGAGCACCTGCACGGTGTGGACATTGCTGTCGGTTTCGCTGCGCCGGCTGTCGAGCACGCGTGCGCGCAGGCGATCATCGCCATCGCGCAGCACTACGTTGCCGCCGCGATCGCCGCCACCCGGCACGGTCACCCGCGCATGGTCGTTGCCGACGCTGCCCGAGATTTCTGCCGCGCGCCGGCTGCCATCGAGTTCGCCTTCGTGGCGCACGGTGATCAGCAGGCGGCGCGGCATGGCATCCACGCTGGCCAGCACGCGCCGTATTTCCTGCAGGTTGGCCGGCGTGGTGCGCACGATCAGCTGGCCGCGCATGCCGCTGATGCTGCCGCCGGGCGCCAGCATGGGCTCGATGAGGGGGATCACCTGCTCGGCGGTGCGGTAGCGCAGGGGAATCACTTCAAGCAGCGTGGTTTGCGCCGCCGCGACGGCGCAAACAAGCAGCGCGCACAGGCATGCCAGGCCATTGCGGAGCCCGCCTAAACGCGGTCTGGAGTGCGGGTAAGGATGCGTAGGGCCCATGGTAGAAGTCGATACGGCATAAAACGCCAGTTTACGCCGCGCTGCCCGCCCTGCAACGCCCCTCTGAGCGCATTAAAATAGTCTTTACAATCATGTGATTATGATTTACATTTAAAAAATGCGACAGATTGTCACAGCATTGGCGCTGGGTTTGGCCGCAGTGTTGCCGGCGCAGGCCGACGACAGCGGCAACCCGCCGTTTTCGGCGGCGGCGAAAACTTCGGTCACCGAGCATTATCTGGCGCGCGCGCGCGACCTGGTGCTGCATGCCATGGGTTTTCTGGGCGTGCATTACAAGTACGGCGGCAGCTCGCCCGAAACCGGCTTTGACTGTAGCGGGCTGGTGAATTATGTGTTCAGCCAGGCGCTGGGTCTGGTGCTGCCGCGCGACACCCAATCCATCAGCCACAGCGGCCAGTCCATCACCCGCGATGAATTGCAGCCCGGCGACCTGGTGTTCTTCAACACCCTGCGCCGGCCGTTTTCCCATGTCGGCATTTATCTGGGTGACCAGCGCTTCATACACGCGCCCAGCCGCGGCGGCCAGGTCGAGATCGTCAGCATGGACGACCGTTATTGGCAGCAGCGCTATAACGGCGCGCGCCGCATCAGCTTGTAAAGCCCGTTGCTGGCGTCTGGCTGTTCAGCGCCTTTTCCGGTCGCAAAATGCCGCTGCGCATTTGCCGCAGGACGATTCTGTCCTGGCCTGTTGCGCAAGGCAGCGCTGCACAGACGCGCTGACGCTGACCGTCGAACGCCGGCACGCCACCACCGGCACCGCTTGGCAGCGCGCAAGTTCGCGGAAATGCCGCATCACGTTATGCCCCAGAAAATCCGTGAACAGGATCAGCAACTGCGTGCCCCTGGGCAGGCCGGGCGGTCGCCGCTGGTGTCCGGCCTGGCGCCCGCTGATGTGCTGCGCGACGGTGATGCCCATGCTGGCCAGGGTATCGGGAATGTTGCCAAGACGGTCTGCGCCTACCAATACTGCATTCATTTCAGTCTCCTTGTGATGGCTCTCACAAATGATAATGATTCTTATTAATGTAATCAACATAACACGAATCGTTCTCATTCCTATTGCTTTTAGAGAATGATTCTTGTTAACATGTGTAAGCCTGTAATCAACCCGCTTCCCTTATCCGAACATCAGCAAGGAAAAAACATGCAACATACTGTTTTACAAAGATGTTTTATTTTCGCCTCGGTAGCGCTCGCCACCACCTGCAGCATGAATGCAAGCGCCCAGAACAAGGTGCTCAACCTCTACTCTTCGCGGCACTATCAGACCGACGAAGCGCTCTATGCCAACTTCACCAAGCAGGTCGGCATCAAGATCAACCGCATCGAAGCTGGTGAAGATCCGCTGATCGAACGCCTCAAGAACGAAGCCGCCGCCAGCCCTGCCGACGTGCTGGTGACAGTCGACGCGGGGCGCCTGTGGCGCGCCGAGCAACTCGGGCTGTTCGCACCGGTCAGTTCCAAGGTGCTGGAAAGCCGCCTGCCCGCCAACATGCGCGTGCCCAACAACCAGTGGTTCGGTTTTTCGGCGCGCGCCCGCGTCATCGTCTACAACAAGGCGATGGTGAATGCCGCCGATGTGCAGAATTACGAAGACCTCGCCAACCCGAAGCTCAAGGGCAAGGTGTGCACGCGCTCCGGCAGCCATGTCTACAACCTGTCGCTGATGAGCGCGCTGATCGAGCACTGGGGCGAGAAAAAAGCCGAAGACTGGGCACGCGGCGTGGTCGCCAACATGGCGCGCGCGCCCAAGGGCGGCGATACCGACCAGATCCGCGCGGTCGCGGCCGGCGAATGCGGCGTTGCCATCAGCAACAGCTACTACTACGTGCGCCTGATGAAATCGGACAAGCCCGAGGACAAGCAGGTGGTCGAAAAGGCCGGACTGGTGTGGCCCAACCAGAAGAACTTCGGCACGCACATGAACATCTCAGGCGCCGCGGTGCTCAAGCATGCGCCCAACAGGGACGCAGCAGTCAGGTTCCTGGAATACCTGGCGAGCGACGAGGCACAGTCCTACTTCGCCGAAGGCAACAACGAATGGCCGGTGGTGAAAAGCGCACCGCTCAAAAACAAGGAACTTGCGGCGCTCGGCAATTTCAAGATGGACACGCTCAATATCGGCGCTCTTGGCAAGAACCAGCCGACCGCGCAGAAGATTTTCGACCGCGTCGGCTACAAGTAGGACATTCCCTGCCCTCCTGCCCCCGCGTTGCCGCAAGGCACGCGGGGGGTTTTATTCCCGGTGTATTTATGTGCCGCTGTCCGGCCCTTGCCTGAGCATCATGCGCGACAGCAGGATGAGCGGCAGCAGGCCGACGGCAACAATGGTTAGTGCCGCAGTCGAGGCTTCCGCCAGGCGCTCGTCGGAGGCCAGGTTGTAGGCCTGCACTGCCAGCGTATCGAAGTTGAACGGCCGCATCACGAACGTCGCCGGCAGTTCCTTCATCACGTCGACGAACACCAGCAGCGCAGCGGTGAGCGCACTGCGCCACAGAATGGGCGCATGCACGCGCGCCAGCGTCGCCACCGGCCCCAGCCCGAGCGAACGCGCGGCGTAATCCATGCTGGGCGTGACCTTGGTCAACCCGGCTTCCGTGGTCTGCAGTGCCACCGCGAAAAAACGCACCAGGTAGGCGTAAACCAGTGCCGCCAGGCCCCCGGTGAAGATCAGCCCGGGCGAAATGCCGGTCGCTGCCTGTATCCAGCCCGCAAGCACATGGTCGAGCCGGGTCACCGGAATCAGCACGCCGACCGCAATCACCGCCCCCGGCACCGCATAGCCCAGCCCTGCGATGCGGTTGGCGGCACGCACCACGGGGCTTGCGGTGGAGCGTCCGGCATAGGCCACCAGCAGCGCCAGCATCACCGCCAGTGCCGCGGTCACGGCAGCGAGCGTCACGGTGTTGAAGGTCAGCTCGATATAGCGCGCGCCGAACTGCGCGTCACCCGAGGTCAGCGCCATGTGCAGCAGGATGCCCGCGGGCAGGAAAAAACCCAGCACCAGCGGCGCCGCGCAAAACACCACCGCCGTGAACGCCCGTAAGCCGCGCAGGCGGTAAACATTGCGCAGTCGCTTGCGATGCGAAGTGTTATGAAACCCGGCGCGCGCGCGCGTCAGCCTTTCCAGCAGCATGACCAGAAACACGAACCCGAGGAGCATTGCCGAGAGCTGGGCGGCGGCGACGTGGTCGCCCATCGAGAACCAGGCGCGGAAAATCCCGGTGGTAAAGGTCGGCACGCCGAAATAGGCCACGGTGCCGAAATCGGCCAGCGTTTCCATCAGCGCCAGCGCGGTGCCCGCGACGATGCCCGGACGCGCCAGCGGCAGGGCCACGTTGAAAAAAGTGCCCCACGGCCCGTAGCCGGAAACGCGCGCCATCTCGAGCATGCTGTCTGATTGCTCGAGAAAGGCCGCGCGCGCCAGCAGATAGACATAGGGATAGAGCACCAGCGCCAGCATCACCACTGCGCCGCCCAGCGAGCGCACGTCGGGAAACCAGTAATCGCGGGGCCCCCACTGCATGAACTCGCGCAGCCAGCTTTGCGCCGGCCCGGCAAACTGCAGGAAATCGGTGTACGCATAGGCCATGACATAAGCCGGCACCGCCATGGGCAGAAGCAACGCCCACTCGAATATGCGGCGGCCGGGAAAGCGGCACATGGTGGTGAGCCAGGCGGTACATACGCCGCCCACGATGACGCCGAAAGCCACGCCGCTCATCAGCACCAGCGAGTTCCACACGTATTCCGGCAGCACGGTGGCGGCGAGATGGCGCCAGGTGCCCTGCCCCGGAACAAAAATATTGATCAGCACCATCACTACCGGCAGCGCAATCAGGGCCGCCAGCAGCACAGCGGCCATGCTCAGCCAGGCGGGCCGGCTGCGCAGCACCGGACCGGCGGCGGTCAATGGCAGACTGGAAGCGGCGTGACGCATGGATCAGGGCTTATAGGGCGGGTTGGTGCTTGCACAGCAAGTGCGATCTTTTTTATGTAAGTTACGGATTGGGCGCTGGAATTTCATTGTAACAAGAATCATTTTCATCAGCAAAAAGGTATAATCGCCGCCATGGTCACAAGCTTACCCTTCTCCTGTTGTAGTTAACGGTTGCGCAGCCGCGCAACGCCACCTGACGCCCCATCATGCCCCGACTGCTCGAATTACGCGATGTCAGCCACGGCTACGACAGCCGGCAGGTGCTGGACAGCCTTGGCTTCAGCGTCGAAAAAGGCACGATTGCCTGCCTGCTCGGCCCCAGCGGCTGCGGCAAGACCACGGTGCTTAGGTGCATCGCCGGCTTCGAGCCGGTCAGCGCGGGTGAAGTGCTGCTCAACGGGCAGGTGATGAGCCGCAAAGGCCATACGGTGGCCGCCGAAAAACGCCGCATCGGCATGGTATTCCAGGATTACGCGCTGTTTCCGCATCTGACAGTCGCGCGCAACATCGCCTTCGGCCTGCACCAGTCGGGAAGCGCCGAGCGCGAATCCCGCGTTGCCGAACTGCTGGAAATCGTCGGCCTCGAACAGGTCGGCACGCAGTATCCCCATGAGCTCTCCGGCGGCCAGCAGCAGCGCGTTGCGCTCGCGCGCGCGCTCGCACCGCGCCCCGACCTGCTGCTGCTCGACGAGCCGTTCTCCAATCTCGACGTCGAAATGCGCGAGCGCCTGAGCATAGAAGTGCGCGACATTCTCAAGCAGCAGAATTCGACCGCGATCCTGGTCACGCACGACCAGCACGAGGCGTTCAACATCGCCGATGAAATCGGCCTGATGGCCGACGGCCGCATCGCGCAATGGGACACGCCCTACAGGCTGTACCACGAGCCGGCAAATCGCTTCGTCGCGGATTTCATCGGGCAGGGCATGTTTCTGTCAGGCACGGTGGTCGATACGGACCGCATCAAGCTGGAACTGGGCACACTGCAGGGGCGGCTGGCAGGCGACCTGCCGCGCGGCACCGTGGTCGACGTGCTGCTGCGCCCGGACGACATCCTGCACGACGACTCCAGCCCGATGCAGGCACAGGTGCTGCACAAGGCGTTTCGCGGCGCCGAGTTCCTCTACACCCTGCAGCTGCCCGGCGGCGGCCGCGTGATGTCGCTGGTGCCCAGCCATCACAACCACGCGATCGGCGAAAAAATCGGCATCCGGCTCGAAGTCGACCATCTGGTCGCCTTTCCGCGCAGCAGCAGCTGAAACAGCGCGCGCCTCAGGGGGAAGCTGCCAGCGGCGTTGCCCGCGAATCCAGCCTTACCGCCCGTCGCAGTTCGCGCGCCAGTTCATGCACCGCCATCGCGTAATTGATGCTGCGGTTGTAACGCGTGATGACATAGAAGTTCTGCAGCCCCAGCCAGTAGCTCGGACCATTTTCCATTTCCACTGCAAACAGCGCGGCGTCCGCCTCGTCACTCACCGGCTGGTGGGGTGTCACGCCGCGGCGCTTCAGTTCCGCGATCTTGATGCCAGGTTTGATGCCCGCGGCCAGCATGGCGTCGATCACGCTGTCGCCGACATCGGCCTGCACCACGACCGGCTCGCCGGCCTGCCAGCCGAAAGACCGGTAATAATTCGCGACGCTGCCGATGGCATCCGCCTCGCCCCACAGATTGCGCGTGCCGTCGCCATCAAAATCGACTGCGTACTTGCGGTAGCTGCTTGGCAGAAACTGCGGCACGCCCATCGCCCCGGCGTAAGAGCCCTTGACACCGAGCAGATCCATGCCCGCGTCGCGTGCGAGCAGCAGGTACTCCTCGAGTTCCCTCCTGAACAGCTCGGCGCGCGGCGGATACTCGAAAGCCAGCACACTCAATGCCTCCAGCACCCGGAATGAACCGGTGACACGCCCGTACAGAGTCTCTATGCCTATGGTGGCAACGATGATTTCCTCGGGCACGCCAAACTCGCGGCTGGCACGGGCAAGCAGGGCGGCATGCTGTTCCCAGAACCGCACCCCGCTGCTGATGCGCGCGGCATCGACGTTGCGGCTGCGGAATTCATGCCAGGGTCGCGCCGTGCCCGGCGTGGATATCGCACGCAGGATCGCCGGCCGCGGCTGCACCCGCGCGAACGCGCGCTGCAATTCGCTGCGTGCGAAACGGTGCTTTTCCACCATTTCGTCGATGAAGGCACTCATTTCCGGACGCAAAGGCCTTGGCGCCTGGGCAGCTGCTGGCTGCACGTGCCAAGCCAGCAGCATAGATGCAAGCAGCGCTGTCCGCAGCACTATCCATGTCCGCGGGACTGCGGCAACAGCACCAGCCGCATCCCCGGAACCGTCAACGCCGTTTCTTTTATTCAGCAAACCAGGCCATTTCCCTGAACCGCCTCATCCGGCCGGACGGCGTGGATGCACCTCATTTTCGCGTCCCCTGTACCCAGCGCACCGGCAGCATTGCCCCATCGTCGCCGCCGAATCCCGCGCGCGAAGCTTCGTCATAGCACTCGAGCGCGCGCGCCGCAACCGGCAGCCTCGCTCCCAGCGCGCCAGCCTCCTCGATCATGGTGCGCAAATCCTTGCGGATGGAATCGACATCGAAGGTCACCGCACCGGGCGCATTGCCACCTAGTGCCGCGGCAATCATGGCACCGCGCACCTTGAGCACATTGGGACCACCGGAAGTATCGGCAAAAATATCCATCAACCGCGCCGGATCGACGTCCAGCGATTTGCACAGCGACAGAGCCTCGCTGAATGCCTGCCAGAACACCAGCAGCGGCAGGTTGATCGCCAGCTTCAGGCTGACACCCGCACCAACGGGACCGACATGCTCCACCCTGCGGCAAAGCTGATCCAGCACCGGTCGCGCGCGTTCCACATCGGCGGCTGTGCCGCCCGCAAAGCCGAGCAGCTTGCCGTCACGCGCCGGGCCCACGGTGCCTCCCACCGGGCAATCGATCAGCGACGCGCCGCGTTTGGCAACCTCGGCTGCCAGCGTCCGCTGGCTTTCCGGCCGCACGGTGCTCATTTCAACGAACAGTTTTCCGGCAACTTCGCCGGCAAGCAATCCATCCTTTCCCAGGTAAGCAGCGCGCACCGCCGGCGCATCGGTAAGTATGGTCAGAATCAGCTCGGCTTCGCCTGCAAGGCCTGCCGGGGTGGATGCGACTTTGGCGCCGGCTGCGGCCAGCGCCCTGGTTTTTTCCATGGTGCGGTTCCATACCGTCACCTCATGCCCGAGGCTGAGCAGGCGCGCCGCCATGGCTGCTCCCATGCGGCCCGTGCCTGCCAATCCGATTTTCATGCGTACGTCCCCTTTTTGCCGCAGCGCAAGATTGCGACGCGAATGATTCCGCGGGTGCCGATATTCGACCCGCTGAAAAGTGCCAAATATTACCGGTACGGTTTTGTAATACAATGGTATCGTGACATAGTGCATAAAAATAATACGATATCCGGGGCAGTCCGCCTGGACAAATACATATAAAACACGCGATATGCCAGAGCTCAGCAAAGATTCCGCATGCGTTTGAGCCACCCCGATTGGCTGGTACAATAACCACCAACAGACCGATAAAAACCGGGGCGGGTAAAGCCAATATTCAATCATCGCCGAATCCGCATAACGAATAATTTGAGTCAGTTACCACAATAATGCATCCAAAACTCGCCCCCTTCTTCCAGGGCCGTGAACACTTCTACCCTACCCACCTGGAGACCGGCTATCCCAGGGTGTTCAACGAGATCATCAACAAATGGGGTAGCCCCGAACTGGAGGCTTATCTCGAAGACCTGTTTGTCGACAAGCGCGGGGGACGTCAGGGTTTTCCACCGGATGTCATGAACGACATCCTGACGCTGTCCAGGATTCACGAGCATGTGCAAAACCTGAAAATGGCGGGCGCCAAGAAAAAAGAGGACATCTGGGGCTACGAACCGATCAGGAAGGCGCTGCAGGCAGAACAGATCGACTACTCCAAGGAAGGTTTCTTTCGCGCCGCCGAGCTGGGGAACGAGCGTGCCATCGCAATTTTTCTGAAAACCGGCATCGATCTTGAAACCAAAAACCCCGGAGGCTGGACGCCGCTCATCACTGCCTGCGCCGGCGGCAAGATGAAAGCTGCCATCGAACTGATCAACGCCGGCGCCAATGTCAATGCCAGCGATCTCCAGGGCCTGACCGCCCTGCACTGGACCTCATTCAAGGGCTATCCCAAGCTTACCGAGCTGTTGCTGGAAAAAGGCGCCGACGTCAATGCCCAGAGCAATCTGGGGCTGACACCGCTGTCGCAAGCCGTCATGTCAGGCCATGCCGAAATCGTCGGCGTCCTGCTCAATATGCGCGCAAACCCCAATGCGGCGGACAGCGACGGCCTGACTCCCCTGCACAAGGCAGTAGGAGACGGCAACCTGGAAATGGTCAAGCAGCTGGTTGCGGCGGGTGCCGACCGCAACGCAAAATCAGCGCGTGGCCTGACGCCGGTCGACATTGCCAGGCAAAGAAACAAGGCCAACATCATTGAAGCGCTGTCCGCCTGACGACACGCGCATCCGTTCAGATCAACGGCAGTTCTGGTTGCTTGACAGGAGCAGCAGCACGACGCTGCTCCGGTTCCCGCTAATTACTCAAAGCCACTTCGACACGCCATCTGTG
>JAESFZ010000168.1_pt1 | contig 62917 bp, 67 predicted proteins | sample 9269561 | NCBI WGS metagenome assembly JAESFZ01 (sample SAMN14515552, study PRJNA621657) | algae metagenome | isolation source: Tildeniella nuda ZEHNDER 1965/U140 and co-occurring heterotrophs from wet... | place: Switzerland: Stansstaad, Zurih | collected 1965-01-01
CCGCCAGATCACGCAAGGCCTCTGCGCCTCCCTTGCGACGGGACGGACCGATTGTCCCACGGCTTCGCCCCCAGGCGGGTTCAGGACGCTGAGGCGGGAGGGATGTCGTGCGGAAACAGTGAGTTGGGGCGGAAGAGATGGATGGCTGCGCATGAACTTGCAGCGCAGCAATTGCCTGCTTTCGTCATCCTCCGGCGAGCGAAGCGAGACCGGGGGACCCAGCGGCGCGCGCGAGCGCGACCCTGTCGGGAGCTCCGCTGTCCAACACAGCCTGCCTGAACAGATCGCCTTCGGCGCCGCTGGGTCCCCCGGTCGCGGCGCTGAAGCGCCTTGCCGGAGGATGACGAAAGGAAGGAAAGCAGCGCCTCGCTCCCATCGCGTCGGTTGCGCCTTTCATCGTGGGCGCTTCACCGGCTCCCTCCGACCCCCTACAAGCCGCCTCCATGACCGACGCCGCCGATCCCCTCGCCCGACAGAAGACCGAAGCCCGCGCCTGGTTCGAGGCTCTGCGCGACCGCATCCACGCGGCCTTCGAGGCGCTGGAGGATCAGGCGCCCGCCGCGCTGTTCCCCGGCGAGCCCGGCCGCTTCGTGCGCACTCCCTGGGATCGTCCCGAAGGCGGGGGCGGGGTCATGGGCATGATGCACGGGCGGCTGTTCGAAAAGGTCGGGGTCCACGTCTCGACCGTGCACGGGACCTTCCCGGCCGACTACGCCAGGGGCGTGCCCGGCGCCGCCGAGGATCCGCGCTTCTTCGCCACCGGCATCAGTCTGATCGCCCATCCGGTCAGTCCGCGTGTTCCGGCGGTGCACATGAACACCCGCTTCATCGCCACGACGAAAGGCTGGTTCGGGGGCGGCGGCGATCTGACGCCGGTGCTGGACGCCGACCGGCGCCAGGACCACCCGGACACCCTCGCCTTCCACGCCGCCATGAAGGCCGCCTGCGACGCCCACGACCCGGCCTGGCACGCGAAGTTCAAGGCGTGGTGCGACGAGTATTTCTTCCTGCCCCACCGCAACGAGCCCCGCGGCACCGGCGGCATCTTCTACGACCATCTGGACAGCGGCGACCGGGCCCGCGACTTCGCCTTCACCCGCGACGTCGGCGATGCCTTCCTGGAGGTCTATCCGCGCATCGTCGCGGGCCGCATGGCCGAGCCTTGGACGGCGGCGGAACGCGAGGAGCAGCTGATCCGGCGCGGCCGCTACGTCGAGTTCAACCTGCTCTACGACCGCGGCACCATGTTCGGGCTCAAGACCGGCGGCAATGTCGAGTCGATCCTCAGCTCGATGCCGCCGGTGGTGAAGTGGCCTTAGCCCAGGCCGTCTCCAGCTCGCGCGCCGGCTCCAGCGCCGTGCCGATGGCGTCGAACAGGCCGGCCATGGTCACCGGCTTGGTCAGGTGGCCGTCGGCCCCGGCGGCGCGCCCGGCCTCGACGTGCTCCGACATGGCGTTGGCGGTCAGCATCAGCACCGGGGTGCGCTTCAGCCCGTGCCCGGCCTCATAGCGGCGGATCTCGGCGGTCGCGGTCAGGCCGTCCATGACCGGCATCTGCATGTCCATCAGCACCAGGTCGAAGCCCCCCGCCATGAAGGCGTCGACCGCCTGGCGGCCGTCCTCGACAGCGACGAGTTCCATCTCGGTCGCGCCCAGCATGATCTCGACGACCTTGCGGTTGGCCGGATGGTCGTCGGCCAGAAGGATGCGCAGCGAGGCCCCCTCCACGTCCCGCGCCGCCGCCGACGGGGCGGAAGCCGTGACCGCGGTCGCTTCCACGCGGGGCAGCGGGATGTCGAACCAGAAGGTCGAGCCCTCGCCCGGCGTGCTCTCGCAATCCAGCGCCCCGCCCATCAGCTCGACCAGGGCGGTGGAGATGGCCAGGCCCAGGCCGGTGCCGCCGTAGCGGCGGGTGATCGATCCATCCGCCTGCTGGAAGCGCCGGAAGATGCGGTTGCGCTGTTCCCGGTCGAAGCCCACGCCGGTGTCGCTGACCCGGAAGGCGATGCGGTCGCCGCCGGCCGCCGTGACGCTGAGCCGAACCGAGCCCTTGCTGGTGAATTTGAGGGCGTTGTTGACGAGATTGGTCAGGATCTGGCGCAGGCGGACGGCGTCGCCCTCGAACTGTCCCGACAGGGCGGGGTCGAAGTCGACCTCCAGCGCCACGCCCTTGTCCTCGGCCTTGACCCGCCACAGGGCGCCGATGTCGCTGACCGTCTGCTCCAGATCGAACGGGGCCGGGTCGATCGCCACCTGGCCGGACTCGATCCGGGCGCTGTCGAGAATGTCGGACAGCAGCCGCTCCAGGGTCACGCCCGACGAGCGGATCAGCTCGACCATCTCCCGTTCCTGCGGACCCAGCGGCCTGCGGGTCAGGGAGTCGGCCATCGACACCACCCCGTTCAGGGGCGTGCGGATCTCGTGGCTCATATTGGCCAGGAATTCGCTCTTGGCCCGGTTCGCATCCTCGGCCCGTCGCCGCGCCGCCCGAAGCTGGTCCGCCTGTCGCGACAGCCAGATGACGGTGGCGATGGCGCACAGCAGGAAGACGATGCCAATGGCGATGACGGCGCGCTGCAGATTGGTGTTCGACCGCGCCGTCTCGAGCTGCCGCCGGCGCTCCGCCAGCTGCTGCTGCATGTCGCCGGTGACCTGGTGAATGCCGGCGCTGAAGTTCCGGGCGGAGGCGGTCTCGTTCTCCCGCATCCGGGCGCGCAGCAGCCGGAAGGCCTCGGCCGTCCGCCCCTCGGCGAACAGCACCTCGGCCTCGACGTGACCGGTTTGCAGGTCGACCCCGCCCGCCTCCAGCCGCTTCAGGGCCTCGAGATCCCGCCGGGCGGCGGCGGTCTGGCCGGTGCGGGCGCGGGCGATGGCGCGCAGGGGCAGGACGTCGCGGGCGAGGAAGGCGGCCGTGCCCAGATCCTCGCCATACGGTTCGACGCAGGCCAGGACCTCCCGCGAGGCCTGACGGGCGTCGGCGACCGTGGCGCACAGGCTGGCGTCGTAGATGGCCAGGTTCGGCAGATCGGAACGACGCGCCAGCCGGTGATGGGCCGCCCAGTATTCCTCGGCCCGGGCCTGATCGCCGATCTTCACCGCCATCATGGTCAGATTGTAGAGGCTGTCGAAATCGGGACGGGGGTAGGCCGGGTTGGAGTAGTCGATCTCGAATTTGCGGAAGGCCGCCGCGGCGCCCTCGACGTCGTTCAGGTCCTTCAGCGCCATGCCGGCGACTTCCCAGATCCCGGCCAGGGCGGTGGCCGCGAAGGCGTCATCCTCGGGGATGTCCGCCTGGGCCCGCGCCAGAAGCTCCAGCCCCTCGCCGATCCGGCCTTCGTCCACCCGGGCCAGGGCCGTCAGGCGGGCGGAGTGCGCCCGCACGAACCAGTCGCGACCCGTCCGGGCGAACCGCTCCATCCCGGCCGCGACGCCGGCGTCGCCCTGATCGTACTGCATGGTCAGGTCGTTCAGATGGGCGATGTCGATGTAGCGCGCATCGTTCTGGCGGCGGGCCGCCTCGGCCAGACGGCGGTTCCACACGGCGGCGCGCTCGAACTCGCCCTGGTTCAGGATCGTCCAGGTGACGTGATAGAGCCGGTTCAGCCCTTCCCGGTCATCGCGCTCGACGGCGGCGAGGCCGAATCGCTCGAGCGCGGCGAAATCGGTGGACGCGGCCCGTCGCTCCACGAACCGGGCGAGCTCCCGCGCATCGGCCGCGCCGTTGGCGGCCGGCGCCGTCTGAGCGGCTCCGCGGGGCGCGCCGGCAAGCACAACGAGCAGAACCAGGCTCGTCGCAAGGATACGAAAGAGCGACATAAGCAATCCGACGTGGTCGCCCGTCCTCGCACACATATGTTGCGCAAGGTTTAGCGCGTTCCGGATTGCGGCCGGCTATCCCCCGGGACGGGTGTCGATGAACCGGCGCAGCCATTCGCCGACCCGGTCGCGGTCGTTCGGCCGGGCCAGGCTGTCCAGCGCCGCGTCCACGACCGCCGCGCCGATCCGGTCGCGCCGGCCGCCGGTCAGGTCGGCGGCATAGGCCGGGGTGAACTCCGGATGGCCCTGCAGGCTGATGGCGTCGTCATCCCAGGCCAGCCCCGCGAAGGGGGTGAAATCGCTGCCCAGGATGACCCGGGCGCCGGGCGGGAGCTCGACGACCTGGTCCTGGTGCGAGACCGGGATGGCGACGGTCGCGGCGGACGGCGTCATCCAGGACTCGGTCGCGACCACGTCGTAGCGATGCAGGCCGACGCCCCAGCCCCGGTCCGACTTCTCGACCCGGCCGCCCAGCGCCTCGGCCATGGCCTGGTGCCCGAAGCAGACGCCGACCAGGCCGGTGCGGCCCTTGGCGGCGCGGATCCAGTCGAGCAGATCGGCGATCCAGGCCTGGTCCTCGTAGACCCCCGCGGCCGAGCCGGTGATGATCGCCGCGTCGAAGGCCGCCGGGTCGGGCCACTCGCCGGCCTGCGACCGAAAGACCTCGACCTCGTAGCCCTCGCCCAGCAGGGCGCGGAACATGGCGGGGTAGTCGCCGTGCCGTTCGGCCAGGGCCGGCGGCGGCGCGCCGGTCTCCAGGATCGCAATTCGGGTCATTCAGGGCTCCTCGTCCGACCGATATGGGCGATCACGCAAGACGGAGGAAGGGCGATCCTCTATGGGCGGCCTCATGACCGATCCCGCCTCCGATCCCGTCGTCCTGATCAACGTCTATCGCTGCGAGCCCGACCGGCTGGACGCCCTGATGGAGCTTCTGGCCGTCATGGTGCGGAGCCAGCGCGAGGCCGGGGGCTTCATCTCCGCCACCCTGCACCGGGGCCTGAACGGCAAGGTGGCGGCGGTTCACGCCGTCTGGCGCTCGAAGGAGGACTGGAAGGCCATGGCCCGCAGCCCCGCCGTCAATGCGGCGATGGAGCCGATCATGGCCATCGCCACCTTCGAGCCGCACCTCTACGAGGCGGGCGAGGTCATCACCCCGTAAACCAGACCTCGGCGCGCGCCCCGGCCTCGCCCAGGGTCGCCGCGACCCAGCCGCAGATTTCATTCGCCGCGGCCTCGGACCCCGGCGGCGGGTTCAGGACCACCACCGCGCAGCCGTTCATCCTCATCGGATCGGTCAGGGGCCGCAGCCGCGCCTCGGCCACCAGCGCCCGCTTGATCCCGGCCTTGTCGAGACGGCGCAGGAAGCCGTCGAAGGTCTCCATGTCCTTCAGCGGGGTCCAGATCGCCACCGTCGCCCGCGGATCGGCGCGGGCGATGGCGGCGGCCGTGTCGGCGGCGCAGTTGTAGTCGTCCGGCTGTTCGAACGGCGGATCGATCAGCACGAAGGGGGCCGTGGCCTCGGCCGCCCAGGTCCGCGCCTGGTCGTAGCCGTCGCCGCCCTGGGCCGTCGCCTGGGGAAAGGCCTCCAGCGCCCCGGTCAGCAGGGCGAGAACCGGCGGATGCAGCTCGAACCCGACATAGCGGTCCTCGTCGCCCAGCCGTCCGGCGATCAGCCGGGGCGAGCCGGGATAGAGGCGTACGCCGCCGTCCGGATTGAGCCGCGCCACCTCGGCCGCCAGCGCCTCGATCAGCGGCGGCCGGTCGGCGGCGGCCATCAGCCGGGCGACGCCCGCCTCGGCCTCCTTCGAACGGGCGCCGTCGCCGCTCAGGTCGTAGATCCCGGCCCCGGCGTGGGTGTCGATCACCGCCACCGGCCCCGAGGCCTGGCGCCGCTCCAGCAGCCACAGGACGAGGGCGTGTTTGACGAGGTCGGCGAAATTGCCCGCGTGGAAGCTGTGACGATAGTTCATCGCCCTGCCCTCTCGCGCCCGGCCCCGCCGGTCAAGGGGAACCGGCGGTCATCGGGCCACGTTGGCGCTGCGCAAATCCGCGAGAGGCTGAGATGGCGGCGAGATCAACGGACGGACGTCGCTGATGGCTCACGGCGCCCTCGACATCGAGGCCCGGGGCGAGATTCCCGACGGGCTCACCTGGTGCAGCGACGAGCATCCGGGGCTGAAACGCACGCCGTCCGGCAAGGGCTTCGCCTATCACGACGCCCAGGGCCGGCTTGTGCGCGACCCGAAAGTCCTCGACCGGATCCGGGCCCTGGCCATTCCTCCGGCCTGGACCGACGTCTGGATCTGCCCGCGCGCCTCGGGCCACATCCAGGCCGTGGGCCGCGACGTGAAGGGGCGCAAACAGTACCGCTACCACCCCGACTGGCACGCCCACGCCGCCGAGACCAAGTTCGAACGCCTGCCGGAATTCGCCCGCGCCCTGCCGAGACTGAGGCGGCGGGTCGAGGCGGACCTCAACCGTCGCGGCGTCTCCCGCGAGAAGGTGCTGGCCACCGCCGTGCGGCTGCTGGAGATCAGCCTGATCCGGGTCGGCAATGCGCAGTATGCGAGGCAGAACCGCTCCTACGGCCTGACCACCCTGCACAAGCGGCACCTGGAGGTCGACGGCGCGGCCCTGACCTTCGCCTTCAAGGGCAAGAGCGGGGTCGAGCACGAGGTGAAGGTCCGCGACCGCCGGCTGGCCACGGTGGTGCGGAACCTGCGCGAGCTGCCCGGCCAGCAGCTGTTCAAATATCGGGACGCCGACGGCGCGCTGTGCGCCGTCACCTCGGACGATGTGAACGCCTATATCCGCGAGGCGATGGGCGAGCAGTTCTCGGCCAAGGATTTCCGGACCTGGGCCGGGACGGTGTCGGCGGCCCGGGCCCTGCGCGACATGGAGCCGCCGTCGTCGCCCACCGAGGCGAAGCGCCGGATCACCGTCTGCGTCAAGGCGGTGGCGGGTCTGCTGGGCAATACGCCGACGGTGTGCCGGACCTCCTACGTCCATCCCCGCGTGTTCGAACTGTATCAGGAAGGTCGCCTCGGCGAGACGCTTCCGGGACCGGAGGCGGCGACCTTCGAGCGCGCCCTGGCCAAGGTGCTGAGGGGCTGACCGCAACCTTCGGGAAAGGTTGATCGACGACCCTGCCGGCGAACGCCCGACAGGTGAGACGATGGCCGGACGCCGATATCCCCGGCGGGCGTGGAGCCCGTCGAAGAAGCCCCGGAGCCGCGTCGGCGTCCTGAGCGAGGCCCTGGTGCTGGCCTGTATGGTGCTGGCCGTGATCCTGATCCTGCGGCCCGGCCCGGACGCGGCCCACGCCGAGGCCGATCCGGCGTGGACGACGTCGTCGGGCGACCGGCTGGAGGGGATCGGACGGGTCGTCGACGGCGATACCCTCGACGTCGGCGCGGTGCGCGTCCGCCTGCATGGCATCGACGCCTTCGAACGCGACCAGACGTGCGACGGGCCGCGCGGAGCCTGGGCCTGCGGGGCGGCGGCGACGCGCGCCCTGAAGGCCCGGGTCGAAGGCCGGGGGCTGATCTGCCGCGTGCTCGACACCGACCGCTACGGCCGCAAGGTCAGCCGTTGCGAACAGGCGGGCGTCGACGTCGCCGGCGCCCTGGTGGCCGAGGGGCTGGCGCTGGCCTATCGCCGCTACAGCCGGGACTATGTCGACGAGGAGCTGGCGGCGGAAGCGCGGGGCGCCGGGGCCTGGAACGGCTCCTTCGACCGGCCGGAACAGTGGCGCAGTCGCTAGGGGCCGGGGTCGCCGCCCCCATTGCGCCCGCAGACTGACTGCGATGTAACTTGCGCCCTTGGGGGAACGGCGGTTTACGAGCCGGCCGTTCAAGTCGGAGGGACCTTTTCAATGTCGGTATCGAACAATTTTCTGCGCCTCGGCGTGCTGTCGGCCCTGGTGGGCATGTCGCTGGGCGTCTGGATGGGCGCGAACCAGGACTTCGTCCTGAGGCCGGTGCACGCCCACATCAACCTGCTGGGCTTCGCCTCGATGATGCTCTTCGGCCTGTTCTACCGGGCCTTCCCCGCAGCCGGTCGCGGCTGGCTGCCGATGGCGCATTTCGCCCTGTCGGTGCTGGGCTTCCTGATCCTGATGCCGTCGCTGGCCCTGATGCTGCTTCAGAAGCCGCTGTTCCTGCCGGCCATGATCGCGTCGGAGTTCATGCTGGTCGGATCGATGCTGCTGTTCGTCATCATCGTCTTCATGGCGACGATGAGGAAGGACGAGGCGACCGCCGCCTGAGCCTCAGGCGGTCGTCCAGTAGCCGCGGCTGCGGGCGCTGACCGGCGCCCGCGTCGCCTCGACCCGCGACAGGATGGCGGCCTTGAAGGCGTCGGCCTGATCGTCGCCGACCAGAAGCCGCAATGACCGTACGATCCGCGTGATCCGCAAGTGGTTGTGGTCGCTGGGCATCAGCCAGTCGTGGGTCATCCCGTAGAAGGCGGTCATCCGGTCGGTCGCGGCGGCCAGGGCGATCTGGGCCATGGACGAGTCGCGGATGGCCTCCACCTCGTCGTCCGTCAGCGCCGGGGCGTCGGGCACGGCGCGCGACGGTTCCCGCAGCGGGAACAGCCACTGGATGAAGTCGTGCGTCCGCTCCAAGGCGGCGTTGTCCATCGCCAGGACCTCGAACAGGGTCCGCCCCGCCGCGTCCGGGCCCTCGCCTTCCAGAAAGGCCACGATCGGGCCGGCCGTCATGGTCTGATCCGTCCTTACGCCGCCTTGTCCCAGTCGAGCACGACCTTGCCCGACTGGCCGGAACGCATGGCCTCGAAGCCTTCCTCGAAGCGCTCGTAGCCCATCTGGTGGGTGATCAGCGGACGCAGGTCGAGACCGGCCTTGAGCAGGCCCAGCATCTTGCGCCAGGTGGTGAACATCTCGCGCCCGTAGACGCCCTTGATGGTCAGGGCCTTGAGGATAATGGCGCCCCAGTCGGTTTCCATCGGCTTCGACGGAATGCCCAGCATGGCCATGCCGCCGCCCATGATCAGGGTGTCGACGCATTGCTTGAAGGCGATCGGCGAGCCGGACATCTCCAGCGCCACGTCGAAGCCGACCTTCATGCCCAGTTCGTGGATGACGTCGTGGAGGTCTTCCTTCGTGGTGTTCACGGTGCGCACCCCTGGGGCGACCTTCCGGGCCAGCTCGAGGCGGAAGTCGTTGATGTCGGTCAGGACCACGGTGCGGGCCCCGGCGTGGCGGGCGACGGCCGCGGCCATCATGCCGATGGGGCCCGCGCCGGTGACCAGCACGTCCTCGCCCAGCAGGTCGAACTGCTGCGCCGTGTGCACGGCGTTTCCGAACGGATCGAGGATGGCGCCGATCTCGTAGGGCACGTCGTCGGGCAGTTCGATGACGTTGAAGGCCGGGGCCACGACGAATTCGGCGAAGGCGCCCTGGCGGTTGACGCCGATGCCGCGGGTGTCAGGGTCGAGGTGGAAATGCCCGGCGCGGGCGGCCTCGGAGTTGAGGTCGATGACGTGACCCTCGGCCGAGACGCGCTGGCCGATCTTGAGGCGGCGATCGACGTCCTTGCCGATGGCGACGATCTCGCCCGAGAATTCATGGCCGGTGATCATCGGCACGGGGACGTTCTTCTGGCTCCACTCGTCCCAGTTCCAGATGTGGATGTCGGTGCCGCAGACGGCGGTGCGGTGCACCCGGATCAGCACGTCCTCGTCGCCGGCGACGGGGATGGGGGCGTCGATCAGTTCGAGGCCGACTCCCGGCTTGGTCTTGGCCAGGGCCTTCATGGTGTCGGTCATCAGATAACTCCCAATTCCTTGCCGGCCGTCGTGAACGCCGCGACCGTTTGATCAATCTGTTCGAAAGTGTGCGCCGCCGACATCTGGGTGCGGATGCGGGCCTGGCCGCGCGGCACCACCGGGAAGCTGAAGCCGATGACATAGACGCCGAGCTCCAGGGCGCGGGCGGCGAAGTCCTGGGCCAGCTTCGCGTCGTTCAGCATCACCGGGATGATCGGGTGCTCGCCCGGCAGCAGGGTGAAGCCGGCCTCGGTCATGGCGGCGCGGTAGCGGACGGCGTTGGCGAACAGCTGTTTGCGCAGCGTGTCGCCCTCGTCGCCGCCGGCGATGCGGATGGCCTCGAGGCTGGAGCCGCAGACGGCCGGGGCCAGGGCGTTGGAGAACAGATAGGGCCGGGCGCGCTGCTTGAGCAGGGCCACGACCTCGGAGGCAGCGCAGATGAAGCCGCCCATGGCCCCGCCCAGGGCCTTGCCGAAGGTGCCGGTCAGGAAATCGATCTCGACCCCATGGTGGGCGTAGGAGCCGCGGCCCTGCGGACCGAGGAAGCCGGTGGCGTGGCAGTCGTCGACCATGATCAGGGCTTGGTATTTGTCAGCGAGGGCCCGGATGTCCTTCAGCTTCGCAATATAGCCGTCCATCGAGAAGGCGCCGTCGGTGGCGATGACGATCTCGCGCGCGCCGTCGGCCCGGGCCTGTTTCAGCTGGGTCTCGAGGTCGTCCATGTCGGAGTTGGCGAAACGGTAGCGTTTGGCCTTGCACAGCCGGACGCCGTCGATGATCGAGGCGTGGTTCAGACTGTCGGAGACGATGGCGTCCTCGGCCCCGAACAGGGGCTCGAAAATCCCGCCGTTGGCGTCGAACGCCGCGGCGAACAGGATCGCATCCTCGAAGCCGAGGTAGTCGGCGACGGCGCGTTCCAGCTCCTTGTGGATTTCCAGGGTGCCGCAGATGAAGCGGACCGAGGCCGTGCCCGCGCCCCATTTCTGCTGCGCCTCGATCCCCGCCCGGGTCACCCGCTCATCGCCGGCGAGGCCGAGATAGTTGTTGGCGCAGAAGTTGAGGACATCGCGGCCGCCGACCCGGATGACCGGCCCCTGCCGGGAGGCGATGACCCGTTCGGGCTTGGTCAGGCCCTGGGCGTCGATGTCGGCGAGTTCCGCGCGGATGCGGTCGTGAAAGCTGGCTGTCATGCGCGCTCCGCTACGCCGTTTTGACCGTGGTTTGAAGCCCTTGGAACGCGGACCCTAGGTCGCGGGCTCCGGCTCCGCCACCGGACGGAACGGACTGACCCGGATCCGGCCGCCGCAGGGGGTGAAGGTCTGGGCCAGGGTCACCGGCGAGGTGTCGGCGGGCGCCGTCATCCGGATGCGGGCCGCGGAGGGGCAGGCGGTTTCGCCCTGGCTCTCATTGGGGACCACGGACCAGGCGATGTCGAAGAAGGCCCTGGCCTGCGGAGCCAGGGGGACCGGAGCCGGGGTCTGGCCCGGCCGGAAATAGCTGCCGGGGTTCTGTTCGGCGCGGATGGCGGCCAGGGCCTTGCCCTCCCTGTCCTGCAGGGTGACCGCCGGATAGCCGGTCAGGCTGCAGGGCTCGGCGCCGACGTTCTGGACGCCGAGGATCGAGACCCGGTTGCCGGCGCCGGCGTCGCCGCCCTCGGCCGAGAGCTTCAGCTGCGGTCCCTTGCACGGCGGCGGAGCGGCGCCGGGCGCCGGGGGCGACGCCGCGCCCGGCGCGGGGGCGACGACCGGCGCGGCCGGGGCGGGCCGGCTGCATTGTTCGAGCACGACCGGCGCATCCTCGGCCACGAGGCGGCTGAGCGTGGCGCGCTCGACCCCGTCGCGGGTCAGGGTGCGCCACTCGACCTCGGCGTTGACGAAGCGGGCGCCGGAGGCGGCCGGGGCGGCGCGCATGACCCAGGTGCGGTCGCGGTAAATGACCTGGGCCGACTGCGGATCGGAATAGGCCACGGCCACGCTCAGACCGCTGTCGCAGACATAGGTGGCCGAGACGGGCGCCGGCTCGGCAATCGGCACGGTGGGTTCGGGCGGCGGGGCCGCCGGCTCTTCCGGCTGGCTGCATCCCGCGGCGGACAGGGCGAGAGCCGCCAGACCGAGGCCGACCATCTGATTGCGACGCATGAGACTTCCCCCGACAGACCGGCCCCGACAGAGCCGACAGTAAACGCCAGCCAAGGGCAAAGGCTCCGCTTGCGCAAGCGGCGTCGGCTCAGGCGGTCAGAAGGCGCGGCAGTTTGAAGGTCACGGTCTCGCGCTCGCCGGCGTCCTCGATCACCTCGGCGTCGAAGCGGGCGCGGACGGCCTCGACCAGGGCCTCGATCAGCGGTTCGGGCGCCGAGGCCCCGGCGGTGATCCCGAGCGTGGACACCCCGTCCAGCCAGGACCAGTCGACCTGGGTCGCATCGTCAACGAGCCGGGCGTCGCGGGCGCCGGCCCGGAGCGCCACCTCGACCAGCCGCACCGAGTTGGACGAGTTCTTCGATCCGACCACCAGCACCAGGTCGCAGCCCGCGCCGAGCCGCTTGACCGCCTCCTGCCGGTTGGTGGTGGCGTAGCAGATGTCTTCCTTGTGCGGGTCGGGCAGTTCCGGGAAGCGGCGCTTCAGGACCGCCAGAATCTCGCTGGTGTCGTCGACCGACAGCGTCGTCTGGGTGGCGTAGGCCAGCGGCGCCTCGCCCGGACGCTGGAAGGCCTCGGCGTCACCGACCGTCTCGACCAGGCTGATGGCGCCGGGCGGCAACTGGCCCATGGTGCCGACGACCTCGGGGTGGCCGGCGTGGCCGATCAGGATGATGTGGCGGCCGGCGGCGTGATGGCGCTCGGCCTCGACATGGACCTTGGAGACCAGCGGGCAGGTGGCGTCGAGATACAGCATCTCGCGCGCCCGGGCGCCTTCCGGCACCGACTTGGGCACGCCGTGGGCCGAGAAGACCACCGGCCGGTCGTCCGGGCATTCGTCCAGTTCCTTGACGAAGACGGCGCCCATGGCCTTGAGCCGGTCGACCACGTGACGATTGTGGACGATCTCGTGCCGCACATAGACAGGCGCGCCGTACTTTTCGATGGCGCGCTCGACGATCTGGATGGCCCGGTCGACCCCGGCGCAGAAGCCGCGCGGGGTGGCCAGCCGCACGGTGAGCGGACGCTTTTCGGGAGCCGGGATCGGCGCGTGCAGGGTCATGCCCGGAACCTAGTCGTTCGGCCCCCGCGCCGCCACCACGGTTTGCGCCAGCGCGGGTTTGCCGCGCCTCGCTTTAGCCGCTATCAGCAACGAGCGTGCGCCCGGCGTCGGGATATGGCGCGCCTCCTCGTTTGTGGAAGAGCCTTCGATGCGTCGCGTCTTCAAGAATTTCCTGGTTCCGGCCGCCGCGGTCGCCGCGCTTTCGACCCTGCTGGTCCCGCTCGCGGCCGAGGCGCAGGCGCGGCCGGGGCAGACGCGTCCGGGCCAGGAGCAGGGCGGATCGGCGCGCGGCGAGAACGCCGACGGCTCGGCGCAGAACCAGCGTCAGCGGGCGCCCCGCATCGCGCCGCTGCGTCGCAGCGCCGCCGCCGGCCCCTGCCCCTATGTGAAGATTCTCTATGACGCGGCCCGCTACGTCGAACTGACCGGCGACCGGGTGTCGGCCTCGAACGTGGCCTATACCGGCGAGATCGAGGGGCTGACCTCGGACTGCGCCTATCAGGCCGACGAGCCGATCACCGTCTACACCCGGGTGCTGTTCAACCTGGGCCGGGGCCCGCAGGCCCAGGGCGACGGCCGCACCTATCGCTACTGGATCGCGGTGACCGAGCGGAACAAGGCCGTGCTGGCCAAGGAATATTTCGACCTGCCGGTCAATTTCGACGGCGAGCTGACCGCCTCGGTGACCCATGACCAGGTCGTGGTCATTCCGCGCGCCGACGTGACCACCAGCGGCGACAATTTCGAGATTCTGGTCGGCTTCGACGTGACCCCGGAGATGGCCGAGTTCAACCGTACGGGCAGCCGCTTCCGCGTGAACGCCGGCGCCCTGGCGCCCACGACCGACCAGTAAATGACCGATCTCAGGACTGTTCTTGGCGAGGCGGTCGGAGCCGCCTTCGCCGCCGAAGGCGTGGACCCCGCCCTCGCCCGCGTGACCCCGTCGGACCGGCCCGACCTGGCCGACTTCCAGTCGAACGGCGCCCTGGCGGCGGCCAAGGCGCTGAAGGCCAATCCGCGTGACCTCGCGACCCGCGTGGCCGAGCGGCTGAAGGGCGACGACCGGCTGGCCTCGGTCGAGGTGGCCGGTCCGGGCTTCATCAATCTCAAGGTCGCCGACGCCGCGCTGGCGGCCCGGGCGGCCGAGGTGGCGGACGACCGCGACCGCGCCGGCGCCTCGACGGTCGCCGCGCCGCGCAAGGTGGTCATCGACTACGCCGGGCCCAACGTGGCCAAGCCGATGCACGTCGGCCACCTGCGCAGCTCGATCATCGGCGAGAGCCTGAAGCGGCTGTTCCGTTTCCGCGGCGACACGGTGTGGGGCGACGCCCATTTCGGCGACTGGGGCTTCCAGATGGGGCTGCTGATCGTCGCCGTCGGCGACGAGGGCAGCGCCGACGGCTTCATGGCCGAGGGCGACGGCCCCTTCCCGGCGGAGTCGCCGGTGACGCTGGAGGATCTGGAACGGCTGTATCCGGCCGCCGCGGCCCGCGCCAAGGAGGATACGGACTTCCGTGACCGCGCCCGCAGGGCGACGGCCGAACTGCAGGCGGGACGGCCTGGCTACCGCGCCCTGTGGCGGCACATGCATGACGTCTCGATGAGCGGACTGCAGCGCGAGTTCGGGGCGCTGGGCGTGACCTTCGACCTGTGGAACGGCGAGAGCGACGCCGACCCGCTGATGCCCGAGATGATCGCCCATCTGGAGAAGACCGGCCTGCTGGTCGAGGACGACGGGGCGCGGGTGGTGCACGTGGCCCGGCCCGGCGAGACGCGGAAGCGGAAACTGGCCGACGGCAGCGTCATCGAGGCCCCGAGCCCGCCGCCGCTGCTGGTCATCTCGTCGGAAGGGTCGGCCATGTACGGCACGACCGACCTGGCGACCATCCTCGACCGTCGCAAGGCGATCGATCCGGACCTGATCCTCTATGTCGTCGACGAGCGGCAGGCGGAGCATTTCGAACAGGTGTTCCGCGCGGCTGTGCTGGCCGGCTACGCCGCCGAGGGGTCGCTGGAGCATCTCGGCTTCGGCACCATGAACGGGCCGGACGGCAAGCCGTTCAAGACCCGCGCGGGCGGGGTGCTGAAGCTGCACGACCTGATCACCATGGCCACCGACAAGGCGCGGGAGCGGCTCCGCGAGGCCAGGCTGGGGGCAGACCTGCCCGAGGCCGAGTTCGACGACATCGCCCGCAAGGTGGCGGTGGCGGCGCTGAAATTCGCCGACCTGTCGAACAGCCGGACCACCAGCTACATCTTCGACCTCGACCGCTTCATGAGCTTCGAGGGCAAGACCGGGCCGTATCTGCTCTACCAGGCGGTGCGGATCAAATCCCTGCTGCGCAAGGCGGCGGACCAGGGCGCGACGGCGGGGCCGGTGGTGATCGCCGAGCCGGCCGAGCGCGATCTGGCCCTGACGCTGGACGCCTTCTCGCAGGCCGTGGGCGAAGCCTACGACAAGCGGATGCCGCACCTGATCTCGGAGCACGCCTACCGGCTGGCCCAGTCGTTCTCGAAATTCTACGCCGCCTGCCCGGTGCTGGTCGCGCCGGACGAGGCGACCCGGGGCTCGCGGCTGACGCTGTCGAAGGCGGTGCTGGACCAGCTGGAGCGGGCCCTGGACCTGCTCGGCATCGACACGCCGGAGCGGATGTAGGCTAGACTGGCGGGGCTCAGGAGGGATCCGCCATGTCGCTCGACGCCTATATCGCCGGCCTGCCCAAGGCCGAACTTCACCTGCACATCGAGGGCAGCCTCGAGCCCGAACTGATGTTCGAACTGGCCCGGCGCAACAAGGTCTCCATCCCGTTCGACAGCGTCGAGGCGGTGCGGGCGGCCTATGACTTCTCCAACCTGCAGGACTTCCTCGACATCTATTACGCGGGGGCGAACGTCCTGCTGACCGAGGAGGATTTCCACGATCTGGCCGTGGCCTATTTCCGCCGGGCGGCGGCGGACAATGTTCGCCACGCCGAGATCTTCTTCGACCCGCAGACCCACACCGACCGGGGCATTCCGTTCGGCGTCGTGGCCGAGGGGCTGCTGGCCGGGATGCGGCGGGCGGAGAGCGAACTGGGCGTCAGCTCGAAGCTGATCCTGTGCTTCCTGAGGCATCTGGACGAGCACGCGGCCTTCGACACGCTTCATCAGGCGGAGCCGTGGCTGGGCCGGATCGAGGGGGTGGGGCTGGACTCGTCGGAGGTCGGGCATCCGCCGTCGAAATTCCAGCGGGTGTTCGAGCGCGCCGGCCAGATGGGGCTGAAGCGGGTCGCCCACGCTGGCGAGGAAGGCCCGCCCGAATACGTCCGCGAGGCCCTGGACCTGTTGCACATCAACCGGATGGACCACGGCAACCGCTCGATGGAGGACGAGGCCCTGATCGAACGTCTGGCGGCCTCGCAGATGACGCTGACGGTGTGCCCGCTGTCGAACCTGAAGCTCTGCGTGGTGAAGGACCTGAAGGACCATCCCGTGCCGGAGATGCTGCGCCGGGGGCTGCACGTGACGCTGAACTCGGACGACCCGGCCTATTTCGGCGGCTATGTGAACGACAATTACCGGCGGCTGGCCGAGGCCGTGGGGCTGACGCGTGAGCAGGTGACGCAGCTGGCGCGGAACAGCTTCGAAGGGTCGTTCCTCGACGAGGCGGAGAAGGCGGCGCGGGTGGCGGAGGTGGATGCTTACGCGGCGGGGTGAGACGGGAAACCTGGGAGACAAAATGCTGGAGGGGCAGGTTGGCGATGCATATCGAGAAGGCTGGTCACGGCTTGACGATCAAGCTGGACGGCACCGGCAGTTTGGCCTTCTTTCTCCAGACGTTGCTCCGGGCCAAGTTCTACGATGATGGCGGTGTGGACGGACTCCTCAGCCCGCTGCTGAACAGCGCCCTCAAGGCCACTCTGGAGACGATTGGCACTGAGCAGCCGGATACCGCCAACTATTATGCCGGCTGGGTGCAGGACCTTCATCAGGCCCGCGTGCAGGCCCTGGTCTCCACGTCATCGGGCTATCGGTCGGCCAGCGTGTCCGGGCAGAAGGCGATGATGCGCACAGCGCTGTTTCCGCTGGAGCCAAATGAATAGCGTCGAGTCCAGGTGTCGACGAGAGACGCTCGGCCCGGCAGCCCGTCCTGGCGTCGCGGCCGCCCCCGCTTGACTTCGCGCAGGAGTCGGGGCCTAGGTCGCGGCGCTCTCGCGGGAGAGATCGGGGCCTTTTCGGAGGCCTCGGAGCCGAAGGCGCAACCGCCCCGGAAACGCTCAGGCAAACGGACCGCGAAGGCATACGGACGCTGGAAAGTCGCTCCCCATTCCCGGGATTCATGGGCGCGCCGACGGAGCAAGACGCCGTAATACCGGCGCCGGAATCTCTCAGGCTTCAGGACAGCGGGGGCGCGAGGACGGCGGAGCTTTCCGCCGCGTGACGCGACCGTGAAAGACTGAACATGACCGACGAGACCCTGAAGACCACGCCCCTCAACGCCGCGCACCGCGCCCTGGGCGCCCGGATGGTCGGCTTCGGCGGCTATGACATGCCGGTGCAGTACGAGGGCGTTCTGGCCGAGCACCGCTGGACCCGCGAGCACGCCGGCCTGTTTGACGTGTCGCACATGGGCCAGTGCAAGATCACCGGCGAGGACGCCACGGCCCAGTTCGAACGCTTCGTGCCCGGCGACTATGCGATCCTGAAGGCCGGGCGGCAGAAATACAGCCTGCTGCTGAACGCCGGGGGCGGCATCATGGACGACCTGATGGCCGGGCGTCCCGATCACGACGGCCTCTATGTGGTGGTCAACGCCGGCAACAAGGACGCCGACTTCGCCTTCCTCGAAGCCAGTCTGCAGGGCGACGCGAAACTGACCGTGCTGGACGACCGCGCCCTGATCGCGATCCAGGGGCCCGAGGCGGCCGAGGTGATGGCGAAGCACGAGCCGGTGCTGGCCGAGTTCGGCTTCATGGACTGCGCCCGTCTGGTGCTGTTCGGGGTCGACTGTTTCGTCTCGCGCTCGGGCTACACCGGCGAGGACGGCTACGAGATCTCGGTCCCGGCCGCCGACGCCGAGCGGATCTGGACCGAGATCCTGAAGGACGCCCGGGTCAAGCCGATCGGCCTCGGCGCCCGCGACAGCCTGCGCCTCGAGGCCGGCCTGCCGCTCCACGGACACGACATCGACGCCACGACCTCGCCGGTCGAGGCGGCCCTGACCTTCGCCCTGTCGAAGTCGCGCAAGGAGCGGGCCGACTTCAACGGCGCCGACCGCATCCTGAAGGAGCTGGCCGAGGGCCCGTCGCGGGTCCGCGTCGGCCTGAGCGTCAAGGAAGGCGCCCCGGCCCGCGAAGGCGCCGAGATCGCCGACATGGACGGCAAGGTCATCGGCAAGGTCACCTCGGGCGGCCCCTCGCCGACGCTGGGCCGCAACATCGCCATGGGCTATGTGCCGCCGAAGTTTTCCGACCTGGGCACGGAGTTGAAGGTCCTCGTGCGCGGCAAGCCCGCCGCCGCCGAGGTCGTCGCCACGCCCTTCGTCGCCCAACGCTACTATCGCAAACCCAAGGCCGTCTGAGCCTTTCGGAGACAGACCGATGCATTTCACCAAGGATCACGAGTGGGTTCGCCTCGACGGCGACGTCGCCACGGTCGGCATCAGCAAGCACGCCGCCGACGCCCTGGGCGACGTGGTGTTCGTCGAGACGCCGGAAGCCGGCAAGACCGTTTCGAAGGGCGACAGCTTCGCCGTCGTCGAGAGCGTCAAGGCGGCCTCGGACGTCTACGCCCCGGTGTCGGGCGAGGTGATCGAGGGCAACGCCGCCCTCGCCTCCGCTCCCGAGACGGTCAACGCCGATCCGGAAGGCGACGGCTGGTTCGCCAAGATCAAGGTGTCCGACGGCTCGCAGCTGGACGCCCTGATGGACCGCGCCGCCTACGACGCCTTCCTCGCCACCCTCTAAACCCCTTCCCTCCCGCACGGACCTCCCCGCCATGCGCTACCTCCCCCTCACGCCCGACGACCGCACGGCGATGCTCGCCGCGATCGGGGCCAAGACGATCGACGACCTGTTCGTGGACGTGCCGCAGGCGGCGCGGCGGGAGGGGTTCGTGGACCTGCCGCGCGTGGCGGGCGAGCTGGAGGTCGAGCGGGCGCTCGGCGCCATGGCGGCGAAGAATACGGCGGCGGGATCGGCGCCCTTCTTCTGCGGGGCCGGGGCCTATCGTCACCATGTGCCGGCGACGGTGGATCACGTGATCCAGCGGTCGGAGTTCCTGACCAGCTACACGCCCTACCAGCCCGAGATCGCCCAGGGCACGCTGCAGTATCTGTACGAGTTCCAGACCCAGGTCGCCAACCTGACCGGCATGCCGGTGGCCAACGCCAGCCTCTATGACGGCTCGACCGCCATGGCCGAGGGCGTGCTGATGGCCACCCGGGTGACCCGCCGGAACAAGGCGGTGATCTCGGGCGGGGTGCATCCCCACTATGTCGCCGCGACCGAGACCGTGGTCCACGCCGTCGGGGTCGAGACCCAGGTGCTGGCCGCCGCGGTCGACGCCGAGGCCGCCGTCATCGACCAGATCGGGCCGGACACCGCCTGCGTCGTGGTCCAGACCCCGAATGTGTTCGGCACGGCGACCGACGTGACGAAGATCGCCGAGGCCGCCCATGCGGCCGGAGCCCTGCTGATCGTGGTGGTCACCGAGGCCGTGTCGATGGGCCTGCTGAAGTCGCCGGGCGAGATGGGGGCCGACATCGTCGCCGCCGAGGGCCAGTCGATCGGCAACGCCCTGAATTTCGGCGGCCCCTACGTCGGCCTGTTCGCCTGCCGCGAAAAGCTGGTCCGCCAGATGCCGGGCCGGCTGTGCGGCGAGACGGTCGATGCGGACGGGACGCGGGGCTTTGTCCTGACCCTGTCGACGCGGGAGCAGCACATCCGTCGCGACAAGGCGACGTCGAACATCTGCACCAACTCGGGCCTGTGCACCCTGGCCTTCACCATCCACATGAGCCTGCTGGGCGAGACGGGGCTGCGGCGGATGGCCCTGCTGAACCATGAGACGGCGCTGACCACGCGCGACGCCCTGGCGTCGATCCCCGGCGTCGAGGTGCTGACCCCGCGCTTCTTCAACGAGTTCGCGGTGAAGCTGCCGAAGAACGCCGTCGAGGTGGTCGACGCCCTGGCGAAGAAGGGCGTGCTGGCCGGCGTGCCCTATGGCCGCCTCGCCCCCGCCGCCGGCATGGACGACGTCCTGCTGGTGGCCGCCACCGAGACCACCACCGAAGCCCATATCGCCGCCCTCAAGACCGCCCTGGCGGAGGTTCTGTAATGAGCACCATGAACACCGTCGGCCGTCCGACCACGCCGAACAAGGTCGAGACCAAGCCCGCCACCCTGACCGGAGGCCGCGGCCTGCTGCAGGACGAGCATCTGATCTTCGAGAGCGACGGCTGGGGCAAGACCGGCGTCGACCTGCCGGAGCCGAAGGGGACCGGGTCCGACCTCGGCGATCTGGTCCGCAAGGATCCGATCGGCCTGCCGGGCCTCTCCGAGCCCGAGACGATGCGGCACTATGTGCGGCTGAGCCAGAAGAACCACGCCATCGACCTGGCCATCTATCCGCTGGGCTCGTGCACAATGAAGCACAACCCGCGCCTGAACGAGAAGATGGCGCGCCTGCCCGGCTTCTCGGACATCCATCCGCTGCAACCGCAGTCGACGGTGCAGGGGGCGCTGGAGCTGATGGACCAGCTGGCCCACTGGCTGAAGACCCTGACCGGCATGCCGGCGGTGGCCCTGTCGCCCAAGGCCGGGGCCCATGGCGAACTGTGCGGCCTGATGGCCATCCGCGCCGCCCACCGGGCCGCGGGCCAGGGGCTGCGCTCGGAGAACCCGCGCAACAAGGTGCTGGTCCCGACCAGCGCCCACGGCACCAATCCGGCCACGGCCGCCTTCGTCGGCTACACCGTGGTGGAAGTGGCCCAGACCGAGGACGGCCGCGTCGACGTGGCCGATCTGGCCTCGAAGCTGGGGCCGGACGTGGCCGCCATCATGGTGACCAATCCGAACACCTGCGGCCTGTTCGAGCGCGACATCCTCGAGATCAGCCGGCTGACCCATGAGGCCGGGGCATATTTCTACTGCGACGGGGCGAATTTCAACGCCATCGTCGGGCGGGTGCGGCCGGGCGACCTGGGCGTCGACGCCATGCACATCAACCTGCACAAGACCTTCTCGACGCCGCACGGCGGCGGCGGGCCGGGCGCGGGTCCGGTGGTGCTGTCCGAGGCCCTGGCCCCGTTCGCCCCGGCCCCCTGGGTGGTGTCTGGCGAGGACGGCTTCAAACTGGTCGAGTTCGCCGAGGACGAGGCCGAGCAGGCCTTCGGCCGGCTGTGCGCCTTCCAGGGCCAGATGGGCATGTATGTCCGGGCCCTCAGCTACATGATGAGCCACGGCTCGGACGGACTGCGGCAGGTGGCCGAGGACGCGGTGCTGAACGCGAATTACATCAAGGCCCGGCTGTCGGACCTGATGTCGGCGGCCTTCCCCGAGGGGCCGTGCATGCATGAGGCCCTGTTCGACGACGAATGGCTGAAGGGCACCGACGTGACCACGCTCGACTTCGCCAAGGCGATGATCGACGAGGGCTTCCACCCGATGACCATGTATTTTCCGCTGGTCGTCCACGGGGCGATGCTGATCGAGCCGACCGAGACCGAGTCGAAGCAGGAGCTGGATCGCTTCATCGACGCGATGCGGGCCCTGGCCGAGGCGGCCAAGGCCGGCGACGTCGACCGCTTCAAGGGCGCGCCCTTCCACGCGCCGCTGAAACGGCTGGACGAGACCCGGGCGGCGCGCTCTCCGATCCTGCGCTGGACGGCGCCGGAGGGGTCGAACATCGCGGCCGAATAGGCCGGTCGCGGCAATGTGAACGACGGTCTCCCCAAGAGGCGTATGCTCGGGTCTGCGTAGTCAGAACCAGAAACGAGCGTTGGGAGGCGCTGAGGTCATGATGTCACGCGTACAAAAGGGCCTGGTCGCCGGTCTGGCGGCCACGGTGGTGGTCTCGATCATCGAGGCCATCAATATGACGGTGGGCCACTGGGCCGTCGCGTTTCCGCAGCTGCTCGGCGTCATTCTGCAGCAGCCCGCGGATCAGCCGCTCGTCGGCTGGATCGCCCACTTCGTCGCCGGTCTCGGCCTCGGCGCGCTGTTCGCGGTGCTGTGCCCGCGGCTGCCCACCGACACGGCCGAGTCCAAGGGCATTGTGTTCGCCGTCGGGGCCTTTCTTTTGATGGGCCTGGTCGTCGCGCCGATCGGCGGCGCGGGCCTGTTCTTCATGAAGGCCGGCTTCGGCACCCTGGCCTGGATGATCGCCAGCCATGCGATCTTCGGCATCGTGCTGGGCAATGTCTACGGTCGGCTGGTGGGCCGCAGTCGGGAAGCCCAACACATGATCCACGGCAATCACATCCACCGTCACGGGCCCTATCACGCCTAGGCGACGGACGGACGCGAAAGGGCCCCGCCGGCGACGGCGGGGCCCTCTTGCTTTCGGTTGACCCGGCCGTCGGTCAGTTCAGGCGCGTGCCGATCTGGGCGATGGCGGCGTCGAGCAGGGGGTCGCTCTTCTGGCCGGCCAGACGGGCGGCGAGGATCTGTTCGGCGGCCTTCGCGGCGAGGTCGGCGGCGGCGGCCTTGACCTCGGCCGTGGCCTGGACCTCGGCCTGGGCGATGCGGCGCTCGGCCAGTTCCTGACGGCGCTTGAGCGTCTCTTCCAGCTTGACCTTGGCCTCGGCCTCCATGACGCGGGCGTCGGCCTCGGCGGCGGCGAGCATCTCGGCGGCCTGGGCCTCGGCCTCGGCCTTCTCCTGACGGATCTGGGCCAGCAGGGCCTCGGCCTCGGCGCGCAGACGCGCGGCCTCGTCGAGCTCGGACTGGATCTTGGCGGCCTTGGCGTCGAGGACGCCGCCGACGAGTTTCGGCACGCCCGCCAGAACGACGATGACGAAGAAGGCGATCAGGCCGACGGCGACCCAGAGTTCCGCATTGGCGAGGTCGTAGAGGTGCGGATTGAAGAATTCCATCAGGCAGCGCCCTTCACGGCGGCGGCGGCTTCGGCGCCGGTGGGGGCCTTGCCGGTGAGACGTTCGACGATGGCCGCGGCGGTGTCGGAGGCGATGGCCGCGACATTGGTCATGGCGGCGTCGCGGGTCTTGCCGATGGCGGTTTCGGCCTCGGCGATGCGGGCGGCGACGACCGCTTCCTCGGCCGCGGCGCGGGCGTTGGCCTCGTCGGTGACGCGGGCCTTGGCGGCGGCGGCGGTGGCGCGCGAGGAGGCGCGGGCCTGTTCGACCTCGGCCTTGGCGGCCTCGGCCTGGCCGGCGGCCTCGGCCTGCACCTGACGAGCGGTGTCGACGGCGGTCGAGATGGTCGAGGCGCGCTCGTCGAAGACGCGGCGCATGCGCGGCGCGAAGACCTTGGCGATCAGCCAGTAGAGGATGGCGAACAGGAAGATCAGATAGACGATCTGACCGAACCAGTGCTGGAACTCGAACTGGGGCAGGCCGCCGGACTCGTGCTCGCCGCCGTGGGCGGCCTCGGTCGTGGCGTGCGTGTCCTCGATCGCGACCGGAGCGGGCGCGTCGGCGTGCGGCACGGAGGTGTCTTGAACGGTCATCGATCGCCTGGGAGAAAGGTCTGGAAGGTCGTCAGCCGGCGGCGCGGACCGGGTCCGCGCCGCCGAAGCCGATTACGAGATCCAGATCAGGATGCCCATGACGAAGGCCAGGATGCCCAGGGCCTCGGCCAGGGCGGCGCCGACGAACAGGTTGCCGATCTGCGAGCCGGCGGCCGACGGGTTGCGCAGGGCGCCCGCCAGGAACTGGCCGAAGATGTTGCCGACGCCGATGCCGGCGCCGATCATGCCGGACATCGCGATGCCGGCGCCGATGAGCTTGGCGGCTTCTGCTTCCATGGTTTTCTAGATCCTGTTTGGGTTAGGTTGGAAGGAACTGGTCAGCCCTTAGTGGGCGTGGTCCAGGTTGACCACATCGTTGAGGTAGATGCAGGTCAGAACAGCGAAGACGAAGGCCTGAAGGAAGGCCACGAGGAACTCGAGCGCGGTGAGGCCGATGGTCATGCCCAGCGCCAGCGGGAAGATCAGCACGCCGAACCAGCCGGCGGCCCCGACCACCGCCGTGGCGACGAAGCCCGCGAAGACCTTCAGGGCGATGTGGCCGCCCATCATGTTGCCGAACAGACGAAGCGTGAGGGTCAGCGGGCGCAGCAGGAAGGAGAAGAATTCGATCAGGCCGACGACGGGGCGCATGACCAGCGGGGCGCCGGTCGGCCAGAACAGCTTCAGGAAGTTGACGCCGTTCTTCATGATGCCGATGACCACGACCAGCAGGAAGGTGATCAGGCCGAAGGTGGCGGTCACGGCCAGCTGCGAGGTGGCGGTGAAGCTGAGGAACATGCCCAGCAGGTTCATCCCGAGGATGAAGGTGAAGACGGTGAAGACGAACGGGAAATATTTCTTGCCGTCGTGACCGATGATCGAGTCGGTCAGGCCGTCGATCATGCCGAACAGGGTCTCGCCGACCGCCTGGGTGCGGCCCGGAACGACCTTGGCGCCCGAGGTCACGAGGGTCAGGAAGCCGACGACCAACAGGAAGCCGATGGTCATGGCCAGGTGCGAATTGGTGAAGGCCAGATGCACCTGTCCGACCACGGGCAGGGTCACCTCGCCGAAGTCGAGGGCCGGCGTCAGCGGCTTAACCTGAAACTGATGTAGCGGATCGGCCATCGGGCGATCAGGCTCCCTGGTCTTCGTCGTCGTCGAAGGGAACCGACTGAGGCTCCCCATGCTGTTTCGCTTCGGCCATCAGGCGCTGCGCCGTGCGCCACGCCATCCACACCGAGACGGCGAAGCCCAGAAGGACGCCGCCGATGATTCCCACCGGCGAGGTGCCGGCGAAATAGTCGACCCCGAAGCCGAGCGCGAGGCCGACGAAGACGCCGCCGAACAGGTCGGCGATGATCTTCCAGGCCTGTCCCGCCGCCTTCTGGCCCGCCGCCTCGTGAGAGAGCTGGGGGGTCGTGCGCGCCTCAAGATCAGATGCGCTCTTCGAGAGACGAGCGATCGCCTCTTCACGCGATTCCGGCGGGGTTGACATGGTCGGCCTCAGCACTCCGACGCGGACGTCGGAGGGGGTCTGAATTCGGCGCGGAACCTATAGGCGCGACCCCGGCAGGTCAAGGCGGTGCGGAACACCATTAGATCGTTGATTCTCCGCACGTTTGTTTCCCGGTTTTCGAGGCGTGGCGAACGGTCGCTGGCGATCGGGCGGATTCGGGGGCGAGTCCGCTCCGCCTCGCCGGCCGAGGGGAGCGGGCAGGACTCATTGCCGCCTGCGCACAGGCGGTGAAGGGAAGGCGTGCGGAGCGCCGGGCCGGAGCCCGGAGTTCGTTGTGAGTTACCGTTTCGACTCCGTACCGACGCTCCGCGCGGAGATTTTCCGGGAGCTTGCGTCGGGTGGCGCTCTTAACGCCTTACCGCAGCGCCTCCGGCGGGCGGGCCGGTCTTGCGTGACCAGTCCCCGGACCGGGCGAGTATCCCCCTCGCCCCTGACGTCCGATCTCCTCGATCAGACCCCGGGCGAACGCCTGCCTTACGATGGCAGGCCGGAACCGGGCCCCCGCTTCTCCACGTCCCGAAGCCAGATCACGCAAGGCCTCTGCGCCTCCCTTGCGACGGGACGGACCGATTGTCCCACGGCTTTCCCCCCAGGCGGGTTCAGGACGCTGAGCCGGGAGGGATTTGGCGGGAAAACAGGAGGTTGAGGCGGAAGAGAGGGATGGCTGCGCATGAACTTGCAGCGCAGCAATCGGCTTTCGGGAGCCGAGGTTCATCACGGCGGGCGCGACGGGTCACAACGAACACGACGGGGCCGGAGGGCCGGCGGCTCCCGTCAGGGAGACGCCATCAAGATTGCGGGCAAGGGCCCGCGATGGGCCGGCGGGCAGGCTCCCGTTGTGTTCGTCGTGACTTCGCCGTGGAGGTTGTGATGAACCCGCCGTCGGCGCGCGTCAGCTGCCGGCGCCCTGCATGCAATCGCCGGCGATGTAGAGGCCGTTGAGGTAGTTCCAGCGGTCGCGGAGGGCCTGGGCCTCGGCCTCGCGGCGCTGGCGCTCGGGCTCGGTGACGGCGTTGGCGCCGGCGATCACCAGGCCCGCCCCGGGAATCAGCAGGGCGGCCCCGGCCTTGGCCACGTCGACGGCGGCGCCGAGGCGACCGGGGGTGTTGTCGCCCATGCGCTCGCTGAGCGTCGCCGCCTCGTCGGCGATCTGGACGCAGGAGAGGTTGGCGTCCCCGGCCTGGACCACGGTCCCGGAGCCGGCGGAGCCGTCGACGCCCGCGCCGGCCGGCTGTTTGGTCGCACAGCCGCCGCAGACCAGGGCGACGGCGATCAGAAGATGAGCTTTCACGGTCGGCAACTCCACTTGTTCCCCGACAGAACGGGGGTGGAGGACCGAGGTTGCCTGCGGAGTCGATCAGGCCCGGACGGCGCGGCTCGCCTCGACGCCGAGCGCCTGCAGGGCGGCGGCGGCGATGTGTTCGGCGTTGAGCCCCGCCGTGGCGTACATGGCGGCCGGATTGTCCTGGTCCTGGAAGACGTCAGGCAGATGCAGGGTGCGGACCTTGAGGCCGGCGTCGAGCGCGCCCTTTTCGGCCAGCAGCTGGAGCACGAAGGCGCCGAAGCCGCCCATGGCCCCCTCCTCCACCGTGATCAGGCATTCGTGCTCGCGGGCCAGACGCAGGATCAGGTCGGCGTCCAGCGGCTTGGCGAAGCGGGCGTCGGCCACGGTGGCCGAGACGCCGCGCGCGGCCAGGGCGTCTGCGGCCTTGAGCGATTCCTGCAGCCGGGTGCCGAGCGACAGGATGGCGACGGTCGTGCCTTCCCGGACGATGCGGCCCTTGCCGATCTCCAGCGGCGCGGCCAGTTCCGGGATCTCGACGCCGACGCCGTCGCCGCGCGGATAGCGGAAGGCCGAGGGGCGGTCGTCGATCTCGAGCGAGGTGGCGATCATGGCGGCCAGCTCGGCCTCGTCGGCGGCGGCCATCAGCACCATGCCCGGCAGGGCGCCCATGTAGCCGATGTCGAAACTGCCGGCGTGGGTGGCGCCGTCGGCGCCGACCAGGCCGGCGCGGTCCATGGCGAAGCGGACGGGAAGGCTTTGAATGGCGACGTCGTGGACGACCTGGTCGTAGCCCCGCTGGAGGAAGGTCGAATAGATGGCGCAGACCGGCTTCATGCCGTCGGCGGCGAGGCCGGCGGCGAAGGTGACGGCGTGCTGTTCGGCGATGCCGACGTCATAGGTCCGCTCGGGGAAGGCCTGGCCGAACAGGTCCAGGCCGGTGCCGGAAGGCATGGCGGCGGTGATGGCGACGATCGAGGGGTCGCGCTCCGCCCGCTTGATCAGCTCGGTCCCGAACACCTTGGTGTAGCTGGGGGCGTTGGAGACGGACTTGGACTGTTTGCCCGAGACGACGTCGAACTTGACCACCGCGTGGAGCTTGTCGGCGCTGGACTCGGCCGGGGCGTAGCCCTTGCCCTTCTGGGTGACGACATGGACGATCACCGGACGGTCAGTGATGGCCGCGGCGTTCTTCAGGATGGGGACGAGGTTGTCCATGTCGTGCCCGTCGACCGGGCCGATGTAGTAGAAGCCCAGCTCCTCGAAGAAGGTGCCGCCGACGATCATGCCGCGGGCGTATTCCTCGGCCTTGCGGGCGGCGTTGCGGAACGGGCGCGGCAGGTGTTCGGCGACCGATTTCCCGAAGCGGCGGAAATTGCGATAGGCGCCGCCCGAGACCTGTTTGGCCAGATAGGCGCTCATGCCCCCGACCGGCGGGGCGATCGACATGTCGTTGTCGTTGAGGATGACGACCAGCTGTTTGGTGGTCTCGGCGGCGTTGTTCATGGCCTCATAGGCCATGCCGGCGGACATGGAGCCGTCGCCGATGACGGCCACGACCTTGTTCGATTCGCCCTTCTGGTCGCGGGCGGCGCAGAAGCCGAGGGCGGCGCTGATCGAGGTCGAGGCGTGGGCGGCGCCGAAGGGGTCGTATTCGCTCTCGCTGCGCTTGGTGAAGCCGCTGAGGCCGCCCGGCTGGCGCAGGGTGCGGATGCGGTCGCGGCGGCCGGTCAGGATCTTGTGCGGATAGCACTGGTGGCCGACGTCCCAGATCAGGATGTCGTTCGGCGTGTCGAAGACGTGGTGGATGGCGACGGTCAGTTCGACCACGCCGAGGCCGGCCCCGAGATGGCCGCCGGTGACCGAGACGGCGTCGATGGTCTCGGTCCGCAGCTCGTCGGCCAGTTGCTTCAGCTGCGGGATGTCGAAACCGCGCGTATCGGCGGGGAGCTTGACCTGGTCGAGCAGCGGGGTGTCGGGCATGAAGACAACTTGGACGGCGCCGGGGGCGGGCGAAACGATAAGGCTATTCCATGAACGCCTAGCACGGGGAACGCCAGTGAGGGATTCCTGAGCCCTTCCTGATTGTCGCGTCCGGCGCGATCAGGAGCGGCGCTGGAGAACGTAATCCACGCTGGCCTTGAGGATTTCGGCGTCGGGGCCGAACAGGTCGAGGTGGGCGCGAGCCTGGTCGGCGAGGTGGGCGACACGATGCCGCGCCGCCTCGACGCCCAGCAGGGTGACGAAATTGGTCTTGCCCTGGGCGTGGTCCTTGTTGGCGGCCTTGCCGAGAATGTCCTCGTCGCCCTCGACGTCGAGCAGGTCGTCGACGATCTGGTAGGCGAGGCCGATGTCGTGGGCGAAGCTGGTCAGGGCCTGGCGCTGGCTCTCGCGGGCGTCGGCGATGATCAGCGGGATCTCGAAGGCGTAGGTGAACAGGGCGCCGGTCTTGAGCCGCTGCATGCGGGCGACGCCGCCGAGGTCGTCGCGCACGCCCAGCAGGTCGATCATCTGGCCGCCGGCCATGCCGCGCGCGCCCGAGGCCAGCGACAGCCGGGCGGCCAGTTCGCAGCGCACAGCCGGATTCTCGTGGGTGTCGGGGTGCAGCAGGATGTCGAAGGCGGCGGTCTGCAGGGCGTCGCCGGCGAGGACGGCGGTGGCCTCGTCATAGGCCTTGTGCACCGTCGGGCGGCCGCGGCGCATGTCGTCGTCGTCCATGCACGGCAGGTCGTCGTGGACCAGGCTGTAGGCGTGGACGCATTCGAGGGCGCAGGCGGCGCGCAGCACCGGCCGCTCCTCGATGTCGAACAGGGCGGCGGCCTCGAGGGCGAAGAAGGGCCGCAGCCGCTTGCCGGGGCCGAGGGCGGCGTAGCGCATGGCTTCGGTCAGCCGCGATTCGGGGCCGTCGGCGCGGGGCAGCAGCTCGTCGAGGGCGACGGTGACGAGGTCGGCGGTCTCGGCCACCCGGTCGATGACGTTCTGTTCGGGAGAGTTGGCGGCCAGGACGGTCAGAACAGCCTCCCGCCCACCGGGACCTCGCGGTCGACGCCGACCAGAACGACCTCGCCGTCGGCGTCGGGGAAGCCGAGGGTCAGGACCTCGGACATGAACGGCCCGATCTGGCGCGGCGGGAAGTTGACCACGGCGGCGACCTTGCGGCCGACCAGCTGGTCCGGAGTGTAGTGGACGGTGATCTGGGCCGAGGACTTTTTCACGCCGATGGCGGGGCCGAAGTCGATGGCCAGTTTGAAGGCCGGCTTGCGCGCCTCCGGGAAGGGGTCGGCGGAGACCACCTCGCCGACGCGGATGTCGACCTTCATGAAGTCGTCGAACGTGATGCGTTCGGCGGCGGGCGCGGACATCAGTCGAACCCGGCCGGTTCGACGCCCTTCGCCTGGCCGTCGGGGCCGACGACGATTTTCTCGACGCGCAGCTGGGCGGCCTTGAGGCGATCTTCGCAATGGGCCTTGAGACGCGCGCCCTCCTCGTAGAGGGCGATCGACTCCTCGAGCGGGGCCTGCCCGGACTCGAGGCGGGAGACGATCTGTTCGAGGCGCTGGAGGGCGTCCTCGAAGCTGAGGTCGGCGGGTATGGCCGTTTGGGTCTTGGGGGCGTCTGTCATCGGCGGCGACCCTAGAGGGGCGGGATGCGCGCTTCAACGGGGAAGCGGCTAGCGGCGTTCGTAACGACGCTGGGACCAGTATTTGAAGCCCTGGTTGTGGACCAGCTTCCAGCCGTCGGCGCGCAGGCGGCGGCCGACCATGTGGTTGAAATAGCCGTGGGCGAGGACGAGGACGTCCTGGCCCGACTCGGCGCGGGCGATCAGGGCCTGGGCGGCCTGTTCGGCGCGGACCTCGGCCTGGGCGCGGGTCTCCTGGCCCTCGTGGTGGTTGAAGGCGTGCCACCAGACGCGGGCCACGGCGCCCCAGTATTTGGGCGGCAGCTTGAACCATTTCGGGAAGCGCGGCGGCGGCAGGGGGGCCTCGATGAACAGGGCGTCGCTCATCACCTCGCGGCCGGCGGCGATGGCGGCGGCGGTCTCCTGGGCGCGCGGGCGGGTCGAGGCGTAGATGGCGCCGGCGCCCTCGGCCGTGGCCAGCAGCTCGGGCGGCGGGGTCTGGCCGGCGCGCAGGCCGCCGACTTCGTACTTCGCCCACCACTCGCGGTACTGGTCGGAGGTCAGCAGGCATTTGCGCGACAGGGCCGGCTCGCCGTGGCGGGCCAGGATGATGGCCCCGGGCCGGACGGAGACGAGCGCGGCCGGGCGCGGAAGGGGCGCGGGCGCGATCTGGTCGGCGGAGGGTTCTCGGGCGGGAGCTGACATGAGCGACGGGCGGAACAGCGATTGCGATCCGGCCCCCTAGTCCTCCCCCAAAGCCTGGACATGGGCGGCCGCCGAACGGCCGAGCCCCTCTAGGTCGTAACCGCCCTCGAGCGAGGAAACAACCTTGCCCGCACAGCACGATCGCGCGACCTCGACCACGGCGCGGGTGGCCCAGGCGAAATCCTCGGCCTCGAGGCTCTGGTGGGCCAGCGGGTCGCGGCGGTGGGCGTCGAATCCGGCCGAGATCAGGATCAGGTCGGGGCGGAACGATTCGAGAGCCGGCATCAGCCCGCCGGAGAAGGTCGCGCGCCAGGCCTCGCGGGCGGCGTGGGGCGGGACCGGGGCGTTGACGATGTTGCCGACGCCGGTCTCGGCGGCCGCGCCGGTGCCGGGATACAGCGGCATCTGGTGGATCGAGCCGAGGAACAGGCTGTCGTCGGCCTCGAAGGCGGCCTGGGTGCCGTTGCCGTGGTGGACGTCGAAATCGATCACGGCGACGCGGGCGAGGCCTTCGGACTGGGCCACGCGGGCGGCGACGGCGACGTTGGAGAACAGGCAGAAGCCCATGGCCCGGTCCGGCTCGGCGTGATGGCCGGGCGGGCGGACGGCGGCGAAGGCGCGGGCGGTCTCGCCCCGGGCCACGGCGCGGACCGCGTCGATCACGGCGCCGGCGGCGAGGCGGGCGGCGCGGACGCTGCCGGGCGACAGGACCGTGTCGGGGTCGAGCTGGTTCAGGCCCGAGGCCGGCGCGGCGGTCAGCAGGCGGGCGACATAGGCCACCGGATGGAGCCGCTCCAGATCGGCGATGGCGGCTTCGGTGGCCGGGCGGCGGTCGCCGGACAGGCCAGCGTCGTCGAGCGCGTCCAGCACGGCCTTCAGACGCTCGGGCCGCTCGGGATGGCCGACGCCCGGGTGGTGATCCAGCATGTCGGGATGGGTGAAGAGGGTGGCGCTCATCGGGGCGAGATTATGCGCCTGGCGCGGGCTTGTCGCGTTCCGATCAAGGTCCTAAGCGCGAACCATGACCGAGCCCGTGATCCGCCCCGCAGTCGACGCCGACGCCGAAGCCCTCGGCGGGCTGGGGCGGCAGACCTTCATCGACACCTTCGTGGACGGGTTCGCCATCCCCTATCCCGCGGACGACCTGAAGGCCTTCCTCGACGCCAGTTTCAGCCCGGAGACGATCCGCGCCAAGCTGAAGGAGCCCGGCGCGGCCTGGTGGGTGGCCGAGCGCGACGGCGACCTGCTGGCCTTCGCCAACACGGGGCCGAACACCCTGCCCCACCCCGACGCCCGGCCGGGCCACGCCGAGCTGCGGCGGCTGTATGTTTCGAAGGGGGCCCAGGGACTGGGGCTGGGCACGAAGCTGCTGGCCGTGGCGCTGGAGTGGATGGAGGCGCACAGCGACGGGCCGCTGTGGATCGGGGTGTGGAGCGGCAACCTGAAGGCGCAGAAGCTGTACGAGGCCTGGGGGTTCGAAAAGGCCGGGGAGTACCAGTATCCGGTGGGCGACTGGCTGGACGACGAGTTCATCTTGCGGCGCGGCTGAGCCGGGCTCAGGTTAGGCCGATGCTCCTGCCCTTTTTCACCGCCCTGCGCGACGCCAAGGTTCCGGTGTCGATGAAGGAATGGCTCCATCTGATGGAGGCCATGGACAAGGACGTGGTCGGGCGGAAGGTGGACGACTTCTACCACCTGTCGCGGGCGGTGCTGGTCAAGGACGAGAAGCACTACGACCGGTTCGACCAGGTGTTCGGCAAGGTGTTCGCCGGGGTCGAGACCGTGGGCGCGGGCGAGGACCTGACCACCGACATTCCCGAGGACTGGCTGCGGCTGCTGACCGAGAAATTCCTCAGCGACGAGGAGAAGGCCGAGATCGAGGCCCTGGGCGGGTTCGACAAGCTGATGGAGACGCTGAAGCAGCGGCTCGAGGAGCAGAAGGGCCGGCACGAGGGCGGCAGCAAGTGGATCGGCACCGGCGGGACCAGCCCGTTCGGCCACGGCGGCTACAATCCCGAGGGCGTGCGCATCGGCGGGCCGGGCAAGCAGGGCCGGGCGGTCAAGGTGTGGGAGAAGCGCGAATACCGCAATCTGGACGACCAGGTCGAGCTGGGCACGCGCAACATCAAGGTGGCCCTTCGCCGCCTGCGCCGGTTCGCGCGGCAGGGCGCGCCGGACGAGCTGGACATGGACGCCACCATCGACGGCACGGCGCGGCAGGGCTGGCTGGACATTCATATGCGGCCCGAGCGGCGCAACACCATCAAGGTGCTGCTGTTCCTCGACATCGGCGGGTCGATGGATGCCCATGTGAAGATGTGCGAGGAGCTGTTCTCGGCCGCCCGAACCGAGTTCAAACATCTGGAATTCTTCTACTTCCACAACTGCCTCTACGAGGGGGTGTGGAAGGACAACCGGCGCCGGCACAGCGAGAAGATCCCGACCTGGGAGGTGCTGAACAAATACCCCGGCGACTGGCGCGCCATCTTCGTCGGCGACGCCACCATGAGCCCCTATGAGGTGACCATGCCCGGCGGCTCGGTCGAGCACTGGAACGAGGAGGCCGGCGCCGTCTGGATGAAGCGGGCGACGCAGCAGTGGGACAAGGTCGCCTGGCTGAACCCGTCGCCCGAGCGGTACTGGAGCTATTCGGCCTCGGTCGGGATGATCCGCGAACTGGTCAACGAGCGGATGTATCCGCTGACGCTGGACGGGCTGGAGAAGGCGATGCAGGCGCTCGCCAAATAGGCTAGTTTGCCCGGACAGGTTTCAGGAGGTCCGCCATGCTCGCCGCCGTCGTCGCCGTGATCCTGCAACAGGCCGCACCCGGACAGATCGTCTGGCAGGAGCCCGCCCCGCCCCCGCCGGCCGTGGCCGAGGCGCCCGCCGCTCCCGCCCTGCCCGACTGGGCCCGGGCCGATCCCTATGGCTATGAACGGTCGGAGTGCAGCCCGCTGCTGCGCAAGGCCAACGAGAGCCTCGAGGCCTGTCAGGCCCGGGTCCGCACCGCCCTGGCGCTGGACCTGGGAGCCCTGCCCCCGGGTCTGGCCGGAGGCGCGGACGCGGAGGAGTGCCGGCAGGCGGCGGCGGGCGATCGCTACGCCCTGCAGTGCGCGCCTCGCAGCCGCACCGTGCCGTCCGGCCCGGACATGCGGGCCCGCGAGTGCACGACGCGGCCCCGGTCCGATGGCGACGGCCGCATGACCTTCGAGGAGGTCTGCACGGTCAACGGGCAGGAAGACCGCGGCGACGGCCTGCGCATCCGGCTGGGCGGCGACGACGACTAGCGGACAGGCAAACGCCGCGCCCCCGGAGGGAGCGCGGCGCTGGAAGGGTCCGACGAAGCCTAGTGGCGTTTGTCGTCGCGCAGGGCGTCCTTGACGCCGCCGACGGCGTTCTGGACCTTGCCCTCGACCTGGTCCGCCCGGCCTTCGGCCTTCAGCTTTTCGTCGCCGGTGACGTTGCCGGCCGCTTCCTTGACCTTGCCGCCCATGTTCTTGGCGGCGCCTTCGACTCGGTCATGATCGGGCATGTCTGAACTCCTTGCAGTGCGCGGCAGGGGCGCCGCGTATGCAGATTCAACCATCGGGCGGGCGTGACGTTCCCTCGCTGCGTCAAAGCGTTCGGCGCATCCGGACCTTGCCCGAGGGCTTGTCGTCGACCCTGACGAAGCCGGCCCTTGCGAACAGCGGCGCGGTCCCGGTCCAGACGAAGGCGGCGGCCTGGGGCTTGTCGGCCGCGACCGGATAGCCCTCGAGAATCTCCGCCCCCGCGTCGCGGCAGGCGGCCGCCGCGGCGTCCAGCAGGGCGGTGGCCACGCCCTGACCCCGCCGTCCCGCCTTCACGAAGAAGCAGGGGATGGACCAGACCCGATCGGCGTCGTCGACGGCGAGCGACGGCGCGCGGTCGATGCGGGAGAAATAGCGGCGGGGACCGTAGGTGACCCAGCCCACGGGCTCGTCGCCGTCGAAGGCGATCAGGCCGCGCCGGGCGCCGGAGCAGACCTCGTCGCGCAGCCGGCCGTGGGCGATCTCGCCCCTGATGTCGTCGAAGCGCTCGCCCTTCTGCAGCCGGACCCACTGGCACCAGCAGCCGGCGGTGGCGCCGCGGGGCCCGAACAGCCGCTCGAGCTCCGGCCACAGGTCCGGCGTGAGGCCGCGAACCGAGAGGGTCACGGCCGTCTTCGCAGCCAGACCGCCACCGCCCAGGCGTGGGCGTCGTGGCGCAGTTCGTTCAGGGCCGTGTGCGGGTGCAGCCAGACCAGTTCGTGATCGGCCTCGACCCTGGCGGCGGGATCGAGCGACAGCTGTTCGGCGATCCAGAAGCCGCCGATATTGTTGACCGGGGTCCCGTCGGACTTGCGGAAATACTGGGCCGCTTGGACGATCCGCGTGAAGGGGCGGACGGCCATGCCCGTCTCCTCGACGAATTCGCGGACCAGGGCCTGTTCGCCGGTCTCGTCGCCGTCGATGGCGCCGCCGGGCAGGTCGTAATAGCTGGCCTCGCCGCGGTCGACGCGGACGCAGGCCAGCTTGCCGTCCTGGAAGACCAGGCCGAAGGCCGTGGGCCGGGGCGTGTAGTCGAGGGACGGATCGGGGTCGCCGAACTGGAGCATGGAGCAAGCCTAGCGCGCGACGGTCAGAGATCGAAGGCCAGACGCGCGCGCACGCCGGCGTGGTCCGGATCGTATTCGACCTTCGAACGGAGTCCCGAGGCCATGGCGGAGACGATCCTGCCGCCCAGTCCTGTGCCCTTGGGCTTGGCGTCGCCGAGGCCGGGACCGTCGTCCTCGACCGTGAGCAGGGCGCGGCCGCCCCTGGCGTCGCGCTCCAGAAGGACGCGGATCTCGCCGCCCTGGCCCGGGCGGTAGGCGTATTTGACGGCGTTTGTGACCAGTTCGGCGACGATGACGCCCAGCGAGACGGCCTGGTCGGTCGAGACGTTCAAAGGATGCGCCCGCAGCGACAGGGTCGGGGCGCCGGCGCCGGGGGCCAGGGACTGGCCCAGTTCGGCGATCAGCCCCTCGAGATATTCGTCCATGGCCACCGAGGTCATGTCGTCGGAGGTGTAGAGGCGGCGGTGGACGTGGGCCACGGCCTCGATCCGGGCCTGGGCCTCCTTCAGCGCCGAGCGGGCCCCGTCGTCGGCGAGGTGGCGCAGTTGCAGGGACATGAAGCTGGAGACCAGCTGCAGCGAATTGCCGACGCGGTGGTTGACCTCGCGCAGCATGGCCTCGGCCCGGTCGCGGGCGAGGGTCAGCTGGGCGGTGCGGTCGCGGACCTGAGATTCGAGCCCGGCGTTCATCCGGTCGAGGGTGTCGCGCGCCTCCTGGATCTCGCCGATGTAGCGGCGCACCAGCCAGACCATGATGCCGGCCAGAACCAGCACCAGCAGCCCGCCGAGGCCGTTGGCTCCCAGCGTCAGGCGCGAGCCGAGCTCCGACTGGCGGGTCCGGGATTCGAGCCGGACCATCTCGATCTCGTCGATGGCCCCGATCTCGGTGCGGATCGTCTCCATCCGCGCCCGGCCCAGGCCCGAACGGACCAGCTGGATGGCCTCGCCGGTCCGGCCGGTGCGGGACAGGGCGACCGACCGCTCCAGTTCCGCCAGCTTTTCGCGGGCCGCCTCGAGCATGACGGCGACATGCGCCTCCAGCTGCGGATCGCCGGCCGTCAGCCGCTCCAGTTCGTCCATCTGATCGGGGACGGAGGTTTCGGCGCGATTGTAGGGCGCGAGGAAGTCGGGATCGCCCGACAGCAGGAAGCCCCGCTGGCCGGTCTCGGCGTCGACCAGCGACAGCAGCAGGGCCCCGGCGGCGCGGCGGACCTGTTGCGACCGCTCGACCTGGTCGTTGAAGGCGGCGGTGCGCTGGATCATGACGAAGGTCGTCAGATTGGCCGCCAGCAGCAGCAGCAGCGCCCCCGCCAGCAGGGCGACGATGGACCGCCCGATGCTGGGTGTCCGCGCGAACCGGAGCAGGGCGGGCAGGGACGGGCGGACGGCCGAAAACATCGGGCGCGAGCATTAGCGGCGCGTTTTGGCCTGTCCAGTCGCGTGACGGGGGAAACCACCCCCCTTCCGCGGATTTAGGGTAAAGGTCGTTCCGGGACGGGTGGGAGTGAGAACATGGTTTGGTGGTGGTGGATCGCGCCGGCGCTGGTCGGGCTCATCGGGCTGACGCTGCTGTTCCGGGGGCTGGGCGCCCTGTTCAAGGGGCGATTCTTCAGCGGCCTTCTGGGCGGCGTGGGCGGCGCGGGCTTCCTGGCGGCGGCCATGATCGCGGCCCTGCTGGGGCTGGACGTCCAGACCTATTCGCGCCTGACCTACGAGCGGCCGGTGGCCACGATCGAGACCCGCCAGCTGGGTCCGCAATACTATGAGGCCACGGTGATGCAGCCGGACCGGGGCGAGGACGCCCCGGCGGTCAGCAACCTGTATCCGCTGCACGGCGACGAATGGCGGATCGAGGCCCAGGTGCTGAAGTGGAAGCCGTGGGCCAATGTGCTGGGTCTCGACACCCAATACCGGCTGGACCGGCTGTCGGGCCGCTACAGCTCGATCGAGCAGGAGATCAACGGGGCGCGCAGCGTGCACCCGCTGGCCGGCGGGGACGCCGGACCGGCCTGGCTGCCGTGGAAGGTCAGCGCCTGGGACACGGCGCGGAAATACCGCCGCTACGTCGACGCGGTCGACACCCTGTACGGCGGCGGCGCCTATATGCCGATGGCCGACGGGGCCCGCTACGAGGTGTGGATCACCCAGTCCGGCCTGATCGCCCGCCCCGCCAACGACGCGGCCCGGGCGGCCTCGGCGGGAGGCTGGACGGAGGCGAACTAGCCTCCCCTGCCCCGTCCTAGACCGTTCCGATGGTCCGGAGCCGGGCCTTGGGGTGGACCTCGTTCTGGCTCATCACCACGGTCTGGCCGCGGAAGCGTTCGATGATCGAGCGGACATAGGGGCGGACCTGCGGGCCGGTCAGCAGGACGGCGGTCTCGCCGGCCATGGCGGCGCGCTCGAACACGTCGCGGACGGCGCGGATGAAGTCCTGGAGCTTGGACGGAGCCATGGCCAGCTGCTTCTCCTCGCCCTGCCCCACGAGGGCGTCGGCGAAGGCCTGCTCCCAGTCGGGCGACAGGGTGACGATGGGCAGGGCGCCGTCGTCGCCCTTGTGCTGCCAGCACAGCTGTCGCGACAGGCGGGCGCGGACGTGCTCGACCAGGATGGTGACCGAACTGGTGTGCGGCGCCGCCTCGGCCAGGCCCTCGAGGATGGCGCCCAGATCGCGGATCGAGACCTTCTCGCGCAGCAGCGACTGGAGCACGCGCTGCAGGGTGGTGACGGTGACGACCGAGGGGATCAGTTCGTCGACCAGCTTCTTCTCTTCCGGACCCAGTTCCTTCAGCAGCTTCTGCACCTCGGCGTAGGACAGCAGCTCGGCCATGTTCTCCTTGAGGATTTCGGTCAGGTGGGTGGTCAGCACCGTCGAGGGGTCGACGATGGTGTAGCCGCGGAAGGTGGCTTCCTCGCGCAAGCTCTCGTCGATCCAGGTGGCGGGCAGGCCGAAGGCGGGCTCGCGGGTGTGTTCGCCGGGCAGTTCGACCTGGCGGCCGGCCGGATCCATGGCCATCAGCGAGCCGAGCCGGACCTCGCCGGCGCCGGCCTCCATCTCCTTGATGCGGATGGCGTAGCCCTGGGTGCCGAGGCGCATGTTGTCGAGGATGCGCACCGACGGCATGACGAAGCCGTACTCCTGGGCCAGGGAGCGGCGCAGGGCGCGGACCTGGTCGGTCAGGCGGCGGCCCTCCAGATCGTTGATCAGCGACAGCAGGGAATAGCCGAGCTCGATCTTGACCTCGTCGATGGTCAGGGCGGTGCCGATCGGTTCCTCGACGTCCTCCTTGGGGCTGGCGGCGGCGGCGGTCAGCTCGGCCTCGGTCGGCTTGGGCTTGAGCCGCTGGCGGCCGAGGCGCCAGGCCATGAAGCCGGTCCCCAGCGCGAGGGCGGCGAAGGGCAGGATCGGCATGCCGGGGATCAGGCCGATCAGGCCGGCCGCGCCGGAAACGACGCCGAGGCTGACGGGGTTGGTGGCCAGCTGGGCGACTAGGGCCTTGTCGGCGGTGCCCTCGACGCCCGCCTTGGACACCAGGAAGCCGGCGGCGATGGAGATGACGATGGCCGGGACCTGGGTCACCAGGCCGTCGCCGATGGTCAGGGAGACGTAGGAGTTGGCGGCCTCGCCGATCGGCATCTGGTGCTGGACCACGCCGATGAGGATGCCGCCGATGACGTTGATGAAGACGATGATCAGGCCCGCGACGGCATCGCCGCGGACGAATTTCGAGGCGCCGTCCATGGCCCCGAAGAAGGTCGATTCCTGCTCCAGCTCCTTGCGGCGCAGCTTGGCCTGGTCCTCGGTGATCAGGCCGGACGACAGGTCGGCGTCGATGGCCATCTGCTTGCCCGGCATGGAGTCGAGGGTGAAGCGGGCGCTGACCTCGGCGATGCGGGTCGAGCCCTTGGTGATGACCACGAAATTCACCACCAGGATGATGGCGAAGATGATGATGCCGATGATGAAGCTGCCGCCCATCATCAGGGCGCCGAAGGCCTCGATCACCTGACCGGCGCCGCCCGAGCCCTCGTGGCCGTGGCTGAGCACGAGGCGGGTGGAGGCCAGGTTGAGGCCGAGGCGGAACAGGGTCGAGACCAGCAGGACGGTGGGGAAGATGGCGAAGTCCAGCGGCTTCTTCATCATCACCGCGGTCATCAGGATCAGCACGCTGGAGACCAGCGACAGCGCCAGCAGCATGTCCAGCAGGAAGGTCGGGATCGGCAGGATCAGCAGCAGGATGACGCCGATCACACCGATGGCCATGCCGACCTCGCCGCGCGCGACCCAGCCCATCATGTCGCGACCGGTCGGACGGGCCATGCCGTCCTTCATCATGGTCGAGGCGGGGATGTCGGTCATGCGTCAGCCGGCGCGCCGGAGCCGGTCGGGACGCTTCTGCGGTCCGTGCGGGTCATGGTCAGGCGGCCGCGTAGCCGGGGGCGGCGACGCCGGATTGCGGGGCCGGGATGGAGGTCCCCTCGTCGGCGTATTCGTTCAGCTTGTTGCGCAGGGTGCGGATCGAGATGCCGAGGATGTTGGCCGCATGGGTGCGGTTGCCGAGGCAGTGCGACAGGGTGTCGAGGATCAGGGTCTTCTCCATCTGCGCCACCGTCTGGCCGACATGGGCGCGGGTGACGGCGTCGGCGACATGGGCGGCGCGGCCGGCCACGCCGGCGTCGGGCGCGGCGCCGTGGCTGCCCATCGACAGGGGCTGGCCGTCGGGCAGGCGGATGGCGTCGACGTCGATCTCGGGCCCGACCGCCAGCAGCACGGCGCGGTGCATGGCGTTCTCCAGCTCGCGGACGTTGCCGTTCCAGCGGTGCGAGACCAGGGCGCGGCGGGCGTCGGTCGAGATCGGCCGCACCGGCACGCCGTTGGCGGCGGCGTATTTCTTGACGAAATGATCGGCCAGCACGGCGATGTCGCCCGGCCGCTCGCGCAGGGCCGGCAGGCGCAGGTTCACGACGTTGAGGCGGTACAGCAGGTCCTCGCGGAAGGTCCCCTCGGCGACCGACTTGGCCAGGTCGCGGTTCGAGGTGGCGATGATGCGGATGTTGACCGGGACGGGCTTGGTCCCGCCGACGCGGTCGATGACCCGCTCCTGGATGGCGCGCAGCAGCTTGGCCTGCAGGCGGACGTCCATTTCGGAGATTTCGTCGAGCAGCAGGGTGCCGCCGTCGGCCTCCTCGAACTTGCCGATGCGGCGGGCCATGGCGCCGGTGAACGACCCCTTCTCGTGGCCGAACAGCTCGGATTCCAGCAGGTTGTCGGGAATGGCGGCGCAGTTGACGCTGATGAAGGGGCGGTCGGCGCGTTTCGATCCGGCGTGCAGGTAGCGGGCCATGACCTCCTTGCCGACGCCGCTTTCGCCGGTGATCAGGATCGAGGCTTCCGAACGGGCCACCTGGTCGGCCAGCTGGATGACGGCCTTCATCGACGGATCGGCCGAGATCAGCGGGCGGTCGTCGTCGGCGACGGCCGACAGGACGGCGGCGATCAGATCGGCCTCGGGCGGCAGCGGGATGAACTCCTTGGCTCCGGCGCGGATGGCGCCGGCGGCGTCGGCGGCGTCGGCGTCGACCCCGCAGGCCACCACCGGCACATGGATGCGCTCGGCCTCGTTGGCCGCGATCAGGGCCGCGATGTCGACGCGATAGTCGACCATCAGCAGGTCGGCCCCCTGCCCGCGCCGGAGCTGTTCCGTGGCCTGGTCGCCGCGCTCGACGTGGCTGACCTTGGCGCCGTGCGCCATGGCCATCTTCACCGCCGTCGCCAGCTGTCCGCTGAGCCTGCCCACCACCAGAAGCCGCATCGGTCTTCTCCTCTAATCTCTACCAACCGTCGCCGATCAGGCGCCGGAGTCTTCCGTCTTGATGATTTCCGTCATGGTCACGCCCAGGCGGTCCTCGACGACGACGACCTCGCCGCGGGCGACCAGCCGGTTGTTGACGAAGATGTCGATGGCCTCGCCGACCTTGCGGTCCAGCTCAAGCACGCTGCCGCGGTTCAGCTTGAGCAGCTGGGCCACGGACATGTGGGCCTTGCCCAGCACCGCCGAGATGTTGACCGGGACGTCGAAGACGGGCGCCAGATCGCTGGCGGTCTTGTCGGTCGCCTCGTCGTTGACGGTGATCGCGGCGGAGTCGGCGAACTCCTCCAGGGCCATGGTGTCGGACGCCATTACGGCCTCCCTTCCATTGTGGGTTCGGGGGTGAGGGTTTCAGCGTGGCCGGCCTCGGCGGCGAGGGCCGAATGGAGGGCCTCGCGCATGCGGGCGAAGGCGGCCTCGGGTTCGAACTCTGCGCGGCCGTCGGCCCATTCGAGCTGGAAGGCGGCGGGCGGCAGGTCGGGCTCCTCGCGGAAGGCGACCACGCCCGAGAAGCCGGAGTCGGCGCACAGGCGTTCGATGCGGGCGCGGTTGGCGTCGTCGAGCTGGCCGGTGCGGATGACGAGGCGGGGCGAGGCGTCGATCTCCTGGCCGAGCGCCTCCAGCGCCGCCTGCAGCGGCCCGGCCGGAAAGCGGTCGAGGGCGGCCGCGGCGACCACGCGGGCCGCGGCCAGGGCCAGTTCGGCGGACTGTTCGCGGTGGGCGATGGCGATCCGGGTCAGGGTGGGCACGGCGGCGGTCAGGGCCTCGCCGATGGCCGACAGGGCCATGGCCTGCAGGCTTTCGACCTCGGCGAGGGCCGCATTGCGCGCCTCCAGCCGGGCCTCGGCGAGCAGGCCCTCGACCTCGGCCGGGGTCCAGGCGCGCCGGGTCGGGCGGAAGGTCGAGGCCTGGATGACCACGCCCGACTCGTCGAACTCGGTGTCGAAAACGAAGGGGGTGCTGGCGGGCTGAGGGGTCATGTCAGTAGATCAGCTCGTCGTCGGCGCCCTGGCCGACCAGCATGATCTCGCCCTTGGCGGCGAGGTCCTTGGCGACCTGGACCATGGCCATCTGGGCCTGGTCGACGTCCTTGAGCCGCACCGGCCCCATGGTCTCCATGTCTTCGCGCATGATCTTGGAGGCGCGCTCGGACATGTTGGAGAAGAACAGCTCGCGCAGGGATTCCGAGGCGCCCTTCAGGGCCAGGCCCAGCGAGTCCTTCTCGACCGCGCGCAGCAGGGTCTGGATGCCGCCGGGGTCCAGCTTGGCGAGGTCCTCGAAGACGAACATCAGGGCGCGGATGCGCTCGGCCGCCTCGCGGTTCCGCTCTTCCAGGGCGCCGATGAAGCGGGCCTCGGTCTGGCGGTCGAAGCTGTTGAAGATGTCGGCCATCATCTCGTGGCTGTCGCGCTTCGAGGTGCGGGCCAGGTTGGACATGAATTCGGTGCGCAGGGTCTGCTCGATCTTGTCGAGGATCTCGCGCTGCACCGGCTCCATGCGCAGCATGCGCTGGACGCATTCGAGGGCGAAGTCCTCGGGCAGGCTGGTCAGGACGCGGGCGGCGTGGTCGGCCTTGATCTTCGACAGCACCACGGCGACCGTCTGCGGGTATTCGTTCTTCAGATAGTTGGCGAGGACGGCCTCGTTCACATTGCCGAGCTTGTCCCACATGGTCCGGCCGGCGGGGCCGCGGATTTCCTCCATCAGCGCGTCGACGCGCTCGCCCGGCATGAAGGCGGCCAGCAGGCGCTGGGTCTGTTCGTAGCTGCCCATGACCGCGCCCGAGCCGCTCATGCCCGAGACGAATTCGACCATCAGCTCCTCGACCACGCTGGCCGAGACGGTGCCGAGCGAGGCCATGGCCTGCGAGATCTCCTTGATCTCGTCCTCGTCGAGGCTCTGCCACAGGCGGGTGTGATCCTCGCCCAGGGACAGCAGGATGACGGCGGCCTTCTCGGGACCCGTCAGTTTCCTGATGTCCTCGACGGCCGGCTTCTTGTTGACCATCCTGGCCGCCATCAGCCTTCGTGCACCCAGCTGCGGAGGATCGAGGTCGACTCCTCAGGATGTTTCTCGACGAAGTCGGCGACCTTCTTGACCGAAGAGGCCTTCACCTGTCCCTCGATGCGGGCGATGTCGAGCCGCTGCTCCATCTCGGACGGGCCCGAGGGGCCGGTCAGCTGGGCCATCTGACCGCCGCCCGCGGCCATCATCGTGGTCTGCAGCGGGGTCACCGCCATGCCGGGTCCGGCCAGCTGGGGCTGGGCGCCGCCGCCGGCGGCGGACTTCAGCAGCGGGCGCAGCACGAAGAAGATCAGCAGCACGCCGGTGATCAGCAGCACCAGCAGTTCGACGCCGCGCATCAGGTCGTTCTTGGTGAAGTTGAACAGGGACGAGCCGGCCTCGACCCCGCCGACGGCGGCGAGATCGCGATTGAACCGGACGGCGGTGACCTGGACGATGTCGCCCCGCTCCTCGTTGAAGCCGACCGCGGCCTTGACCAGGGCCTCGATCTTGGCGCGGTCTTCCTCGGACACCGGCGTGTAGGTCGGCTCGCCGCCGGCCTCGGCGGGCGGGGCGTATTTGCCGTCGACGGCCACGGCCACGGCCAGCTTCTTGACCTCGCCGGCCTCCTTGATGGTGGTCGTGGTGGTGTTGGAGATCTCGTAGTTGGTGGTCTCGGTCGTCTGGGTGTCGGTCGAGCCGACCTGGCCGGCGCCGGGGGCCTCGCCGCCGGGGATGTTGTTGATCGCCGTGGCGCCGCCGTCGCTGACGCCGGTGGTGTCGGCGCTCTCGGACCCGTTCATCGAGGTGGAGCGCACCACCTGGCCGTCGGGGTCGAAACGCTGTTCCTGGGTGGTCGAGCGGCTGTGATCGATATCGGCGGTGACCTGGACGCGGGCCGCGCCGACGCCGACGACGCCCTCGACGATATCCTTGATGCGGGCCTGAAGCTGGGCCTCGGTCGAGGACTTGGCCTCTTCGGCCGAGGCGGCGCTGAAGCCGGCGTCGTCCGACCCCGCGGCCAGGGTGCGGTTGGCCGTGTCGGTCAGGGTGACCTTTTCGGGCTTCAGATCGGGCACGGCCGAGGCGACGACGTTGCGGATGGCCTGGACCTGGGCGCCGCTCAGGGCCCCTCCCGAGACGCCGACGACCACCGAGGCCGTGGGCGCGGCCGAGGCGGTCTGGAACAGCTGGCGCGACGGCAGGGCGATCATCACACGGGCCGAGGTGATGCCGCGCATGCTCATGATGGTGCGGGCGAGCTCGCCCTCGATGGCGCGCTTCTCGTTGAGGTTCTGCTGGAATTCGGTCTGACCCAGCACCGACTGGTTGTCGAAGATCTCGTAGCCGACGCTGCCCGAGGTCACGAGCCCCTTGCCGGCGACCAGCAGGCGGGCCTCGCCGACCTGGTCGCGGCTGACGAAGATGGTCGAGCCGTCGCCCTTGGATGAATATTTGATGCCGGCGCTGTCGAGCGCGGTGGTGATCTCGGAGGCTTCGCGCAGGTCGAGGTTGGAATACAGCAGGGCGTCGGGAGCCTGGCCGATGCGCAGCATGACGGCGACCAGCACGGCCGCGACGCCGGCGGCCACGCCCAGAACCACGGTCAGGCGACCGATCCCGAATCTCTGCAACGCCGCCGTGAAGCCGCCCACGCGTCCCGCCCCGAATACTCACGGGTGCATACCGACGCCCGCTAGGCAGAAACTGCCGCCTGCGTGGTAAACGGGGCGTTAAGGACGTTCAGACTTACAGCGCCCCCATGGCCATGAAGGCGCGGCCGGCGGCGAAATCGCCGGCCTCGAAGGGGGCTTTGGCCACGCTGCCGTCGCGGAAATGGAACTCGACCAGGAAGGACTCGCGGGGATCGAGGCGCGCCAGCCGGTCGGCGGCGGAGGCCGGGAAGCGCCAGGCGTCGCCGGCGCGGCGGCCTTCGGCCAGCAGGGCGGGGTCGGCGGCGGAGACCCCGGTGGCCCAGACGCTGGCGCGCGAGGCGGACGGGACCAGGCCGGCGCCGGACACCCAGGCGCGCGGGGCCTTGGCCTCGTCGCGGAAGACGATCCGGGCCGCATAGGGACGCGAGCGGCCGACGAAGGAGACCACGGCGGTCAGGGTCTCCGCCTCGGCCTCGACGCCATAGCCGAAGGTCACCGGCGAGGCGCCGACGCGGGAAGCCTGCATCAGCCGCCAGCCGGGACGGGACCAGGCGTTGCGGTCGGCGACCCAGGGGCGGGCCTTGCCGGGGAAGGTCATCCGCGGCGTGCGGGTCCAGCCCGAGAAGGCGCCGTCGACCCGGTCGCGGACCACGGACAGCTGCGGATCGGCGCAGGAGACGGCGTCGGCGCGCAGGCGGGCCCGGGCGGCGACGGCGTTGAGGTCGGCCTCGGCCGCGCCCGAGCGCAGGGCGGCGCCGCGGGCCTGGGCGGTGGCGGCGACGAGGGCGGCGTCGACACGGTCGTCGAACAGGCCGCAGCGCGCGTCGGCGGCGACCACGAAGGCGCGTTCGTAATAGGTGTCGGCGGGTCCCGCCCACGCCTGCGCCGGCGTCGCCAGCACGGCGGCGGCGAGGAGGACGGCTTTGGCGGCTGAGGCGTTCTGCCCTATCGTCATGCGCCGCACCCTACGCATCACGCGTTCCGGTCCGGTTTCCGATCAGGGTTAGCGAATTGCTTCTTTCCACCGACCTGTGGGTGTCCGCCCTGATCCGCCGGGCCGAGCTGGGCGGGGCCTTCGCCACGGTGGCGCGCAAGGGCGACGCGCGCGCCGGCACGGTCATCGTCAAGGCCTTCGACACCTCCACCCGCCGCGCCAGACTCTATAGTGAGGCCTTCGGACCCGACGGCGAGCGGCTGTGGATGCAGCCGGTGCAGAGCGAGTTCGAGAGCGAGCTCGATCAGTATCTGGAACGGCAGGTGAAATACGATCCCGACCTCTGGATCATCGAGATCGAGGATCGGGAGGGGCGGCACTTTATTACGGAGAAGGTGGCGGACGAGGGGCCAGGGGCTAGGGGCTAGGGATTGGGGCTAGGGCGATGTGCCCATCGGTGCTTGCTGGTCCGGACTCGCCAGCGTCCAATCCCTGACACCTGGCCTCTAGTCTCTAGTCCCTAACCCCTAGCCCCTCCCCCCCTTCCCTAACCACTTCTTCCACCCGCGGCCGCCGGTGCGAAATCCTTAACGACGTTCGGGAACGGAACCTCAAGTCGGGGCGCCTATGGTCACGTCAACGGGTCGAAATGAGCCCGATGTGATGGTGGGTGAGCCGAATGCTCTTTCTTCTGAACGACGTGGTGTTCGATCTGGACGAGGCCTGCCCGGTCACGCCCGGCGACGCGCGCCGGTTCGAGAAGCTGGGCTTCGACTATGTGCTGGCCCTGGGCTGCGAGCTGTTCGCCGAGGACCCGTTGCTGCACCACAACGACCCGGAGCGGGCCCGCCGTCTGGCGTGGCTGATCCACGACCGCTCGCCCGAGGTCAACGCCGCCCTGTTCGCCGCCCCGGCCGCCGGCTGCGACCCCGATCTGGTCGAGCCGCAGTTCTGCGCCCTGCCCGATCCGGTCATGCGCCAGCTGAAGACCCGGGCCGCCAGGGGCAAGCTGGACGCCGTCGCCGCCGACAAGGCCGTGTGGATGCGTCTGGCGGCGTAAGGCCGGCATACCCGCCCAGCTTGAATAAAGCCCGGCATCAGCGCTAGCGTGTCCCCCTGGAATGGAGGGGGCTCCGATGTCGACGGGTTTCGCGAAGGTGCTGGCGTTCGGACTGGCCTTGGTGGTCGCCTGCGCCGCGGGAGGGCCGGCGGCGGCCCAGTGGCTGCGGGCAGAAACGGATCACTTCATCATCTACGGCGACACCAGCGAACGCGCGCTGCGTTCCTACGGCGAGAAGGTCGAGCGCTTCGACTTCCTCCTGAGGTCCTACTATCCGATCGTGGTCGATCACGAGATCCCGAAGCTTGAGATCTATCTCGCCGAGGGACGCCGGGACATGCTCCAGGCCGAGCCGGGCATCAGCGCCTCGGTCGGCGGGTTCTATTCGCCGAATAGCAGCCGCATCCACGCCGTGGTCAACACCGAAAGCCAGATGGGCGATCAGGTGATGTTCCACGAGTACGGCCACCATTTCATGTTCCAGATGGCGGGGGCGGCCTATCCGTCATGGTTCGTCGAGGGCTTTGCCGAGTACTACGCCACAGCGGACGTCCGGGCCGATCGCATCCAGTTCGGACGCCACAGCGAAGGCCGGATGCTGATGTTCGTCCAGCAGCCGGTGAACAGCTGGGCCCCCATGGCCGACGTGCTGAAATGGCGCATATCGGACTCCGGCCGGTACCGGGCCGGAGATTACTACGCCCAGGCCTGGGGGCTGACCCATTATTTCATGAGCACGCCGGAACGGACGCGAATGCTCGGCCAGTACCTGGCCGCCGTCGCGCGCGGCGAGGATTCCGTCGCCGCCATGCAGGCCGCCACCGGCCGGACTCCGGAACAGCTTCAGAACGACATGCGCCTCTATCTGGGGGGCTCGATCCAGTACCACACGCCGCAGATCGAAATCCCCACGCCGAGGGTCGAGATCACCCGGCTGTCGTCGCCGGAAAGCGAACTGGCATGGCTGGACCTGCGACTGGACCGGGAGCCCGTGACGGTCGAACCCATCGAACCGCGGGACGGCGAGACCGAGCGGGCCCGCGCCCGGCGCGAACAGGTCATGCGGGAGAACGCCGAACAAAGGGCGGAGTTGATCCGCGACGCGCTGGCGGCCGGCGAACGCCACCAGGAGTCGCGCATCGGTCTTCTGGTCAAGGCGCGGGGCCACCGGCTGGAGGGACAGTCCCTGGCCGGGTTCGCGGTGCTCGAGCCGGTGCTGACGGCCGATGAAAGCGATCCGGTGACCCTGCGCCTCGCGGCGGAACTTCTGCTGGACCTGGCCAAGGCCGAAACCGATCCTGCCCAGGCGACCGGGCACCGCCGCGAAGCCGTCACCTATCTGGCCCGCGCCCTCGACGCCGATCCCCTCGATTTCCGCATCTATCGCGCCCTCAACGAGAGCCGGGCGGGCCAGCCCGGCTATCCCTCCGACAACGACATTTCGACCCTGGAGGTGGGCTCGAAGCTGGCGCCGCAGTCCTTCGACATGCGGATGCGGCTGGGTCGCGCCTATATGGCGCGCGGCCTTTATGCGGAGGCGATGGAGATCGCGCAGCCGGTGGCCAACAGCCCTCACGGCGGTTCCTGGTCCAGGCGCGCGAAGGCCCTGATCGCGTCCGCCCAGGCGGCGATGGGGCAGACGGCGGATCCGGTGGAGGAGGCCCCGTCCGAGGACGCCGAGCCGGAAGCGGCCGCGGCCGCGGCGGACTGAGCCACGGCCCGGCCCGGTCTCTAGACCAGCACGTTGAACACCACGTGCACCACGGCCGCGCCGAGGATGATCAGGCCGAAGCCGACGATCAGGCTGACGGCGGGGTGGGGGCCGCCCTCGGGGCGGGGGTCGACGGGAGGGTGGTGAGCCATGGCCGCTCCTTGCGTTTCCAAGGCGGCACCCGATTGCGTGACCGGGTCGTCTCGCCTGCGGGAACAATGACTCCGAAAGCCCTTCGTTGCGAGGGGGTATTCACGTCGGGTGACTTTCGGCCGCTTCCGCGCTAGGTCCGCCGGCCATGTCGAAACTCCCCCTCGATCAGGAGGCCCTGCGCCGCAGGACCTTTGCCATCATCGCCCACCCCGATGCGGGCAAGACCACCCTGACCGAGCACATCCTGCTGGCCGGCGGGGCCATCCGCGCGGCCGGGGCGGTGCGGGCGCGCGGCGAGAACCGGCGCACCCAGTCGGACTGGATGAAGATCGAGAAGGAGCGGGGCATCTCGGTCAGCGCCTCGGTCATGACGTTCGAGCACGACGGCAAGATGTTCAACCTGCTCGACACGCCCGGGCACGAGGACTTTTCGGAAGACACCTATCGCACCCTGACGGCCGCCGACTGCGCCATCATGGTGCTGGACGCCGCCAAGGGCATCGAGCCTCAGACGCTGAAGCTGTTCGAGGTCTGCCGCCTGCGCGACATCCCGATCATCACCTTCATCAACAAGCTGGACCGCGAGGCCCAGGACCCGATGGCCCTGCTGGACGAGATCGCCAGCCGGCTGCAGCTGGACCCCGCCCCCATCTGGTGGCCGGCCCAGAGCGGCAATCGCCTGCGCGGCATGGTCGAGATGGGCACCGGCCGGTTCCAGCCCTACGCCCGCAAGCCCGCCGGCTCGGCCGAGGACGTGCCTCACCCCGAGGCCCTGCCGCTGGCCGAGGCGGCGCAGTATTTCGAGGAAGGCGAGCACGAGGCGCTGCTGGAGGCGCAGGAACTGGTCGAGGGCGGCTATCCGGCCTTTGACCGCCAGTCCTTCCTCGAGGGCCATATGACGCCGGTGCTGTGGGGCTCGGCCCTGCGCCACTTCGGCATCGACGAACTGCTGGCCGCGATCGGCGAATGGGCCCCGCCGCCCAAGACGATGAAGGCGCACAAGGCCGCCCCGGCCGGAACCCGCAACGCCGCCGAACCGGTCGCGACCACGGTCGAGCCGGGCGCGCCCGAGGTCACCGGCTTCGTCTTCAAGGTCCAGGCGAACATGGACCCCAACCACCGCGACCGCATCGCCATGTTCCGCATGGCCTCGGGCAAGTTCACCCGCGGCATGAAACTGAAGGTGCAGAACACCGGCAAGCAGCTGTCGGTGAACGCCCCCATCATGTTCTTCGCCTCGGACCGCGAACTGGCCGAGGACGCCTATGCCGGCGACGTCATCGGAATTCCCAACCACGGCGTCCTGCGCGTCGGCGACAGCCTGTCGGAGAGCGGCCTGATCCGCTTCGCCGGCCTGCCCAATTTCGCCCCCGAGATCCTTCAGCGCGTGCGGGTCAAGGATCCGCTCAAGGCCAAACACCTGAAGAAGGCGCTGGACGGCCTGGCCGAGGAGGGCGTGACCCAGCTGTTCCGGCCCGAGATGGGCAGCGACTTCATCGTCGGCGCCGTCGGCCAGCTGCAGTTCGAGGTCATGGCCGACCGTCTGGGCGAGGAATACGGGCTGGAGGTCATCTTCGAGCCCTCGCCCTTCTCGGAGGCCCGCTGGATCGGCGGGGCCAAGGCCGACCTCGAGGACTTCATGGGCAAATACCGCGGCCAGATGGCCCGCGACATCGACGACGACCCGGTCTTCCTGGCCAAGTCGAGCTGGGAGACCGGCTATGTGATGGAGCGCTTCCCCAAGGTCGCCTTCACGAAGACGAAGGAGCGGGGCTAGCCGCCCGCAGAGAGTCCAGCAGCGCCAGGGCGGCCTCGGGAGAGCCGACCGCCCGGTGCAGACGCCCCTGGAACATGCCGTCCATCACCTTGCACCACAGGGCGAGGTTCGGGTCGTGGCTGACGAAGACGGTCCAGCAGGGACCGGGCGGGGCGAAGGCGAAAGCCTCGGCGACGGCGGCGATATCGGCGTTGTCGACCGCGCCCCGGCTCTCGCGCACATCCTGGAGCCAGTCCCAGCCCGCCAGCTCGGGCCGGGCGGCGGTGAGTTCGGCGATCCGTCGCGACACGGCCGCCCCCGTGGCCGCCTCGCCGATCCGCATGAAGACCCGTTTCTCGGGTTCCTCGATCCGCTCTTCGATTTCCATGACATCCCCCGAGACCGCCCAACGGCCAAGCCTGGGCGCGGTTGTGACCGGGACGGGCGAGTCGGTCCCGGCTTTTCTCGTCAGCGGGGATTTCCCGGGAACGGCGGCCGGTTCTCCGGGCCTCCGCGATTAGCGGCGGCCAGGGCGAACCACCGGGACGGCGCTGCGTTTGCAATGACAGCGAGAGGGACGGCTGTCAGTCCCGAAGCGGGACGGAGCGCGGGTCACCCCATGTTCGAATTCGGCCGGGACCTGAGGAAGCTGTTCGACAAGGCGCGCGAAAGCGACGACCTCGGCTGGCTGGAGTTGATCGGCGCCGATCTGGTCGAGGCCGAGGCGCGCCGCGAGGCCGTCGACGCCGGCCGGGTGTCGTGCCCCCGCCCCTTCGACAGCTGGATCCGGGCCTCGGCCCTCTGGCGCGAGCACGCGCGGCGCACCGGGCGGCGCGAGAGCCTCGACCGGGCGGCGAAATGCGCCTCCGAGGCGGCCCGGCACACCACCACCCCGGACCAGACCGCCGCCGCCGCGATCGAGTCCGGCGAGATTCACCTGTTGCGCTTCGACCTGTTCGGCGGGCCCACCGCCCTGACCACGGCGCTGGGCGACGCCCAGTCGCTGACCGCCGAGCGGCCGGTCACCCGGGCGGCGGCGGCGGCCCTGCACGCCCGACTGTGCGCCCGGCGGGCGCGTCTGTCCGGGTCGCCCTCCAACCTGCTGGACGCGGCGGCCCTGCTGGATGCCGCGCTGCACGGCGCCAAGGCCCTGCCGCCGATGGCCGGCGACGAACTGCGGCTGGACCGGGCGGCCCTGTCGCTGGAAGCCGGGGTGGCGCGGCGCGATGGGCGGCTGCTGGACCAGGCGGGCCGCGACCTGCGCGCCCTCGTCGAGGCCGCCTCGCCCGACTATCGACCGCTGACGCGGGCGCGGGCCCTGGCCCTGGCCGGGACAGGGCTGATGGCGCTGGCCGCCCTGGCCGGGAACGACGCGGCCCGGGTCCAGGGCCGGGCGCTGTTCGACGCCGCCGCCGATCAGTTCACGCCCGATCACAGCCCGCTGGACTGGGTCGCCGTGCGGCTGGCACAGTCCGGCGACGAGACTCCGCTTCTGCTGCTGGCCGAAGCCGAGGCCCTGAGCCGCCAGCCCGGTCTGGTGCTCGGCGCCCTCGCCCGCGAACGCCGCCTGGCGGCCGAGGCCGCCCTGGCCGAATCGATGGCCGACGTCGAGGGGCTGACCGGACTGGAGGCGGTCATCCGCCGGCGGCTGGCGACCGCGACGCGGACCGAGCCGCTGGACTGGGCCGCCGACCAGATCGGCATGGCGCACCTGGCCATGGCCAAGGGGCGGCTGACCGGAACCGAGCCGCGCGCCGTCGGGCTGATGCTGGCCGAGGCGCAGGAGACGGCCCGCGAATGGGGCGCGCCGGCGCTGATGCAGCGGGCGGCACTGGCGATGCCGGATAGCACGGCGCGGGCCTGAAGGCAGGCAGCAGGCAGCAGGCAGCAGGCAGCAGGTCTGAGACGGCGTCGAGGCGGCGGTCAAGGCTGACAGAGCGACCCGGCGGACCCGGAGATTCCTGCTGCCTGCTGCCTGCTGCCTGCTGCCTCCCTACCCGCCCAGCGCCACGAAGCCGCCGTTGGCGAAGCAGGACTTGCCGTAGCGCAGCGGCTGGCCGTCCTCGGCCATGACGCGGCCGCCGGCGGCCTCGAGCACCGCCTGCCCCGCCGCCGTGTCCCATTCCGAAGTCGGGCCGGTGCGCGGATAGGCGTCGAAACGGCCCTCGGCGATCAGGCAGAATTTCAGCGACGAATCGGTGCCCTGCCACTGCACGCAGCCGTGCCGCGAGGCGAGACGCTCGGCCTCCACGTCGGTCATGGTGTGGCTCATCACCGCCATGGGCGAGGCGGGACGGTTGCGCACCTTGATGGCTTGCCAGCCCTCGCCGAAGCGACGGCGGAAGGCGCCGGCGCCGGGCTTGCCGCTGCGCCAGGTGGTGGCCGTGGCCGGGGCGGTGACGACGCCGGCGACCACCGATCCCTTGTGCACCAGAGCGATGTTGACGGTGAAGCTCTCGCGGCCCTCGATGAAGCCGCGGGTGCCGTCCAGCGGATCGATCAGCCAGAACCACTCGGCGGCCTCGGCCGGAGCGCCGTCGGCGGCGACCGCCTCCTCGGCCACGGTCTGGACGCCCGGATACAGGGCCTCGAGGCGCTCGAGGATCAGGGCCTCGGCTTCCTGGTCGGCCTTCGTCACCGGGCTGTCGTCGGACTTGGCCTCGACCGCCACCCCGTTGCGCCAGTAGGGAAGGATGACGCGGGCGGCGTCCTCGGCGATGTCGGCCAGCGCCTCGGTCAATGCGCCCGAGGCGAGGTCGGCGGTCAGTCTCTTGCTCATGGCCGCTCCGATAGCCCATCGCGACGGTTTGAAGAACCGGCAAATCAGGGCAGCGTCCGCGCGACCGATCACCTGTTGTTTTCGAGCCCGATGACCGACACCGCCCCCTCCTCCTCCCTCCCCGACGGCCAGGCCCTGGCGGCGCTGGTCGCCGGCAAGCTGTGCCACGACTTCATCAGCCCGGCCGGGGCGATCAGTTCGGGGCTGGACCTGCTCAAGGATCCGACCGCCCAGGACATGCGCGACGACGCCATGGGGCTGATCGAGGCCAGCGCGAAGAAGATGGTCGCCCTGGTGGCCTTCGCCCGCGTCGCCTTCGGGGCCTCGACCTCGGCCGAGCGCTTCTCCGGCGCGGAACTGGGCGAACTGGTCGCCGGACTGACCGAGGGCGGGCGGGCGACCCTGGAGTGGCGCGCTGACGGCGGCGACTATTCAAAGGCCCAGGCGCGCGCGCTTGTGAACCTGGCCTATCTGACCATGGCCGCCCTGCCCTCGGGCGGCGCGGCGGCGATCTCGGCCCGGCGCGGGGAGACCCTGGAGATCACCGGCGTGGCCGAAGGACCGCGGGCCCGGCTCAAGCCCGAAGCGGTCGCCGGCCTGGCCGGACGTCCGCTGGCCGAGGGCCTGCCCGGCCAGTGGATCCAGCCCTACTGGCTGTGGCTGACCGCGCGCGACGCCGGCGGTTCGCTGGATGTGCAGGCCGACGAGGGCCGGGTGGCCCTGACCATCCACATGCCTAACTGACCCTTAAGCCGCTTTCCCAAGGACTCATTAACCGGCGCGCTGCGATGATAAGGATAACGCACACGCGGGCGTTGTGAGCTTGAGTTCCGGAACCCCAGGCCTTGACCCCCAGAACCTGCCTGATCGTCGACGACAGCCGGATCATCCGGAAGGTCGCGCGGCGCATCGTCGAAGGCCTCGGCTTCGAGGTCGATGAGGCCGCGGACGGCTCCGAGGCCCTGACCTTCTGCGCCGGCGTCATGCCCGAGGTCATCCTGCTGGACTGGTCGATGCCGGTCATGGACGGGCTGACCTTCCTGCGCCGCCTGCGCACCCTGCCGGGCGGGGCCGGGCCCAAGGTCCTGTTCTGCACCATCGAGACCCGCGCCGACCGCATCGCCGAGGCCCTTTCGGCCGGCGCCGACGACTATGTGATGAAGCCGTTCGACGGCGAGATCCTCACATCGAAATTCGCCGAGGTGGGGGCCGTCTGAACCCATGTCGCCGGAAGCCTTCGACCGCCTGCAGTCGCTGATGGCGTCGCGCGCCGGGTTCCGGCTGACGCGCGACCGGATGAAGCTGGCCGAGCACCGGCTGGGGCCGCTGGCCCGGCGCGAGGGCTATGAGACCGTCGACGACCTGCTGGCCTCGTTGTGGGCCAAGCCGGTGGCGGCCCTGGCCTGGGCCGTGATCGAGGCCCTGCTCAATCCCGAGACCTGGTTCCGTCGCGACCGCGCCACCTTCGACACCTTCGCCGGCGAGCTGCTGCCGGCCCTGTCGGCCGCGCGCGGCGGGGCCCCGGTCAAGGCCTGGTCGGCGGGCTGTTCGACGGGCCAGGAGGTCTGGTCGCTGGCCATCGGCGCCCTCGACGCCGGCTTCCCGGTCGAGATCGTCGGCACCGACCTGTCGCAGCGGGCGCTCGAGAAGGCCCGCTCCGGCGCCTACACCGGCTTCGAAATCCAGCGCGGTCTCAAGGCCGGGACCATGCTGGAATGGTTCGACCAGCACGAGGACAGCTGGATCGCCAAGGCCCGGCTGCGCGGCGTCGTGCATTTCGCCCGCGCCAACCTGCTGGACCCGCCGGCCGACGATCACCGCTTCGACGTCATCCTCTGCCGCAATGTGCTGACCGACATGGAGCCTGCGCGGCGCGGCCAGGCTCTAGACAATCTGGAACGCCGCCTCGTCGACGACGGCTGTCTGTTCCTCGGCCTTGAGGAGTCGCTGGACGGCGACAGCCTCGCCTTCCGTCCGGTGGCCGGCCGCCCGGGCCTGTTCGTCAAGACGCCGTCGGCCCTGCGCCGCGCCGCCTAGGACCGGACGCCGGCCCCAATCCCGTTCAGCCCGCGGAGGCCTTGCGGCGCGCGCCGCACATGTCGCACCACTCGCCGCCCGGCCGGCGCCGGTCGGGCCGCCACCGGTGTCTGCGGCACCGCATGCGCCGGATCATCGCCTTCAGGGACTTGATCATTCCAGGCCGCCCTCCCCCGCCAGCCTCGGGGCTTAGGGTGCAGGCTCTAATGAATCCTTGAGCGAAATGGTTGCCGGCGTCGGCGGAGGTGACGCGTCGGCCCGCCGCCGCTAGGCTCCGGCCGTCATCGGGGAGGATGTCTCATGCGGCTGTTCTGGCTGGTCGGATCGTTGGCGCTCGCGCTGCTGATCGGGGTGCTGTCGCTGCAGGTTCCTGCGCCGGCCGGGACCGACGCGCCCGCGACGGAATTCTCGGCCGAACGGGCGATGGCCGATGTGCGCGAGCTGGCGCAGCGGCCGCATCCGGTCGGCTCGGCCGACCACGCCCGGGTGCGGGACGTCCTGCAGCGGCGGATGACCGGGTTGGGCCTTCAGACCTCGATCCAGACGGGGCCGATCTCGCGCGGCTCGGCGCGGTATCTGCGGCGGATGGGGGGCGACCCGGAGGTCGCGAATTTCACCGCGACCAATCTGATCGGCGTCCTGCCGGGGCGGGATCCGGCCCTGCCCGCCGTGGCCCTGATGGCCCACTACGACACCGTGCCGATGTCGGCCGGGGCGGCGGACGATTCCGCCGGTGTGGCGGCGATTCTTGAAACGGTGAGGGCCCTGCGCGCCCGCGGCCCGGCGGACCGGACCCTGGTGGTGCTGTTCACCGACGCCGAGGAGATCGGCCTCGACGGGGCGCGCATCTTCTGGGGCGGCCATCCCCTGCGCGACCGCATCGGCGCCGTGATCAACCTCGAGGCGCGCGGCGGCGGCGGCCGGGCCATGATGTTCGAGACCGGACGCGGCAACGCCGAAACCATCGCCCTGTTCAGCCGCGCCGGGGTGCGCGCCGACGGCGGCGTCACCGCCAACTCGCTCGCCGGCTTCGTCTATGAGCGGATGCCCAACGGCACCGACTTCACCATCCCGAAGGAGCGCGGCGTCCAGGGCCTGAACCTCGCCTTCATCGGCCGACCCGACCAGTACCACGGCCGCTCGACGCCCGAGGCCCTCGACCGCGGCGCGGTCCAGCACATCGGCTCGCAGGCGCTGGAGAGCGCCGACGCCCTGCTGCGCGCCGAGGCCCTGCCCGCCCGGACCGCCAACACCGTCTACGCCGACCTGTTCGGGCGGATGATCGTCAGCCACCCGGCCGCCGCCGGCTGGGGCCTGCTGGCGCTGGCGCTTGGCCTGCTGGGCGCGGCGGCGTGGCGGGCCCGCGCGAGGGCCGGCCTGACCCTGGCCGATGTCGGCCGGGGCGCGGTGGACGGCCTCTGGTTCGTGGCCGCCGGCCTCGTCCTGACCCAGGCGGTGCGGACCCTGGCCGGTCCGATGTCGGGCCGGGCCGACAGCGCCGAAGCCTATTACACCCTGCTGGCGAGGCTGCCGTGGATGGAGGCCGGCGCGGCCCTGACCGTCCTGGCCCTGGTCATGGCCGTGCTGGGCGGCCGGACGCGTCCCGACCGACGCGTCACCGCCCTGGCCCTCGCCGTGGCCGCCGCCGTCGCCCTCGTGCTGGGCGGGTTCGGCAATCCGGTCGTCATCGGCGCCTCGCTGATCGCCATCGGCCTGTCGCTGGCGCCCGGACTGGCGGCGCGCACGGTCTGGGGCGGCTGGACCGGCCTGATCGCCCTCGCGCTGGTGATCGGCGCCGCGGCCCAGGCCTTGGCCCCCGAGGCCGCCTTCCTGTTCCTGTGGCCCGGCCTGCTCGCGGCCGCCACAGCGGCGCTGTCAGCCTTCCTCGACCCCGGGCTGACCCGGGCGAAGGCGCTGGCCCCGGTCGCCGTGGCGGCGACGGTCGGAGTCGGCTGGCTGGTCGGCCTGTCCCACCCGGTGTTCCTCGGCGTCGGCATGGACCTGCCGGGAGTTCTGGTGCTGCTGGGCCTGCTGGGGCTGATGCTGGTGCGGCCGCTGTCGCCGGAGCGCGGGGCGGTGCGGCCGTGGCTGATGGCGGCTCTGGCGGTGCTGATCCTCGGCGCGATCGTATCGGGCTCGGCGCGCGTAGCGGAGCCTATGCCGGCGCAGGCGGAGACGGCCGGAGACTGATTTCCGGATTCGTCGGATGCGTGTGTGCTCGCCGCGCCACAAGTATGGCCTGTTCGACGCCAGGGTCCGGAAAGTGACTGTTCGGACCGCCCGCCTCTCTCCTAGGCTGGAGCCGATATCCGGGGGGAATCCTGTACCATGAAGCGTCTGATGATCGTCGTCGCCTGCCTGTTGGCGGCGGCCTGCACCACCACGAACACCCGCACGGCCCTGTCCGTGACACCGCCGCCTCCGGGCGCCACCATTCTCCTCGTCAAGCCGGACATCGAGCTGTCGCTGCTGACCGCCGCCGGCCTGTCCGAGCCGCGCGCCGACTGGACCGAACAGGCGGTCACCAATGTCGAGAACGCGCTGGAGCTCTCCGTCGCCTCCTCCTCGCACACCTTCCAGGTGGTCGATCCCGACGACGCCATGCAGGGACGCTCCGGCCAGCTGCTGCGCCTGCACGAGGCGGTGGGCAGCTCGATCCTGGTGTTCGAATACGGCCTGTTGCCGCTGCCGACGCACGAAGGCTCGTTCAACTGGACCCTCGGCGAGGGCGCCCAGAGCCTGGCCGAGCAGTATGACGCCGACTACGCCCTGTTCACCTTCGGGCGCGGCAATTATGCGTCCAGCGCAAGGGTCGCCACCTTCGTGGTGATGAGCGCCCTCGGCGTCGGCATTCCGCTCGGCAATCAGCAGGTGTTCACCTCGCTGGTCGACCTCCGCACGGGCCGGGTGGTGTGGTTCAACGTCGGCGTGGCCGGTCCGTCAGCCGATATGCGCAATCCGCAGGGCGCGCAGTCGCTGGTTGAGTCCATGATGAAGGGCGCGCCCCTGTGATCAGCCGAGTCGCGGCTGTCGTCGCGGGCCTGCTGCTGGCCACGGCTGTCGCCGCGCCGGCGCTGGCCCAGCAGCGCGCGCCCGGCCTCGTTCCCGATCCGGCCTCGGTCGAGGGAGGCCTCTGGGGCGTCATGGAGCGGACCGAGCGGGACGCGAAGAACTCGGCCGACCTCAACACCGACCCGGCCCTGAACGACTACGTCCGGAGCGTAGCCTGCAGCGTCGCCACCGAATACTGCGGCGAGATCCGCATCTACATCATGGACCGCCCGGCCCTGAACGCCTCGATGGCGCCGAACGGCTACATGGAGGTCTGGTCGGGCCTGCTGCTGCGCGCCGAGAACGAGGCCCAGCTGGCCTTCGTGCTCGGCCACGAACTCGGGCATTTCATCGAGAACCATTCGCTGGAGCAGTGGAACAACCAGAAGGCCTGGGCGACCGCGGCCATGGTCATCACCGTCGGCGCGGGCGTCGCCGGCGCCTATTACGGCGTCGACACCAGCGCGATCGGCGACCTCGCCTATCTGACGGCGGTGGCCTCGGTGATGAACTACTCACGATCCCAGGAGACCCAGGCCGACGCCATCGGCTTCGAACGCATGGTTGCGGCCGGGCTCGAGCCGACCGCCGCCGCCGCCATCTGGCGCCAGCAGCAGGCCGAGACCCGCGCCTCCAGCTTCCGCAGCGTGCGCCAGCGCGAGGCCATGGGCAGCGTCTTCCGGACCCATCCGCTGACGGCCGAGCGGATCGCCGCCCTCGACGCCCTCGCCAAGGAGCACCCCGGCGGACGGGAGGAGCGCGAACGCTATCGCGCCGCCATCCGCCCGCAACTGGCCGCCTGGCTCGCCGAAGACCTGTCGCGCCGCGACTTCAACGCCTCGCTGGCGTTGACGGAACGGCTGGAGCGCGACGGCCTCGATCTCGGCGTGCTCGAATTCCACCGCGGCCAGATTCTCCGCCAGCGTCGCGACGCCGGCGATCTGGAACTGGCCCGCGACGCCTATCTCACCGCTACGCAATACGAAGATGCGCCCGTGGCCGCCTGGCGCGAGCTGGGCGACCTCCAGAGCCGGCTGGGAGAGCCCCAGGCCGCCGCCGCCGCGTGGCGAACCTACCTTGATCGGGCGGCCACGGCGGATGACCGCTGGATCGTCGAAGACAGCCTGACCGCATTGGAACCCAAGTCATGAAGAAGCCGATCCTCTCGCTCGCCGTCCTCGGCGCCGCGCTCGCCCTCTCCGCCTGCGAGACGGTCACCCTCGCGCCAGCGGGCGCCTACGCCGTCGGCAAGGGGTCGAACGTGACCCTGACCCGCGCCTGGAGCGACTTCACGCCGGTCTCGGGCCTGAAGAAGGTGCGTATGCTCAGCATCGACGGCCCGTTGCTGAACCGCCTCTATCTCAGCGAAGGGTTGGTCACCGGCGACTATGTCGTCCAGCCGGCCAACCGCCGCGAGGCCACCACGCCCCTGTACGACGCCTCAATGTCGGTGACCGAACAGGTCGAGTTCGTGGCCAATAGCGTCACCGCCCTGAGCTATGAGCGGGTCGCCACCTCCGGCGTTCGTCCGGTCGAGATCAACGGCCGGCGTGGCGTGCGCTTCGACATCGATGCGGCGACCGAGGCGGGCCTGATCATCAAGGGCGTCGGCCAGGCGGTGAAGGCGGACGAACGCCTCTACGTCGCCATCTACCTCGCGCCTGGCGAGCACTATTTCGCCGAAAGCCTGGCCTCGGCCGAGGCGACGATGGACAGCGTCACCTTCTAAAGACTTCCGCCGCGGGTCGAAATCGCCCTATCGCAGGGGCGCAGAAGCCGCGAACGGAGACTCCCCGTGCCCGAACGAGACCTCTACCTTGAAGACCTCCACGTCGGTCAGACCTTCACCACCGGCTCGGTGACCGTGACGACGGAGGCCATCAAGGCCTTCGCCCGCGACTACGACCCTCAGCCCTTCCACCTCGACGAGGACGCCGCCCGCGACAGCCTGTTCGGCGGGCTGGCGGCGAGCGGCTGGCACACGGCGGCGCTGAGCATGCGGCTGCTGGTCGACGGCCTGCCCATCGCCGGCGGCCTGATCGGCGTCGGCGGCGAGACCACATGGCCGCGCCCGACCCGGCCCGGGGATGTGCTGACGGTTCACATCGAGGTGCTGGAGATCACGCCCTCGAAGTCGCGCCCGGACCGCGGCATGGTCCGTACGCGCAACGAGACCCGCAACCAGAACGGCGAGCCCGTACAGATATCGAAGCTCGGCATCGTCGCCTGGCGCCGACCGGCAGGCTAGACCTCAGCCCCCGTCGGTCCACACCGTCTTGTAGAGGTCGAAGCGGCGGTCGCGCAGGTTGCGCACCGTGCCCTGCGACTTGGCCCAGGCCAGATCCGACAGGTCGAGGTCCGCCACCGTCACCGTCTCGACGTTCTCGCTGGCCTCGGCCGCCACGCCGTCCCGCGCGAACGGGAAGTCGCACGGCGTCAGGATGCAGGACTGGGCGTACTGGATGTCCATGTTCTCGACGTTCGGCAGATTGCCGACATTGCCCGACAGGATGACGTAGCACTGGTTCTCGATGGCCCGGGCCTGCGAGCAATAGCGGACCCGCAGATAGCCCTGGCGGTTGTCGGTGCAGAAGGGCACGAACAGCAGCCGCGCCCCCTCGTCGACCAGCCGCCGGGCCAGCTCGGGGAACTCGGAGTCGTAGCAGATCAGCACCCCGATCGGCCCGCAGTCGGTCGGGATGGCGTGGACCCGGTCGCCGCCCTTGATGTTCCACCAGTGACGCTCGTTCGGCGTCGGGTGGATCTTCTCCTGCTCGTGCACCGAGCCGTCGCGCAGGAAGACATAGGCGACGTTCTGGATGTCGCCGTCCTCGGTCCGCGTGGGGTGGGAGCCGCCGATGATGTTGATGTTGTACTCGACCGCCATCTTGCGCATCGCCTCGACGAAGCGCGGCGTGTAGCGGGTCAGGGCCTCGATGGATTCCACCGGGGTCAGCTTCTTCGACTCCAGCGACAGCAGCTGGAGGGTGAACAGCTCGGGGAAGACCACGAAGTCCGAGCGGTAGTCCGAGGTCACGTCGACGAAATATTCGATGTTGGAGATGAACTCCTCGAAGCTGGCGACCTTGCGGGCCTGCAGCTGCACCGTGGCCACCCGCACCGTTTCCTTGACCGCGAAGGCCGCGCCCCGGCCGTGGGTCTCGGTGTAGTAGGGGTTGCGCCAGACCATGTGGGCCGCATGGCCCATCGAGGCCGTATCCGAGACCAGATAGTTGTCCAGCACCCCGATCGGCTCGAAGCCCGAGCGCATGTGGAAGCCGATCACCGGGTCGTTCAGCTTCCTCGCCGTGACCGCGTCCAGATATTCGCGCGCGTCCGGATAGGCCGCCTTGCGCCGCGCCAGCCCCGGCATCCGCCCGCCGAAGACGATGCCGCGCAGGTTCTGGGCCTCGCACAGGTCGCGGCGGGCGTCGTACAGCCGCTGGCCGATGCGCAGGCGTCGGCGGTCGGGGTCGACGCACACCTCCATGCCGTAGAACCAGTCGCCGACCGGATCGTGCCGCGCCGCATAGCCGCCGCCGGTGATCTGGGTCCAGGTGTGCGGCGACATCGCCGTCTTCTCGTCGATGCGGAAGCCGGCCGCGTAGCCGACGATCTCGTCGGCGTATTCGACCACGAACTGGCCGTCCGGGAAGGCGGCGATCTGGCCGCGCAGCATGCCCGGCGTATAGGCCGGCATGTCCTTGTAGACCTTGGCCACGAGGGCGGAGATGGCGTTCACATCCGCGAGCCTGGCGTTGCGGATATTGAGGACGGCGGGCTTGGAGCGTTTTGTCATGGCCCCTGAACGCACGGCGGAGGTTGAGGATCAACCCCGGAAGGCGGCCCCCCCCCACGTCAAAATCGGACGCATCCCTCCACCGTTCCGAAAAGAACATATTGGCAACCGGAACAAACCGTGCACATAGTCCGGCTCACAGGGAGCGGGTCACGGTCATCGGGCCGAAGGCGGGCCTCTCCCCCGAGTACCAAGTGGGAATCATGGCAAGGGAGAGCGGCAAGGTGGCGGCACAGGCGAATTTGAAATTGGTGACCCGGGACGACGGCGACAAACAGCGGGCTCTGGAGGCGGCGATCGCCCAGATCGACCGCGCCTTCGGCAAGGGCTCGGTCATGAAGCTCGGCAAGAACGGCGTGACCGAGGCCATTCCCTCGGTCTCGACCGGCTCGCTGGGCCTCGACATGGCGCTGGGCATCGGCGGCCTGCCGCGCGGGCGGGTGATCGAGGTGTTCGGGCCGGAAAGCTCGGGCAAGACCACCCTGGCCCTGCACACCGTGGCCGAGATCCAGAAGGCCGGCGGCACCGCCGCCTTCGTCGACGCCGAACACGCGCTGGATCCGGGCTACGCCCAGAAGCTGGGCGTCAACCTCGACGACCTGCTGGTGTCGCAGCCCGACACCGGCGAACAGGCGCTCGAGATCGTCGACACCCTGGTGCGTTCGGGGGCCGTGGACATCGTGGTGGTCGACTCCGTCGCCGCCCTGACGCCGCGGGCCGAGATCGAGGGCGAGATGGGCGACAGCCTGCCCGGCCTGCAGGCCCGTCTGATGAGCCAGGCGCTGCGCAAGCTGACCGCCTCGATCAACAAGTCGCAGTGCATCGTCCTGTTCATCAACCAGATCCGCCACAAGATCGGCGTCATGTACGGCTCGCCCGAGACGACGACGGGCGGAA
>JAESFZ010000217.1_pt1 | contig 62872 bp, 60 predicted proteins | sample 9269561 | NCBI WGS metagenome assembly JAESFZ01 (sample SAMN14515552, study PRJNA621657) | algae metagenome | isolation source: Tildeniella nuda ZEHNDER 1965/U140 and co-occurring heterotrophs from wet... | place: Switzerland: Stansstaad, Zurih | collected 1965-01-01
ATGCGCAACTGCAGGATGCAGTGCAGGAAATGGCGCGGGGACTGCGTGCGCTCGGCGTCAAGCGCGGCGACCACGTGGCGGTGTGCATGGGCAATTCGCTGGAGTGGGTGATTTTCTTCTACGCCGCCGCCACGCTCGGCGCAGTCACGGTGCCGGTCAATACGCGTTTCAAGGCCGACGAGCTCAGGTATTGCCTGGCGCAGGCCGACGTCAGGCTGCTGTTCGTAACCGACCGTTTTCTCAAGATCGACTTTATCGGCATGTTGCGGCAGATCTGTCCGGCCGTCGACAGGCGGCTGCCCGACCCCGGCCTGCCGCTGCTCGCCAACGTGGTGGTGCTGGGCAGCGAGGTGCCGCGCGGCGCGCTCAGTCACCGCGAAATGCTGGCGCTGGGCACCACCGTGGACGAACTGGAATCGGACGCGGCGCAGCCGGACGACGTGCTGCTGATGCAGTTCACCTCGGGCACCACGTCCTATCCCAAGGGCGTCATGCTCACCCACGACAACATGCTGCGCAACGCTGCCTGCGTCGCCGGGCGCTTCGACTGCCGCCGCGATGACCGCTATTACAGCGCGCGTCCCTTCTATCACGTTGCCGGCACCACGCTGTCGCTGCTTGCCGCACTCACCCGCGGCGCCTGCCTGCTGTCCTCGCCCGCCTTCGATCCCGGCGAAGCGCTGCAAGTGATGAGCGAAGAAGGCTGCACCCTGACCTCCGGCAACGACACCATGTTCCTGATGCTGTTCAACCACCCCGATTTCGGCAAATACCCGCTCAAGCTGCGCGGCGGCTGGGCTTCCGCCGGGCCCGAGGTGTCACGCAGGATCGTCGAAGTCATGGGCATGCGGGGCGTGTGCCAGGCGTACGGCCTGTCGGAGGCCTCGCCCAACGTCTGCATGTCGCGGCATGACGACGACCTGGAGAAGCGCATCAACGGCTGGGCGCATATTCTCGACGACGTAGAAGTGCGCATCGTCGACGCCGAAAGCGGCGACGACCGGCCCGCCGGGAAAGCCGGCGAAATCCTGGTGCGCGGCTGGAGCGTGATGAAAGGCTATTACAAAATGCCCGAGCAGACGGCAAAAGCCATAGACCGCGACGGCTGGCTGCATACCGGCGACCTGGGCGTGATGGACGAGGACGGGCGACTGCGCTTCCTCACCCGCGTCAAGGACGTGTTCCGCGTCGGCGGCGAAAACGTGGCCCCGGCGGAAGTCGAGGACGTGCTGCACCGGCACCCCAAGATCAAGCAGGCCCAGGTCATCGGCGTGCCCGATCCGCGCCTGGTGGAAGTGCCGGCGGCCTATGTCATCCTGCGCGAAGGCGAAGCCGCCACGCCGCAGGAACTCATGGCCTGGAGCAGGGAACGCATGGCGAACTTCCGCGTGCCGCGCTATTTGAAAATCGTCGACAGCTTCGAGCACATCGGCATGACCGGCAGCGCCAAGGTGCAGAAAAACAAGCTGCGCGCGCAGGCCTTGATCGATTTCGGCCTGCAATAATCATCGTAAAGGTCAAGGACAATGGACAGGATTGGCAGGATTGAATCAAAACATCCGCGATTCAGCGCAGTTATCCTGTAGATCCTGCTGATCCAGTCTGTTCAATTTTTTATTTCAGAGAACTCATGGAAGCATACCTGGAACGCCCGGACGGCTGCAGGCTGTTTTACACCCTGGATGATTGCACCGATCCCTGGCGCAATGCGCAGACCATGCTGTTCGTCCACGGGCTGGCCGAGTCGGGCGAGGCCTGGCGCGGCTGGGTGCCGTATTTTTCACGCCGCTACCGCGTGGCGCGCATTGACCTGCGCGGCTTCGGCCGCTCCAGCCCCATGCCTGCCACACACCAATGGAACATGGATGAACTGCTCGACGACATCGAGGCGCTGATCCGCCATCTCGGCTGCGAGCGCGTGCATCTCGTCGGCGCCAAGAGCGGCGGCTCGATGGCGCTGAAAATGGCGGCCGACCGACCGGCGCTGGTGCAGACCCTGATCGGCGTGACGCCGCCGCTGACCCCCGCCGCCGGCGTCGACGACTGGGTGAAGCGCATAGAGAGCAAGGGCGTGCTCGACTGGGCGCGCCACACCATGCAGGGGCGGCTGGGCAGCGCGGCCACGCAGGCCGAGGTCGACTGGTGGGTGGAGAACCTGCAGGGAAAAACGCCGCTGTCCACGCTGCAGGGTTATCTGCGCTGGGTGCCCGGGCTCGATATCCGCGCCGACGTCGAACGCATTACCTGCCCCACGCTCATCATCACCACCACCGGCAGCGGCCTGCGCTCGGTGGACGGCGTGAAAGCCTGGGTGTCGCGCGTCGAATCCGCGCGCCTGCTGGTGCTCGAAGGCGACGCCTGGCATGCTGCCGGCGCCTATCCCGACCGCTGCGCACAGGCAGCCGTCGATTTCCTTGCTCAACACCATGGACAGGATTAAATCAAAGCACTCGGCGGGCAATACCATGATCACCACATATGCCCGCAATTTTTTCGCCGTCACCGCACTCGTCGCAGGCTGTGGCGCCACATCGCAGGCCGCCACACAGGCTGCGTTACAGGCCTACCCCGTCAAGCCGCTGCGCATGGTGGTCGGCTATCCACCGGGCGGACCGACCGATGTGCTGGCGCGCATCGTCGCGCAGAAGCTCAGCGAGTCCTGGGGCCAGCAGGTCATCGTCGACAATCGCCCCGGAGCAAGCGGCATGATAGGCGCCGAACTCGCGGCGCGCGCCGCACCCGACGGCCATACCCTGCTGATGGTGCCGGTCACCTACGCGGTGACGCCCAGCCTGTTTCCCAAGATGGCCTACGATGCCGAGAAGGACCTGGCACCGGTGGCGCAGGTGGCGGCGGCGCCCTTCATGCTGGTGGTGCACCCGACGCTGCCCGTGAAAACCGTCAAGGACCTGATCGCGCTGGCACGCAGCCGCCCCGCCCAGCTCAACTATGCTTCCGCGAGCACCGGCGGCATGCCACATCTGGCAGGCGAGCTGTTCAACACCATGACCGGCGTGAAAATGGTGCACATCCCGTACAAGGGCGCAGCGCCGGCCACCACCGATCTGGTGTCGGGACAGGTGTCGCTGATGTTCAACAACATGCTGTCGGCGATGCCGCATGTCAAAAGCGGCAGGCTGCGCGCCGTGGCGGTGACCAGCACCAAACGCTCGGCAGCCGTGCCGGAACTGCCCGCCATCGCCGAAACCGTTCCCGGCTATGAAGCCAGCGGCTGGTACGGCGCGCTCGCGCCAGCGGCGACACCGCGCGACATCATCAACAGGCTCAACGCCGAGATGAACCGCGTGATGCGCCTGCCGGACGTGATGCAGCGCCTCGCCGGCGACGGCGTCGAGGCGGTGGGCGCCACACCCGAGCAGTTCGCGGGCTATCTGCGGCGGGAAATCGCAAAATGGGGCAAAGTGGTCAGGGCATCCGGAGCCAAGGCCGATTGAGCACCGTATCAAAACAACAAAACAGGGGATGGTTTATGAATGACAGGACACATGCACTGCTCGCAGGCTTGCTGTTCGCCTCCTGCATTCCCGCTGCAGCGGCCGCGGATTACCCGAGCAAGCCAATACGCCTGGTGGTGCCCTTTCCAGCAGGCGGCCCGGTGGACATCACCGCGCGCACCGTCGCGCCGCGGCTCACCGAGGCGCTGGGCCAGCGCATCGTGATCGACAACCGCGGCGGTGCCGGCGGCATCCTCGGTTCCGACATCGTCGCCAAGTCGCCTGCCGACGGCCACACCCTGCTGCTTTGCACCACCGGCAACGCGATCAATGTCAGCCTGGTGCCCAACCTGCCGTATGACATCCGCAAGGACTTCGTGCCGGTGTCCATGGTGGCCATCATCACCAGCATCCTGGTGGTGCATCCCGCGCTGCCGGTGAAGTCGGTCAAGGAGCTGATCGCGCTCGCCAGGGCCAAGCCCGATGCCCTGAGCTACGCCTCCACCGGCAACGGCGCGCCCACGCACCTGGCGGCAGAACTGTTCAAGAGCATGGCGGGAGTCAAAATCCTGCATGTGCCATACAAGGGCGCGGCGCCGGCGGTGGTCGATTTGCTGAGCGGCCATGTGCAGCTGTCGTTCATCAGCGCGCCCGGCGTCATGCCGCACGTCAGGAACGGTCGCCTGCGCGTGCTGGCCGTGACCAATGCCAGGCGCTCGGTGTTGCTGCCCGAGGCTCCTACCCTGAGTGAAGCCGGACTGCGCGGCTACGAATCGGAAGGCTGGCACGGCCTGTTCGCGCCGGCGGGCACGCCCAGACCGGCGGTCGACCGTCTTTACAAGGAAATCGCAGTAATACTGCGCGACCCCAAAATCAGCGCACAGCTGATTGCCGGCGGTGCCGAGCCGGTGGGCATGCCCCCGGAAGAATTTGCCGCGAAACTGCACGCCGAAATCGAGAAATGGGCGAAAGTGGTAAAAACTTCTGGCATGAAAGTCGACTGATGCGCAGTTTATTCTTCACAATCCATGGATTTCATCGATGAAAGGAACAAACGTGATACCCAGCCTCAAGGACAACTCGCCACTCGGGATTTATCTCGAGCATTGCAGGAAAGGCGAGCTCGCATACCAGGTGTGCACTGACGACAACACGCCGGTGTTTTACCCGCGCGCGGTCGCGCCCGGCAGCGGCAGCGGCAATCTCGAATGGCGCGTATCCAGGGGCCTGGGCACGGTCTACACCACCACCGTCATCAACTACAAAGGGGAACAGCCGCTCAACGTGGCGATGATAGACCTCGACGAGGGCTTCCGCATGATGAGCCGCGTCGAAGACATCGATCCCATGCAGGTGAAAATCGGCATGCGCGTGAAAGTCAGGATGCACCCGGGCGATGACAAGCAGCCGCCTTATCCGGTATTCACACCCCTTTCACTCACCCCCTCTCCCAATGCTGGCAAAGGGGAGGCAAATGCTTCCCCGCTCCCTTCGGGAGTAGGATCGGGGATGAATAAAGGAGACGCGAAATGAGCGGACTCCATAAAGGCAGCGTCGCCGTGGTCGGTGCCGCGGAATCGGATCTCGGCCAGGTCGCTCCCAATACCAGCCCGCTCGACCTGATGGCGCAGGGGACCATGCGCGCGCTTGAAGACTGCGGCCTCAAACTCAGCGACGTCGACGCCCTGTTCGTGGCGGCGACCCAGGTGCGCATGGGACCGATGGCGCTGGCGGAATACCTGCGCATCAAGCCCAGGTATTTCGACGGCACGCAGATCGGCGGCTCGTCTTTCATGTCGCACGTCGCCCACGCCCATGCCGCGATCCAGCTTGGGCTGTGCGAGGTGGCGGTGATCGCCTACGGCAGCACGCAGCGCTCGGTGTCGCGCGCCGCGGCCTCCCCGCGCGAGCACAATCCGTACGAATCGCCGTACCGCCCCATCCTGCCGATCAGCGCCTACGCCATGGCTGCGGCGCGCCACATGCACCAGTACGGCACCACGCGTGAGCATCTGGCCGAAGTCGCGGTCGCCGCGCGCAAATGGGCGCTGCTCAACCCCAAGGCCTGGGAAAAAGAGCCGCTGACCATAGAGCAGGCGCTCAGCGCGCGCATGGTGAGCCACCCCTTCACCGTGCGCGACTGCTGCCTGGTGGTGGATGGCGGCGGCGCCATCGTGCTCACCTCCGCCGCGCGCGCCAGGTCGCTCCGGAAAAAACCGGTCTACGTGCTGGGGGTGGGCGAAGCGCTGAGCCACGCCAACATTTCCAGCATGCCCGACTTTACCGTCACCGCGGCGGCCGAATCCGGCCCCAAGGCATTCAAGATGGCGGGGCTGAAGCCGGCTGATGTCAACATGCTGTCGCTCTACGACGCCTTTACCATTACGCCCATCCTGTTCCTGGAAGACCTGGGTTTCTGCCCCAAGGGCGAAGGCGGGCGCTTTGTCGCCAATGGCGCCATCGCGCCCGGCGGCAGGCTCGCCGTCAACACTTCCGGCGGCGGCCTGTCGTACTGCCACCCCGGCATGTACGGCCTGCTGGTCATGATCGAAGCCATACGCCAGGTGCGCGGCGAGTGCGGCGAGCGCCAGGTCAAAGGCTGCGAGGTTGCCCTCGCGCACGGCAACGGAGGGGTATTGTCGAGCCAGTGCACGGTCATTTTCGGCTCGCAGGCCACGCTGTAAGCCTCATCCAGCACGGCAGGCGGCACGTATATGGGTGACGCGGGGGAATCTCTTCCCCGCGCCGCGGTCTCACCCGCAACGCAACGGAGGCAGATATGCAAAGACGTGGATTCATACAGGGTTTGCTGGCTGCGGGCATATGGAGTGCCGTCATCGGACGCGCCGGCGCGGCGCAGCCGACAACCATGAAAGCCATCGAGGACCTTCAGAAAAACTGGAAGATGCTGCTGGCTGCAGGCGCCAGCGTGGCTGCACCCACCCCCGCGCTGACCCTGTCCAAGGATGAGTGGCGCAAGCGCCTCGACAAAATGCAGTACAACGTGCTGCGTGAGGAAGGCACCGAGCGTGCCGGCACCAGTCCGCTCAACAACGAGAAGCGGGCGGGCGTCTACGTCTGTGCCGGTTGCAGCCTGCCGCTGTTCACGTCGGACATGAAATACGAAAGCGGCACCGGCTGGCCCAGCTTTTTCACCACCATACCGGGCGTATTCGGCACCAAGAAAGACTTCCTGCTGTTCGTGCCGCGCACCGAATACCACTGCATCAAGTGCGGCGGCCATCATGGCCACGTGTTCGACGACGGCCCTCCGCCGACCCGGCAGCGCTGGTGCAACAACGGCGTGGCCCTGAAGTTCATCCCCAGGACCGGGACGGCATGATCGCTGGCGCCGCGCTCCCGCGGCGTCCGGCATGACCCTACAACCCCAGGATGCGCCCGATTTCGGAAACGTACTGACCGGCCTTCATGGCCTCGGCCAGGGCATTGTCCAGCGCCTCGTCTATGCCTTGCCTCACGCTGTGCAGGCCGTCTCTGATCCAGTGATGTCTGCGGATCGGCGAGTTGAGCACGTTTTTCAGGGTTTCAACCTCGTCGCGCAATCTCTGCACGTCCTGGGAACCGCTGCGCACCCGGGCCAGATCCTGCTCCAGGGCCTCGATCAGCCGACCCACCTCTTCGAGGTTGATTTCCCGGGCATCACCGCCTGTGCGCTTGTTTTCAGCCACGATGTTCTCCGTTCAGTTTGTATCGTTGCGGGCGGATGCCGCCGGTTCCCGGCCCAGCATATCACTTGTTGAATTTAGACCCCGCGCTCTTCCAACCGTTTCCAAACTTGGGCATTATTCCATTCATAAGGAGCCGCCATGCCCAAGCTAGTGCTCAGACTCGCCACGCCCGCCGATGCCTACGGCATCGCCGTCATGTCGCGCTGCCTGGTGGAAATCGGCTTGCGCGGCTGGACCTGGCACCCCGCGCGCGTGGCCAAGGCCATACGCTCCCGCCGCGCCAATGTGCTGGTTGCGACGGTCGAGCGCAAGCTCGCCGGCTTTGCCATCATGGAGTACGGCGACACCCGCGCCCATCTCAGCCTGCTGGCGGTGCAGCCCGCACTGCAGCGCCGCGGCGTCGCCAGCCGCATGATGGATTGGCTGGAAGAATCGGCGCTGGTCGCAGGCATAGGCACCATCGTCCTGGAACTGCGCACCAACAACTTTGCTGCGCGCTGCTTCTACCACGCGCGCGGCTTCGGTGAAACCGCCCATATCCCCGGCTATTACCGCGGCGAGGAAACCGCGCTGCGCATGTCGCGCGACATCCGACGCGTCATACCGGATCGCGTGAACCTCGATCCCTCCTGAAAAATACCACGGGGCTCGAGGCCGATCCAGGGTCGACATCCGGTCGCGAGAATACCCGGGCGGGCGGCAGCGCCTTCAATGGAGGTTATAGCCGCCGTCGATCACCAAGTCGTGTCCCTGGATGAACGCGGCATCAGTGGCGGCGAGGAACAGCACGGCTTCTGCGATCTCTTCCGGCCGGCCGTAGCGGCCGAGCGGGATTTCCGCCGCGCGTTTTTCCTTGATGCCGGGTTCTTTCTGCCAGCGCGCGCGCATGTACTCGGTTTCGGTCGGACCGGGACTCACGGCGTTCACCATGATGCCCTCCCTGCCGAGTTCCAGCGCCATCGACTTGGTGAGATGGATCAGCGCGGCTTTCGACAAGCCGTATAACGCGGAGCCAGGCGTCGCCACGCTGCCCAGCTGGCTCGCGACATGGATGATGCGTCCGCCGCCCTGTTTGCGCATCACCGGCAGCACGGCCTGCGACAGCATGAAGGGCGCGCGCAGATTGACCGCGACGCCCAGATCAAAATCGGCGCCGCTGAATTCCCCGAACGGCTTGCGCACGCGGATGCCGGCGTTGTTCACCAGCACATCGATGCGCCCCAGCGCTTCCAGCGCGGCATCGATCACGCGCTGCGGGGCAACGGCATCCGCCAGGTCAAACACGCCGGATTCGGCGCGCGGCGCGCCTGCCTTGCGGCAATCCGCGGCCGCCGCCTGCAGTTCCTCGCGCGTGCCGTCAGCAATCAGATAGACGCTGGCGCCGGCATCTGCGAGCGCCACCGCAATGGCGCGGCCGATGCCGCGCGAAGCGCCGGTGATGACGGCGGTTTTGTTTTGGAGATTACGCATTATTTAGGGAACTTGATTTCACAGGATTAACAGGATTTTCAGGACGGACAGGATGCGCCGGGGGATTAAGAATGCAGATGAAACCGCAATCCGCACGGGGAGCTTCCAGCCATCCCAGCACGAATACGAGCAACCATAAATTACCATTAAATATCAATAAAAACAATATGTTAAATAAAATCTGGCGCGCATGATATCCACACTGCCATCATCCTGAAAATCCCGGGAAATCAGCTTCTCTTTTCACAGTCGCTCCAGTGACGCGATGAACTGCCCGAACAACACCAGCCCCTGCGGCCACAACCCGAGGTTCGCCGCCGAACCGATGTGCCCGCGCTCGCCCACGTCAACGAATTCGGCGCCCCACGCCGCGGCGAACTGGCGCGAGCGCTCCAGCGCCACGCGCTCGTCGTTGCGGCTTGCCAGCACCACTGACGGAAAAGGCAGTGGCTCGAGCACCAGCGGATCGAAGCCATGCACGGTGAATTCCGGCGTGCCGGCAAATCGGTTGATGTCGCTGGTCGCCACCATGAAGGCACCGGCGATTTTTTTCGTGTCGGCTTGCCGTGACCAGCGCGCGACGAGTGCGTTGGCCAGGCTGTGCGCGACCAGTATCACCGGCCTGTCGCAGTCCGCCACCGCCGCCGTGAGATTGCGCGCCCAGTCGGCGTAGACCGGGCGCTCCCAGTCCGCTTGTTCGACGCGGCGCATGGCCGGGAATGCCGCCTCCCAATGCGTCTGCCAGTGTTCCGGTCCCGAGCCGCGCCAGCCCGGAAGAATCAGCACATCCAGGTCCTCGATATTTCGCATCAAATTGCCGTCTCCTCAGATTGCATGCGCATCCCCGGCCTGCCCATGGCGCCCCAGCGCCCATGCCACGTGCTCGCGCACCAGCGCCGAGGGATGATCGGCGCGCGCGCGCAGCGCCACGATGATCTGCGGCGAGGTCGGCGCATTGCCCAGGCCGACCGCGATATTCCTCAACCAGCGCTCGTGGCCGATGCGGTGAATCGCGCTGCCCAGCAATCTGGCATCAAAATCCGCTTCGCTCCAGCCGAACAGTTCGACCAGGGTCGCATCGTCCAGGCCGTTGCGCACCGCGAAGTCGCTTTCGGGGCTCGCCTGCGCGAACCGGTTCCACGGGCACACCAGCTGGCAGTCGTCACAACCGTAAACACGGTTGCCGATCAGCGGCCGCAGCGCTTCCGGAATGCTGCCCTTGTGCTCTATGGTGAGGTAGGAAATGCAGCGCCGCGCATCGAGCTGGTACGGCGCGACGATGGCCTGCGTGGGACACACGGCGATGCACTTGCTGCAACTGCCGCAATGCTCGCGCTGCCGTCCGTCCACCGGCAGCGGCAGATCGGTGTAGATCTCGCCCAGAAAAAAGAACGATCCCGCCTCGCGCGACAGCAGCAGCGTGTGCTTGCCGCGCCAGCCCAGTCCGGCCTTCGCTGCCAGTTCGACTTCCATCACCGGCGCGCTGTCGGTGAAAGCACGGTAGCGGAATTCGCCCACCGTGCGGCTGATGCGGTCGGCGAGCTGTTGCAGGCGCCGCCGCAGCACCTTGTGGTAATCGCGGCCCAGCGCATAGCGCGAAACGAACGCCTGCCGTCCGTCTCTCATCACTTCCCAGCTGTCGCGCGCCGCAGGCGGCGCATAATTCATGCGCGCCGCGATCACGCGCAACGTGCCGGGCAGCAGTTCGGCCGGACGGCTGCGTTTGGTACCATGCCTTGCCATATAATCCATGTCGCCATGCCAACCCCTGCCGAGCCAGTCCGTGAGCCGTGTTTCAGCCGCGGCAAGATCGCAATCGGTGATGCCGACTTCCTGAAAACCGAGCTCGACACCCCATTGCTTGATCTTGCGCGCGAGCGCAGCCGCGTCGATGGCTGAGGCGTAACTGGCGGAATCTGCTTGCATAACCCGAATCATAACCTCCTGCACCCGCCTTCCCGGACGCGTTTTCTGGCAGCCGAGGACGACACGCTGGCGCTGGGCGCGGAACTCGCCGCCGGACTGCGACCGGGCATGGTGATTTACCTGTCGGGGGATCTGGGCGCAGGCAAAACCACGCTGGCACGGGGCCTGTTGCGTGGCCTAGGTTACCAGGGTCGGGTCAAAAGTCCGACCTTTACTCTGGTTGAAGTTTATAAACTTTCTAGGTTATACTTGTATCACTTTGATTTTTATCGTTTCAACGACCCAAGAGAATTGGGCGAAGCCGGGTTCCGCGAATACTTCAATTCCGGCTCGGTGTGTCTGGTGGAATGGCCTGAAAAGGCCGCGGCCGGATTGCCTGCCGCGGATCTGAGGATTTTGATGCAGGTAGCTGGCTCTGGGAGGAGCGTCGGGATCTTCGCCGAAACGGAGGTTGGCGAACTTTGTTTAACGCATCTCAAGCACTGAGGCCACACCGCCCCGGCACGGCAGCCGCCGCGCCGCGTTCAGCTTCCTTCTCGTTTGCCATCCGCTTTGCATTGCTGCTCGCCGCCCTCTGCGGCGGTGCCGCCCACGCCGCCGGCACCCAGATCACCTCGACCCGCATCTGGCCTGCCGCCGACTACACTCGCGTCACCATCGAATCGCAAAAACCCATACGCCACACCCTGTTCGGCCTCAAGAATCCAGAGCGCCTGGTAGTGGATCTCGAGGACGTCGAAATCACCGCCGCCCTGAGCGGGCTCGCCGACAAGATCGGCACCGGCGATCCTTATGTGCAATCGGTGCGCATCGGCCGCTTCAAGCCCGGCACCGTGCGCCTGGTGTTCGATCTCAAGGCCGAGGTCAAGCCGCAGGCCTTCACGCTGGCGCCAATCGGTGATTACGGCCACCGTCTGGTGGTTGACCTGTACCCGCTGGTGCCGCCCGATCCCCTGATCGCTTTCCTCGACAGGCGCCAGACACAGCGCGAGGCAGCCGAGCCGGCACCGGCGGCCGAACCAAAGGAACAACCCGCCACCGCTGCGGCGGCCGCGGCGCCTGAAACCGCCCAGCCCGAAACGCCGCGCCCCGCCGCCGCAAGAACGGCGCGCGGCGACCGGGCCGCCCAGCGCTTCATCATCGTCGCCATCGACCCCGGGCACGGCGGCGAGGATCCCGGCGCCATCGGCCGCGGCGGCACGCAGGAAAAAAACGTGACGCTTGCCATCGCGCAGAAACTCAAGGCGCGCATAGACCGCGAGCCCAACATGCGCGGAGTGCTGATTCGCGACGCCGACTACTTCATCCCTCTGCACATGCGGGTGCAGAAGGCGCGGCGCGTCAAGGCCGACCTGTTCCTGTCCATACACGCCGACGCCTTCATCAAACCCCACGCGCGCGGCTCTTCAGTGTTCGCGTTGTCGGAGCGCGGCGCCACCTCGGTAGCGGCGAGCTGGCTCGCCAAAAAGGAAAACGATGCCGACCTCATCGGCGGCGCCAATCTTGACGTCAAGGACCCTTATCTCAAGCAGACGCTGCTTGACCTGTCGCAGACCGCCACCATCAACGACAGCCTCAAGCTCGGCAAGACCGTGCTGTCGGAGCTGGGGGGCATCAATACCCTGCACAAAAGCCACGTCGAACAGGCCGGATTCGCCGTTCTCAAGGCACCCGACATTCCGTCCATCCTGATCGAGACCGCATTCATCAGCAATCCGGAAGAAGAGCGCAAGCTGCGCAGCGATGCCTACCAGAACAAGATGGCCGATGCCATCGTAACCGGCATCAAGCGCTACTTCGCCCGCAATCCGCCCCTGGCACGCGACCAGCTGGTGCTCAACTGAGCCCGCGCGCCGGACTGGATGCCCGGATGCTATTCGTTTAGAATCCGCACCTTGCTGTGTCACCATAATCTATAACCAGTGCCCACACCAAAGGGGATAACGGCAGCGTGCTTGATCACGCTGCTGGCCGGTTGCGCCGCGGTTTCGCCGCAGCCTGAAGTTCTATCTCTGCCCTACATTGCGAGTTTCTCCGAGAACCCTCCGGGCGCCGAAGTGCCACAGGGCTGGGAACGCTGGACGCTGTCCAAGCTGAAGAAATCCACCCAGTATCAGCTTGTCGACTATGACGGCAAAACCGTGGTCAAGGCCAGCGCGCAGGCCTCGGCCTCGGGGCTGATGCATCGCCTGCAAATCGAGCCCGGAAAATACCCGCTGCTGCACTGGCGCTGGAAAGTCACCGGGCTCATTCCCTCCGCCGACAACACCCGCAGGCAAAGCGAAGATTCGCCGGTGCGCGTGGTGGTGAGCTTCGACGGCGACACCGACAGTCTGCCGCTCGAGGACCGCGTGTTTTTCGACAACATCAGGCTGCTTACCGGCCAGCAGCTGCCATACGCCACGCTGATGTACATCTGGGAAAACCGCGCGCCCAAGAACCGCGTGATCCCCAATCCGCATACTTCGCGCATCAAGATGATCGTGGTGGAATCGGGGCGCGACAAGGTCGGCAGCTGGCAGGAAGTCACGCGCAATGTCGCCGAGGATTTCAGGCGTGCATTCGGCGAAGCGCCCGGCAAGATCACCGCCATCGGCATCATGACCGACACCGACAACACCGGGGAAAACGTGCACGCCTATTACGGCGACATCCAGTTCCGCCGTGTCGCGCCGCCGCGCACCGTGCTTGCGCACGACTGATCCCGATACCCCGCTGCCGGCCGGCGAAAACCACGGTTTCGCCGGCTTTCGTGTTCCTTGCTAATATGCCCGCATGCAGCAGACGTCAACCAGGGAGCTCCGCATGAAAACAGCGTTACGCCTGACCGCATTGCTTGCCGCCGCGCTGCTGGCAGCGTCCGTGCAGGCCGCGGAACGCTATCCGTCACGCACCGTGCGCTTCATCGTGCCCTACCCGCCCGGCGGCGGCTCGGACATCACCGGGCGCGCCATCGCCGAAAAACTCTCCGCGGCGCTGAGCCAGAATTTCGTCATCGACAACCGCCCCGGCGCCACCAGCCTGATCGGCACCGAGATCACCGCCCGCGCCAACCCTGACGGCCACACCATCATCCTTGCCGACGCGCCGCACACCATCAATGCCGTGGTCTATAAAAAGCCGCGCTACGACGCCATACGCGATTTCACGCCCATCACGCTGGTGGCGCTGTCGCCGCAGGCGCTGCTCGCACACCCGTCCTTCCCGCACGGCAGCCTGAAGGAACTGCTCGGCCTGCCGCGCGCGCAAACCGAAAAGCTGTCGCTGGGCACCAGCGGGCTGGCAAGCGGCCCGCACATGGCTTACGAATGGCTGCGCACCCGCAGCGGCCTCACGCTCAATCACGTGCCCTACAAGGGCGGCGGACCGGCGCTGGCCGACGCCATGGCCGGGCAGATTCCGCTGGTGATGAACGCCATGCCGGCCGCGATCCCGCACCTCAAGGCAGGCCGGCTCAAGGCGCTCGCCCTCACCTCGCAGGAGCGCCATCCGCTGCTGCCCGCGGTGCCCACGGTCATTGAGTCGGGGGTGAAGGACTTTGTGACCTGGCAGTGGTACGGCATCCTTGGTCCCGCCGGACTGTCCAAAGACATCGTCGGCGTGCTCAACCGTGAAATCCACAAGGCCATGGCCACCAAGGAGGTAAAGGAGCGCTTCAGTTCGCTGGGCTTCGACGCCGCGCCGGGCACGCCCGAGGACTTCCTAAAACTGCTGCGCAGCGAGGATACGCGCTGGAAAGCGGTAGTGAAGGAAGTCAGGGTCCAGCTCGACTGAAACGGATTGATACCAATGCAAAAGGGCCGCTTGCGCGGCCCTTTTCAATTGACGACATTGACCAGCACGGTCAATCGATTGCCTTCACCAGATCCTCGACGACTTTCTTGGCGTCGCCGAACACCATCATGGTCTTGTCCATGTAGAACAGGTCATTGTCCAGGCCGGCGTAACCGGCGGCCATGGAACGCTTGACCACCATCACGGTGCGCGCCTTGTCCACTTCAAGTATGGGCATGCCGAAAATCGGGCTGCCCGGCACCTTGGCCGCGGGATTCACCACGTCGTTCGCGCCCAGCACCAGCACCACGTCAGTAGTCGGAAAATCGCTGTTGATCTCCTCCATCTCCAGCACCTGGTCATAGGGGATTTCGGCTTCGGCCAGCAGCACGTTCATGTGGCCGGGCATGCGGCCGGCAACCGGGTGGATGGCGAAGCGCACATTGACGCCTTTTTCGCGCAGCTTGTGGGCCATTTCCTTGACCGCGTGCTGCGCGCGCGCCACCGCCAGGCCGTAGCCCGGCACGATGATCACGGAATCGGCGTTGCCGAGCAGGAAGGCCGCGTCGTCGGCGCTGCCGCTGCGGTAGGTTTTCTGCACGCCGCTGTCGGCCGCGGCGGCGCCGCTCTCGGTGCCGAAGCCGCCGAGGATGACCGACAGGAAGGGCCGGTTCATCGCTTTGCACATGATGTAGGACAGGATGGCGCCCGAACTGCCGACCAGCGAGCCGGCAATGATCAGCATCGGGTTGCCAAGCGAGAAGCCGATGCCCGCCGCCGCCCACCCCGAGTACGAGTTGAGCATGGAAATCACCACCGGCATGTCGGCGCCGCCGATCGGGATGATGATCAGGAAACCCAGCAGGAAGGCGATGGCGGTCATCGCCGCGAACGCCAGCCAGTTGGTTTCCGGCGTCACGAAAAACCACAGCCCGAAAGCTATCATCGCGACCGCCAGCAGCAGGTTGAGCAGGTGCTGGCCGCCGAAGACAATGGGCGCGCCGCTCATGCGGCCGGAGAGCTTGAGGAAGGCGATCACCGAACCCGACCAGGTCATGGCGCCGATGAAGGTGCCGATGAACAGCTCGAGCTTGTTGCCCAGGGGCAACGGCACCGGCAGGTTGAAGGCGGCCGGGTTGTTGACCGCGGTAATGGCGATGAACACCGCCGCCAGGCCGACCAGCGAGTGCATGAACGCCACCAGCTCCGGCATCGCTGTCATCTGCACGCGCCTGGCGATGATCGAGCCGATGACGCCGCCGATCACGATTGCGCCGATGATGATGATGTAGTTTTTGGTGAGCGTCAGCGTGGTCAGCACGGCAATCGCCATGCCGATGATGCCGAACAGGTTGCCGCGCCGTGCGGTCAGCGGCGAGGACAGCCCCTTCAGCGCGAGAATGAAGAATACCGACGCGACGAGGTAGGCGAGCGCGACCTGATTGCCAGACATTAGGCGCCCCCCTTCTTGTCTTCTTTTTTCTCTTTTTTCTTGAACATCTCCAGCATGCGCTGGGTCACCAGAAAGCCGCCGAACACGTTGATCGAGGCGAGCAGCACCGCAACCGCGCCCAGCCACACTCCCCAGTCGGTTTCGGCCGGCCCCGCCGCCAGCATGGCGCCAACCAGGATGATCCCGGAAATCGCGTTGGTCACCGACATCAGCGGCGTGTGCAGCGCGGGCGTCACGTTCCACACCACGTGATAGCCCACGAACACCGCCAGCACGAATACGGTGAGGTAGAAAATGATCGGGTCAACGGCCATGATTGCTCCTTGCGGTCACTGCTTTTTAAGCACTTCGCCACCGCTGCATACCAGCGTGCCGGCGATGATTTCGTCTTCGCGGTTGATATTGAACTGGCCGGTCTTGGCGTCCAGCATCAGGCCCATGAAGGTCAGCAGGTTGCGCGCATACAGCGCGCTCGAATCCGCGGCCACCAGCGACGGCAGGTTGGCGATGCCGATGATGTGCACGCCGTGCTTCACCACCGTCCTGTCGAGTTCGGACAGCGGGCAGTTGCCGCCGGCCTCCACTGCCATGTCGACGATCACCGAGCCCGGCTTCATGCTTTTCACCATGTCCTCGGTCACCAGCACCGGCGCCGGCCGCCCCGGAATGAGCGCGGTGGTGATGACGATGTCGGCCTGCCTGATGCGCTCGGCCACCAGCAGCGCCTGGCGCCTGACCCAGCTCTCGGGCATGGGGCGCGCGTATCCGCCCACCCCCTGCGCGATCTCGCGCTCTTCGTCGGTTTCGAAGGGCACGTCGATGAATTTGGCGCCCAGAGATTCGACCTGTTCCTTGGTCGCCGGACGCACGTCGGTGGCTTCCACCACCGCGCCCAGGCGCTTGGCGGTGGCGATCGCCTGCAGGCCCGCCACGCCCACGCCCATGATCACCGCACGCGCCGCTTTCACGGTGCCGGCCGCGGTCATCAGCATGGGCATCAGGCGCTGGTAGGTGTTCGCTGCCATCAGCACGGCCTTGTAGCCGCCGATGTTGGCCTGCGACGACAGCACGTCCATGCTCTGCGCGCGCGAGATGCGCGGCAGCGCCTCCATGGCGAATGCCGTGACGCCGCGTTCCGCCAGCGCGGCAATCCCCGCCTTGTCATGGGGATTGAGCAGGCCGATCAGGATCTGCCCGGAGCGCAGCTGCGCGAGTTCCGCGCTGTCCGGGCCGCGCACCTTGAGCACGATGTCGGCCTGGCTGTAAATCTCGGCCGCGCCGGCAACCAAGGTTGCCCCGGCATCCGCATACTGCTGATCGGGAATGCTGGCGCCGGCGCCGGCGCCGGCCTGCACCAGCACGCCGTGATGTCCGGAAGCGGCAAGCTTCTTGACTGTCTCGGGCGTCGCCGCCACCCGTTTCTCATTGGGCCGCGTTTCCGCCGGAATGCCGAGCTTCATTGCGTTGTTCTCCCTGCTTTCTGCCGCCCTTGCGGCGCTTTGTCACGAATTATAAATGAAAAAGCAGCGGGCTCTTATAACCATGATCTATAAGATAATGGTTCATGCACAGGCAGTGCACGACACGACGATCAGCTGACCACTAGGCACTGAAACCGTAGAGGCGCGCAGGATTGTCGACCAGTATGCGCTGGCGCGTCGCTTCATCCGGTGCCCACTCCGCGAGTAGGTCCAGCAGCTGCGCATCATCCGGAAAATTATCCTTGAGCGAGGGGTGCGGCCAGTTCGATGCCCACAGCATGCGCTCGGGTGCGGCGCGCACCAGCTCGCATGCCAGCGCGCCGATGTCCTGGTAGCGCGGCGGCCCGCTTTGCGAACCGTGATAAGGCGCCGACAGCTTGACCCAGCAGCGCCCGCCATCGACCAGGCGCCGCAGTGCCGCCCAGTTGGCGTCATCGCCCGCCACCGGACCGCGGAAGCGCCCGATGTGGTCGATCACCACGTCGCATGCCAGCCCTGCAAGCAGCGGCGCGCGTGCTGCAAATTCACTGCCCTCGACCTGCAGCTGGGCGTGCCAGCCAAAGCCGGCAACGCGCGCGGCCATCGCCGGCAGGCTGTCCCAGGTCACGCCGCCGCCGGGCAGCATGTGGTAACGGACGCCGCGCATGCCCAGCGCATCCAGGCGCGCGATTTCGGCATCCGGGGTTTCCGGCGCCACGATGGCCACGCCGCGCGCCGCGCCGAGCTGCGCCATCGCCGCCAGGGTGCAGCGATTGTCGGTACCGTAGGCCGTGGGCTGGACCACCACAGTGCGCGTCAGTCCCAGGCGCTGCTGCAGCAGGCGGTAGTCGGCAAGCGCACCCGACAGCGTCGGGAAATTGCTGCCCGGCAGTGCCGGATACGCCGCATCATAGATGTGCATGTGGGTGTCGCATGCGCCGGGAGGCGTCGGATATCGCGGCATGGTGGTTTTCCAGTTCGAATATTGTGCGATCAAGCGCTATCACGCCCATTGTCACCATTGTCAGCGAATCCGCTGCATGGCAGCGACGTGCCGGCCGGACAACAGCCCGGATTATCGCAGCATGACAGTTTGTGCGCAGCCGGTGCCGCAAAAATACCAGCCTGAACAGCACACGCGGCCTGCCCGGCCATTTACTTTAGTGCTGCCTCGTCGTCTCTCTAGTCACCGCTTGCCAGTCCCTCCTATAATTCGGCATGTCTGCAATCCAGGTTTTGCCTGATCTGCTCATCAATCAGATCGCCGCCGGCGAGGTTGTCGAACGTCCCGCCTCCGCGCTCAAGGAGCTACTCGAAAACAGCGTCGATGCCGGTGCCCGCGATATCGTGGTTCAGCTCGCCAGCGGCGGCACCCAGCTGATCAAGGTCGCCGATGACGGGCAGGGCATCAGCCGAGACGAACTGCCGCTGGCGCTGGCGCGCCACGCCACCAGCAAAATCGTCTCGCTCTCCGATCTCGAGCGGGTGGCGAGCCTGGGCTTTCGCGGCGAAGCCCTTGCCAGCATCGCCGCAGTCTCGCGCCTGACGCTCACCAGCCGCCGCGCCGGCGACAAGCACGCCTGGACGATTGCCGCCAGCGGGCCGGAAATCACCGCGGCAGCGCCAGCCTCGCTCGCCGCCGGCACCAGCATCGAAGTGCGCGATCTCTACTTCAACACGCCGGCGCGCCGCAAGTTCCTCAAGTCCGAGGCGACCGAGTACGGGCATTGCGAGGAAATCTTCAGGCGCATCGCGCTTTCGCGCAGCGGCACCGGCTTCACCCTGCAGCACAACGGTCGCACGCGCTGGCACCTCAAGCCGCAGGCGCTTGCAGACCGCATGGCGGCGCTGCTGGGCGATGACTTCCGCGCCGAAGCCGTGATGTTCGATGAGACGGGACCCGGCATACGGCTGTCCGGCAGCGCCGGCGTGCCGGCGCAGGCGCGCGGCACGCGCGACGCCCAGTATTTCTTCGTCAACGGCCGCTACGTGCGCGACAAGCTGCTGGGGCATGCCGTGCGCCAGGCCTACCAGGACGTGCTGCACCACGAGCGCCATCCCTCGTTCGTGCTGTTCCTGGAAATTGACCCGGCGCTGGTCGACGTCAATGTGCATCCCACCAAGATCGAAGTGCGCTTCCGCGATGCGCGTGCCGTGCACCAGTTTGTTTTTCATGCGCTCAACAAGGCTCTGTCGCGGACCGTTGCCGGCGGCGACACCGGCAGCGCAGCAATGGGCGCGCCACCACGTCCCGCCTTCAGCACCGCCCATGCTCCGGCCGGCGGCTACACCCGGCAAAGTTCCATGGCGCTGGGCGCGGCGCGGGCCGCGGGTTTCTACCAGACGCTGTTCGGGCAGCCTGCCGGCGCACCGGCGCAGCCGGAGACTGCCGCGACGCTGCCGGCTGCGGCAGACGACGCCACGCCGCCGCTCGGCTATGCTCTGGCGCAGCTGTCGGGACTCTACATCCTGTCGCAGAACGAGCACGGCCTGGTCATCGTCGACATGCATGCCGCGCACGAGCGCATCATGTACGAAAAGCTCAAGCAGGCGCTGGACGAAAAACAGATTCCCATACAGCCGCTGCTGGTGCCCGCCAGCTTCGGTGCCGAAGCCCTCGACGTGGCGACTGCCGAGGAGCACCGCGACGTGCTGCTCCGGATCGGATTCGACATCGCGCCGGCGTCGCCCACCACTCTGGTGGTGCGCGGCATTCCCGTCATGCTCGCCGACGCCGACGTGCAGAAGCTGGCGCATGATGTGCTGCGTGAAGTTCGTGAATTCGGCGCCAGCCGCGTGCTCACCGAGCGCCGCAACGAGCTGCTTTCGACCATGGCCTGCCACGCCGCGGTGCGTGCCAACCGCCGCCTCGCCCTGCCCGAAATGAACGCGCTGCTGCGCGAAATGGAAGTTACCGAGCGCTCTGGCCAGTGCAACCACGGCCGCCCGACCTGGCATCAGCTCAGCATTGCCGAACTGGACAAGCTGTTCATGAGGGGCCGGTGAGGAGCAAGTCGTGAGCGGGGAGGGGAGGAAGCGGGACAAGAAAACAGCCCCCTCACCCTCCGCCTCCCGTCTCTCGCCCCCCGCCGCCCCACCGGCCATCCTGCTGATGGGCCCGACTGCCAGCGGCAAGACCGCGGTGGCAGCGGCGATTGCGCAGGCGCTGCCGTGCGAGATCATCAGCGTCGACTCGGCCCAGGTCTACCGCCATATGGACATCGGCACCGCCAAGCCCGAGGCGGAACTGCTGGCGCGCACGCCGCACCACCTCATCGACATCATCGACCCGCACGAAAGCTATTCCGCGGCGCGCTTCCGCGACGATGCGCTCGCGCTGATGCGCGAAATCAGCGAGGAGCGCGGCAAAATCCCGCTGCTGGCGGGTGGCACCATGCTGTACTTCCAGGCGCTCACCGAGGGACTGAACGAGCTGCCCGAGGCCGACGCTGCGATGCGCATGATGATAGACACCATGGCGGAAGAATCCGGCTGGCCGGCACTGCACCAGCAACTCGCGCGCATCGATCCGCAGACTGCGGCGCGCCTGCAGCCCAACGATGCGCAGCGCATCCAGCGCGCGCTGGAGGTTTACTACCTTACCAACAAACCGCTGTCGGAATTTCACAAGCAACCCAAGTATGTCTACTTTCCCTACACGCCGATAAAAATCGCGCTGGTGCCCAGCGACCGCGCGCAGCTGCACCAGCGCATCGCGCAGCGCTTTGAAGTCATGCTCGAACTGGGACTGATCAGCGAACTGCGCAAATTACGCCAGGAGTATGCCCTCGATGCCGCCATGCCCTCGATGCGCTGCGTCGGCTATCGCCAGGCATGGCAGTACCTGGACGGCGAATTCGGACTGGCTGCGCTGCGCGAAAAAGGCGTGGCCGCAACGCGGCAGCTGGCCAAGCGCCAGCTCACCTGGCTGCGCGCGATGCGCGATGTGACCGAATTCGACTGCCTGGCGCCCGACGTGGAGACATTGGTGGTGGATTACCTGCGCCGTGAGCTGGAACGCCTGGCCCTCGCGGGAAAATAGCAGCCTATTGTTTTATTTTATTTTTTGAAACGCTAGCCCTCGAGCACGGCCATGATGCGCGCAGTCGCGCGTTGCGCGAGAGGCACTGCGATGAAGGCTGCAATGGTGGCGAACGGCCATGCGATGGCGAATGCGATCATCCAGCGCTTGAGAAAATCAGGAGGCAAACCAAGATTGATGAAGGTGATCACCGCTGTCATCAGAAATGCCATGATGCCGGCGATGAAAATGGTCTGAATGATACGTTGCACAAGCGCCATGAATTGCGTCCGTAAACTTAGCGCCGCCCTCCCAGGGCAGCCTGTCTGAAAGCAGCCGATAACCGTGGTTTGAATTTTTCCCGGAGCGTAGGCGCCACCTGCCTGCCGGAGACCGTCCGCGAGCGCGGCTTCCCCGCATGCCTGATCCAGGTATTCCCTTCAATTCCTGCGCTTTACCTGCACACCGGCCCAGCCTTTGGCAAAAATGAGCTTGAGTTCCTGGCCATCTGCGAGCCTCGCGCTGTCGCGGACTATACCACCACAGGTGGTTTCAGTGATGCTGTAGCCGCGTTCGAGCACCAGCTGGGGATTGAGGTGCTTGAGATGGGCATCCAGCTCGCGCAGCCGCGCGGCGGCGTTTTTCACATGCTCACTCGCCGCCGCGCGCAGGCGCTGCGCCAGCTCGCCGCCTTCTCTCTCCAGGCGCGGCAGGTCGGGGCGCGCCGCGCGGTAGCGTTGTGCCAGCCCGCGGGTTTGCCACGCGCACTCGTCCCGGGTTCTGTGCCAGGCGCTGCGCAGCCGGCTCGCCAGATGCTGGGCATGCTGAATCCGGTTTTTGATGCGCTCGCCCGGGTGGATCAGCCGCCGCGACAGATAATCGAGGCGCTGCATGCGGTCTTCCAGCGCGCGCTCCGCCGTGCGCGCGAGGCGCTGTCGCCACTGCCGCAGCTGCAGCGCCAGGTCGGCGCGGTCAGGAGCAGCCAGTTGGGCGGCGGCGGTCGGCGTCGGCGCGCGCGCATCGGCGACAAAATCGGCAATGGTGAAATCGGTTTCGTGGCCGATGCCGGCAATCACCGGTATGGCGCAGGCGCTGATGGCCTGGGCCACGGCTTCCTCGTTATACGCCCACAGATCTTCTATGCTGCCGCCGCCGCGGCAGACAATCAGCACGTCGCACTCCGCGCGCGCAGCGGCAGTGGCGATGGCCTGGGCGATTTTCAGCGCCGCGCCCTCGCCCTGCACCGGGGTCGGATACAGGACCACCGGCGTGGCCGGCATGCGGCGCCTGAGCGTGGTCAGCACGTCGCGCAGCGCGGCGGCCTGCGGCGAAGTCACCACGCCTATTGCGCGCGGAAATGCCGGCAGTGGCTTTTTGCGCGCCGCGTCAAACAAGCCCGCTTTTTCCAGCCTGGCCTTGAGTTTTTCGAACGCTTCATACAGCGCGCCCAGGCCCGCGCGGCGCATGCCCTCGACGTTGAGCTGGAACTTGCCGCGCGCCTCGTACAGCGTCGGAACCGCGCGCACTTCGACCTGCATGCCGTTTTCCGGCAGCCAGTCGAGATACTGCAGCTTGTGGCGGAACATCACGCAATCGACCTGCGCGACGCTGTCCTTGAGCGTGAAATAGCAGTGGCCGGAATCGTAGCGCTTGAAATTAGAAATCTCGCCCGCCACCCACTGCAGCGGCAGATTCTGCTCAAGTGCTTCTTTTGCAAGGCGGTTGAGCTCGCCGACGGTGATGACCTGCGGTGTTGCCGGCGCGGGAAAAAAATCTGACATGCCGGCATTCTAGCGCAGCGCCAGCCCGCATCTGCGGTGTTCCGAAAAATGAAGCCGCGCCTAATTTCCCAAACGATTCAAGCCTTCACGCCGCGCCTTCGGAGGTTTGTGGCGCCGCGCGTATCCACAGCACGGCGCCGTTTCGGCACCCTCCCGTGGGCATTTCGCAGCCGCTCTCTGAGAAATTACATAACATATTGATATTAAACAATAATATTGCAGTTTAAAATTTAATCGTCAGACGAAAATCCTATATGGAAAACTCACTTAGCAAAACTCTCTACAAACTATGCACAAGCTTATCCACAAACAATGTGGACAACTCGAAAAATCATTGCGTGGACACGACTTAAAAAAAAATCGTAAGGAAGATTCTCGAATTCGGCCTTGCTGAAAACGTGTCCGGCGGCTAAAGTTACGGCGACTTTTAGGGAGCAAAAAAGTGTTCGCAATCATAGAAGCAGCCGGCTGGCCGATCTGGACCCTGATCGTCGCGTCCATCATTGCCCTGGCGATCATCGGCGAACGCACCTGGTCGCTGCGGAAGAACGTGGTCATGCCCCGGGATCTGCTGGTACGGGCGGTGCAGGAGTACCGCCAGAATGGCGTGACTTCGCAGATGCTGATGCGGCTGTCCACCGGCTCCCCGCTGGGCCAGATCTTTGCCGCGGGCCTCAAGAACGTGAAGAACCCGCCCGCCATCATGAAGGAAGCGATCGAGGAGTCGGGCCACGCCGTCGCGGTCGAACTGGAGCGTTTCCTGACCAGTCTCGGCACCATCGCCGCCATCGCCCCCCTGCTCGGCCTGTTCGGCACCGTGATCGGCATGATAGAGATCTTCGGTGCGCAGGCGCCGCAGGGCAGCAACCCGCTGCAGATGGCCCACGGCATCTCGATTGCCCTTTACAACACCGCGTTCGGTCTGGTGGTGGCCGTGCCGAGCATGATTTTCTACCGCTATTTCCGCGCCAAGGTCGACGAACTGCTGGTCGAAATGCAGATGCAGGCCATCAAGCTGGTCGAAATCCTCCATGGCGACCGCCAGGCATGAAATTCCGCACGCGCGCGTTCCGGGAAGAACCGGAGATCAATTTCATCCCGCTGATCGACGTGCTGCTGGTCATCCTGATTTTCCTCATGGTCACCACCACCTACTCGCGCTTTTCCGAACTTCAGATCAACCTGCCGACGGCCGACGCCGGCAAGCCGCCGGAGCGCCCCGAGCAGATCGACGTCGCCGTTGACGCCCAGGGCAAGTACGTCATCAACAAGTCCGCGGTGAATTTCAGCACCCCCGAGGCCCTGAGCCAGGACATGCGCCGCCTTGCCGGCGCCATGAAGGACCCGGTGATCGTGATCAGCGCCGACGCCAATTCGCCGCACCAGTCCGTGATCAACGTCATGGAAGCAGCGCGCATCGCCGGTTACGGCAGAATCACCTTCACCACCCAGTCCGCAAAGCATTGAAAACCGAAAAACGATAGGCGATAGGCGATAAGCTGCACAGCGCATCTCATCCGGCGCAGCCCCCCCTCTCTCCTCTCGCCTCTCTTCCAGAATGGCATGGCTTGAACGACATTGGCAGCGCACGACGCCGGTCGGCCTGCTGCTCTATCCGCTGAGCCTCGCATTCCGCGCCGTGGTCGCGTTGCGACGGCTGCTTTACCGCAGCGGCGTGCTGCGCGCGGTGCGGATGCCGGTTCCGGTGGTCATCGTCGGCAACATTACGGTCGGCGGTACCGGGAAAACACCGGTGGTGCTGTGGCTGGTGAATTTTCTGCAGGAACGCGGCCACCGCCCCGGCATCGTCAGCCGCGGCTACGGGGGGAAAACCGCTGTCCCTGCCGCGGTGAACGCGGCGAGCGATCCGGCTGCATGCGGCGACGAGCCGGTGCTGCTCGCCCAGCGCAGCGGCGCGCCGGTATGGATAGGCGCCGACCGCGCCGCGGCAGCCGCGGCATTGCTCGCCGCGCATCCCGAATGCGACATCATCGTCAGTGACGACGGCCTGCAGCATTACCGGCTTGCGCGCGATGTCGAAATTGCCGTCGTCGACGGCGCGCGCGGACTGGGCAACGGCCATTTCCTGCCGGCGGGACCCCTGCGCGAGCCGAGCACGCGCCTGGCAGGCGTCGATGCCATCATCGTCAACGCCAGTGAAACCACCAGCATAGGCCGCCAGACCAGCGCGCCGCCCGCTTTTGCGATGGCGCTGCAAAACCGCGGGTTCTACAATCTGCTCAACCCTCAGCACACCGCGGCAGCGGAACACTTTCAGCACCGCCAGGTACATGCTGTCGCCGGCATAGGCAATCCGCAGCGCTTTTTCACGCAGCTGCAGCGGCTGGGTCTGGCGTTCACCGCGCACCCTTTTCCCGATCATCACACCTACGCCGCGGCCGACCTGGCGTTTCCCGACGCTGATTTCGTCATAATGACCGAGAAGGATGCGGTAAAATGCCGCTCATTCGCCGCCGAGCTGCACTGGGCGCTGCGCGTCGACGCCGAAATCGATCCGGCGTTCGGCGAACTGGTGCTCGCCAGGCTGCCCAGGCAACTACCTAAGTAATCAAGTGAGCGAAACAGCGACCCATGGACTCCAAATTGCTCGACATTCTGGTCTGCCCGCTGTGCAAGGGCCCCCTGCTGTACAGAAAAGCGGCGGACGAACTCGTGTGCAGGCCCTGCCGCCTCGGTTATCCGATCAAGGACGATATTCCGGTCATGCTGGAAGACGAGGCGCGGAAACTTCCCGCAGAGGAGGAAGTTTGAATGCGGAACGAGAAATGATGAATGATGGCCCAGAGCTTGGCGACTTGCGCCATCTCTTCCTGCATTCAGCGTTCATCATTCAACATTCATCATTTTGAAGTTCTCAGTCGTCATCCCCGCCCGCTACGCCTCCTCGCGCTTTCCGGGGAAGCCGCTGGCCGACATTGCCGGCAAGCCCATGGTGGTGCGCGTCGCGGAACGCGCTGCCCGCAGCGGCGCCGCCGAGGTGGTGGTGGCCACTGATCACCCGGAAATCGCACAGGCCGTCGCGCGCCACGGTTTCGAAGCGGTCATGACGCGCCGCAACCACGCCTCCGGCACCGACCGCATCGCCGAAGTGGCGGCAAAGAAACGCTATGGCGCCCGGCACATCGTGGTCAACGTCCAGGGCGACGAGCCGCTGATCGCGCCCGCGCTGATCCGCCAGGTGGCAGCCAGCCTCGCCGCGCACCGCGACGCGCAAATTGCGACCGCCTGTCATCCCCTGCGCGACGCACGCGACCTCGCCAACCCCAACATCGTCAAGGTGGTGCTCGACAATGCCGGTCATGCGCTGTATTTCAGCCGCGCGCCCATCCCCTATGCAAGGGATGCTTTTGCGGGCGGCATCCGGTCGCTGCCGAGGACGCTGCCGGTCTACCGCCATCTCGGCATATATGCTTACCGCTGCGCTTTCCTGCGCGCGTTCAACCGCCTGCGCCCCGCGCGCATCGAGCAATTCGAAGCGCTGGAACAGCTGCGCGCGCTCGCCCACGGCTACCGCATCTGCGTTGCGGTCTCCCGCAGCGCGCCGGCGCCCGGTATCGATACCCCGCACGACCTGCAATTGCTGCGCCGCCTGCTGGCCACGCGCAAGCGCTGAACGCGACAGTTTCCGCGACAGCTTCCGGTTCCGCATTATGGCGAAACCGGCTATAATTGCGCCCCTTGATCGACCGTCTCACCGCAACCTAACAAGCGTTTTGCCGTGACGCTGCCGAGGCGCTCGGCAGCGACTAAAACCCGCCGCGAACAGCGGCTTCCAGGACTCCACACTCATGCGCATCCTGCTGTTGGGCATGCCGGGCGCCGGCAAGGGCACGCAAGCGCAGTTCCTGATCGAGAAATACAGGATTCCGCAGATCTCCACTGGCGACATGCTGCGTGCGGCGATCAAGGCCGGCACGCCGCTGGGCGAGGAAGCCAGGAAATTCATGGACGGTGGCGCGCTGGTGCCCGATCACATCGTGATTGAACTGGTCAAGCAGCGTATCGGACATGCCGACTGTGCGCAGGGCTTCATCATCGACGGTTTCCCGCGCACCATCCCCCAGGCCGAGGCCCTGCGTGAAGCCGGCATCGACATCGATTTCGTGATCGAGATCGAAGTCGGCGACACCGAAATCCTGCGCCGCATGAGCGGGCGCCGCGTGCACCCCGCTTCCGGCCGCAGCTACCATATCGAGTTCAACCCGCCGAAAGTCCCGGGCAAGGACGACATTACCGGCGAAGATCTGGTGCAGCGCCCCGACGACCGGGAAGAGACCGTCAAGCAGCGCATCGCAATCTACCATTCGCAGACCAAGCCGCTGATCAGCTATTACATGCAGTGGGCCGCCACCGGCGACCCGCGCGCGCCCAAGTACGTGAACATCTATGGCCGCGGCTCGGTGCAGCACATCCGCGACAAGCTGTTCGCAGCCCTTGCCACCCGGAAATCATGAGCTGAATTTCCGATTTCAGCGACGCCGGCCGGTCGGCCATGGCGGGACTGCCGCCAAACCCCTTAGCTGCGGTAAAATAACGGTTTTTTGAGTTTCGACGCGGATCGCTGGCACGATGCCGGAGCGCGCCCGGCCGCAGGCGCAGGCCGACTGCGGCGGGTTTTGCAACGCCGCCTCCTGCAAGCTGGTTCTTGCGGAAGCCATGAAGGACACGGGCAGCAGGCGGTGCACGGGCCGATCACCGGGCTGAAACTCGACCGGATCTTCGGATTCAGACCGGACACGCGTTTCGAGGGCGAACTTGCGCTCGATCCCGTGCAAAACCGGCAATAAAAAGCAGCAAAACGGTCGGCTCAAGGCCGAACGCTGAAAAACGACTAACCAACGGGAGTAATCATGACTAACGGTTTGTACTTCGCGCTGATCTGCGCCGCGCTGGCGATCATCTACGGCGTATGGTCTAGAAATTGGATCCTCGCCCAGCCCAGCGGCAACGACCGCATGCGCGAAATCGCCGCCGCCATCCAGGCCGGCGCCCAGGCCTATCTCAACCGCCAGTACACCACCATCGCCATCGTCGGCGCGGTGCTATTCGTGCTGATCTGGGTGGTGCTCGGCGGCACCACCGCGGCGGCTTTCGCGGTAGGCGCCATCCTCTCCGGCCTTGCCGGCTTCATCGGCATGAACGTGTCGGTACGCGCCAACGTGCGCACCGCCGAGGCGGCGCGCTCCGGCGTCGCCGCAGCGCTCAACATCGCCTTCCGCGGCGGCGCCATCACCGGCATGCTGGTGGTCGGCCTGGGCCTGCTTGGCACCGTCGGTTTCCTGTGGTTCCTGCTCGGCAGCGCACCGGCGGGCGCGAAAATGAGCGATATCATCAAGCCGCTGATCGGGCTCGCCTTCGGCTCCTCGCTGATTTCGATATTCGCGCGCCTGGGCGGCGGCATCTTCACCAAGGGCGCCGACGTCGGCGCCGACCTGGTGGGCAAGGTTGAAGCCGGCATTCCCGAGGACGATCCGCGCAACCCCGCGGTGATCGCCGACAACGTCGGGGACAACGTCGGCGACTGCGCCGGCATGGCCGCCGACCTGTTCGAAACCTATGCGGTGACCATCATCGCCACCATGGTGCTGGGCGCGCTCATGCTGTCCAAGCCCGAGGTGGTCGGCAACGTCGTGGTCTACCCGCTTGCGCTCGGCGGCTTCGCCATCATCGCCTCCATCATCGGCTGCGCTTTCGTCAAGACCTCCGATGACAAGAACATCATGGGCGCGCTCTACCGCGGCCTGATCGTCGCCGGCGTGCTGGCGCTGATCGCGTTCTATCCGATCACGCAATGGCTGATGGGCAACATCGCCGAGCATTATCCCAACCTGTCGGTGCTGAAACTCTACGGCGCTTCCGTCGTCGGCCTGGTGCTCACTGCCTTCCTGGTGTGGGTCACCGAGTACTACACCGGCACGCAATACGCGCCGGTGCGCCACGTCGCCGCCGCCTCCACCACCGGCCACGCCACCAACATCATCGCCGGCCTCGGCGTGTCCATGCGTTCCACCGCATGGCCGGTGCTCGCGGTGTGCGTGGCGATCTACGGCGCCTACGTGATGGCCGGCCTCTACGGCATCGCCATCGCCGCCACCTCCATGCTGTCTATGGCGGGCATCATCGTCGCGCTCGACGCCTATGGTCCGATCACCGACAACGCCGGCGGCATCGCCGAAATGGCCGACCTGCCCAAGGAAGTGCGCGCCGTGACCGATCCGCTCGACGCGGTGGGCAACACCACCAAGGCCGTGACCAAGGGCTACGCCATCGGCTCGGCGGGTCTCGCCGCGCTGGTACTGTTTGCCGACTACACCCACAAGATCGAGGAAACCGGCCGCACCATCACCTTCGACCTGTCCAACCCGGCCGTCATCATCGGCCTGTTCGTGGGCGGCCTGATTCCCTATCTGTTCGGCGCCATGGCCATGGAAGCCGTGGGCCGCGCCGCCGGCGCGGTGGTGGTGGAAGTGCGCCGCCAGTTCAAGGAAATCAAGGGCATCATGGAAGGCACGGCCAAGCCCGACTACTCGCGTGCGGTGGACATGCTCACGCGCGCCGCGATCAAGGAAATGATCGTGCCCTCGCTGCTGCCGGTTCTGGCGCCCATCGCGGTGGCCCTCATCGTCGGCGCGCTGATGGGCAGGGATGCCGGCGTGCAGGCGCTGGGCGGCATGCTCATGGGCACCATCGTCACTGGCCTGTTCGTGGCGATTTCGATGTGCACCGGCGGCGGCGCGTGGGACAACGCCAAGAAGTACATCGAGGACGGCAACCACGGCGGCAAGGGCTCAGAAGCCCACAAGGCTGCGGTGACCGGCGACACCGTCGGCGATCCCTACAAGGATACTGCCGGCCCGGCGGTGAACCCGCTGATCAAGATCATCAACATCGTGGCGCTGCTCATCGTGCCACTGCTCTGATCAGGTTTGCACGCCAACGGGAAGGCCAGCGCTGCTGGCCTTCTTTTTTGGCGCGGCGCGGTTTTATAATCGGACATCATCAGGGAATCCGCTCAAATGAAATTTTCGCTCACCGACCGCAAGATCGTCTGCAAGGGCGATTACTGGATTGCGCCCAACGCCGTGGTCATCGGCAGCGTGACCTTCGAAAACAACGCCAGCGTGTGGTTCAACTGCGTCCTGCGTAGCGACACCGAAACCATCACGCTTGGTGAAAACTCCCAGGTGCAGGACGGCTCGGTGCTGCACGCCGACCCCGGCTTCCCGCTCACCCTCGGCAAAAACGTCAGCGTCGGCCACATGGCCATGCTGCACGGCTGCACCATAGGCGAAGGCAGCCTCATCGGCATCAAGAGCGTGATCCTCAACGGCGCGAAAATCGGCAGGAACTGCCTGATCGGCGCCAACACCCTGATCGCCGAAGGCAAGGAAATCCCCGAGGGCTCGCTGGTGCTGGGTTCACCCGGCAAGGTGGTGCGCCAGCTGAGCGCCGACGAGATCAAGCGCATCAACGGCATTGCCGATCATTACGTGCGCAACTTCAAGCGCTATCAGCGCGAACTCGCACCCGATCCCTCCTGAGCACCTGCCACGCATGATCACTGCCGATGCAGGCAGCTGAATTCAATTAAGTATTTGATTTTATTAAATAATTTAACCTCGCATAAGCCGGCGACTGGCTGCCGCCATGACACCCACATGACCGCCTCAACGCACATCGCCCACATCGAACCGCTGCTGGTCAACGTTTCCGAAAAATCCAACTGGTGCTTCATCCGCATCACCGCTGAAGACGGCCTCAGCGGCGTCGGCGAAGCCACGCTGCAGGGCTGGGAGGCGGTGCAGATCGCCTATCTCGATCAGCTGCGGCCGGAACTGACCGGCAAAACACCGGAGCAGGCGTTGCCGCTGCTGAAGGTGCATCCGCACTCGCTGGGCGGACTGGCGGCCAATTCGGTGTTGAGCGCGCTGGAAATGGCGCTGACCGATCTGCGCGGCAAGCGCGCCGGCGTACCCGCCTACGCATTGTTCGGCCAGCCGCTGCGCAAAAAAATGCGCATCTACGCCAACATCAACCGCCGCACCCGCGACCGCACGCCGGCGGGACATGCCGAGAGCGCGCGCAAAGCCGTCGCCGAGGGCTATACCGCGATCAAGATCGCGCCTTTCGACGGTGTGTTCTGGGAGGATTTCGGCGATCCCGCGGTGCGCAAGCATGTCGACACTGGCATCGCGCGCGTGTTCGCGGTGCGCGAGGCAATCGGACCCGGCATCGACCTGCTGATCGACTGCCACTGGCGCTTCGATGAAACCAGCGCCCGGCAGGTGATACGCGAGCTCGCACCGGCTAAGCTTTACTGGATGGAATGCCTGGTATCGGAAAGCCCCGATCATCACCCGGTGCTCGCGCGCATACGCGATTACGCCCGCGAGCATGGCTCGCAGCTTGCCGGGGCGGAACGCCAGGTCGGCAACGGCGGCTTCAATTGCGTGGCGCAGGGCAGGCTGCTCGATGTGGTCATGCCCGACATCAAGTACGCCGGCGGCTATTCCGAAATGCTGCGCATCGCCGAGCTCACCGCCCGCCACGGCATTGCCTTCTCGCCGCACAACCCGCATGCGCCGGTATGCACGCTGGCGAGCCTGCACGTGTGCGCGCTCGCGCCCAACTTCCTGATCATGGAGCACCAGCTCGCCGAAAGCGCGCTGTATCTGGACATCATGAAAGGCGCCCACCCGCCGCTTGTCGACGGCTGCTACGCCGTGCCCGAAACCCCGGGGCTGGGAATGGAACTCAATGACGAGGCGATCCGCGGGCGTCCCTACAAGTCGCTGCCCGCGTCGGCCCTGCGCGACCCGCGGCTGGGTTAGCCGCGGGGCGGGGACGCTCAGCCGAACAGCCCCCCGACGCGCGTGCCGGCAATGCGGTTGACGACCAGCAGGCACAGCGCGCACACCACGATCAGAATCACCCCCAGCGCAGCGGCCTGGCTCTGCGAGCCGGCGATGTAGAAGGTGAAAATGCCGAACGGGATCATCTCCCAGCCGCCAAGGGTGAGGAAGATCGTGGCCGAAGCCTCCTGGATAGACATGATGAAGGAGAACAGCGCCCCCACCAGGATGCCCTTCCACACCAGCGGCACCGTGATGTCGCGGAAGGTGCGCAGCTTGGTCGCACCGACGTTGGCCGCCGCTTCCTCCATGGACGGGTGCACCAGCAGCAGCGAGGAGAAGCTGCCGCGCACGGTGTACGGCAGGCGGCGCACCGCCAGTACCAGCGGCAGGATGATCCACATCCCGGTCAGCGGGGCGTCGATCAGCGGCAGCGGAAAATTGAAGGCGCGGATATAGGCGATGCCGATGGCGGTTCCGGGAATCGCCAGGATCAGCGTGGTCAGCGCATCCATGGTGGCGCGGCCCGGTGCCCGGGTGCGGGCCATGATCCATGCCATCGGCACGCCCACCGCCAGGCAGATCGCCAGAGCCAATCCGGAGTAAACGAACGAATTGATGATGAACTTCGGCGTCTCGATGCTCACGGTGCGGAAGAATTCCATCGTGTACTGCACCGGGAACGGCGTCAGCGCCCAGCCCCGCCCCACTGCGGCAAGCAGCACGCCGACCTGCGGGATCACGCTCACCACCATGAGCAGCGTGAGAAAACCCACTGCGACCCAGCGCATGACGGGACCGAGGCGGCGGCGCTCGACCTTGGAATAGGCCAGCGAGCTGTAATCCTTGATGGCAACGTACTGGCGCGCAGCCAGCACGAAGATGATGGCAAGGATGACCAGCAGCGCCGAGATCACGATGCCCATGCGGAATATCCGCCGGTCGACAAACTGCATGATGTTGAGATAGGCCTGCGGCGCCAGCAGGTCCTGCACGCCAAGCACCAGCGGCGTGATGAAGTCGGCAAATGTCCAGATGAATACCAGCAGCGCCCCGGAAACATAGCCCGGCGTGGTCAGCGGCAGAGTGATGGTGCGAAATCTGCGCCAGCCGCCGGCGCCCATGCCCTGCGCGGCCTCCTCCAGGGAAGGATCGACCTTGGAAAGCGCGTCGAGAATGCTCAGCGTCATGAGCGGGAAAAGATGCACCGTCTCCACCAGCAGTATGCCGTGCATGCCGTACATGAAATTGATTGGCGACTCCATGCCGAACCAGTCCATCAGCAGGATGTTCACCGTACCCGCGCGCCCAAGTATGAAAATGAAACCCAGCACGCCTACCAGCGGCGGCAGGATCATCGGCAGCATGGTGAGATAGGAAAAAAGCCTGCGGTACGGGAATTCGTAGCGGATGATCAGGAACGCGACCGCAATGCCGATGACCGAGGTCGTGATGACCGCAGCCGCGCCCAGCACCAGCGAGCGCCAGAACGAGCGCAGATAGAAATCGTCAGAAAAGAACATCTGGAAATTGGCCAGCGTGAACTGCCCCGCCTCGTTGGTGACCGCATCGTAGAAGATCCGTGTCAGCGGAAACAGCACGAACACCGCAAGAAACGCCCAGATCAGGCCGAAACCCAGGGCGGCAGTCGATGCGCGCGGCAGATTCATGATTCTGGCGGCATCGCCACCACGCTGGCGGCGGCGAACCGGATGGTCACGAGACTGCCGATGGCGCGCTGCTCATGGTGCCACGGATTGCGGATATCCACCTTGAACATCGCGCCGCCCCCCAGGTCGACGTCGTAGCGCAGGGTGTGTCCGAGATAGGCGGCAAATGCGATGCGCCCCTGCAGCTGGTTGTCGGCTGTGGGAGCGGCGCTGATGTCGGAGTTTTCCGGGCGTATCGACAGCACGCAGCGGTCTCCCGGGTGAAACCGCGCATCCATCATCACCGCAAGCGTGCCGAACCCTGTCTTGACCAGCAGCCGGGACGAAGAATCATCCACCGCCTCGACCGTCCCCTCGAGCAGATTGTTGATGCCGATGAAATCGGCAACGAAGCGGTTCTCCGGGCGCTCGTACAGCGCCTTCGGCGGGCCGACCTGGTAAACCTTGCCCTTGTTGAAGACCGCGATGCGGTCCGACAGCGTCAGGGCCTCCTCCTGGTCGTGGGTCACGTAAACCGTGGTGATGCCGAGTTCTTTCTGCAGCTTGCGGATTTCGGCGCGCACCTGGATGCGGATCTTGGCGTCGAGATTGGAAAGCGGTTCGTCGAGCAGCAGGATCTTGGGATTGAGCACCAGCGCGCGGGCGAGCGCCACGCGCTGCTGCTGCCCGCCTGAAAGCTGGCCCGGGTAGCGGTCTTCCAGACCGGAGAGCTTGACCTTCTCGAGCACGCTGCGGATGCGGCTGGCGATCTCGTTGCCGGGCAGCTTGCGCAGCCTCAGGCCGTAAGCCGCGTTTTCATGAACCGTCATGTGCGGCCACAGCGCATAGTTCTGAAACACCATGCCGATGCCGCGCTCGTGCGGCGGCAGGCTGTTGACCACCAGATCGTCGAACAGCACCTCTCCCGCATCCGGGGCGTAAAAGCCCGCGATCAGTCTCAGCAGCGTCGTCTTGCCGCAGCCAGAGGGTCCGAGCAGGGTGAACAGTTCACCCTCCGCGATCGAAAAGCTGACGCCGCTCACTACCTCCAACGGGCCGAAGCGCTTGGTGAGGCCCCGCGCCGAAATTCGCATCGCCTGCGCCGCCCGTGACGCGCTAACGCTTGAGCTGGTCCCAGACGGACTCGATGTCCTTGCGGAACTGCTCGTTCACCTGCTCGTAACGGCGCTGCGCGATGTCATCGTCGTAGATATTCGTGACATCGATATCGAAATAGGAGCGAATACCGCCGGTGAATTCGACGGCCATTTCCGCGCGCGATCCCGGTGCGCCCTGCACGCGGTACTTCGGCGTGATCGGAAACACACCGCGCTCCATGGCAACCCGCTGTCCGCGCTCGGAAAGCATGTATTCGATGAAGGCGCGCGCCGCCCTCGGATGCTTCGCGCCCGCCAGCACCGCGATCGGTTCCGGCGTGATCCACGCGGTCTTCGGGGCAACGAACTTCAGCTCGAAGCCCGCCAGGCGGTCCTCGAACGCCATGTAGCTCGGCACAGCGAAACCGGCCGCAAACTCGCCGCGGGCAACCACCGAAGGCACATCGCGGCTGCGCGCGGTGAACATCCCGGTGTTTGCCGCCAGACGCTTGAGCCACGCCCAGCCCTTCTCGTCGCCGTCGCGCTGCAATATGACCTCATAAGTCGCATGACTGCTGCTCGAGCGGCTCGGCGCGCACTGCGCGACCTGGCCCTTCAGCCTGGGGTGCAGAAGGTCGTCCCAGTCCTTGGGTTCGGGCACGCCCAGCCGCTGCAGCAGCTTGGGATGGTAGACCAGCCCGTACGGTTCCAGCACCGTCCCGGTCCAGAAACCCTTCGGATCCTTGAGATATATGGGCTTGGGTTTGCCGATGGTGGCGGGAATGGCGTCCATCACGCTTTTCGGCAGATCGAGTGGGGCCAGGAGCTTCTGCTCGGCCAGCTTGTCGTACAGCGCGCTCTCCCCGCCCCAGAAGATGTCCACTTCCGGGCGCCCTTTCCACTCCAGGATGCGCCCGTAGGCAACGGGCGTACCCGCCGCCAGCGCGCTGGCCTTGACTGTGATGTTCCATCTCTCCTTGGCGTAGGCGATGAAGTCGGCAAGCGCGGGGTCGGTGAGCGTCTTGGCGACAGGCGTGATCAGCACCAATTCGTTCTCTATGCCCTGTGCCGATGCGGATTTCGCGATCGGCAGCACAGCGAGCAGCGCGATGCACAGTGGTTTCCAGTACGGGATCATGATTCCCTCCTTTGAAAGGCGCTCGATCCGTTCCGGCTATTGTGCGATTGCAGGCCGCCACTGGTTTGACCTAGGTCAAGCAATCCGCTCCCGCATGGCGGAATGACGGGCTCAGGCGGCGTGGAGAAGGCGGCGGCTCAGCGTGCGCGCGGAACTGCCCACAGGGCTTCCATGCGCGCCCGGGCATCCCCGCCATGATTCAGGATGGCGTCCACGGCAAACGCAATCGGCATGTCGGTTTCGTGGCGCCTGGCGAGGGACGCCACCGACTCCGCCGAATGCACGCCCTCCTGCACCGTGATGCGCCCAGCAAGAATCTCCTCCAGCCTGCGGCCTTCGCCAAGCGCGATGCCGAGCGACATGTTGCGCGAGGTCGTGCTGTTGCAGCACAGGTCGAGGTCGCCGATGCCGGCAACGCCCATGAAGGTTTCGCCGCGCGCGCCCATCGCGGCGCCCAGCCGCACCATTTCCGCGAGGCTGCGGGCAACAAGGGTAGCCCGGGCGCTGCCGCCAAGCCGCTGGCCGACCGCGATGCCGCAGGCAATCGCAAACACGTTCTTGAGCGCACCACCCAGACTCACGCCGGTCATGTCATCCGATGCGCTGACACCGAAGCGCGCGCATCCAATGGCGCGGGCGAGCTGCCCGGCGAGAGCGATGTCGGCGCTGGCAAGCGCCACGCCGGCCGGCAGACCGGCGGCGATCTCGTGCGCGAAGGACGGCCCGGACAGCACGGCCACGCGGGCAGCCGGCAGCGATTCGGCGATCACCTCGGGCATCAACGCGCAGCTGCCGCGCTCGATCCCCTTGGAGCAGGCCACCACCGGGGTACCATCGCGTACTGCGGGCCGCAGCTTCTGCGTCACCGCGCGCGCATGCTGCGCGGGCACCGCCACCAGCAGAAAATCAGCGCGATCCGCGGTCCGTGCGAGCTCTCCGGTGGCAAGGATGCCCGGCTCCAGCCTCACGCCCGGCAGGAATACCGGGTTCATGCCATCGCCATTGATGGCGGCGACAACCTCCGGTTCGCGCGCCCACAGCACGACCTCATGCCCCGCGCGGCGCAGCACGCACGCCATGGCGGTTCCGAAAGCGCCTGCACCTACAACGCCGACCCGCGCCATGATTGCCCGCCTTTACAAGCCTCCGCTTACCCGGATTGAAACGCCATCATGCCATGCCGGTTTCCCTGCCGGTAGGCCACCGCGGGACCTGCCGGCTCAGTCATCGACGGCCCAGCGCTTGGCGCGCCCTACCGCCTTGCGCCAGCCCGCGAGCAAGGTATCGATGCGGTCACGCCCCATCGCCGGTTCAAAACAGCGCTCCGACTGCCAATGCGCAGAAAGTTCATCGGCGCTGCTCCAGTATCCAACGGCCAGGCCGGCAAGGTAGGCCACGCCGAGCGCCGTGGTTTCGGTCACCTTGGGCCTCACCACCAGCACGCCGAGCAGATCGGCCTGGAACTGCATCAGCATGTCGTTGCAGGCCGCCCCGCCATCAACCCGCAGCTCGGTCAGGCTGATACCAGAGTCGGATTCCATGGCACGCAGCACGTCGGCTGTCTGGTAGGCGATGCTTTCGAGGGCAGCGCGCGCGATATGCGCGGCTGTCGAGCCACGGGTCAGGCCCAGGATCGCGCCGCGCGCATGTGGATCCCAGTGCGGACTGCCCACGCCGGTGAAGGCGGGCACCAGGTACACACCGCCGTTGTCTTCGACGCTTGCCGCAAGTGCCTCGACTTCGGCCGATGACCTGATGATGCCCAGCCCGTCGCGCAGCCACTGCACCACTGCCCCGGCGACAAAAACGCTGCCCTCCAGAGCGTATTCCCGCTGCCCGCCTAGCCGGCAAGCCGCGGTGGTCAACAGCTGGTTGCGCGAGCGCAGCGGACGGTCGCCGGCGTGCATCAGCATGAAACAGCCGGTGCCATAGGTGTTCTTGACCATGCCGGGCACGGTGCAGCGCTGCCCGAAAAGCGCCGCCTGCTGGTCCCCGCCGATGCCTGCGATCGGAATTCTCGCAGCGAACAGCTTGCCGGCGGTTTCGCCGACGATTCCGCTGGAGGGCACCACGCGCGGCAGCATTTCCGGCGGCACGCCGAACAACCGCAGCAGATCCGCGCTCCATGCGTCGGCATGGATGTCGTAGAGCAGCGTGCGCGAGGCATTGCTCGGATCGGTGACGTGCGCCTCGCCTCCCGTCAGCTTCCAGACGAGCCAGCTGTCCACCGTGCCGCAGGCGAGCCGCCCCTGCTGCGCCAGCGCGCGCGCGCCATCGACATGATCGAGCACCCATTGCAGCTTGGTGGCGGAGAAATAGGCATCGACCACCAAACCCGTGCGCTGGGTGACGAAATCGGCATGCCCGGCTGCATTCAACGCGTCACAAAGCGCCGCCGATCGGCGGTCCTGCCACACGATCGCGTTGCAGATCGGCCTGCCGCTCGCACGGTCCCACAGCACCGTGGTTTCGCGCTGGTTGGCGACACCAATCGCAGCAATGTCCGCCGCGCAGATGCCAGCGCGGGCAATGGCTTCGACCGCAACCGCGACCTGGGTCGCCCAAATCTCTTCCGGATCGTGCTCCACCCAGCCGGGCTGGGGATAAATCTGCCGGAACTCGCGCTGCGCCATGGCGCAGACCGCGCCCGCGTGGTCAAAAACAATGGCGCGCGAACTGGTCGTGCCCTGGTCAAGCGCAAGGATGAAGTTCATGCCATGAATATGGCGCAAAACGCGGCAGATGACGAGCACGCTGGAGATCCATCGCCAAAGCCCGCTGCGATCGGCTTCGCGCCGGCTACCTTAACTGTTTGTTTTTAAAAGTTACGCGCCTGTCATTCACCCGTCATTCGCAACCGGCGACACGACAGCCCCGGCTGGTCCGGCGACACTTTCAATACATGATGGAAGCCCAATCACGATCGGGCGCGCGATGGGCGCCGAAAATGCCGCTATCATGTCGCAGCGCATTCAGGCGGATACGGACCCTTGCATCCGCCTGCATTGCTTCTTTGGGGAAGCCGGATGCCGGACATTGCAGGGTTCGAACTCGCGATATTCCTGGCTGGCGCCTTCACAGCGGCGTTCGTCACGGCACTCGCCGGTTTTGCCTTCGGCATGGTTGCCGCGGCGATCTGGCTGCATGCTTTGACGCCGCTTCAGACCACCACGCTGATCGTTGCCTATGCGCTGCTGGTGCAGGGCTACGCGGTGTGGAAACTCCGCCGCAGCCTCAACCCGGGCCGGCTGGCTCCATTCATTGCCGGCAGCGCGCTGGGAATTCCTGCCGGCATCATGATCCTGCAATGGGCTCCGGCAGCGGGTATGCGCAGCGCCGTCGGGATGCTGATCGTGCTGTTCAGTTTGTACAATCTGGCCCGGCCCGGGCTGCCCGAATTCAGGCAGGCGGGACGCTGGATCGACACCATTGTCGGCGCGATCAATGGCATTCTGGGCGCCGCAACGGGACTGGGCGGCATCCTGCCGGCAATCTGGTGCGGCATGCGCGGCTGGTCCAAGGACGAACAACGTGCCGTGTTTCAGCCGACCGCGGTGGCCACGTTCCTGATGACCGTCATCTGGCTGGGCGGCGCCGGCGCAGTCACTGCCGACATTGGCGGATTGTTCGGCTGGGGATTGCCGGCCCTGCTCGCGGGCACTTGGCTTGGCTGGAAACTATATGGCCGGCTCGACGAGGCGGCGTTCCGCAGGGTTGTTCTCGGGCTGCTGCTGATTTCCGGCATCGCGCTGGTATCCACCTGAAGAAATGGCAGCATTGACGCAGAACCGCGCCGTTGCCGGCATTTTGGCAGGGGCCGGCAGTGGGGCCATGGGCGCGTCCGCTGCTGCCGGGTATGTTGTGCGCAGCAACAAAAGCACGCGTGGTAACGCGTCACATGCTGTCGTGACAGCCCGTTTTGCTTTATGCTTACGCAAAAAATCGCTTCCAGGAAACCAATAAATGGCTTTTTATGCGTTTTATGTCGTTGCGATCATTATCCTGATCCTGCATTTCACGGGCTGGCTGAAGCGCAATAACCTCGAATGGCTGGTGCTGGTGCTGGCCGCAGCCACCTTCCCTGCGGTGATTTTCCTGTAGCGCTTGCGCCCCGCCCTGCCAGTCCCCCCTGCAATACGCCCGGCATCACCGGGCGTTTTCGCGTCAGCGCCCGGCACCCCTATTTCAGCAGCAGGCTGACCCCGCTCAGCAACAGCATCACGGCCAGGATCCTGGAGAAGGTTTCCTGGCTGATGCGGTTGCTGATGTGCTCGCCGACCCAGGTGCCGGCCCATACCATGGGCAGCAGCACCGCCACCAGCAGCAGCGTGCTGGCGGTGTAGTATCCGGCGAGCGTGTATCCCGAGATGCGCGCGATCATCTCGATGAACCACAGCACGGCCACCGTGGCGCGGAACTGCATTTTGCCGATGCCGCGCGCGTGCATGTAGATCACCACCAGCGTCCCGCCGCCGCCGCCAAAAAGGGTGTCGATGAAAGCGCCGGCAAATCCCGCGGGGGCGGCCCATTTCTCGGAGCAGCGCAGCTCGGGCAAGCCAAACCAGTGCACCACCAGCATGTAGACCGCGTAGGCAACCAGGAAACCGCCGAGCATGAACAGCAGCAGGCTGTTGTCGAGCGAGCGGAACAGGAACAGGCCGCAAACCACGCCGATCACGGTCGGCAAGGCGAGCAGCCTGAGCTCGCGCCAGATCACCGCATTGCGGTCGCGTATGGTCAGGAACACGAACAGCACGAACACCAGCAGGCCGCTCACCGGCACGATCACGTGCATAGGCAGCATGAACGCCAGCAGCGGCGTGGCGATCAGGCCGGCGCCGAAACCCGACATGCCGCGCACCACGAAGGCGGTGAACACCACCACCGCGGCAAACGCAATCTGGGTAAGTGAAAAGCCCTCGATCATGTCATTTGATGAGCAGCGCGAGCCCGCTGACCAGCAGCACGCAGCTCAACGCGCGGTTGAACTTCGTCTGGTCGAAACGGCGTATCAGGCGCACCCCGAAGTAGGATCCGACCAGCATCATCGGCAACGCCGCGGCCAGCACGCTCAGCGTGGCCGAATTGAACAGGCCCAGTCCGGCGTAGCCGCCGATGCGGGTGAGGCCCTGGAACAGCATGATGGTGGTGATGGTCACGCGGAAACAGTCGCGCTCCAGTTTCAGCGCATTGAGGTAGATCACGTACAGCGGTCCGGCCGCGCCGCCGAACAGCGTGCCGACGAACCCGGCCGCGGAACTCATCAGCGCGCCCAGCGGCGCCAGCAGGCGCCGCGGCACCTGCAGCGCGCGCCCTGCAGTCGCCATGGCATACACCGCATACAGGATCACGAACACCCCCAGTGCCTTGGCGAGCGGCTTGGGATCAAGCTGCGCCAGCAGGTAGAGGCCTGTGCCCACGCCAAGCAGCGTGAACGGAATCAGGCGCGCGATTTCAGACCACACGATCTTACGCCAGTCGCGGATGCCGTGGCCGATGGAGGACAGCATGTTGAGCACCGACACTGCCGGCACCGCCACCTGCAGCGGCAGCACCAGTGCCAGCAGCGGCACCGCGATCGCGCCGCCGCCGAAGCCGGCGCCGCCGCGCACCGCGAATGCCAGCGTCACCACCAGCGCGCAGAACACCAGCTGCAGCGGTCCTAGCGCATCCATCGCGGGCTCACGCTACGGCAGGAAAAGAGCATGCCGAATTCCAATTATTTTCAAGAATCATCCTGTTATTTACCATCTCTGGCGGCGCGCGCAGCCAGCAACAGGCAGCCCAGCCCGCCCGCCGCCATCACCGCCAGCCCACCGAAGGTCACCGCGTAGCTGCCGATGAATTTATAGGCGGTGGCAAACGCTGCCGGGCCCAGCAGGGCGCCGCCGAAATTCCACACCATGGCGCCGCCGGTCGCCACGCTCACCATGCCCTGCGGGCTGCAGCGCGCGATTTCCGCCAGAAACAGCCCGTTCCAGCCCACTGCGCTGGCGCCGAAAGCGATGAACAGCAGCCCCGTCACCGCCACCGGCCATGCCGGCGAGACGAACGCGGTGAGCAGGCAGCATGCCATGGTGACGACGCTGATCTTCACCAGCAGGCCCAGGCTGTCGCCGCTGCGATCGGCAATCCAGCCCCATGCGATGCGGCCGGCCACGCCGGCAGCCTGCACCAGTGACAGCATGAAACCGGCGGCGACCAGGCTGTAGCCCGCCTCCTCGAACAGCATGAGCACGGTAAACGCGCCGAGGCTGAACTGCACGAACGACAGGAACAGCGAAGATGCCGCCAGCCAGCGCAGCACCGGGTAGCGCCACAACACCACCAGTCCCTCGAACGCGCGCTGGCGCTGCGCCGCGCCGGCGCTGCGATCGTCGTCCCAGTTCGCGCGCACGCGCTGCAAGGCAAGCATGATGATCGCCGCCACCGCCAGCACCGACACCAGCGCCCACTGCCAGCCGAAGGCGATGGTGATGGCGGGCGCGAGCAGGGCCATCAGCGTCCAGCCCAGCGGCACTCCGGTCTGCTTGAGCGAGAAAATGAAATTGCGGTGCTGCGGCGGACTGAAGCGGAACAGCAGATGCGCCGATGCCGGCGTCATCACGCTCAGTGCCAGTCCCAGCAGCATGGAAGTTACCGCCAGCGCCATCAGGCTGGAAGTCAGTCCCAGCGCCAGTCCGGCGACGCAGAAACCGAGCGCAGCCTGCATGGTGCGGCAGGCCCCCCAGCGCCCGACCATGAAGCTCAGCGCCGGCGAGCACACCACGGCAGTGCCGAAAATCAGGCTCATCTGGTAGCCGACCAGCGCCGGCTGCACGCCCATGTCGGCGGCAAGACGCGGCGCGATCACCGGGAACACGGCAATGCCCATCACCGACGCCACCTGCGCCAGGGTGGTGGCGGCGACCACCGCGATGATCGTCGCGCGTGCGGCGGCGGGTTGCGGCGTATGGCTGGTCAAAGGCGGCCCCGGCGCATGCTCAGGCGGCGCGGTGCGCTTTGGCCGCTGTGCGCGCAAGCAGCAGCAGCACGCCGCCCAGCGCGGCGGCCAGCGCCATCAGCACGAAAGTCGCGCTGTAGGTGCCGATCATGCCGTATGCCACGGCAAACGCCGACGGCCCGAGCAGCACTCCGGCAAATACGAAGAATGTCGAGCCGCCGGCAACCACGCTGGCCATGCCCGGCGGGCTGACGCGCGCGGTTTCGGCGTGCATCACGCCGTTCCAGCCCAGCGCGGCGGCGCCGAACACCAGGAATATCGCGTATACCGCGTAGCGCGGCCAGTCTGATTGCATCGCCATCAGCGCCAGCGTATCGACCACCGTGATCACCGCGATCATCAGCAGCACGGCCACGCTGGAGCGCAAGCGGTCAGCCAGCCAGCCCCAGAACAGCCTCCCCGCAATGCCGCCCGCCTGGATCAGCGACAGCATGATGCCCGCCTCGATCAGGCTGTAGCCGCGCTCGGCCACCAGATAGATCACCGTGAAGGTGAGCAGGCAACGCTGGACCGCGGCGAACAAAAAGCCGGTGAGCGACACCCAGCGCAGCGAAGGCTGCGCCAGCACCAGCGGCACGCCGCCGAATTTTTGCTGCTTGACGTCCGCGGCGACGTGGCGATCCGTGTCCCACGCTCCGCGCTGCATCTGCACCATGGCGATCACCGCCACGATCACCGCCACGACCATGACAACCGCCCACTGCCAGCCGAAATTGACGGCAACCGCCGGCGCCGACAGGGCAACCAGCATGCCGCCAAAAGGCACGCCGGTCTGCTTGATGGAAAACAGCAGATTGCGGCGCGCCGGCGGCGTGTACTTCACCAGCAGGTGCGCCGTGGCCGAATTGATGAGTCCCTGGCCGTAGCCGGCGACGATTGAACCCAGCAGGATGGACAGCGCATGCGGCACGATCATCAGCAGCAGGCCGGCGCCGCACAGGGCATTGCTCAGCTGCATGGTGCGGCAGGCGCCCAGGCGCTGCGTGAACCTGCCGCCGAACAGCGTGCCCACCGTCGCGGCACCAAACAGGATGCTCACCTGGTAGCCGATCAGCGCGGGCTCCATGCCCAGCGCCTCGGCCACCTTGGGCGCGATGGTGGGCAGCACCGAGTTGGACATGGTCACCACCATCTGCGAGACGAAGGTGGCGAGCACGACGTAAAACGCCTGGCGCTGCGGATCGGCTGAAGTCACGGAATGTAGGTCACGAAATCTGTTCTGCGGGGTTGGCCGCTGCCTGTCAACCATCGCGGCACGGGAGGCCACGATATGGAATTTTCATGCGCGCCGACATCTGACTGTATACGCCAGCGCGGCGCGCTTGCGCAAGCGCGCGGGAAATGCTTTCGATAGAGGGCGCCACCCGCATCATTGACATGTCACAAGATCAAAACTAGAATTTCAACTGTTCTCTCCGGCAGCCCGCGCAGATTTCACCCGCAATCGAAAGCATCCCGCAGACCCTCCCGCCATGGGCAAAACCATACCCCTGCTCACCGACCGCGCCTACGAGCGTATCAAGCACGACATCATCGGCTGCCTGATCGCGCCGGGCACGGAAATCTCGGAAGCCCAGCTGTGCGCGCACTACAAGCTCGGCAAGGCGCCGGTGCGCATGGCGCTGTCGCGGCTGGCACATGATGGACTCGTGCGCGCCATTCCGCGCCGCGGCTACATGGTCACCGCAGTCACCCTCAAGGACATCCAGGACGTGTTCGAGCTGCGGCTGATGCTGGAGCCGGCCGCGGCGCGCATGGCCGCGGGGCGTGTCGATGGCCAGCACCTACGCATGCTCGACGAGGTGTGCCGCGCCGGCTACCAGCCGGGCGACGCCAAGAGCATCTCGCGCTTTCTCGAAGCCAACAAGGCCTTTCACGTCGCGCTGGCTCAGGCCGCCGGCAACGTCCGCCTCGCCAACGCCATAGAGCAGCTGCTCGACGAGATGACGCGGCTGCTGCACCTCGGCCTGGGGCTACGCAACCGCTCCCAGGAAATGCAGCACGAGCATCGCGCGCTGGTCAAGGCGCTCACCCGCGGCGACGGCGCCACCGCCGAGCGCATCTGCCGCGAACAGATCGAGGCCGCACGCAGCATGGTGCTGTCCGCGATACTCACCAGCAGCTCGGTGATGAACCTGCCCATCACCGCCGACGGCAAATGACGCCCCCCGCCCTGCAGCGCCTGATCGGGCGCCTCGACGCCGCCGCCGCCGCCCCGCCGCAGGAACTGCCGCGCAGGGTAACCGCGGCGCTCGCGGAATCGGTCGCCGTCAACGACTGGCTGCCCCCGGAAGCGCAGCGCGCCAGCCACGACCACTACACGCGCCACCTGCTCTACAGCGACCCCGATGACCGCTATTCGATACTCGCCATCGCCTGGGGCTGCGCGCAGCAAAGCCCCATCCACGCCCATTACACCTGGTGCGGTGTCGGCATCTACCGCGGCGAGCTGACCGAAACCCATTACCGCGAAGAGGCCGCCGGCAAGCCGCCGGCCGCGCTCGATGCCTGCCGCCGCCGCGCCGGGGAGCTGAGCTTCGACCTGCCGCTGACCGGCATCCACCGCATCGCAAACCTGGGGAGCGAGACCGCGGTTTCCCTGCATGTCTACGGCATCGGCAGGCAAAAGATCGGCACCGGCGTCAACCGCATCTTGGGATGAGCGAAGAGGCGCCAAAAGCTTCATAATCACGCCTTTGGCGGCGTGTTACGCCGCCATGGCGACATCGACGCAGCAATATCGAATTACTCACAACGGAGACAGCAATGAAAGCAGTAGTGCTACGGGAACACGGCGGTCTGGATAAACTGCAGTACGTTACGGATTTTCCCGATCCCGTAGTCATCGACGACCATGTCGTGATCCGCGTCGGCGCCACCTCCTTCAACTACCATGACGTGTTCACGGTGCGCGGCATGCCGGGCATCAAGGTACCCATGCCGATGATCATCGGCCTCGACATCGCCGGCGAGATCATCGAAGTCGGCGCCGGGGTCAGTGGCTGGAAAAAGGGCGACCGCGTGCTGGTCAACCCGCTCAACAAGAAAAAAGGCCTGATGGGCGAAATGATGCACGGCGGGCTCGCCGAGAAATGCCTGGTCGCCGCAGACCAGCTGATCCGCATGCCCGAGGACGTCAGCTACGAGCAGGCGGCCTCGCTGCCCGTGGCCTACGGCACCGCGCACCGCATGATCGTCACCCACGACACCATCAAGAAGGGCGAGAAAGTGCTGGTGCTGGGCGCCAGTGGCGGCGTTGGCACCGGCTGCGTGCTGCTCGCCAAGATGCTGGGCGCGGAAGTCATCGCCTGCGCCTCCAGCGCCGACAAGATACAGCGCCTCAAGGATCTCGGCGCCGATCACGTCATCAACTACAAGGAAACCGATTTTTCCAAGTGGGCGATCGAAAAATTCGGCAAGCCGCAGCGCCGCAGCTATGACGGCGGCGTCGACGTGGTCATTAACTTCACCGGCGGCGACACCTGGGGCCCCACGCTCAGATGCGTCAAGCGCGGCGGCAAGATCCTGGTATGCGGCGCGACCGCCGGCTACGACCCCAAGGAAGACCTGCGCTACGTGTGGAGCTTCGAACTCAAGATCATCGGCTCCAACAGCTTCTACGACGAGAACCTGCGCGCACTGATGGACCTCATACAGCAGGGCAGGATGAAACCCGTGATCGACGAAGTGCTGCCGCTGGAACGCGCCGCCGAGGGCCTGCGCCTGATCGAAAACCGCGAGGTCTTCGGCAAGGTCATCATCACCCCCTGAACCCATTGATTGAATTACACAGGACTAACAGGATTTTCAGGATTAACAGGATGAATTCATCGGGGTTGGTCCTGTAAATCCTGAAAATCCTGTCAATCCTGTTAAATCCGCTTTAAACGATGGCCATTCCCCGTCCAGAACCGCGCGGTTATCCCGGCAATCTCGGCCTACTGTTTGCCGAGCATGCGGATGCAACGCGGGCAGCGATCATCGATCTATATGATGCCGCGGCGCCGCGCGAGGTCAGCTTCCGCGAACTCGACGCCGCGTGCAACGCCGTGGCGCGCGGCCTGGCGCGCGCGGGCCTCAAGCCGGGTGACCGCATCGGCATCCTTGCGCTCAATCGCGTCGAGTTCATTTTCACCCTGCTTGGCGCGATGCGCGCCGGTGTGGTGCCGGTGCCGATCAACATCAAGCTTGCCGCCGACACCATCGCCTATATCCTGCGCGACGCGGAAGCGAAGCTGGTGTTCACCGAGCCCGCGCTGCGCCGCCTGTGCCCCGCCGGCATGCGCATCGTCGAATTCGGCGGCGCCGGCGACGATGCCTTCGAGCGCTTCGTCGACGCCGGCCCGTTCGCGGCCTTCGAACCCGCGCCCGATTCGGTGGCAGTGCAGCCGTACACCTCCGGCTCCACCGGACGGCCCAAGGGCGTGCTGCTCACGCATTACGGCCAGAACTGGAGCCGGCGCATACTCGCCCACACCCGCGGCACCACCGAACACGACGTGATCCTGGTTGCCGCGCCGCTGTATCACAAGAACGCGCTGAACGCGATCAAGCAGGGGCTGACCGCCGGCGCCTGCCTGCCGCTGCTGCCGCAGTTCAGCGTCGAGCGCTATCTTGACGCCATCGGCCGCTACCGCTGCACGGTGATTTCCGGCGTGCCGACCATGATGTCGATGGCGCTCGCGCAAAAGCACAAGCTCGCCGCGATCGACACTTCCTCGGTGCGCACCGTGATGATGGGTTCTGCACCGGCCTCCAAGCAGCTGCTGGCGGAACTGAAGCACGCCTTCCCCAATGCCGAGCCGCTGGTGGTCTACGGCGTCACCGAAGGCGGACCCGTGCCGCTGGGGCCGCACCCCGCAGGCAAGCCGCGGCCGCCGGGCTCCATCGGCGTGCCCTATCCCGGCACCGAAGCCAGGTTGATCAACGGCCCGCACGCCGACGAGGGCGAACTGATCGTCAAAAACCCCGGCATCCTGCTCGCCTACCACAACCTGCCGCAGGAAACGGCGAAACGCATACGTGACGGCTGGTATCACACCGGCGACATCTGCCGCCGCGACGGCGACGGTTTTTTCTATTTCATCGGCCGCACCGATGACATGTTCGTGTGCGGCGGCGAGAATATTTTTCCGGTCGAAGTCGAATCATTGCTCGAACGCCATCCGGCGGTGCATCAGGCCGTGGTCCTGCCGTTCGATCACGAGCTCAAGGGCCAGGTGCCGTACGCCTTCATCGTGCTCAAAAGCGGTGTGGCAGCATCTGAAGAAGACATCCGGCAGTTCGCGCTCGCCAATGGCCCGGCCTATCAGCATCCACGGCGCGTGTTCTTTCTCGAGCGCATGCCGCTGGCGGGCACCAACAAGGTCGACCAGCAGCAGCTCAGAAAATGGGTGGCTGAAGGCGTGCTGGAGCAGCAACATGCGCAAGTAAAGCAGACCGCAAAACCCGTCTGACAGGATTAACAGGATTTTTTTATTACCCGGACTCGCGGAATTTTTACCCCGATCCCGCGGGCGCCACCATTCACAGGAAAACCGGCAATGAGCGAAGAAAAAGTCACCATCGAAAAACTGCAGCAGCTGATCTCGCGCGGACCGTTCAATCAATGGCTCAATTTCACCGTGATCAGGTCCGACGACGCAGGCATAGAAGTGAAGGCCGGCTGGCGCGAAGAATGGGTGGTCAATCCGGAGCGCCGCTACACGCACGGCGGCATACTCGCCGCCATCGTCGACGTCGCCGCCGATTACGCGATCGCCGCCAAACTCGGGCGCCCGGTGCCCACCATAGACATACGCGTCGATTACCACAAGGCAGCGATGCCCGGCGATCTCATCGCAAAAGCGAAGATCGTGCGCTCGGGCAGCCAGTACTCGACGGCGGAAGCCTATGTGTACGACAAGGACGGCGCGCTGGTCGCCAGCGGCCGCGGCACGTATTTCACCGCACCGCCCAAGGCCTGATGCGCCCGCCCGCGGTGCTTCATGCATGCTTGCGGTGCATCGCACCAGCGGCGAGTTGGCGTTATGTTATAAGTATTTGATTTTTAAAATTAATTTTTTAATCCTTCAGGCGCGGCGCCGTGGCATGAATCTTGTTAAGCATGGATAGTATTGAATACCGGGGTTCAGCAGCGGACCGCAGCGCCGTTCAAATGAAAACCAAAACAGGAAAATGCGAGTAGCGTAGAAAAAACGCTTTCAGGGTCACCACGTGAGGTTTACACCTCGCGCCTTTCACATCACGCCTCTCGCCCCCAGAACATGCCCACCATACTCGAAGACAAAATCCACGTCAGAACGCCGCCGCGCAAATGGCGTTTCGATCTCGTGCTGCAGCGCTTTGCGCTGGTCGGCATCATCGTTGCGATATGGTGGGTGCTGTCGCTGTCGATGCCGCATTTCATCCTGCCGGGGCCGCCGCGCGTGTTCGAGGCGCTGGGCACGCTTTCCGCCAGCGGTGAACTGTGGACCAATCTCGGCATCACGCTCGGCCGGGTCGGCGCCGGCTTCCTGCTGGCCACCGCCATCGGCCTGCCGCTGGGCATCGTGCTCGGCTCGCAGCGCAAGCTCGGCGAGTTCTTCGAGCCCATCATCCCGGTAATGAACACGGTGTCGTCGGCGATCTGGGCGACCTTTGCCATCATCTGGTTCGGCGTGTCCAACGCCACCACCGTATTCGTGGTGTTCATGACCGCCATGCCGCTGATCATCACCAACGTGTGGCAAGGCACGCGCTCGGTCAACGCCGATTTCATCGAGCTTGCGCACACCCTGCGCATGCCCGACTGGAAGGTGATGATCAAGATTTACCTGCCGACCATCCTGCCCTATTTTTTCTCCGGTGCACGGCTGGCCTTCGGCTTTGGCTGGCGCGTGAGCCTGGTGGCGGAAACCCTGGGCGCCTCCAGCGGTGTAGGATATCGCCTGCGGCAGGCTGCCGACCTCATACAGACTGACCAGGTCTTCGCATGGACCATCACGCTGGTGGTAATGATGGCCGTGCTTGAAATGGGCGTGCTGCGGCCTCTCGAAAACTACCTGTTCCGCTGGAAGAAGGAGGCGGAAAACACATGACTGCCAAAAAATCGTCCCGGGCAGCGCGCCCTGCGAAACAGCGCCTGATCGTGGCCATGACCGGCGCCACGGGATCGATCTACGGCCTGCGCATTCTTGAAACGCTGCGCCGTCTCGGCGGCTGGGAAACCCATCTCATCGTCTCGGACGCCGGCGTGCTCAATGCCTGGCAGGAATACGGCCTCAACCGCAAGGATCTGCACAAGCTGGCCGATGTCACGCATAACGTGCGCGATGTCGGCGCAACGATTGCCAGCGGTTCCTTCATCACCGCCGGCATGGTGGTTGCGCCGTGCTCGATGAAAACCCTGGCGGCGGTGGCCCACGGCTTTTCCGACAACCTGATCAGCCGCGCCGCCGACGTGATACTCAAGGAACGGCGTCGCCTGGTTCTGGTGACGCGCGAAGCGCCTCTCAACCTCGCCCATCTGCGTAACATGGTTGCCGTCACCGAAATGGGCGGCGTCATATTCCCGCCGGTGCCGGCCTTCTACAGCCGCGCCAAGTCGATAGACGACCTGGTCAACCACACCGCGGGTCGCGTGCTCGACCTGTTCGGCGTCGAGCACCAGAACATCGCGCGCTGGCAGGGCATCAAGAACGATGCAGTAAAAGACGACTCACAATAAGGAACGAGGAGCATGCAAGAGAATTTCCGTCAATTTCTGGAGCGGCTGCGCAGCGAGAACGAGATGCTGGATATCCGCCAGCCGGTCGACATCCGTCACATCGCGACCCTGGTCGACCAGTCGGACAAGGCGCTGTTTTTCCACAAGGTCATCGGTTACGACATACCGGTGGTATCGGGCATCATCCGCACGCAAAGGCGCGCAGTGCTGTCAATGGGCTGCTCCAGCTATGCGGAAATCGAGCACAAGCTGCAGCGCGGCATCGACCGGCCCATACCGCCCCGGCATGTCGAGACCGCGCCGCACAAGCAGGTGATACAGACCGGCGACGAAGTCGACCTGCTCAAACTACCCATCCCGATGTCCTCGATTTACGACGGCGGCCCCATGATCACCGCCGGCGTGGTGATTGCGCGCGACCCCGAACTCGGTCTCAATTCCGGCATCTACCGTTTTCTGGTGAAGGAAAAAAATCTTACCGGCATCGACATCGTCACCCCCAACAACATGCGGCTGTTCGCGCAGCGCGCCTACGAGGCGGGGCGCCCCTGCCCGATCTCGATTTCGATCGGCACCCATCCTTTTGAAATCATGGGCTCGGGCTTTCGCGCCCCGTTGGGCGTGGACGAAATGGCCATCGCCGGCGGCATCCGCGGCGCGCCGGTGGACCTGGTGCAATGCGAGACCATAGACCTGCCGTGCATCGCCGACGCCGAAATCGTGCTGGAGGCGGAAATTCTGCCCACCGGCTGGACCTGGCCCGAGGGCCGCTTCGGCGAATTCACGCGCCTTATGGGCGGACTGCACTGGAACCCGCTGGTGCGGGTGAAGGCCGTCACCATGCGCAAGGATCCGATCTACTACTCGCTGCACATGCCGTGGGAAAACACCTGGCTGGCCGCCCCCACCCGTTACACCGCGATCCGCCGCGCCATGAAAAGCGCCGGCATCGACGTCAAGGACATCAATGTCACGCTCGGCGGCTGCGGCTTCTGGCACGCGGTGATTTCCATCAAGAAGCAGGCGGGCGAAGGCAAGAATGCGCTGCTCGCAGCGCTCACCGCGCAGGATCTCAAGCACGTGGTGATCGTTGACGACGACATCGATGTGCACAACGCGATGGATGTCGAGTGGGCGATCGCCACGCGGGTGCAGGGCGACAAGGATATCGTCATCATTCCCGGCGCGCGCGCCAAGCCGCTCGACCCCAGCCTGGCGGTAACCCCGCCGGGCGTGGTGCCCACCGGCGCCAAGGTCGGCATAGACGCCACCATAGGCGAAGGCATTCCGCGCGAGCGTTTCGAGCGCATCGCCTATGCCTACGCCGACCGCGCCAAGATCGCCGACTATACCCAGGGCAAGGCCGATCCGGTGCCGGACAGGAGCGCGGCCGACGACAAAACCGTGGCGGCGCTTGCTGCCGAGATCCTCAAGCTCATCGCCGACACGCCCATGTACTATTCCGAGATTGCCGAAAAATTCGCCAACCACCAGTTCCAGAGCGTGGTGCGCGCGCTGGGCAAGCTCCATGCCGACGAGAAACTGTGGCAGGACCCGCGCGGCCGCATGTGCGTGCGCGGCTCGGCGCATGCCGCAAAACCACCTGTGAAAGCCTCCTGAACAGCCTGCCATGAGCAACGCGCATACTCTCCAGTCCGAACCTGCCGCCCGCCCCGCTGCGGGGCCGCTGGCCATCACCATCGCCGGCATCAGCAAATGGTTTGACGGCACCGACGGCCAGCAGCTCGAAGTGCTGCGGGAAATCAATCTCGAGGTGCCCGCGCGCTCCATCATCGCCATTCTCGGCGCGTCGGGCTGCGGCAAGAGCACGCTGCTCAATATCATCTCCGGCATTTTGAAACCCAGCCGCGGCCAGGTCTGCATCAACGGCGTGCCTTCAAAAGACTTCAGCGACTGGCGCGCCGTCAGCTACATGTTTCAGGAAGACCGCCTGCTGCCGTGGCGCACCGCGCTGCGCAATGTCGAATTCGGCCTGGAAGCAGGTGCCATGCCGCGCAGCGAGCGCAGTTCGCGGGCGCGCGAATCGCTGCAGCTGGTAGGGCTCAACGGCTTCGAGGATGCCTTCCCGTTTCAGCTTTCCGGCGGCATGCGCAGCCGGGTCGCCCTGGCACGCAGCCTGGTGCAGCAGCCCAGCATACTGCTCATGGACGAGCCTTTTTCGCGCCTCGACGCGCAGACGCGCTCGCTGATGCACCAGGAGCTGCTGCGCATCCAGCAGCTCAAGCACATGACCATCGTGTTCGTGACGCACGATGTCGAGGAATCGGTGGTGCTGGCCGACCGCGTGGTGGTGCTCGCGCCGCGTCCCGGGCGCATCCGCGAGATCGTCGATATCGACATCGAACGCCCGCGCGATTCGACGCGGCCCGAGGTGACGCAGTACATTCAGCGTCTGCGTGCGCTGATTTGAGCATCAAAAACAGAATCGGGCCCAATTTTTTGTTCTTAACCCATGAGAGGTGACGCCATGCTGAACACACTGCTGAAGCTTGCCGGAGTAACCATGCTGGGCCTGGCGCTGGCCGGGCCGGCCGCGGCCCAGAAAATCAAGGTCGGCTACTGGACCAGCGGCGTCAGCCTCGGTTTCGGTTCCGCCATGGAAAACATGAAATTCCTCGAGAAGCAGGGACTCGATGTTGAGTATGTGAAGTTCGCCGACGTCAACGGACCGACCAAGGCGATCGTGTCGGGCGCCATCGACGTGGCCTTCGGCGCCAGCGCGGCCGGCGCATTCAGCATCGCCGCCGACGGCGTGCCGATCAAGATCATACTCGCCACGCAGACCGCGGCCGTGCAGTTCGCGGTGCTGGAGAACTCGCCGATCAAGTCGCTCGCTGATTTCAAGGGCAAGAAAATCGGCATGTCGCCGCCGGGCAGCGCCACCCACGCGCTCGCCATCGCCCTGCTCGAGGGCAATTACGGCCTGAAGGCGACCGACATCACCGTGGTGCCGGGCAACGAACCCCGGCTCGCGCAGTTCCTGGCGCAGGGGGAAATCCAGGCGGCGGCGCTGCGCAACACCACCATCGCCCAGATGGACGAAGTGAAGATGCGTATCCTCGGCGGCTATATCGACGAGTGGAAAAAGCTCACCAAGTCACAGGCGGCGCCGGTAATCGGCGTCGGCATCGTGCATTCCGACTATCTCGCCAAGAATCCTGACGCGGTGACCAAATTCGTGCTGGGCATGAAGGAAACCACCGATTGGGGCGCGAAAAACCCTGCGCGCGTCGCCGAGATCCTGCAGAAGTCGGCCAACCTCAAGCCTGACGATGCCCAGGCCTACGCCAAGCAGTGGAGCGCCATCTATGTCACCAGCTTCGAGCCTGCTGACGTCGCGATGATGAAGAAAATGGCCGAGATATTCAAAGGCGCGGGCTCGATGAAAAAAGATATCCCCGACTCGGCCTTCGCCACCGACCCCTACGTCAAGGCCAAACCGCGCTTTGGCAAGTAATGACACACCGCGGGCGGGCGCGTCAATGCAGTTCCCGCCCCGCGTGCCGAGAACAGGAACCATGATGATCTGCAAACTTTCTTGCCGGAGGCTGTCATGAGCCAGACCGTCACAGCCCGCCCCATGCAGGAACTCGTGAAGTGGCCGGCCGAGGGCTACACGCGGGTGCCGCTCAGCGTGTTTTCCGACCCCGAGGTCTACGCATGGGAGCAGGATCTCATTTTCCGCGGGCCGACCTGGAGTTTCCTCGGACTGGAATGCGAAATACCCGACGCCGGCGATTACATCACCAACATGGTGGGCGACACGCCGGTGATCGTTGTGCGAAGGGCCGACGGCGGGATCAACGCCCTGGTCAACCGCTGCGTGCACAAGGGCTCCATCATCTGTTATGAGCCCAAGGGCAAGCGCGACCGGCGTCACAATTTTGTCTGCCCCTACCACAACTGGATTTACGACTTCGACGGCAACCTCACCAGCATCGCCTTCGAAAAAGGCATACAGGGCAAGGGCGGCATGCCGGAGGACTTCGACAAGTCCAGGCACAAGCTCATGCGCCTGCGCGTGGAGACCCTGCGCGGCCTGGTATTCGGCACCTTCTCCGAGGCGACCCCGCCGCTGCGCGAATACCTTGGCCCGGTGATGGTCGAGCATATCGAGCGCACCCTCTACGGCAAGCTGCGCATCCTGGGTCGCTACAGCCAGTTCATGCACAACAACTGGAAACTCTACGTCGAGAACAGCCGCGACAACTACCATCCCAGCCTGCTGCATGCTTTTTTCGCGACCTTCAAGCTGAACCGGCTGTCGGCCGAAGGCGGCACCCGCCAGGACGAGCGCAACTGGCACCACATCACCTTCACCAAGCGCTTTACCGACCAGGGCGACAAGGCCTATGACTCGGGCATGTTACGCGCCATGAAAGAAGACTACGGCCTGCAGGATCCTTCGCTGATCGACCAGTGGATAGAGTATCCCGACAACATCACCAACTCGATCGAGAGCATCATGCCCGGCTTCGTGCTGCACCAGATTCTCAACTCGCTGGGCACGCGCCAGATCATCACCCGCGGCCCGGAAAAGTGCGAACTGGTGTGGACCCTGCTCGGTTTCGAGGAAGACAGCGAGGAGAAAACCCGCATCCGCATCAAGCACGGCAACCTCGTCGGCCCCGGGGGGCTGGTATCCATGGAAGATGGCGAGATCGGCCATTTTGTGCAAAAAGGCATCAAGGGCGATCTCGACGGCAGGGCCATCATCGAGATGGGCGGCCGCGGCGTGGGTCCGATGCCCACGCGAGCGACGGAAACCTCGGTGCGCGGTTTCTGGAAAGCCTACCGCGAAATGATGAACGTTTGAACTGCACAGGATTCACAGGATCATGTGGACTTGCAGTACAAGATCAGCAGTCCGGCTTCCGAACTCATCCTGTCAATCCCTGTAAACGCTGTTAATCCCGTGAAATAAGCTTTCGACATGTCATCCACCATAGTCACTTCGAACAAAACGCCTGATGTGCCGGCCGAGGTGCGCGAAGCCATCGCGCGGCTGCAGATGGAGTACGTGCACGCCATCGACAACAACGAGGTTGAGCGCTGGCCGCAGTTCTTCACTGCGGATTGCCTCTACCGCATCATCTCGCGCCGCGATTACGACGAGGGCCGGCCGATCGGCGCGTGGTACTGCGACTCGCGCGCCATGCTCGAAGATCGAGTGAGCTCGCTGCGCGGCGTCAACGTCTACGAGCCTCACTGCTACCGCCACATCATCGGCCCCACCGAAATCACCGGCCACCACAACGGACTGTGGCAGGCGCAGACCAGCTATCTCATCGTGCGCACCATGCACGACGGCGAAATGATCCTGTTCAGCGCCGGGCGCTATGTTGACGCGATACGCATCGAATCCGGCATTGCGCGCCTCGCCAGTCGCAACGTGGTTACCGATTCCGGGCGCTATGACACGCTCATCGTCATACCACTATAAATTAATCAATAAAATCAATATGTTACATCTTCACCTGGAAAGCTTCCGCAAGCGCCCTGCACTGTTTCATCTCACCGAGGAGCGCTGGGCGGCGGCGGCCAGGCGCCATCGCGCGCTGGCCAGACGCCTGCACGTCACCATAGGCTGGGACGGCGACATTCTGGAAAAAGCGCTGCAGACTGCCGACGTCATGATCAACTCCAGTCCGCCGAAAGACGGGCTGCGGCAGCGCGCGCCGCGACTGAAATGGATACAGACCACAGGCGCCGGTGTGGATGCCCTGGTGCCGCTGGACTGGCTGCCGCAGGACATCGTGCTCACCAACAACAGCGGCGCGCACGGTGCCAAGGCCGAGGATTCCTGCACCATGGCGCTGCTCATGCTCAATGCGCGACTGCCGCAGGTACTCACCAACCAGCGCAACCGCCACTGGCAGCAAATCTTCAGCACGCCGATCGCCGGTAAAACCGCGGTCATCGTCGGCTTCGGCGACCTCGGCCAGGCGGCCGGTCGCGCCGCCAAGAAACTGGGGCTCAAGATCATCGCCGTCACGCGCAGCGGCAAGGCCGGCCGCCCTGCCGATCTTGCATTGCCCGCTTCGCGCATCGAGCGCGTGCTGCCTAAAGCCGATTTCGTGATCGTCACCACCCCGCTCACGCCGCAGACGCGGGGGCTGCTCGACCGCGCCCGTCTCAACCTGCTCAAGCCCGAGGCCGGCATCATCAATATCGGCCGCTCGCCCATCATCGACTACGCGGCGCTTTGCGAAAAGCTGGAAAAAAACGAAATCTCCGGCGCCGTGCTCGACGTATTCGACCAGGAGCCGCTGCCCGCGGACTCCCCCCTGTGGAGCGTGCCCAATCTGGTCATCACCCCGCATATCAGCTGCGATGATCCGCGCTACATCGACATGCTGTTCGACCGCTGGTTTGAAAACTTCGAACGCTTCCTCGCCGGCAAGCGCCTGCACAACATCGTCGACCGCAAGCTCGGCTATTGAATTCACTCGCAAGCACACGCAGGCAGAAAATCCGGCTCCATTCATTCACCTTCCCGCATGACTTTCCCCATTTTCCACATGATAGACGGCGCTCCCGACCCGGTGGCGCCATTCAGTCACGCCGTCGAGCAGGACGGCTGGGTATTCGTCACCGGCCAGATGCCTTTCAGCGGCACTGCCAATGACTCGCCTTATCCCGAAGGCATAGAAGCGCAGACGCACCAGGTCATGGCTAATCTCAGGCGCGTGCTCGAAGGTTGCGGCCTGGGACTGGAAAACGTGCTTGCCGCGCGGGTTTTCCTCACCCATTTCAAGGAAGACTACGAGAAAATGAACCGCGCCTATGCCAGCTACTTCCCTGTTGGCAAGCGCCCCGCCCGCACCTGCGTGGGCGTCACCGGCCTGGCACGCGACGCGCGCGTCGAAATCGACCTGATCGCCAAGAGGCCCTGAGCGCGGCAATGTTACAATCTGGCGCATGAATTCCGGCACTTCCGGCAGCACAGGCGCAGACGCCGCCGCGCACCAGGTTCCCGCAGCAGGCAAGCTCAACGTCGATCATGTTGCACACTTTGTTCCCCACATCGAAACCGCGAGCGCCGCGCTCGAACAGGCCGGCTTCACCCTGACACCTTTCTCCGCGCAGTCGCACCGCCCCGAACCCGGCGGTCCGCTGGTGCCCGCCGGCACCGGCAACCGCTGCGTGATGCTGAAGCGCGGCTATCTTGAGTTCCTGACCCCGACCGGCGACACGCCGGTCGCTAATCAGCTGCGCACCGCGATCCAGCGCTATGTCGGCGTGCACCTCGTCGCCCTCGGCACCGCTGCCGCCGATCAGGATCACGCGCGACTGGTGAAAGCCGGATTCAACCCGCTGCCACCACTCGCGCTGCAGCGACAGATCGGCACGGAGGGCGGCGAAGATACCGCCCGCTTCAGCGTGGTACGCGTACCGCCCGGCACCATGCCCGAAGGCCGCATCCAGTACTGCCAGCATCACACGCCGCATCTGGTGTGGCAGCAGCGTTGGCTCACCCACACCAACCTCGCAACTGCCCTCAACGGCGTACTGCTGTGCGTCACCGACCCGCTGGAAGCAGCACAGCGCTATGCGCGTTTCACCGGATTGCTGCCACAGCTCGCCGGCGGCATCTGGCGTCTCGACACCGCACGTGGCTACCTGCTGTTCGCGACACCCGACATGCTGCAGCAGAGACTCGGCCTCACTGCGCCCGCGCTGCCGTGGATCGCAGGTTATGTCATCGAAACCGCCGATATCGCGGCTGCCGGCGCAGCGCTGCGCAGCGCCGGCAGCGGTGTCAGCACATTGAACAGGCAGCGCCTGCTGGCACGGCTGCCGCCGTCACTGGGCGGCGTGATCGTCTTCGAGCCGCCCGGGAGCGGCGCCTTTGCCTTCGATTGAATTCAAAAGCGATTAGACAGGATTACCCGCCTATGCCTCACTTTGCATTCTGTTTGCACTTTAATTCTGTCAATCCTGTCCATTTTTTTAATTTGTTCCCACGCAGCGGGCAATCATGAAATTTGACGAAACTTTCGACGTGGTGGTGGTTGGCTTCGGCCATGCCGGCGCCATTTCCGCCATCAATGCCGCCGACGCCGGCGCAAAAACGCTGGTCATCGAAAAATCCGCAGTGCCGGGCGGGCTGTCGATCTGTTCCTACGGCGCGGTGCGCAGCGCGCGCGACCCCGGAGGCGCGTTTGCCTACCTCAAGGCCACCAACGGTGGGCGCACGCCGGACGAAGTGGTGCGCGTGCTGGCGGACGGCATGTGCCAGCTCGAAGCCTATGTGCGCGAACTCGCCCAGATCAATAATGCGGTGGTCACCAGCTCGATCGAGGAGAACGCGCAGCGCGAAAAGGACAACGATCCCTACCGCCGCCGCATCAGTGCCAACTATCCCCTGCCTGGCACCGAGGCCTTCTACCACACCTCGGTGGTGGACGTGCCGGGCTTCGATGCGCGCACGAGCTACCCGTGGGCCAACGGTGCGCCCAACGGCCCCAAGCTGTTCAAGGTGGTGCATGACAACGTCACCAGGCGCGGCATCGAAGTGCGCATGTCCACGCCTGCGCTGCGCCTCATCGCTGATCCGGCGACGCGCGAAGTGCGCGGCATCTGCATCGGCACGAACGGCGCTGAACGCACCATCGCCGCGCGGCGCGGCGTGGTGCTGGCCTGCGGCGGCTTCGAAGCCAGCATGGCGATGAAAGAGCAGTTTCTCGAAGGCAAGCCGGTGTTCAATGCCGCGGCGCGCACCAACACCGGCGACGGCATCCGCATGGCGCAGGACCTGGGCGCGGCGCTATGGCATATGTGGCATGTGCACGGCGCTTACGGCTTCCGCCACACCGATCCGGATTACCCCTACGCCATGCGGGTGAAGCGCTTCCCCGACTGGTTTCCCGGCGAACAGCACAAAGTGCGCCTGAAAATGGCATGGATTCTCGTGGACCAGGACGGCAAGCGCTTCATGTCCGAGTACCAGCCCTACACCCAGGACACCGGCGTGCGGCCGCTGCACTATTACGATCCGGTGAAGCAGCGCTTTCCGCGCAATCCGGCCTTCCTGATCTGCGACGAAGCAGGCCGTAAAATGTATCCCCTCGGCAAGGCCACGTCGAACGACGAAGGCATACGCTACGAGTGGAGCGACGATAACCTGAAGGAAGTCGAACTCGGCATTCTCAGGCGCGCCGACACGCTGGAGGGGCTGGCGGCTGCGCTGGGACTGGAGCCCGGCCCCGTGCGGGCCAGCGTCAGCCGCTGGAATGAAATGTGCGCGGCAGGCGGCGATGCCGACTTTTCCCGTCCCGCGGGCAGCATGACGCCCATCATCCAGCCGCCGTTTTACGGCGCGCCGGTGTGGGCAACGCTATCCAATACCCAGGGCGGGCCGGTGCACGATGCGCAGTCGCGCATCATCGATGTCTACGGCATGCCCATACCGCGCCTGTACGCCGCCGGTGAACTCGGCAGCGCCTTCGGGCATTTGTATCTGTCGGGAGGCAATATCGCGGAGTGCTTTGTCACCGGGCGCATCGCTGGGAACAACGCGGCTGCCCTGCCGGCCTGGGACGCGCAAGCTGGCAAAGTGGCTGCAGTTACAGGTCGGCCTTGATGCCCGCTGACTTCACGATCTTCGCGTACTTGGGAATGTCAGCCCTGATGGTGGCGGCGAACTGCTCCGCGGTGCCGCCTATGGGCTCGTAGCCCAGCGCGTCCAGGCGCTGCATTACATCGCGCGACTTGAGCGCGGCACTGAGCACGCCGTTGAGACGGTTGACAATCTCCCTCGGCACGCCGGCAGGCCCCACCACGCCGAACCACGGCTCGAGCACGTAGCCTTTCAATCCGGATTCCGAAATCGTTGGCACTTCGGGCGCCGCTTTCGAGCGCCTGGAGCCGGTCACGCCTATCATGCGCATCTTGCCGGCAACGGCATGGGCGCGCACCAGCGACAGGTCAGCCAGCATCATGTCGATCTGGCCGGTAATCACATCGGTCAGCGCCGGCGCGGTGCCCTTGTACGGCACGTGCAGGATTTCGGTTGCTGAGGCCGACTTGAGCATTTCCGCCGCAAGACTGGACATGCTGCCCGTGCCCGACGAGCCGTAGCTCAGGTAATTCGCCTTGCGCTTGGCCAGCGCGATCAGTTCGCCCACGTTCTTCGCGGGCACCGAGGGATTGATGCCCAGCGCATACGGCACGTGCGCGACATTGATTATCGGCGTGAAGTCCTTGAGCGAATCGTAGGGCAGGCTCTTGTAGAGACTGGGCGCCACCGCGATATTGCTGGAGCCGCCCATCGCCAAGGTATAGCCGTCGCCGGCGGCCTTGGCCGCGACATCCAGGCCCACCGTCCCTCCCGCGCCGCCGCGGTTTTCGACCAGCGTCGGCTGGCCGAACTGTTCGGTGAGTTTCTGGCCCATCAGGCGCCCCAGTATGTCATTGGGGCCGCCAGGTGCAAACGGCACCACCATGCGTATCGGCTTGGTGGGATAAGTTCCGTTCTGGGCCAGGGCGGATTGCGCCGGCAGTGCGGCCATCAGAAAAACGGCTGCGGCATGGCTGAAACGTATTGCGTTCACGGTACTGGGCTCCTGGTAGCTGTAAATGACAGTATAGCCCAGCAAACAGCGTGCCTGCTTGAATGGCGCCAAACAGCGCATGCACGCTCCGCATTGGTGCGCGCCGCCGGACGCCTGCACGTCCGGCGGGCATGGAACGACGAACGGGAACTACTGCGGCTGTATCCCTGCCGCCTTGATGACCTTGGTGTACTTGTCGATCTCGATCTTGATCAGCTTGTTCAGTTCCGCCGGGGTGGTGGTCACCGGATCTGCGCCGTTCCTGTTGAACTGCTCTTTCATTTCGGGAGATTGCGCGATTTTGGTGAGTTCGCCCTGCAGGCGGTTGGTGATCGCCGACGGCGTGCCCTTGGGCGCGAAGAACCCCAGCCACAGCGACACCTCGAATCCGGGATAGCCGGACTCCGCCACGGTCGGCACATTGGGCAGCGCGGGCGAACGTTTCGCCGTGCCCACCGCCAGCGGCCGCAATTTGCCCGCCTGGGCGTGCGGCAGAACTGCCGGCATGCTGCCGAACAACGCCTGCACCTGGCCACCGAGCGTGGCGGTGCCGGCAGGGCCATTGCCGTTGTACGGAACGTGAACGATGTCGATGCCGGCCGCCACTTTCAGCATTTCCATCGCCAGCTGGGTGGTGGAGCCGGTGCCGGCCGAAGCATAGTTCATCTTGCCGGGCTGCGATTTTACCAGCGCCACGAACTCCTTGAGCGAATTCGCCTTGACGCCCGGATGCACCACCAGCAGGTACGGGGTGCTTGCCACCAGCGTGAGCGGCACGAAATCGTTGATCGGATCGTACTTGAGCTTGCTGTAGACCGCGGCGGCGATGACATGCGTGCTGGTGGTGCCCATGGTCAGGGTGTAACCGTCGGCATTCGCCTTGGCGGCGATCTCGGTGCCTATGGTGCCGCCGGCGCCGCCGCGATTGTCGATGATGACCTGCTGTCCGAGGCGCTCGCCCAGCCTCTGCCCCACCAGGCGCGCAATGATGTCGGTGGAACCGGCGGGCGGGAAGGCGACGATCAGCCGGATCGGCTTGTTGGGATACTTGTCCTGCGCCAGCACGGCGCCTGGCGATGCGGCGCAAAGCAATGCAGCAAATGCCGCGGCAAAAGCGGGAACGAATTTGGTCATAACCTCTCCTTGGTGTAAAAAAAAGGCACGTGGCGGTCTGCCACGTGCCTCCTCGATATTGTTATGTGAAACTGTGCGAAGCGATTCTACAGGATTTCAAGTCGCCGCCGCTGCCAAGCGGCGACTCAAGAACCCTCCTCGACCAGCACCTGTTCGCGCTTCTTGCGCACCGCCGGCAATATCATGAACACCAGCAGCAGTATGGTCGCGGTCAGGAAGGCTGCGCTGATCGGCCGCGTGAAGAACACCGTCGGATCCCCGCGCGAGATCAGCAGCGCCCGCCTCAGGTTCTCCTCCATCAGCGGTCCCAGCACGAACGCCAGGATCAGCGGCGCCGGCTCGCACTTCAACTTCAGGAACACATACCCCATCAGCCCGAAGAAGATGGTCATGTACAGGTCCAGATCCAGGTTGTTCACGCTGTACACCCCGATCGCCATGAACGTCAGGATCGCCGGGAACAGGAAGCGATACGGCACTTTAAGCAGGCGCACCCACAGCCCGATCAGCGGCAGGTTGAGCACCACCAGCATGGCATTGCCTATCCACATGCTCACGATCAGCCCCCAGAACAGGTCCGGGCGCTGCGTCATCACCTGCGGCCCCGGCGCAATGCCCTGGATCGTCAGCGCCCCCAGCATCAGCGCCATGGTGCCGCTGCCCG